>Ga0209296_1000096_pt1 | contig 71915 bp, 40 predicted proteins | sample S_130206_EF_Meta_FD_187319 | JGI IMG/M metagenome (GOLD analysis project Ga0209296, IMG submission 187319) | Freshwater microbial communities from Lake Simoncouche, Canada to study carbon cycling - S_130206_EF_MetaG (SPAdes) (version 2) | ecosystem: Environmental > Aquatic > Freshwater > Lake ...
GGCTTTTTAGCAGTGTGAATGATATGTGGTTCATGTTCGACCAAGCTCCATTCAAAGCTTTTCTTAGTGCCATACACATCAAAACTCTCGCGGTATTGCCTTGCTGTGTCGTATAAGAACCTCCATATATGGCATGCGATATCAGAATCCTTGATTTTGATATGGCAGGATTCAACAGCGAATTTGTTGCCTGATATTTTTTGGATTTCTTCCCTTACCGTGCCCGAACCAAAGCAACTAACATTTTCAGCTTTGCCATTTACCAAACCAAGGCATGGGCTGACAACATGGGTTGCGTAATGCATCGGGATCATTTTCTGCCAGTAGTCTGGCCATCCATCCATATCTTGTGGATGGGAAGCAGCCATGTATTGGATTTTTCCAAGTTCGCCCTTTTGGAACATTTCCTTGATGAACAGGAATTCGCGTGAGTAAACAACTGTTTCCGCCATCATGTATTTAAGGCCGGTTTTTTTTACCAAATCAACAATTACTTTGCATTCTTCGATGGTGGTTGCCATTGGTACGGTGCACATAACATGTTTGCCCGCTTTGATGGCAGCGATAGACATAGGCGCATGATCAGGAATGGGGGAATTGATGTGGACGAAATCTACATTTGGGTCTTTTAAAACATCTTCGTAGTTAGTAAAGCGCTTCTCAATTTTGAAGGTGTCGCCAATTTTGTTCAGCTTTTCTTTGTTTCGTTGGCAGATGGCGTAAATGTTCCCAAGAGGGTGATTCTGGTAGATCGGCATGAATTCTGCACCAAAACCTAAGCCTACCATTGCTACATTCCACTTCTTCGCACTCATGCTATTGCCCCTGAAACAAATATTAAGGATGTCGAAAGGAAAACGAATTCAATGTTTAGCATAGATTGTAAGCGTTTGTGGTTCAATATTTAACTTGCAAAGCCTTCATTAAAATATTTGTCATAATCTTAAAACTAATGCTGGATTCTTATTTTAAACTGCATTATCTTAAATGGTTCGTAAGGTCGTGTTATTATTGCAATGATAGTTCCCGCCTTTGTTTTGTATTTCACCGGAGTTTGACCATGAGAATCCTTTCGATTTTGCTTGTAGGTTTCGTATTTGCTCTTACCGCTTATTCTGCAGAAGAAACAACTTCAATCTTTAACGGTAAAGATCTCACCGGCTGGGAAGGAAACCCTAAGCTTTGGTCCGTGGAAGATGGAGCAATTACTGGCAAAACAGGCAACGAACCCGATAACAAACTCAAGCACAATACTTTTTTGGTTTGGAAAGGTGGCGAGGTTAGCGATTTCGAATTCAAATGCAAATATAAGATTGTGGGTGGTAACTCTGGTATTCAATATCGCAGCAAGGTAATGGGCCAAGGCGAGTTTGGACCTAGGGTTGGTGGCTACCAAGGTGACTTTGAAGCTGGCGCTACTTTCTCCGGCATTCTTTATGATGAAGGTGGTATTGCTGGTGGTCGAGGTATCATGTGTGGCCGTGGCGAAAAGGTAAAGTGGAACGCTGATAACAAGAAAGAAGTTGTTGGAAAGACTGAAAAGTCTTCTGCAGAGCTTCAAGCTGCCATCAAAAAAGATGATTGGAATGATTTAGTGATCATTGCCAATGGCAACAAACTGGTGCATATGATCAACGGCAATGTAACTGCTGAAATTCTTGATGAATCACCCAAGGCGCTGAAGAGCGGGGTTCTTGCACTTCAAATACATGTTGGCCCAGTAATGACAGTGCAATTCAAGGAAATGACGCTTAAGAAGTTAGCTGGCAGCCCTGTTGAAAAAAAAAACAACTAACTAAACAAGGCAAAAAGAAAGAACCAGAAGATCCTAAGCTGGCGGGTAAAGAACCGCCAGCTACTTCTCCTGCGCAAATCAAAACCCTCAAAGGTTTTAAAGTCGAGCTTCTTCATTCGGTTCCCGCAGCCACACAAGGCTCATGGGTTTCAATGTGTACCGACCCCAAAGGTCGCTTAATTGTTTCAGATCAGAATGGCGGGCTTTTCCGCGTTACACCTCCCCCGGTTGGTGATTCAAAAACTCCTACCCTAGTTGAAAAAATACCTGCTGATATTGGCGAAGCTCAAGGGCTTCTCTGGGCTTTTAACAGCCTTTATGTGATGGTCAATAAGGGTGGTAAGTATGAACATGGCTTGTATCGAGTGCGAGATACCGATGGCGATGATCAATTAGATCAAGTCACCATGCTGCAGAAGTTTTCTGGCGGTGGTGAGCATGGTCCTCATGCCATTTTACTTTCTCCAGATGGTAAAAGCCTTGTTGTAGTTGTTGGTAATCAAACCAAGATGGTTGAATTCAAATCTAGCAAGGTTCCAGTTCGCTGGGGCGAAGATCATCTGCTTCCCCGTATGCCAGATGGCAGGGGATTTATGGCAGGGGTAATGGGGCCAGGCGGAACCATTTATAAAACCGATCCCGATGCCAAGAATTGGGAAATACTTGGGGTTGGATTTCGTAACGAATACGATGCTGCTTTTAACAGACAGGGTGAATTGTTCACCTACGATGCTGATATGGAATGGGATTTCAACACCCCTTGGTATCGCCCTACAAGAATTTGCCATGTTACAAGTGGCGCCGAGTTTGGCTGGAGAAATGGTGCGGGGAAATGGCCTGCCCACTACGCAGACAGCCTTCCCGCAATCGTAGATATCGGGCCAGGTTCTCCTACAGGGGTAACCTTTGGCTACGGGGCCAAGTTTCCTGCGAAGTATCAGGAAGCGTTTTTCGTTTGCGATTGGAGTTACGGCAAAATGTATGCAGTTCATCTTTCTCCTTCGGGAAGTACCTACAAGGCCGAAGTGGAAGAATTTATTTCTGGTTCTCCTTTACCTTTGACCGATTTAGTTGTGAACCCCAAGGATGGTGCATTGTATTTTGCAATCGGTGGTAGAAAGACAAAATCTGGGCTTTATCGTGTAACTTATACTGGGGAGGAATCCACTGCACTTTCGAAGGGTGATTCCAAGAGTTCTGAAGATCGTGCGATACGTTTGGGGTTAGAGAAATTTCACGAACCCAATCATCCCGAAGCCGTTGCAAAAGCTTGGGATAATCTTGGCAGCCCTGATCGATTCATCCGCTATGCAGCTAGGGTCGCACTTGAACACCAAGATGTGAAACTTTGGCAGAATAAAGCTCTTGCAGAAAAAGATCCCAACAAAGCAATTCCTGCGCTGCTTGCTTTGGTTCGATCCACTTCTTCCGACCCACAACATAAAAAAGAAGAAGTTGACCCGAAGTTGAAATCGCAAATCATTGCTGCTTTGCAGGCTATAGCCTTTGACAAGCTTGATGATACGCGAAAGCTTGATCTTTTAAGAACCATGGGTGTGCTTTTTGTTCGTATGGGATCGCCTGACGAGGCTACAGCAAAAACGCTGGCAAGCCAGTTGGATCCTTTCCTTCCCGGAAATAACAAAACTGTTAATGCGGAACTTTGCCAGATGCTGGTTTACCTTCAATCTCCAACAGTGGCGATGAAGGGTGTTGCACTTCTTAAAAATGCAGCAACGCAGGAAGACCAGATGGAAATTGCCCGTGCTTTGCGCATGCTTCGCACTGGTTGGAATCCTGAACTTAAAAAAGAGTACTTTTCATGGTTCATCAAGGCCGCTGGTTATAAAGGTGGAATGAGCTTTGGAAATTTTATTGAAAACATCAAGCGCGATGCCTTGGTCATTCTTTCCGATAAAGAAAAAGAAGACCTTAAATTGATTCTTGAAGCTAAGCCTGCCTTGACCGAAATTGCTGCCCCTGCAGTAAAGCGCGATTTCGTCAAGAATTGGAAAATGACTGATCTTTCCACAGACAAGTTGGATGCCAATCTTGCTGGCGGTAGGAACTTTGAAAAGGGTAAACGGTTATTTGCAGAGACCCGATGCGTGGCTTGTCATCGTTACGAAAACGAAGGTGGTGCCCAGGGGCCTGATCTAACCAACGCAGCAGGAAGATTTAACAAACACGATCTTCTTGAATCCTTGATCGATCCAAGCAAGGTTATCAGTGACCAATATGCAGGTGTTATTATCAGTACCGATGATGGCAAACTCACCACAGGTCGAATCATTAATCTTGCTGGAAACAACATCATGGTGAATACCGATATGCTTAATCCTACTGCAATAACAGTTGTGGATCATCGTAAGGTTGAAACCATTGTGACCTCCAAGGTTTCTATGATGCCTGCAGGCCTTATAGATAGCTTGAAGGAAGACGAAATCTTTGACCTTTTGGCTTACATTCTTTCGCGTGGGAATCCTTCAGGGCCCATGTTTGCTAAATAGGAAACATGCCATGTTCAGACTTGTATCCGTTTGGGTATTGCTTGGTTTTGTTCTCGTGGCAATTGTAGGTGATCGATCAAGATTACCTGCTGCGCCCGAAGTTTCAATCCCAGACGGATACAAGGAAGTGCAACTGAATGGCCATAAGTTCAAGCTTCCTCTTGGTTTTGATATTACACTTTGCACTTCGTCTGATGTGGTACCAAGGCCCATCAGCGCTGCGTTTGATGATCAAGGTCGGTTGTATGTTTCCGATTCTTCTGGTTCGAATGAAAAGCCTGATGTGCAACTTCAGAAAAAGCCTCATCGGATATTAAGGCTTGAAGATAAAGACTCTGATGGCAAGTTCGAGAGTGTATCGGTCTTTGCTGAAAACATGATGTTTCCCGAAGGCACGATGTGGCTTGATGGGTCGTTGTATGTTGCTGCGCCTCCCTCGATTTGGAAATTAACCGACAAAGATGGCGATGGCATTGCTGAAGATAGGGTGGAATGGTTCCAAGGTAAAACTCTTACAGGTTGTGCTAACGATTTGCATGGCCCCTATGCTGGGCCGGATGGGTTTATCTATTGGTGCAAGGGGGCATTTGCCAAACAGGAATACAAGTTATCGGGGGCGTTCCCATTAAGCACCTTTGCCAGCCATATTTTTCGATCCAAGCCTGATGGTAGCGGTTTTGAGCATGTTATGACCGGCGGTATGGATAACCCAGTTGATGTGGCTTTTACTTCTTCTGGCGAAAGAATCTTTACCACAACTTTTTTTCAACACCCTGCCAATGGGCTTCGAGATGGCTTGATCCACGCTGTTTATGGTGGCATTTATGGGAAAGTTCATGGCGTATTAAGTCCCCACCCCTGGACTTCACCCGAAGTCATGCCGGTGCTTAGCCATCTGGGCGCCGCTGCACCTTGTGGTTTGCATGCTTATGAATCCAATGCGTTTGGCAAGAATTATAAAGACAACTTATTTGCCTGTTCGTTCAATATGCGAAAAATCACTAGGCATCAACTTGAGTATCAAGGTGCGGGGCTAACTTCTAAAGATTCAGATTTTCTTGTCTCAGACCAGATTGATTTTCACCCCACCGATGTAATTGAAGATGCTGATGGATCACTTTTAGTGATCGATACAGGTGGTTGGTATAAGTTGTGCTGCCCGACCTCTCAACCTGGGTTAGTGAAGCCCGATGTGCGAGGTGCAATTTATCGTATTCGGAAAACAGATGCCCCAACTATAGCTGACCCCAATGGAATCAAAGTGGATTTTAAAACCACCACGGCAAATAAGTTGGTTCAAATGCTTTCCGATGAACGCTTTGTATTAAGGAGAAAAGCAGTGGATGCCCTTGCGTTAAAAGGGGATGCTGCCATTGAAGAAATTTTGAAAGCGAATGTTCCAGAAACCAAGATTGATGCAAGAATTGCTGCTGTTTGGGCGTTGTGTAAGTTAGGAACTCCAAGCGCCTTGCTCGCTTTGAAAGTTAGATTAAATGACCCCTCACAAAAAGTTAGGCTTGCGGCTTTGAATGCTTTATCGCTGCATCGGAGTAATTCGCATAAAAATGAACTCTATTCTTTATTGAAGAACTGCATGCCACCCGAACAAAGGTTGGCTGCAGAGATAGCAGGCCGTACAAGGGATAAACAAGCTATTCCGTTGATTCTAAGTGTTGCAGAAAAAACAACCGATCGGGTCCTTTCCCATGCCCTTACTTATGCGCTATATGAAATCCAAGATTTTGATTCTGTTGTTGAGGCCCTTGCAAGTAAGAGCCCAAATGTAAGAAAGGTTTGCCTTCATGCCTTGGAGATGGGGAAACCTGAAAAGTTAAAGGTGGAATGGTTGTTGGAAGATTTGAATTCGCCTGATAAATTATTGCGCGATTCTGCATGGTGGATCGTTTCTAGGCATGGCGAATGGGGCAACGCCCTTGCACCCCATTTGCAAACAGCACTTAATAAAACTAATGAAAATGATCCCGCCATAGTTGATTTGTTTAATCGGCTTGGAAGTCTGCATCAGGCGCCATTGATTGCCAGCATACTTGCAGATTTGGTATCCAAGGAAACGACAAAGCCCTCAATTCGAAAAATGGCGCTACGAACCATGGCATCTTCAGGCGCAAAAGATGCACCTGAATCGTGGGTGAATTCGATTTTAATAGCATTGAGTTCCCAAGATAAATTGATGGTGCTGGAATCTTTGAAGGCCCTTAAATTGCTTAGGTTAAGTGCTGCCAAGTTTGCAATGGTTGCGCAATCTGTCGGGTCGCTTGCAGGTGATGGCAAGAATGAAAGTGATTTAAGGTTGCTTGCTTTTTCGTTGATTCCGGGAGGGTTCAAGATCAGCGATGATGACTTTGAGCCTTTGTTTTTGAAAAACCTTAGTACAGATAAGGCTGTTTCTACACGAATAAGTACCGCTGAAACTTTAGCCAAAGCGAAGTTGTCTCCCGCTCAGTTGGTATCCCTGCTTAAGATTTTAGAAAAAGCAAGCCCTGCAGAATTGGATCGGTTATTAGATGTTTATGCAGGGTTGACTGATGAAAATATTGGGAAAGGGTTGCTGGCAGCGATTCGCAAATCGCCATCTATCGGATCGATTCGAATTGAAACGATCAAGGAAAAACTTAAGAAGCTTGGGCCGGATGTCCAAAAAGAAATTGATCAATTACAAGTTGATATCCGTGCACAATTATCCAAACAGTATGAAAAGTTGGAGGCGATTCTGCCTCTGATTTCGACAGGGGATATCCGCAAGGGGCAGATTGTTTTTCAAAATGCAAAAGCAGCTTGTATTGTATGCCATGCCATCGGATATTTGGGCGGCAAGGTTGGCCCAGATCTTACTAAGATTGGTCAGATTCGCAGCGAACGCGATTTACTTGAGGCAATTCTTTTCCCTAGTGCAAGCTTTGTGAGAAGTTATGAACCAATAAAAATTGCAACTTCTTCAGGTAAGGTTTTTCAAGGAGTGATTAAATCTGAATCGCCAGAGGATATCGTTTTAATAACTGGCCCTGATCAGCAAATGCGCATTCTTAGGGCGGATATTGAAATCATGGAACCTGGTGCTGTTTCCGTAATGCCTGCGGGGCTCGATCAACAATTCACACCGCAGGAACTAGCAGATCTGGTCGCGTTTCTCAAAGCTTCAAGATGAAAGGCTTTGGCTAAATTTACCGGGCGGTCCACCCGCCATCAACGGTAATAAGGCTTCCTGTTGTATAGCTTGAAGCTGCACTTGCAAGATAAATAGCAGCGCCTTGGATCTCTTGGAGTTCGCCCCATCTTTCTAACGCCACCGCGCCAACAATAAACTTTTTCGTGTTCTCATCATCTTTGATGGGGATGTTCATATCCGTAAGGAATGGCCCGGGGCAAATTGCATTTACAGTGATATGAAACGGTGCAAGTTCCAATGCCAAAGCACGCGTCATTTGAACCACCGCACCTTTACTGGTTGCATAGGGCGTGCGGTTCGCCAACCCTACAACACCTAGCGTGCTCGCAAGATTGATAATTCTCCCGGATTTCTGCTTTTTCATCTGTGGTACCACTGCCTTGCTAGGAAGCCATGTACCATCCACATTGGTTTGCTGTACTTTTTTAAAATCTTCGTAAGACAGTTCATCAATCGGGCCACGAATATTAATGCCTGCATTGTTGATTAAAATATCGATGGAGCCGAACTCTTTGATTGTGGTTGCCACTGCTTTTTGAATTTCTTCTTCCGAAGTTACCGTTGCGCTGATGGCGATGGCTTTCGTTTTGTATTCCTTTACAATTTTTTCTGCAGCGGCCTTCCCCTCTTTTTCGTTTCTGCTAATGATGACGAGGTTTGCACCTGCAGAGGCCAACCCTTCAGCCATGGCTAGACCCAATCCTTTCGAGCCCCCGGTAACGATTGCGGTTTTGTTCGTAAGATCGAAAAGCTTGATTCCAGGAAGCATGATTTTAACTCCAAGATGGTAAGTGTTTTAAGCGAGATTACCGAAGGTAGGGGGTCAGGGAAAACTATTTGTTTTTGTTGATTTCGATGCCTAGGATTGTTAGATCATCTGCTGGCCTGCCTGGTTTGCACCAATCTTTTACGTCTTTCATAACTTGCTTGAATGATTTTGGCAACTTTGCATCGATCGATTTATTTAGACTGTTTTTTAAATTGTCTTTGCCGAAGGATTGCTTTTCTGGATTAACTGCTTCAATGATTCCATCGGAATAAAGTACAAGCCGATCGCCATCGTGAAGCTGTAACTTTTCTTCGGAATAAACGGAGTCATCGAAAAGGCCAATAGGAATAGCGGGTTTATCAAGTACCGTCGGGTTACCACTTTTTGGCAGATAAATCATGCCTGGGTGCCCTGCTAGGCAGTAGATTAGTTCAAGTGTAGTCAGGTCTAAAACACAATAGGCGATTGTAAAGAAGTTGTCGCCCATATTATCCATGGTAAATTTTTGGTTGAGTGAAGCGAGGATTTTCTGGGGTTTTTCGAGTAACTTATTTCCTGCCTCGCCTTGTAGCCCTGTGATATGGCGGGAAACAGTAACCGATAAAAGGGCGGCTGGCGCACCGTGGCCGCTTACATCAAGTACGAAAAATCCAACCTTGGTTGTGCCAATCGGGAATACATGCAGCATATCCCCTGCAAGTTTTTCGTGGGGCTCAAATATCCAAGCGAAATTGACTCCAGGAAAGGATGGTAAATCATCAGGCAATTGAGCTTGCTGAATGGCAGCAGCGGCTTCAAGATCCCTGTTCAATCTACGATTTGCTGTTTCAAGCTTTTCATTCTTGTCGCCAAGGTTTTGCTTTAATTCTTCAATTTCCCGAAACGATTTGTTAAGCAATAAGTGGGTTTGAATACGGGCAAATGCAATGGGGAAATCAATCGGTTTGGTGATGTAATCGTTCGCCCCAAGTTCCAGGGCTGCAATGATATCCTTTGCTTCACCCCTCGCAGTCATCATGATGATTGGGAGTTCTAGTGGCGTGAAACTGATTCTGGCTTTTTTTAATACTTCGACCCCACTAAATTTTGGCATCTTTGCATCAAGTAGGATAAGGCTGAACTTATTGCTTGCAATAAGTTCTAGTGCTTTCACCCCGTTTTCAGCTGAAACGACCTGAAGCCCCTTCTCCATCAGTAATTTTACCAGTGTTTCGCGGTTCCATGCATTATCATCCACCACAAGAATCATTGCCCTTGGTGCAGGTTCTTGCTTGTTTATTGCAAAACTAGGCATTGAAATCGAAGCACTGCTCATATCTTTGAAATTCTTTTCCATTTGAAAAACAGTTAATGAACTACGGTAACATAATTACCCCTTAAGTTCCATAGGTTGGAAAAATTAGCTTTTGTTTCATCTCTATTATTGTTTGGGATTGTTTTGGTTATTTGAGTAGTATTTAATAGGATCTTGGCTTTATTTTTCATTTAAAGTGGTCTGTTTGCAATATTCAAGGAGTGGCTATGTTTTCTGAAATCAGATTGGGATTGATATTAACGGGAGCTTTTTTGGCTTGTCAGGCAACATTGTTTGCCTGGGAGAAAGAGGTTTTTACCCAGACACCTGAAATTATGGCTACTACAGAAAAAAAAGATGTCCCTGTTACTTCTGCTAAAACTAAAAATCCTAATGATTTTGCAGAAGGCGCCAATCCTTTTTGGATCTGGGGCGCAAATGGCAACACCAAGTATACCTTGACCAAGGACTTTGCATGGACTGGTGGCAAAGCAAAAGTAAAGTTTGCTTGCGACAATATTGTGAAATTGAAAATTAACGGGATTGATGTTGGTGGAAGCTCTGAATGGCAAACTCCCGTTGAAAAAGATGTTACCAAACTTCTGAAGGATGGTAATAATTCCATCGAGGCTATGGTTGAAAATGAAGGCGCTGCCGCTGGGTTTGTTTTTAAAATGGTTCAGACTTCTGCTGATGGAAAGTCATCCTATGTGATTTCTGATGATTCTTGGAAAGCTGTTGAAGCGGGTAAGGCTGGAAAAGCCTCTACTATTAAAAAAGTGGCAAAATATGGCGATTCCCCTTGGGGCAATGTTTTAACTGGAGGGGGTGCTGGTGCTGGTGCTAGCGCTTCCAATTCTTCTTTCAAAGTTCCTGAGGGCTTTCAGGTAGAGAAACTTTTTACGGTTCCAAAAGATAAACTCGGATCTTGGGTTTGCCTAACCGTTGACCCTAAAGGCAGAATCATCGCTTCCGACCAAGGCGACAAAGGCCTTTATCGGATTACTGTTCCTGCGCCAGGTGTTGCAGGGGATGTCAAAGTTGAAAAGCTTGATGTTAAAATAAGCTCTGCACAAGGTTTACTTTTCGCGTTCGGCAGTTTGTATGTTTCTGTAAACGGTGGCGGCCAAGGCAGTGGTCTGTATCGCCTCCGCGATACCAATAATGATGATCAATTCGATGAAGTTGTTAAGCTTAAGGCCTTGCGTGGCGGTGGCGAGCATGGCCCACATGCCCTTAGGTTGTCTCCCGATGGTAAATCCATTTTGGTGGTATGTGGAAACCACACTCTTCCACCAGAAAACTTTAATGCAAGCAGATTACCAAGCAATTGGGGCGAAGACCATTTGCTTCCTAGGCAGTGGGATGCCAATGGCCATGCCCGTGGTATTCTGGCACCCGGTGGGTATGTTGCTAAGACTGATCCAGATGGAAAAGATTGGGAGATTGTCAGTAGTGGTTATCGTAACCAATATGACATCGCATTAAATGCAGATGGCGAAATGTTTGTTTACGATGCAGATATGGAATGGGACATGGGGATGCCTTGGTATCGGCCGACCCGGGTGAACCACGCTTCCAGTGGTAGTGAACTTGGTTGGAGAAGTGGTACCGGCAAATGGCCTGCCCACTATGTTGATAGTCTTCCAGCCATGGTTGATATCGGGCCTGGTTCTCCTGTAGGAGTTGAGTTTGGTTATGGAACAAAGTTCCCTGAGAAATACCAAAAAGCGCTTTTTATCTGTGACTGGACCTTTGGGACCATGTATGCAATTCATATTTCCCCCATGGGTAGTTCTTATAAAGCAGTCAAGGAAGAATTTGTTTCCCGAACCCCACTGCCATTGACCGATGTGGTTGTTGGAAAGGATGGGGCTCTTTATTTTTCAATTGGTGGCCGAGGCGCCCAATCTGAATTATTCCGAGTTACTTATATCGGAAAAGAATCTACCGCACCTGCTGAACTTCAAGATAAAGAAGGTGGTAAAGATCGGGAGACCCGGAAAAAACTTGAAGCATTTCATAACCCTGCAAAAATTTCTGCAGAACAGTTACAAATGATTCTTTCATACCTTGGCAATGAAGATCGCTTCATTCGCTATGCAGCTAGGGTTGCCCTAGAAAACCAAGATTCCAAAACTTGGCAGGATAAAGTTTTGGCTGAAAAGAGCCCAGAACCACTTATTCAAGGAATAGTGGCCCTCGCTAGACAGGGTGATAAAAGTTTGCAAAATCAGGCACTTAAAGCACTTGATACCCTTGAATTCTCATCCCTTTCAGAAAATCAAAAGCTTGAAATTGTCAGGGCTTATCAACTTCTGTTTATTCGCATGGGCGAACCTGCAAAAGAAGTTGCATCCAAATTAGCCGCTAAACTTGATTCTTTCTTCCCGTCAAATGATGAGCGATTGAATAGAGATCTTGGTGACCTTCTCGTTTATTTAAAGTCTTCCACCATTGCTGGCAAAATTACGCAATTGCTAATGCAACCTTCCAAGCCTGTTGATGGTAAAGAAATGGAAGAGCTGCTTTTGCGAAACCGTGGTTATGGCGGTGGCATTGCGAAGATGCTGGAGAATTTTCCCGACCTTCAGAAAAATTACTATTTGTATTCCCTTCGTAATCTAAAGGAAAATTGGAATATCGATCAGCGCAAGATGTATTTTACTGCGCTGAATGATGCACGAACTAGGAGTGGTGGTGCTAGTTATCAGGGCTTTTTGAACAACATTGAAAAAGAAGCTTTTGATAATGCTACCGATAATGAAAGATTGGCAATCGAAGCTCTTGGCTTGAAAAAACCTTATAAAGCGCCAGCATTGCCCAAGGCAACCGGCCCTGGTAAGGAATATAAGCTTGCAGAATTAGTTCAGCTAGCTGATGGCAAGCTGGTTAAGCGTGACTTTAAGAATGGTCAGAAAATGTATGCTGCTTCCCGTTGTGTGGTTTGTCACCGTTACAATGGAGATGGCGGAGCTACAGGGCCAGACCTTAGTCAGGTTGCAGGTCGATTCAGTTTGAAAGATCTTTGCGAATCGATTGTTGAACCTAATAAGGTGATTTCTGATCAGTACAAGGCTTCGATTATTGAAACCAAGAGCGGGAAATTCATCACAGGAAAAGTGGTCAGTGAAAACGCAGAATCGCTTATCGTGGTCACCGATCCTGAAGATTCCAGCAAGGTTCAAGACTTGAAGAAAAAAGATGTTGAGTCGGTTAAAGTTTCCCCTGTTTCATTGATGCCACAAGACCTATTGAAAACGCTCAATGAAAATGAAGTCCTAGATTTGCTAGCCTATTTGTTATCTCGTGGCGACCCATCGCACACGATGTTTAAGAAATAGTAGGCGAGTAACATTGCAAGCCCGAGGCCTTATGGGTTTCGGGCTTCTTTTATTTTCCAGAGCTTGAAATAATCATCGGAAAACTTTAATTCCACTTCGGTTTGATCAAGCTCAACTTTTGAGGTGGTAACAATGTGGCTGATTTTCTGTGCTCTTAATTCTTTAAGAAGTTCAGGGGATTTGCTTTCTAATAAGCGCTTTTGCCAATTCTGTGCGAGTAAAAGGCGCCTATGCCATTCCAATACATCTTCATCTTTGTAGGGTATTGATTTAAAATCAATAAAAAGAGGGGCTTGCGCATATAGACGAAATCTTTGCATTTCGATGGGGACAATTCTAGAGTCGGTGGTCTTTTTGCCGATGGGTTTAAAATCGCTTGAAAGAGAGCCTCGTGTGGTCGCAGCAAGATTTGGCACATTAACAGGAATTAAATAAAGATCATCAACTGTCTTGTTGGTTTTAATGTGTGCGAGGATAGCATTTTCCGTTTCATTAATTACAAATCCGACTTTGAATGCTGGAATCGCAATCCCTAGCAATGCAAGAAGTCCGATAACAACTATGGAAGGTAACAGCGGTTTTAGGTTCGAAATAAAAGGGCTTAACAGAACCATCGATTCAGCAAGGATGACCATGGTTGCAAGCGGAACAAGTACCGCACTGATTCTCCATGGGAATAATAACGCGAGAGTATTGCTCTGAGTTGTGACTTGTAAAACGGTTAATAAAGCCCCTAGTAAAAATGGGACGAGGATTACCGTTAATTCTTTTTGATTCCTTAAAAGGAATATGGAAAACATGATCCAAACTATTTGCAGGCATGCGATCCAATCCAGCCATAACCCTGGCAAACAATGGTGAGGAAGTCTAAATTTTACGAGGAATTCCTGGGCTTCTTTAAAGCCTTCCGATGTTGATGGTTGAAAGTTACTTGCTGCATAAATAACTGAGGGGGCGACCAGCAACAGTGCAAGGAGGCCAATCAAAAAGGCTTTTTTTACCTTCCCATCCAGTACAAGATATAGCTGAAACCCAAGAATGATGAAGGCACCGCTTAATAAATAAGTGGTATGAAGTATTCCTGCGAGGCATGTGAATAGTGTTGCTGAAATATGCTTTTCTATTAAAAAAAGGGACAAGCCAAGCAACAGGAACACACCGAAGTTCGAAGGCTGAAACATTGCACCCAGAATGTATTGCCCTGCAACCCCTGCTTGCAAAAACCACGGGTAATCATGTCCGAATAGGCGATATGATAACCACCGTAATGCTGCAGAATTAATAAGGATAAATATTGCGCTGAATAATGCGTAATGACAGATATCAAAGCTAATTGCTTTAGCTTTTCGGTGAAAAATCATCCAAGCGCAAGAAAGAAAAATCCCTTGTAGGATTGCGTAATATATGTAAAAGATGTTTTCGTTAAGCCAAGTGATGCTTAAGCAGACGAGTCCACTGAATAGCGGGGTTGGGTCAGTTGTGTTGCCCAGCCAGTCTTTTTCAAGATAGCCTAATTTTGCTTTGGTGAAGCCATGTAGGAAGTATTGGTTTTGATTGGAGTAATAAAGCGGTGCTTGAGAGTAAGCCATGCAGAATAAAATGATGCCAGCAATGCTAAAACCTAGAGTATTCGGTTTGTAAATTCCAGAATTGTTCTCTAGGTTTTGTGGCATGGCTTGAAGAATTGTTAGGGTAATTCATGGATTTTAATGTTTCGGTAATACACTTCAGCCTTGGAATTACCATGGATTTGAAGGCCGATGAAACCAGAAGTTTCAATATTCGGATCAGTTTCTGTGTAGTCGCAGGTTTTTTTACCATTGATATACAACTCGATTTTGTTGCCATTTGCATGGATTTTATAGGTGTTCCAATCTTCAAGCTTTTCGATTTCTTTTACCAGTTTGGGGTCTGATTGAACGAGGAACTTTTTTCTGCGGGATTCATCGTAAAGACTGCCTGAAATAGGATTGCCTTTTTTGTAACTGCCAATGTCAGCTTGGAACCCGAACATTTCATTAGGTGGGTTTTCAATGCGTTTGCTTCTAAACTGAATCCCCGCATTGGGATCGCCATCTTTGCAAATAAGTTTGTATTCAAGTTCGAGGATGAAGTTTTTAAAACTTGATTTGTAAGTTAGGAATTCATTCTTAGGATTGTTTTCGAAGGAACCACCAACAATAACCCCGTCTTTTACACGCCAAACTTTTTCGTTCCCATCCCAACCTTGGAGGGTTTTTCCATCAAACAGCGTGATACTTTTACTGTTTTCTTGTGAAATTGCAAAATTTAGAACGGCGGTGAACACAATGAGGCAGGGTAGAAATCGCATGACTATATTTCCTTTCTTGGATCTATATAAGTTGAACCATTCGTAATCTTCATTAGACATTGGGTCAATCATATTCTGTTTAAATCGCAAAAAGCAATAAATGGCTTTAAATTGAATCGTGAATTGTTAAATAGTGCTATGAATTAGTAAATCGGGTTGGTTAGAATAACATTATTAGATTGCAGTTATTAATCGTGGTAATCGGTTGATACATTTGGAAACGAATATGAACAAACCTTTTATTTCTTGCCAAGGCCCTGTGCCGAGTGCTAATAAAATTGGCAGGCGTGAATTGCTGCGCTTGGGTTTGGGCGGGTTCACAAGCCTTAGCATGCCCGGGCTGTTTAACTTGCGAAGCCAAGGCGCAACTGATAAACATTCAGAAAAAACTGCGATTATTCTCGTATGGCTTCGAGGCGGATGCAGTCATTTAGATACCTTTGATCCTAAGCCCGATGCGCCAGCGGAATACCGTGGTCCATTTAAGCAAATTAATACTAAGGTACCGGGCGTTCAATTAACCGAACTGCTTCCAGGTCTTGCAAGCATTGCTGATAAATATACACTTTTGCGTTCGATTGCTCATTCGGGTGGTGGGCACCCCGCTGGTTCCTTGCAAATGCTTTCTGGTGATCCAGATGCTCAAGATAAACCCGGACCAAAGTATCCTGATTGGATGTCGATTGCCAATTACTTGCGATCAGGTGACGCTAAGGGCATCCCTAATTATGTCGCAGTAAATCCCGTGGATCGTTACGACAGTTTTACCATAGCTGGTTCCACCTACTTAGGTGGTGGTTATGATGCGTTCAAAATTTTAGGTGACCCAAACAACCCTAAGTTTTCCATCCCCAATATTGGGCTTAAGGATGATGCGCAGCGAGATAGGCTTGCGGAAAGAATTGGCTTAAGGAAGTCGCTCACCCAGATTTTAAAATCCATTGATGAGTCAAGTAATTCGTTGGCGATGGATCAGTTCGAACGTCAGGCGTTGGATATGTTCCTAAGTTCCAAGGCCCAAACAGCTTTTGATCTTTCTCTCGAACCTGCGAAAGTTCGAGAACGCTATGGCATGAATTCTTGGGGGCAGCAGTGCCTGATGGCTAGGCGTTTGGTGGAATCGGGTGTTGACATTGTAACAACAGAATTTGATGGCCCACTTTGTGGCAGAGTCGCTAACTGGGATGATCATGCAGTTAATCATCATGTATTTGATGCTTTAAAATACCGTGCTCCATTCTTTGATCAAGCTGTCACCGCCCTTATCGAAGATGTTTACGCACGAGGATTGGATAAGCGTGTATTGGTTGCAGTTGGCGGCGAATTTGGAAGAACTCCGCGTATTTCACATGTTGCAAGTAGTGGGGGCGGGATTGCCAGCGCTGCAGCAGGGGTCGTGCAGCCCGGTAGAGATCACTGGCCGCGAGCTGGATCTTTTCTCTTTGCGGGTGGCGGGATTCAAACCGGGCAAATCATCGGTGCCACCGATAAAAAGGGTGAAGATCCTATTTCGCGTAAGGTCTCTCCTGAAGATTTTCTTGCAACCATTTATCAGCATCTTGGTATTGATTATAAAAACATCACATTAAAAGATTTCAGTGGCAGACCCACCCCGATCATCAGGTCAGGCGAAGCTATTGCAGAGCTTATCAGATCTTAACCATAATTTGACACCATGAGTGACCTGTAACCGAAGTTACTCTGCAAGCGAAAGCAATAATGCGGTAGTTGCCCACCCGGATGCAGCCACAGATATGAATTGATCCTTACCATGGGGGAAACCACTTTCATAGTAGGTTTGAAATGGCTTGCTTCTAGACTTTACAAACCATGAGCCATCTTCTTTTCTGGTTTTAATCAAATACCTAATACCATCTTGAAAAGCCTTGTCTTTATTAGAGAGCATTTCTGTAAGGTGCAGCGAAACCAATGCGGTTGCTGTCGCGTAGGGGTCAGATTCCATGTCTTCTATTTGGGCCCAACCACCATCGCTTTTTTGTTTTGCGATTAATGCTTTTGCAGATCTTTCCATAATGGTTTTGTCTTGTTTTAATTCGGAATAAGCCAATAGCTGGAATACTTGATCTTCATTTGTTTTGGGTGGTGTATCACATATCCAAGCTGCGGATTTCTTAGTTCTTTCTTCAATTTCATTTTTTGATTTTGGGCTTCCCCATACTCTTAAAGCTCGCAGTGCTAAATAATTAGTGGTGAAATGGCTCGCTTCAGAAGGCGGTCGATTCGATGTTACTTTCCAATAACCATTTGCAGCCTGATGTTTTAAAAAATAGGAGACCACAGCATCCGTGGTTTCGTTGGGTTTGATGCCTGCTAATTCTAGGGTTAAGAGTGCATAGCCTGCGGTATCTGCTTCCCCACCAGTTCCTTTTCCTTCCGAATACTTTTCTTGATTCTTCTTTAGAAACTCTAAGGTGAAATCCACCTGCGCCTTTATTTCTTCAGGGGGGATGTTGAAGTTTCGTTTTTTTGCTTGTGAAAATGCAAGCATGGGAAAAGCTTGGTTATGACATCCAAAGCAGCTCTTTTTTTCGATGTGCCCTTTAGCTGCCGCCCTAAGTAAATCAAGTGATTTCTTCATTTCTTGTTCTTCAGAAGCATGCATATTAAATGGGTAGAATGCAACTAAGATCGAACAAAGAAAAGTAACAGCAATTATCACTGTTTTTGATTTTAACATGTGTGGTTTAGGCCAGAATATTTTGGATGATGTTGCCATGCACATTGGTCAATCTTCGTTGAATGCCATTGTGATAGAAAGTAAGTTGTTCGTGATCGATGCCTAGAATATGAAGGACGGTTGCATGAAAGTCATGCCATGCAACAGGGTTGGTTGCTACCTTCCAACCAATGGGATCAGATTCGCCGTAAGTTGTTCCGTTTTTTAATCCTGCTCCTGCCATAACAACCGAAAAAGCGTATTTGTTATGATCTCTGCCAGTTCCAATGGTTGTTGAAGAAGATTGGGCAAAAGGAGTCCTGCCAAATTCTGTGGTGAACAAAACTAAGGTGTCTTCAAGCATTCCCCGTTGTTTTAGATCGAGGATCAAGGCTGCAACTGGTTGGTCGATTTTTAAAGCTTCGGCAGAATGGTTTTCTTTTACATTTTCGTGAGCATCCCAACTAGCCCTTGGGCTTCCTGCAATGGGACCGCCTGAGTAGATTTGCACAAAGCGAACCCCGCGTTCTAAAAGTCTTCTTGCAAGCAAGCACTTTTTGGCACATACAGATGTTTCTGGCCGGTTGATCCCATAAAGATTTTGGATATGCATTGGCTCGTTGCTGATGGTTGTAGCTTCAGGAACAGAAAGTTGAAGCTTTGCAGCCATTTCGTGAGATTTTATTCGTGCTGCAAGATTCGTATCACCGGGGAATCCTGAAAGGTGCGAAGCGTTTAATTGATTAAGGAAATCAAGAGAGTCCTTTTCTTCATCTATGCTTCGTGATCTAGCAGGGTAAAGATTTTTGAGAGGTTGGTTCCCTGATTGAAAAATAACTCCTTGGTGATTTGCTGGTAAAAAACCATTCGACCAGTTGGAAGCACAACCGTTCGGTTCGCCTCTACCATCTGGGAGGACGATAAAGACAGGAAGATTTGCATTTTCAGAACCAAGGCCATAGGAAATCCAACTTCCCATCGAAGGAAAACCGTTTGAGTTAAACCCACTGTTTTCAATGAAGAGTGCGGGTGTATGATTTGCTGAATCAGAAACCATGGAACGAATAATGGTTAAGTCATCTGCGCATTTTGCAATATTAGGAAATAGTTCAGAAATGTAGAGTCCGGAGTTGCCTCGTTGTTTAAATTCCCAATCATTTTTTCGAATCAATCCAACTTGATTAAAGAATGTATCTGGGACTTTGTCTGTGAGTAGTTTCTTACCATGAAATTTTTCGAGTTCAGGTTTGTAATCAAACGAATCAAGGTGTGAAAGTCCGCCAACTAGGGATATTTGAACGGCTCGTTTTGCCCTAATTTTCTTTGAATTATCTTTTGCTTTGATTTCATTAGCTAAAGACTTCTGGCCCAATAGGCTCGCTAAGGCAGTAATGGCAATACTTTGGCTGCCATTACAAAGGAAAGATCTGCGGTTATTAAAAGAATTATACATTGCGGTTTATTCCAAAGTAAGGAATTCGTTGGTGTTTAATATTGCCCTTATTAAAGGTGTAAATCCATGTTGTTCTACAAGGGCCAAAGCTTTAGATTTTTCAGCATCTAATGGTTGGCGCTGAAGAAGGTGATTGAAGACATGATTGATTTTTTGATCAGGGGAACTTAGTGCTTCAAAATCTGAATGATTTTTCGAATATGATTCTGAAAGATTTTGCGTAAAAGGCCCATTCCAGAATGCCAACGCTTGGATAGGTGTTGTAGTCTTACTTCTTTTGGGTGCAGCAGAAGAATTGTCGGGGCAGTCGAAACTATCAAGCAATCCTTGATTTGCACCACGCGGAGTAAAACGATAAATGCTATGTCTGGAAAGGCTGAAGTCAAATTTTTCAAGTGGATTATAATAGGTGGTTCCATTATTTGATTCTGTTTTATAATCGGAAAATCCCGGGCCATACATTTCTTGATTGAAGGTTCCACAGGTTTTTAGTGAGGAATCGCGTATTGATTCAGCGTCCAACCTTCTGGGGGCCCAGCGCCAAATATAACGATTGTCGAAATCTTTTTTGAGAGAACTATCAGATGGTTTTGATTCTTGTTGATAGGTACGAGAAAGAACAATGGAACGATGCAGTTGTTTTAACGAATAACCTGAATCAATAAACGATTGGCTTAAGTAATCAAGAAGTTCCGGATGGGTTGGTTTAGAACCATTAAAACCGAAATCGCTAGGTGAATCGACAAGGCCAGTGCCAAAGTGGTAATGCCAGATCCTGTTTACGATTACTCTTGTAAATAAAGGATTAGCTGGGTTCGTGATCCATTTTGCAAGAGTTTCTCTTCGTTCAGGATCAGAAGCGGAAGGAGGAATTTTAGTGGAGTTGCCCTTAAATGAAGGGACTGGAATGTTTCCAGGGAACACTTCGATGCCAGGTTCTGTTACCTGCCCGCGGTTTAGGAATTTAGTTGGCGGGGGGTTGGTTGAAATGGCAGAGTAAACCGTAGCTTTTTCCTTCTTGTTAGATAATAACTTTGCATCAGATTCCAGCTTATCAATTTCTTCTTTGATCTTTTTTCGAAGAGCTATTTGCTCATTGTTTAAATTGGAAGTCAGGTCGTTTTCAGAAATGAAGACTTCGGATTCTTCAAAAAGTTTAGAAATATCATTGGCGTTCAATGCTTTATCGAAAACTCGGGCTTTTAAAATTGTTCCTGCAAGTAAGTGGTTTGCACTTGGCGGTTCATGTCTGATGCCAAAAGCAATAATGGAGTTGTTGGCTGGAAATAAAGCAAGGCCTTTGCTCTGATAGGCTGATCCGTAGATTTTTCCATTTCGATACGCTGTAATTTTTCCGTCTTCTGAATAAGTGATTGCGAGATGAACAGGTTTCAAATGCGCTTCGTTTTCCGGCATACCCTTGAATGATTGCGTCCGCTGATAAAAATTACTGCCCGCCATCCACTTGGCAGATTCTTGCTCTGCAAAAACGATTGAATCAAAAAGATTTCCATTCGTAGTTTCAATGGTGATTACCCCGCCACCTTTTTGGTCTAAATTGGAAAGGATAACGACTGCCTCTAAAGTTTTTTCTTTAAGATCGTTTTTTAATGCGGAAGATCGTGCGACAGAATTCTTTCCATCTAGTTCTAGCCCTTTGCTTGTTAATTTGGCATTCCCTTCAAGTTTAAGGGTTAGGTTTTCCTGGGAGTCTTTACTATCTTTACGGAAGTCCCATTGGGCAATGGGTTTTGAAATTATGGTGGTAGCTTTGATGCCCAATTTGGAGAGAGCAATTTTTTCTACATCTGCCAACGCTTTATATAACTCGGCTTTTCTTTCACTTGTTTTGGCAAGTTGTTTTGTGATTATTTCATTGGGGATAGGCCTTTCTCCCTGCCTGACACCTGAAAGATTAGCAACCATTTGGTAATAATCATGCTGGCTGATTGGATCGAATTTGTGATCATGGCATCTTGCACAATTGATGGTAAGGCCCAAAAAGGTTTGCCCGATGGAACTTACTAAATCTTCCATTTCGTCTTGCCTAGCTTGTTCCCTTGCATCTGCATTTGCGCCTAAAACCGTGTTATGAATTCCAGCGACCAAAAATCCCATCGCTAAAATTGAATCTGAGGAATCAGGAAAAATACGATCGCTTGCAATTTGCATTTGCACAAATTGGTCGTAAGGCATATCGGTGTTTAATGCGTTGATCACCCAGTCGCGGTAGTGCCAAGAATTTGGCCTAGGGGCGTTTCGTTCGAACCCATCCGATTCTCCATAGCGAACGATATCAAGCCAATGTCTGGCCCATTTTTCGCCATAACTTGGCGAAGCAAGAAGCTTATCCACGACTTTACCAAAAGCATCCGGAGATTTATCCGCCAAGAATTTAGTAACTTCTTCTGGGGAAGGGGGCAGGCCGATGAGATCTAGGTAAACCCTGCGGATGAGTGTTCTGCGATTAGCAATCTCGCTTGGTTTAAGATCAAGTTTTTTTAAGCCATCAAAAATAAAGTGGTCCAAAGGTTGTAATGCAAAGTTGTGATCAACTGTAGATGGCAAAGGAGTTTGTTGCAAAGGGCGAAGAGACCACCAGTCTTTTCCTGCTCTTTTTGAAGTGGTGGTGCTAAAGATGTCGATTTTGGTAGTAGGATATTTAGCCCCGCTTGTTAGCCAGTTTTTAAGATGGGCAGAAGAGGTTTTGTCTAACGGTTTTTTGGGGGGCATTCTGCTTTCATCAAGTACGTCTTTCATTTGGCCTTTTGTGAAATTATTTATTTCGATGCCTGGTCCGTTATCCCCACCTTTTAAAAGATTTTCGCGTGTTGAAAGATCGAGTCCACCTTTGGGTTTGGCGCCTGAATGGCAGTCCAAGCAGTTTTCAACAATGATTTTCATGGCAACATCATCGGCGGATTGTGCGAAAACAACCATTGATGTGGATAAAAAGATTATCAGGGTTAAGGGTTGTTTTAACATTTTTTAAATTAATCCTTGGATGGGTGTCCCTAGGCTTGCTGGAAGTGTGAATCCATCTGGGCTTAGTCTAGTTTCTGGGGCGATCCCCATCAGGTTTAATAATGTTGCTGCGAAATCTTCTGGTGATACGGGGTTATCTTTGACATAGGCTGCAGTGGAATCGGAAGAACCATAAATTAAACCTTTTTTTGCTCCTCCACCTGCAATCATTGCGCTATAGCATTTGGGCCAATGGTCTCTTCCGATTGCAGATCCGCCCTTGCTGATTTTTGGAGTTCTACCAAACTCACCGACCAAAACAACCAATGTGGAATCTAGCAACCCTCTTGTTTCAAGATCCTCTAGTAGCGCACTGACGGCTTCATCGCAGCGGGGCAGTGCCCAGCCTAGGCCGTTCCAGCCGTTATCGAAAATGCTGATCCCGGCATTACCATGCATATCCCAGGTTTCCAAACTGACAAATTTTTCTTTAGGTGCAAGTCCAGTCCATGCGACAACGCCAACAGTTCGAACGCCTGATTCGATTAATCTTCTTGCAAGGAGAAGATTTTGGCCCATGGGGTGCATGCCATATTGTTCACGGGTTTTAAGGTTTTCTTGTTCTATGTCAAAAGCTTTTTTAGCTTTGGTTCCCGTAAGGATGCTGAAAGCTTTGTTCCGAAAATCGTTGATAGATTGGTGTGATTTGTTTTTGTTTGCAGAAACTTCCATTTGGGAAAGCAGTTTGATTCGATTAGCTAGTTGCTCGGTAGAGAGCCCTGCGGATTCAAATGCATTAATTTTGAATCCGGGTATCGATGGATTTTCGAGGTGAGTGTTGCCAATCAATAAAGGGCTATTCCCCATGCCGAGGTATCCACCAGTAAGGTAGGTGTTATCAGGGGGTGCAGCGCCTCCGCCGAATTTTTGCAACCATACATAGGAGGGTATATCGCCTGGGCTAGGTTTTAATTTTGTAACAATCGAACCAAAAGCTGGGGCATTTAAAGGCGGGTTTGATTGCCCTGCAAGTAGCATTCGGTTGGCAATGTCATGCACTGGGATGGAATGACTCATAGAACGGATGACGGTGTATTTGTCAGCTTTCGACGCAAGCTTAGGCATTAGTTCGCCTACTCTAAAGCCCGGCAACTTGGTTGCAATTGGTTTGTAGGGCCCTCGGATTCCATCAGGTGAATCGGGTTTTGGATCCCACGAATCGAGTTGGCTCAACCCCCCATATTGGTAAATGAAAATACAAGATTTAGCTTTGATGGGCTTTGTATTTTGATCTGCACGAAGAATGTTTGGTAGGCTAACTCCCAGAGCAGAGAGTGTCCCAATTTCCAGCAGGTTTCTTCTGCTTATTTTTTTTTCTGGGGATGAATTAAGATTGAACATGAAACTAAGACCATGCAAAGGTCTTCCTACCTAATGGTGTGGCTGTGAATATCCTACAGGGATAACCAAATAGCTAATTGATTATGAAGCTTTTCGAAAGATTTTGCAATCATTCTGATGGATAAAGCTTGGAATTTTAATCGACTTGGTGCAGGCCTATAGTAATTAATTCGCCCTAACCGCAGCTTTAGGTTCAACAACTTCATTGACATAATAAAAATCGATGTAACCGATCATCATTTCTTCCCAAGTTTGTTCGCCCCACATTACGGGTTTCCATGGGGAAGGATTCGCAGGATTCAACTTTGAATTGTCGAAATGCGCAATACATTTGATTTTGCTTCCCTTGGGAACTTTCAGGGGTTCTTTAAGTCGATAAGTGTTTTGCCAGTTAAAGTCGTATTGGGGAACAGAGAGTATGGTTTCGACTTTGCCATCGGGGTGGTGAAGCTGGTATTCGAAATCCTTACCTCGAAGATGCATATGCGGGAAGAATGAAAGAATTACCGCATCATTTTTTGCAGTGATGGAAGATACAACCTCGTGACTGAAGGCAAATGGTGGAATAAGGAACATGGAGTTTGCTATGCCATGGGTCTCAATGTTTTGTTTTGGTTTTTCTTTGCAGAAAACAAACGCAACCTCAGAACGATCCTTTTCTTCTTTGCCTGTCGGGGTGTAATGAATCTGCCAGATGATTTCAGAACCTGCGGGAATTCTTCTGCCCATTCCCTGAGGATGAATTACGGGTTCAGCACCGGGCGCAGTTGCAGCAATCCAAACGGGCCGCTTCCCTTTACCTGGTTCTCGATAAAACACAATAATATGGTGAACTACAGAACGATTACCTGGCTTAGCCTCAGCGGCTTGCAACCACATGTCTTCTTTGAAATTGGTTTTAACGCTGAAGTATTTGTAGCCTACGGTTCCCTTGGATTGAATTGTTACTTCCTCGGGAATCTGAAAAACAATGTCGGGTTTTCCTAATCTCCATCCTTCGCTAAAAAATGGGGATTTTGGTGCTTTAGCAAGATTGCCAGCAGGCATGCCCGCATCAACCCATGAAGCAATTTGTGCGATTTCTTCTGAGCTTAATTTTCGTTCGTTTGCGAAATGTCCAAAGCGCGTATCAGCGTGCCAAGGCGGCATGGTGTGAAGCGAAGTTACTTCTTTAATCATCTCCCCGTTGTTTTTTGCGTCTTCGTAAGAGAGTAATGAAAAGGGTGCTGCGGTTCCCGGATGATGGCAATCAGCGCAATGCTTGATAAGTATGCCAGCAATATGTGATTCATAAGTGATTTTGGAACTGGTAGCTTTCGACAAATGTGTTATGAGACAGCCCGGTGGTTCTGTAAAAGCCACGGCTACTTTCTTCAAATTTAAAACTTGATCGATGGAGTTTGCGAGATCATTGATCGTTGGTTTTTCTTTTCTAGCAGTGTTACTGATCTGATCATCAATTCGCCCTTGGTATTGGATATTTCTTCTTTGATCTAGAACAAAGGCTTCACTTGATCTGCGGGCTCCAAATAAGCGCAAGGTGATTTGTTCAGAATCATAAACAACAGGGAAGTTGATTTTAAATTCACGTACATGATTGTTGATTGAATCTTTATTGTCGCCCGAGTTGGCATAAACCCCAATGAATTGTACTTCGGTTTTTTTATACTTTTGGCTTAGTTCATTAAGGATGGGAATGTAGGCATTACTTACGGGGCAATTTGTACTCAGAAACACAAAGACTAGGCTTTTACTTTCGTTAAAGTCGGAAAGTGAGGCTTTTTTATCGTTGGGCAATGGAAGCACGAAGTTGGGGATTTTTCTGCCAATCGAACCCGGTTGGGGGTTGTTTGGATCGGCTTTTACTTTCGGGCCATAGGACTGATTTAGTAAAAGCACAGCAGCCAAGATCAAGTGGTTCATATTTTTAACTTTCAATAATCAAAGGACATAAAATACTAGCCCTAATCAGATCACTTTGCTTCTTAACGCTAATCTACCATTAGTTCTGTAAGCTCGACCTAGGACTTCCCATCGCCTTACGTTACTTGAAAAGTGGACCAGTTTTTTGCATGAAGGCCCGTAGTTAGAGTCATCCACATTACTAATGCTAAAGCTTTAAGGTGCATGTTATTTCTTTTGGTTAAATAACCATTTAATCATTTCTGGGTCAGAATAAGCGTTGACCCAAGAGTTATGCCCAACTTCTGGGTAAAGAGTTAGTTTCGGATTACCACCCGCTTTTTTGATTGCTTCGATCATGTTGGTGGATCGTTCTGGTTTAACCACGGTGTCTTTGCTTCCGTGGAAGGCCCATATCGGAATTTTTGCTATTATCTGAGCGTCTTTTTCATCTCCGCCTCCGCAAACCGGAACAGCAGCAGCAAATAAATCGGGCTTACGCGCAATTAAATCCCAGGTCCCATAGCCTCCCATGGATAGCCCTGTGATATAAATTCGATTTGTATCAATGGGGAATTGGGTCAGTAAAGTGTCGATTAATTTGAGGAGTAGAGTTGCGGGGTCGCTTGGCTTTTCCGGTCTTTGATGAGAGGCTGCAGACCAATCAACTTCAGCCCATTTCTTTTCGTTGGGGCATTGTGGTGCAATCAAAAAGCACGGATACGATTTTCGTGACTCAGGTTTTGCAAAGTCTTTAACACCGTGTACAAGTTGCAAATCGTTATCTGAACCGCGCTCGCCTGCTCCATGAAGGAAAATGACTAGAGGGTATTTCGTTGCTGGCGTTGGGTTTTCAGGGGTCATCATCTGGTAAAGCAGTTTTTCTTTTCCAGACTCAAAGGTTTCTTTTTTAAGGTGAGTGCGCCAAGCCATATCGGGTATTCCTTTGTTGCCTGTGGTGGTTTGTTGCGACAAAAAGCTAGTAACGATTAATGATAGTAGCGCAATATTCATGGTAGGTCTTATCCTTTAAATAAATGGTTACGAAACTGATTTTAACAAAGTATTTCCTTAACCACTCGGGCAGGTTTGCCTGCGGTAAGTACCTGAGCTTGGCCATTGTGGAAGTAAACCATTTTCGAATGGTCTAACCCAAAAAGGTGTAGGATGGTTGCTTGGAAATCGTTTGGGTTGACAATGTTGACTGCTGCTCGGTGTCCAACTTCGTCGGTTTCGCCGTAAGTGATGCCAGGTTTTATCCCGCCCCCAGCAAGCCAGATCGAAAAACCCTGCCCGTTGTGGTCACGGCCAGCTTCTTCATTAAAGTCGCCTTCGACCACAGGAAGCCTGCCGATCTCACCTCCAAAATGAACTAAGGTGGTGTCTAAAAGTCCGCGCTGTTTCAAGTCCATTACCAAGGCTGCAGCAGGTTGATCCGTTTTTCTGCAAATGCTTGAAAGACCTTTCGTAATCGTGTTGTGGTTGTCCCACGGTTGTCCGCTTAAAAATAGTTGAACGAACCTAACGCCGCGTTCCACCAACCTTCTTGCTATCAGGCATCGTGTGCCATACGAACGGGTTTCGGCGTCATCGATACCGTACAGTTGGCGGATGTGCTTTGGTTCAGAAGAAAGATCAAATGCTTCTCTGGCAGAATCTTGCATGGAAGCGGCAAGTTCATAGCTCGAGATCCGGCTTTCGAGTTCACCTTCACCTGGATGTAGCAAACTGTGGTTTTTGTTGAGTTGGTTTAGAAGGGCCAGGTTTCGTTGTTGGGAAATACCCTGCACCTCTTTGGGCGGTTCAAGATTAAGAATTCTGGGTTCTCTCGGCCTTAGAACGGTTCCCTGATAATAGGCAGGCATAAACCCACTGGACCAGTTGTTGGTTCCATCAACAGGTAACCCGCCCTCATCGGAAAGCACCATATAGGAAGGAAGATTTTTGGATTCATTGCCCAAAGCATAGGTGAGCCAGCTACCCATGGTCGGGCGGCCAAGCACCCCCGCAATACCACCATGGAAAAAGCGGATCGAAACCTCATGGCCATTGTGGCCTGTATGCATGGATCGGATTACACAAATATCATCAGCGATCATGCCGGTATGTGGTAAGAGTTCGGAAAGTTCAGTACCAGATTGTCCATGCTTAGAGAATTTAAATGGGCTGGCCATAAGCTTTTTATTAGCCCTACCCACGAAACTGTAAGCGATATTGCCTGTATATTCTTTGCCATGATTTTTTTGTAACTCGGGTTTGGGGTCGAATAGGTCAACATGAGATGGGCCACCATGCATGAACATGGAAATCATGGCCTTGGCGCGGGGTTGGAAGTGGGGCTCTCTGGAAGCCATGCCCAGGGGGAAATTTTCACCTGGTTTAGATGGTCCATCCGCAGCGAGTAATCCTTCGCGTGCAAGCATATCGGATAGTGCGACTCCGCCTATCCCGCCCGCTAATTGAAACAGTGCTTTTCTTCGGGTGATCATGAGATTATTCCAGGTAAATGAATTCGTTGGATGCCAGTAGTTGCTGGCAAAGGTCGGTCCAAGCCATTTGATTTGAGTCTTTGCTTTTGGTTGCGGTATAAGTCGCTTTGCTTTCAGTAATAAAGTTTTCTGCCAGAGTTAGTTCTTTTGCATTGGGCGAGCGCTGGTAGACGATTTTCCAAGCATGGATGATAAGTGCGTTAGTCTCGTTGGTTTGGTTCTTTAATATTAAAGTTGCAAGATGGTTTGATTCACTGCGGATGAATTCGCTGTTCATAAGTGCCAGCGCTTGGGGCGTGCCTGCAGATGGCGTTCGCTTATCGCAGTTGGGGGAAAGGCTTGGGCCATCGAATGTTAAAAGGAATGCAGATGGTTTGTGCCTGCGAACCTGCATGTAAATGGTTTTCCGTGGCGACTCATCAGGGTAATGCATCACACCTGCGATATCTTCTTTAAGCGGGATAGCTGCACCATACAAAGTTGAGTCCAGTCTGTTGTTCACTTTAAGTATGGAATCCCTGATGCTCTCGGCTTCCAATCTTCGAAGAGGAAATCTGCCATAGAGTTGGTTGCTGATATCAACAGCATCTTGTTCTGGGCGATGAGCCGAGCTTTGGCGATAGGTTGCAGATGTCATGATCAGTTTGTGGAAAGCTTTGAGGCTCCAGTTGTTTTTGGGAAGTTGTAAAGCTAACCAGTCAAGTAATTCGGGTTGTGATGGGGCAGTTCCAAGTTTTCCAAACTCGCCTGGAGTGTCAACGATTCCTTGCCCAAAATGATAAACCCAAATGCGGTTTGCCATCGTTCTGTTGAATTGAGGATGCTTGCCCGAGGTGAGATGCTGGGCAAACGCCAGCCTTCTCCCAGAGCTTTCGCCTTTATTGTTGGTGGGGCAATCCCAGAGTTTTGATTCATGAACCGTGGCTATTGATAAATCGCCCGGAATGATTTCCTGCAAAGGTTGGCGGTAGTCGCCCCGATGAAAAAGTTTGGTGGCAGGTATCTTACTGGGCACTTCCGACATAATTGCGTAGAAGTCTTCCTTGGGCTTTTCCGCACGCTTGGCATCGATTGTTACTTGCGCTTTCTTTAATTCAGCCATAGCTTTGGGGTCATATTGTTCAATGATGCCAGCCCGGACATTGATCTTCGGATATTTTTCGAAAAGATTTTTCTGTTCGGGTGTGCGTTTTGCTTCTGGTGTTTCAAAAGCTTTTCTTACTGATTCATGCAATTCTGGTGGAATTTTTTGCAGTTCTTTTTCGAAAATCACTTTGATGGTACTGTTAGTTTCCTCTTGCAGTTTGCTTGCAAGTTCTTGGGCGACCTTTTCAATTTGGGCGCTTTTTTCTCTATCAGGTTTGGGCATTAATGCTGCTGTTCGTTCTGCAGGCTTGCGCCATTGTGATGGATTGAATGCAGGTTCAAATATTGCCCTAAAGCGGAAATAATCCACCTGGCTGATCGGGTCGTATCGATGATCATGGCACTGGGCGCAACCTACCGACAAACCCAACAACCCCGAACTGATGATCTTGATGGATTCGGTGAATGTTTGTTCTGCTTCTGCGATTGCCCCACCCCCCGCAGTGATGTCTGGGCCACAACGCAAAAAACCTGTCGCAGCAAGAAGTTCCCTTTGTTGAATCGAAAGTTCGTCCCATGGTTTTGGCGCTAGTTCATCGCCTGCAAGTTGTTCAATGATAAACTGGTTGAACGGTTTGTCGCTGTTAAGTGCGCGAATCACATAGTCACGATATTTGTAAATGTGGGGCCTAAGGGAATCATTGGGGGAATCCCCCTCGGTGTCTGCATAACCTGCAACATCAAGCCAGTGCCTGGCCCACCTTTCCCCATACGCTGGAGATGAAAGCAGTTCATCAACAATTGTTTCGTAGGCGTTTGGTTCAGCGTTTTTATCGAAGCGTTCCACTTGATCAATAGTTGGTGGCAAGCCCGTAAGGTCGAGGTAAGCCCTGCGAATCAAGGTTCGCTTATCTGCCTCTGAGTTAAAACCCAATTTTTTTTGTTGAAGCTTTGTCAGGATGAATGCATCTAGTGGAGCCAGCTTTTTTTGATTAAGGGTGATGTCTGGTACCTTTGGTTCTAAAAGGGGTTTATAGAACCAATAATTGCGTTCTTCTTCGGTAATACCAATTCCTGGTGGAAGGCTGTCGGGTTCGGCCCTAAGAGTTGGCGCGCCATTTTTTAGCCATCGCTCAATGAGTGCTATTTTTTCTGACGGGACCTTTTTTTCGCTTGGGGGCATCTCGCCCGATTTAATTCTTTGTAATAGATTGCTTTGCTCGGGGTGATTCTCTTTGATTGAAGCTCCAGATTTTCCACCTTTTTGCGCCAGTTTCTTTAGTCTTAAATCTAAACCACCTTTGGGCTTTTCTGTCGCACCATGACAATCAAAACAGTATGCCTTGAAAATTGGCCTGATATCTTCTTCGAAAGTCACCCGTTGCGGAGTTTCTGTTCCTAAGACCATGGCAAAAATAAGAATTTCTAAAGCTGAAAGCATTGGCGTGGTAAACCTAAGGTGGCCTTTAATTAATCTACCTAATTATGTTCTTTATGAGCCAAAAGCGCAATCTTTTAAGCTCGCTTTTGCTATTTTCTTTCATGGATAACCTTTTAACGGTAATCTAATACAACCTGATTAGTTACGAATTATTTGTCGAGGTTTACTATGTTGCAACTTTCTTTCTTGCTGTTACTTGCGCTATCCCCTGTCGGATTTGAATCAGCAAAATTTACAGGTCCATGGGATGTTCCTGCCTTACAAAAGGCAAAGGTCGAGCCCTCGTGGGCTGAGGCTAGTAACGGGGTAAAGCAAGTTTATTACCCTGGGGAAAGCTATAAGGGCAAATCTACTAAGATTTTCGCCTATTACGGTAAACCAGAAGGGCAGGGGCCTTTTCCTGCTGTGCTTTTGGTGCATGGCGGCGGGGGTAAGGCTTTTCCTGATTGGGTTAAACATTGGAATAAACGTGGCTATTGTGCTTTAGCAATGGATTTAGCAGGAAATGGACCTAATGGAAGGCTGCCTGATGGTGGGCCTGGTCAAGGTGATGAAGAAAAATTCCTAGATTTCAAAGTGGATAATCTTAAAGATATGTGGACTTACCATGCCGTTGCTGCGGTTCTTCGCGGCCATTCTATGATCGCTTCATTTCCCGAAGTGGATCGAAATAAAGTTGCGGTTACGGGAATAAGTTGGGGTGGCTATTTAACCTGCATCATCGCCGGGCTGGATGATCGATTGAAAGCTGCAGTTCCTGTTTATGGTTGTGGCTACCTGCACGAAAATAGCGTTTGGAAAGAAAACCGATTAGATAAAATGGACGCAGCAAGAAGAGAAAAGTGGGTTCGCAATTTTGATCCATCCTCTTACTTACCGGGTGTGACTTGCCCGATCATGTTTATTAACGGCACCAATGATTTTGCCTACCCGCTAGATAGTTACAAAAAGTGCTACGATCTAGTTAAAGAAAATAAAACACTTTCCATAAAAGTTCGAATGCCTCATGGGCATATCTGGACTTTTAAAGAGGTGGACGCTTTTATCGACAGTAATTTGAATGCTACTAAACCTCTTGCTAAAGTTGATGTTTTGGAAATAAAAGATGGCACAGCTTTTGTTAAGGTTTACCCTACCGCGCCGATTAAAAAAGCCATGCTTCATTATGCAACCAATGAAGGGCCTTGGCAAAAAAGATTGTGGGAAACTATCCCTGCGACTATTTCAAACGATGTTGTAAGTGCCAAGTTGCCCATGGGTAAACCACTTGTGTATTATATTTCGGTGATTGATGAGCGAGATTTTGAAGTTTCTTCAAACCACCTAACTATGCCGTTGCCAACAGTTAAGTAATTGAGGGTTTTAACAATCCAGTGGTATGGGTAAGATTAAAATGTTTAGCGGATGGTTGTTATGGCTTTCACCTCCATTTAGTAAAGGGATTTAGCGGAAAACAGTTGCCCTGATTCATTCCCTGTGTTATCGATATAGTGTAGCCTTCGTTGAAACCCACCTTGAATATCCGCCAGGAGGCCGTGTTGTTTTCTGCGCTTTTTCTATTATTGTTTTCTTTGACATCACAACAGGGCGATGTTGTCTACACAACTCCAAATTCAATCAGCCTTACCACACCCGGTTCATATGCCACTCTTATAGTGGAAAGCAAAAACAAAAATGGTTTGATTACAGATCTAACCGAAGAAGTTTCTGCCCGCATCGAAAATCCTGAAATTGCAATGCTTTTTCAAGGAAGGGTGTATGGAAAAAAAACAGGTACCACCCGTTTGCTTGTTGATGTACAGGGCCAGCAACTAATTGTTCCTGTTTCTTACAAGCCTTCAACTTTGGAAATTCCCCCAACTTTCAATCATGACCTTGAACCGATTCTTTCTCGACATCAATGCAATTCTTCTGGTTGCCATGGTAAGGCGGAAGGCCAGAACGGTTTTAAGCTTTCAGTGTTTGGCTCTGATCCGGATTTTGATTTCGGTTCCATATTTCTTGAAAGTCGCGGGCGAAGGGTGATGACCGAATCTCCCGCCAATAGTTTGTTTGTAAGGAAAATGTCTGGGATGATTTCGCATGGTGGTGGTGCCCGCATCCCAGATAACAACCCTGATTATCAAACGGTGATCAATTGGATCAAAGGTGGTGCACCTAAAACGAATGATGCGATCCCCGATGTTGTTGGTATCGAAGTGCAGCCCCCCTTTCGAATTATAAAAGGTGGATCCAAACAAAGACTCACTGTTTTTGCAACTTTAAAAGATGGTTCACGAAAAGAAGTTACTGCACATGCCCGATTCTTTTCGAACCACGAAGCTCTTGCTTCCGTTGATATTCATGGCACTGTTTCCACAAATGAAATCCCGGGTGAAGCAGTCATTCTTGTTACCTATCGCAATAAAACTTCGGTCTTTAGGGCAATCCTTCCTGCAGTTCATCAGTACACAGCAGGCAAAAAGTATTCTGATGAAAACTGGATAGATCAGTTGATTCAAACTAAATTAGATACTCTGAGAATCCCAGCGTCCCATCTTTCTAAGGACGAGGAATTTGCCAGGCGGGTATTTCTTGATATTGCAGGCACTCTGCCTAATTCTTCAGAGCTGAAAGCTTTTCTTGCTAATAACATTGCGAATAAAAGAAGCAAACTTGTTGAGGATCTTCTTAATAGGCCAACTTATTCCGATTACAGCGCCCTCGTTTGGAGTGATCTTCTTCGGGTTGATCGACAAGCCCTTGGTACTAAACAGGCTTATGCTTATTACCGCTGGCTTAAGAATTCGTTCAGTGAAAACAAGCCATTAGATAAGTTGGCATTCGAGCTTCTTTCTGCACAAGGATACCTGGATGAACATCCAGAGGGTTCGTTTTATAAAGTGGTAAAAAGCCCAGGTGAGCTTTCGAGTTCCTTTGCTCAGATCTTTTTAGGCGTTCGAATTGCTTGTGCTGAATGCCATCATCATCCCTTTGATAAATGGACTCAGGCTGATTATCTAGGCATGCAATCATTCTTTACTGGTGTGCGTTCGAAAAACGCAGGTAAACGCGAAATCTTGGTTGGTGATAATACATCGCCTGGTAGCAATGCCCGTTACAAAGATAAAGTTTTTGCACATGCCTTGGGCCAACCACTTCCTGAAGTGCAACCCAAGGGTGATGCTAGGCAATTGTTTGCTCAATGGGTGATAAGCCCTGAAAATCAATGGTTTGCCAGGAACGCTGCAAACCGAATCTGGGCCCATTTGTTTGGCCATGGCCTTGTGGAGCCTATTGATGATTTTCGTGATACTAATCCCGCAAGCCATCCCGAACTTCTTGTTAAACTTGCTAATCACCTCATTCAAAACAAGTATGATGTTAAATCGTTGATCAAGTTGATTACAGCATCCGAAACCTACCAGCGATCCTCTGCTCCCTTATTAGGCAATGAATCCGATGAATGGAACTATTCCCGATTTCTATTGAAATCCATGCCTGCGGAAGTTTTGTTTGATGCTATCTCGCAAACTACCGGTGTCCCAGGAGATTTTGAAGGATATCCCACTGGAACACGAGCAATCCAATTGTGGGATTCTAGATATCAGGATTACTTCCTGAAAGTTCATGGCAGGCCCTTGCGGGTATCTTCCTGCTCTTGCGAAAGACAGAAAGAACCAGGCATTGCCCAAGTTCTTCATGAGCTAAACTCCCCCGAGTTGCATCGGAAGTTGAACCATGAACAAGGCAAAATAGCCAAGTTGGTTGCAGCAAATTTCTCACAAAAAGAAATCGTCGAAGAATTGTTCCTTTCTTATTTCTCAAGATTTCCCAGTAAGGATGAGCTTGACCTTGCAAACGAAGTTCTCGCAAAAGCAAAAGACGCAACATCAAAACGGGAAGCTTTGGAAGATCTTGCCTGGGGCATGATGAATTCCCTCGAGTTCCTGTTTAATCATTAAGAACATGGTGAATACATGAATAATAAAAGTTATTGTGATGGAAAAACCAGACGAGATATTTTGCGTCTTGGAGTTGCTGGCGTTCTTGGGCACTCCTTTTCTCTTCCTAAATTACTTGCCAATGATCAGTCCTCCAAGTCGCAGAAATCCCTCATCTATGTTTTTCTGCATGGTGGGTTAAGCACTATCGATACCTTTGATATGAAGCCCGATGCCCCTGCTGAATATCGGGGTGAATTCAAACAGGGCGATACCGCAGTGCCGGGCATTCGTATTTGTGATCAGTTGCCTTCGATTGGCAAGCAGATGAATAAATTGAGTTTAATCCGATCGTTTCGCCATAATAATTCTGATCATGGCCCTGCAGATCATTTCATGCTAACCGGGTATTTCCCACAGGCTGGATTTAATGGTGGCTTAAGCCCGAATAATCATAGGCCTTCGATTGGTTCGATTATTTCCAAGCTTGCTCCTGCTAATCAGGGCGTGCCCCCCTATGTTTGTGTTCCCAAAATGCACCCAAGTTGTGGCCCTGCATACCTTGGCCCCACGGCTTCCCCCTTTGTTGTCGAAAGCGATCCTAACTCGCCTTCTTTTCAAGTGCCTGATCTTTCACCACCAATTGAAATCCGTGCAGACAGGCTTGATTCTCGAAAGCATATCCTCGAAAGACTTGATCGCTTTAGGGCCACAGGCGAAATGAAGGCTAATCAAGGTGCCAAGAGCGTTTCCACCTTCCAGCAAAAAGCTTTCGACCTGATGACTTCCCCCGAAACACGAACTGCTTTTCAATTGCAGAAAGAAAAAGATTCTCTCCGTGATGAATATGGGAGAAACACTCTTGGCCAATCCTGCTTACTTGCTAGAAGGTTGGTTGAATCGGGTGTTCGCTGTGTCACCATCGACCATAGTAATTGGGATACCCACGATAATAACTTCAGTACGCTGAAGCAGGATCTTCTTCCTATTTTTGATAGGGCTATCGCTTCGTTGTTTAAGGATTTGACCGAACGGGGAATGCTCGAAAATACACTTGTTGTTGTTACTGGTGAATTTGGGCGTACTCCCAAAATCAACAAAAATGCAGGCCGTGATCATTGGGGCCCAGTGTTCACCGTTGCCCTTGGTGGTGGTGGTATCAAAGGCGGTGTTGTAGTTGGGAAAAGCGATGCCAAGGCTGAAAAACCTGCTTCCGATACCTATGGGCCTGAAGATCTATTTGCCACTATTTGCCATACGATGGGCATGAATCCTGAGCATGAATTTATCACTCCCGATGGTAGGCCCATTATGGCGGTGAACCAAGGCAGGAAGATTGACCCCTTGTTTTGAAAGTTAAACCATGCCTCTTCTTTTAATCAGATATCTCTTGTTGGCACTTATCTTCGTGGCCATTCCCTCAATGGCCGATGCCAATCCTCCAACGCTTTCATATCTTTTTCCCTCGGGAGGACAGCGTGGGACGGTTGTTCCTGTACGGGTGGGTGGCCTTTTTCTACATACCAATTCTCAGTTCGAGATTCTTGGTCCAGGAGTTTCCCATAAGGATCCCTTGAAGCGCATTCCTTTCCTTTGGTTTGATGGCCCTCTTTTAACTCTTACCGAATCCCAACAAGCTGAGGATTATCCCAAAGAACTTTCAACACTCGTTCGCATTGATAAAGATGCACCAATTTCTAAAAGGCTTGCTAGGGTTTGGAATTCCGAGGGGGTTAATGGTGGGTGGAAATTTGAACTAGGAGACTTCCCCGAAATTATCGAAAAAGAATCCGAGCATTATCACCTCCCAACCCCAATTTCGCTGCCAATCACTATCAATGGCAGAATCTATCCCAAAAATAATTTTGATGATTATCAGATAAAACTAAATAAAGGTGAAACAATCAACGCCTTTGTATCTGCTGAAAAATTTGGTTCAACTCTTGATGCAAGATTAGAAATTTTAAATTCAAAAGGTGAAATCATTGCTGATAATGATGATGCTTCTGGTGTAGATCCCGCCCTTGTTTTCACTGCGCCTGTAAGTGATCTTTACCTTGTCCGCATCAGGGAATCTTCAGGGAAGGGTAGCCCTGCCCATGTTTACAGGCTTTCTGTTTCCAAAAATCCAAACATCAGGTCTGCTTATCCTTTGGGTGCTAAAAAAGATTCCATCACCAAATTTGAAGTCATTGGTTCTAACCTTAGCTTTCCAACTGTTGAACTTAAGGTCTCTGATCGCGTTGGTTATCAGGCTTTTCCCAATTCTGATCTTTTGATTGATGTCGGTAATGTCACGGAGTATCTTGAAAATTTTACTAGTGGTAATTCTTCTGCCATCGCATCTTTTCCTTGCGCTATTAATGGTAGAATTCTCAAACTTGATGAAGTTGATTCCTGGGAGTTGAATTTAGAAGCAGGGCAAAAACTCCAATTTGAATCACGAGGAATCGCTCTTGGTTCCCCTTGCAGGCCTAAAATTTTAATTACTGATGCCACGGGAAAAGAGTTGGCTTCTGCTGTTTCGATTACAGAGCTCGATCCGATTTTATTGTTTACTTCCACTGCTAAGGGGAAATACACTTTAAAAATAGCCGAGGAAATCTCTGCTCGTGCCGGGGTATCTTTCACTTACCGTATTCTGGTGCATACCGAAACTAGCAAACTCCCCGTTATTCTTTTCGTTGAAAATTCACTTACAGTTCTAAGAGCAGGGGAGGCTACACTTAATTTGAAAATTGAACGCCCTCCTGGTTTTGATTCTAGAGTTGATCTTTCATTTGGCGCTTTGCCCCAAGGGCTTGTTATTGTTCCGGCGGCGCCTTTCTTTGCGAAGGGCGTAAGCCAGGTTGCAGTTAAAATTAAAGCTAACCCTGAAACTAAAATTGATTCTTTTCTCCTTGGTGTTTCAGCAACCATTCCGGAACAATCACCTGTTGTTGCGCATGTACAATCAAAACCCAGTGATTATTCTGTTGATAAAGTTCGGGTTACTATAGCGCTACCTTGCCCATTTAAAATCGTGGGTGAATACAACATGAAGTGGGGGAGCCGTGGCGGTACCCTTTCCCGTAACTACAAACTTGAGCGCTTAGGTTATGATGGCCCTATTATCGTTGATGTTGCTGATAAGCAAGCTAGACATCTTCAGGGAGTTCATGGCGTCCCCAAAGTTATTCCTGCAGGCGCTGTTGATTTTGAATACGCAGTTCAACTTGGTCCATGGATGGAAATAGGTCGAACAAGTAGAATTTGCGTTACTGGAACTGCTACGATTAAAGATCAAGGCATTGATCACATAGTTAGTTACTGCTCTGTTAACCCTAACGAGCAAATGATTGCAGTGCTTGAATCAGGTAAACTTGATGTTTCATCTGTATCACCCAATATTGGATATGAGGCAGGCAAGATAACTCTGATTCATCTAGAAATTTTTCGTGCACCAGAATTAATAGGTGATGTTTCACTTGAAACAGTATTCCCTGATTGGACCGGAATTAAAAATATTACATCAATCATTAAAGCAAAAACTACCAAAGTTTCTATTGAAGTTACCATTCCTTCAGAAATCGATGTAGTGTTTCCTGTCTACATAAATTCTAATTTGAAGCAAATCAACTCATCCCATGAATCAAAGTTAAAACTTCAATTAGTACCTAAAGCGTCATCTCGTAAATAAAAAACTCATTTAAAGTTTGTTAGTTGAATTATGAAATTAAAATAGGCCATTCACACTGGTTTTATAAAAGTCAGGCTATAAATCAGACTAAATCAATCCGAACGTTTTTTTAAGTATAAATTAAACCCAGTGCGAATGCCTATATTCATAAATATTATTGTTGCTGTTGTTGGTTTTGTTGAACATTAATAACATCCGACTCTTTCTCCAACACGCAACTAATTGATTTCTTATTTATAATGTTTCCTCCTAAAAATTCTTCTCTTTTAAAATTTGGGATAACTAAATCCAAGCAACTAATTGGTTTTATTTGCACTCTTGGCATTTTAAAAGTATCGATCCATAGTTCTTTGATTGTTCCCCCCTGTTCTTTTTAAACTTCAATCCATGACAATATTACCAATGCATATAGCGTGCCAATTCTATGAGTATTTTTATTGGTGCCCTTGTTTGTGCAGGAATTGGTTAAAAATTATTCGTTTTTTATTAAAGTTAGAAAGTGTTTTTTAAAGTGTTGCTTAAGAAATAGGCGCGATGCATCGTAAGTGTTCATTTTTTACTTGTTTGAAATCCGTATTAACTAAACAAATACTCCGCCGTTGTTGCTTGGGTTGCTGCTATAGAATGAAAAAAGTAGATCTAAAGCGGGAAAGTTGTAACCGTTTACTTGGGGCCCGCCGCCTGGGCCTGCCCCGGTGAGCAAGTCTGCAATGCCATCCCCATTTCCATCGCTAATCCCTACTCTTGCCCCTCCTTCAAAGTTTTTATCATAAGCTAAAAATTGATTTAGTAACGCACCTGTGAAAGGATCCCAAATTGCTACCACCGGGCCACCTCCTTCCCCTGCGCCTGTGACTACTTCAAATTTTCCATCATTCCCGATATCGCCAACTGCAACAAAAATGCCACCTTTGAAATCTGAAGGATAGGCATACCATTGGCTGATTATTTCAAATGTTTTTCCATCGAACACCTTTACATGCGAATTTCCCCCAGAACCAGCTCCTGTTACTAATTCAGCAAAACCATCCCCATTGATATCAATTGCTGTGACACTTACTCCGCCATTAAAGTTTTCTTGATAGGCAAAAAAAGATCGCAATACATTTTGCGTTAGCCCATCAAAAAATTTAATGTGGGGCCCGCCTCCACTTCCTGCGCCAACAATAATGTCCATAATTCCATCAAGGTTAACATCAGCTACAGTTACAAAAATACCTCCTCTAAAGGCTGGATCAAATGCAAAGAATGTTTGTAATACCATGCCTGTTTCGGAATCCATTACCATGATTGCTGGCCCGCCACCCGGCCCCGCAGCTATGATCGTTTCCATTTTTCCATCTTGATTCATGTCTGCCATTGCGATTCGAAGTTCACCTGAAAATCCGGGAAATGGAATAACAGAACTTATTTGTTTTCCTGTGTCTTGGTCGATTAAATTTACCGTGCTACTTACACCAGCTATTGATGAAGAGCTTGATGCAGTCATCATTCGTGTTGGGGTAGGCGCAGGGCTAGGTGCAGGCGTTGGGCTAGGTGTTGGGGTAGGTGTTGGGGTAGGTGTTGGGCTAGGTGTAGGACTAGGCGCAGGGCTAGGCGCAGTGGTATCGACCTGGATTGTGAACTGAGCAGCAGCGATGTTATTGTTGCCTGCAGGATCAGTAAAGGTTGCAGCAGCGACATTGAAAGTCGCGGTGGTGGTGCTGTTAATAGTAGGTGTAAAGGTAGCGGTGTAAGTTAAACCAGAACCAGAGAAGTTTGAGAGTGCGCCACCTACCACAGTGATATTGGAAGAAATTAAGGCCGTCGAAGCAGCTTCGCTGAGCGTGAAGGTGATGGTTGCAGTCTCGCCAATCCTCAAAGTAGTTTTATTAGAAGCGATGGTAATGGTGGGTGCAGTGGTGTCTACAGTGATGGAAATTGTATTAGAAGCGATGTTGTTATTGCCTACGCCATCGGTGAAAGTGCTTGCAGCGACATTGATACTGGCGGGTGTAGTGCTGTTATTAGTCGGGGTGAAAGTAGCGGTGTAAGTTAAACCAGAACCAGAGAAGTTTGAGAGTGCGCCACCAGTAATAGATATATCTGCTTCGCTAAAGGTAGAAGAAGATTCACTGAGGGTGAAGGTGATGGTGGCAGTCTGGCCTGACTTCAAAGCAGTTTTATTTGAAGAAATCGTAATCGTAGGCGAAGTGGTGTCGACGGTGATGGAGATTGTGTTGGAAGCGGTGTTATTGTTGCCTGCAGCATCAGTGAATGTATTAGCCAAGACATTGATGCTAGCGGGTGTAGTACGGTTATTAATGGGTGTGAAGGTAGCGGTGTAAGAAGTGCCGGACCCTGATAGGGTTCCCAGAGTTCCACCCGTGGTAACGATATCACTTGCGATAAAGTCAAAAGTTGCTTCACTGAGGGTGAAGGTTAGGGTAGTGGTCTCGCCAATCCTCAAAGAAGTTTTATCCGAAGCGATAATAATTGTGGGTGCAGTAGTGTCCACGGTGATGGAAATTGTGTTGGAAGCGGTGTTATTGTTGCCTGCAGCATCAGTGAAGGAACCCGCAGCGACATTGATGGTGGCAGGTGTAGTAGTGTTATTAGTGGGTGTGAAGGTGGCGGTGTAAGAAACACCAGACCCTGATAGCGTTCCTAATGTTCCTCCCACTACGGTGATATCACTTGCGATAAAGTCAGAAGCACCTTCACTGAGGGTGAAGGTTAAGGTAGCCGTCTCGCCAATCCTCAAAGTAGTTTTATTAGAAGCGATGGTAATGGTGGGTGCAGTGGTATCCACGGTGATGGAGATTGTGTTAGAAGCGGTGCTGGGATTACCTGCAGCATCGTTGAAGGTATTAGCTAAGACATTGATGGTGGCAGGTGTAGTACGGTTATTAGTGGGAGTAAAGGTAGCAGTGTAAGTTAAACCAGAACCAACGAAGTTTGAAAGTGTACCGCCTACCACAGTGATATCCGATGTAGTGAATGTGGAAGAAGATTCACCGAGAGTGAATGTTAGGGTAGCGGTCTCGCCAAGCCTCAAAGCAGTTTTATCAGAAGTAATGGTAATGGTGGGTGCAGTGGTATCCACGATGATGGAGATTGTGGTGGAAGCAGTGTTGGGATTACCCGCAGCATCAGTAAATGTGCTGGAAGCGACATTGATGGTAGCGGCTGTTGTGCTGTTGGTATTAGGTGTAAAAGTCGCAGTGTAAAAAGTGCCAGAACCAACAAAGTTGGAAAGTGCACCGCCAGTTGCAGTAACATCACCAAATGCAAAGTCCGCTGAAGTTTCACTGAGCGTAAAGGTGATATTAGCAGTCTCGCCAATCCTCAAAGATGTTTTATCAGAAGCGATAGTAGTGGTGGGTGCAGTTGTATCCACGGTGATGGAGATAGTGTTGGAAGCGGTGTTGGGGTTACCCGCACTATCAGTGAAGGAGCCCGCATTGACATTGATTGTGGCAAGAGTAGTACTGTTATTAGTTGGGGTGAAAGTAGCGGTGTAAGAAACACCTGACCCAGCGAAGTTTGAAAGTACTCCGTTAGTAATGGAAATATCTGTTTCGATAAATGTAGAAGAAGATTCACTGAGGGTGAAGGTGAGGGTTGCGGTCTCGCCTGATTTCAAAGCAGTTTTATCAGAGGTAATGGTAATGGTGGGTGCAATGGTATCTACGGTGATGGAGATTGTGTTGGAAGCGGTGTTATTATTGCCCGCAGTGTCGGTGAAGGTATTAGCCAAGACATTGATGGTAGCGGGTGTTGTGCTGTTGTTGGTAGGGGTAAAGGTAGCGGTGTAAATCAAACCTGAATTAGATAAGGTGGTCAGTGTGCCACCCACTGAAATAATATCAAAATCGCTAAAGGTAGAAGAAGATTCACTGAGAGTGAAGGTGATGGTGGCGGTCTCGCCTGATTTCAAAGTAGTTTTATTAGAACTAATGGTAATTGTAGGAGCAGTGGTATCTACGGTGATGGAGATTGTGTTGGAAGGTGTGTTGTTATTGCCAGCAGTGTCGGTGAAGGTATTAGCCAAGACATTGATGGTAGCGGGTGTTGTGCTGTTGTTGGTAGGGGTAAAGGTAGCGGTGTAAGTTAAACCAGAACCAGAGAAGTTTGAGAGCGCACCACCTACCATGGTGATATTGGAAGAAACTAATGCTGTCGAAGCTGCTTCACTGAGGGTGAAGGTTAGGGTAGAGGTCTCGCCAATCCTCAAAGAAGTTTTATTAGAAGTAATGGTAATCGTAGGTGCAAGGGTATCGACGGTGATGGAGATTGTGTTGGAAGCGGTATTATTATTGGCCGCAGCATCGGTGAAGGTATTAGCCAAGACATTAATGCTGGCGGTGGCTATGCTGTTTGCACTTGGCGTAAAAGTAGCGGTGTAAGTTAAACCAGAGCTAGAGAAGTTTGAGAGTGCGCCACCCGCAGTGTTGATATCAGTAGCGATAAAGTCCGCTGAAGTTTCACTGAGCTTGAAGGTGATAGTAGCGGTCTGGCCTGACTTCAAAGCAGTTTTATTAGAAGTAATAGTAATGGTGGGTGCAGCGGTATCAATGTTGATAGAGAGCTCTGTAGCAGCGGTGTTGTTATTGCCTGCGCCATCGGTGAAGGTGTTAGCCAAGACATTGATGGTGGCAGGTGTAGTACGGTTATTAGTTGGAGTGAAAGTAGCGGTGTAAGTTAAACCAGAACCAACGAAGTTTGAGAGCGTGCCGCCATCGACAGTGATATTGGAAGAACTTAATGCCGTCGAAGCTGCTTCACTGAGAGTGAAAGTGAGGGTAGCAGTTTCGCCTGACTTCAAAGCAGTTTTATCAGAAGTAATAGTAATGATGGGTGCAGTGGTGTCTGCAAGGGTGATGGTTTGGTCGGCGCCGGTCAAACCTGTAGAAGCAAAGGTCAGGGTGTAAGCAGTTCCAGAGGTGCCGCTGATGCCAACATTGTTAAAGGTTGCGATGCCATTAATTGCATTGATTGTGGCAGAACCAATAATGGTAGCGCCAGTGCTTACAGTCATGGTAACTGCGGCGGTGCTAGTGGTGGCGGTGTTGCCTGAGGCATCTTTAATAGTGATGACAGGTTGGGTGGTGAAGGCTAAACCGCTAGGTGCGCCTGCCGCATTGGTGGTAAGTGTTGCTTGAGTTGCAGTGCCAAAGGCATTAAATTCGTAGGCGCCGATGCTTGGAGCGGTGGAAGATCGTGTAAAGCCACGCTGATCCAAACCTAAAATTGGGGAGGCATTGCTTATGGTTGCATTGCCAGCATTGATGGCAGGGCTGCCAGTTAGCAGGGCCATGGTGAAGGTCGCGCCGCCATTGTCTTGTAGGGGGCCAAGGCGTGGATCGGCAATGATACAGCCAGTACCAATTTCAGAATTGAAGGAGGAAATATTATTGTTGCCGGTAATTGTGGTGGTACCAAAGTTGAAGTATTCTGCGCCGGTGTAACCTGCAAAATTTCCATAGAGGATGGAATTGGATACGATGAGGGTGCCGCCGCGGTTGTAGATGCCGCCGCCTTTGCTGTGACCGGTTGCGGAATTGCCGGAAATGGTGGAATTGGAGATGGTGAAGGTGATGCCGGTGCCGATGGTATAAATGCCGCCGCCCCGGGCAGAGCCGCTGCCTGTAAGGTTTGCGGAATTGCCGGAAATGGTGGAATTGGAAATGGTAAGGGTGCCGCCGCTGAAGATGCCGCCGCCGCTGCCGCCGCCGAGATTGCTTGCAGAATTGCCGGAAAAGGTGGAATTGGAAATGGTAAGGGTGCCGCCGCTGTTTCTTATACCGCCGCCTTGGCCTGCGGAATTGCCAGAGAGGGTGGAATTGTTGACGGTTAGGGCGGCACTTTGGCCGTTGTAGATACCGCCGCCGCTGTAATTTGCAGAGTTGCCAGAGAGGGTGGAATTGAAGACGGTGAGGGTTGCGCTTGGGCCGTTGTAGATGCCACCGCCGCGGTAACTTGTTGAGTTGCTAGATATGGTGGAATTGAAGACGGTGAGGGTGCCGCCGTTGTAGATGCCGCCGCCGTTGTTGCCTGTTACTTTTGCCCCAGAAACCGTTACGCCGGAGATGGCAAGATTGCCACCGGTAGCGATGTTGAAAACACTAAAATTTCTACTGGTATTAATTATACCAGAGGAATTATCCAAACCGCTAATGATAAGCGATGTTGCGCCTAGGCCATTGATAGTAAGGGTGCCAACTGTGCCCCCGGTAATAGCATTGCTGACATTTAAGATGGTAGGCAATGAGGAAGCCAGGGTGATGGTGTAGGTACTAGCACCAGTTAAATTAAAACTGATTTGGTCATCGCCAGGAGTGGTGTTGGCCAAAGTGATGGCTTCGCGAAGAGATCCTGATCCTGAATTTGCAGTTGTAGTAACGGTGAAGTTTGAAGAAAAAACAGGGGTGATGCTTTGGGTGGCACTGGTTAATCCAGAGGATGCAAAAGTGAGTGTGTAAGGAGTTCCATCGGTGCCGCTGATGCCAACATTGGTAAAGGTGGCGATGCCATTAATTGCATTGACGGTGGCAGTTCCAATGGTGGTCGCGCCAGTGCTTATAGTCATGGAAACTGGGGCGGTGCTATTGGTAACCGTGTTGCCTGCAGCATCTTTGATGGTGATGACAGGTTGAGTGGTGAAGGCTAAACCACTAGGTGCACCTGCTGCGGAGGTGGTGATGGATGTTTGAGTAGCTGGGGGTGCAATCGTATAGGTTTGGCCGGTGAAGTTCGAAGGATTATTCGTAGTGTTCAGGAAAACGCTAATGTTATCGCTGCCTTCGTTGGCGGTTGCAATGTCTGGTTTGGAGTCGCCGTTGAAGTCTGCAATAGTTACCGAATAGGGTCTGGTACCTGTGGTAAAGTTGACTGCGGATTTAAAAGTTCCATCGCCATTACCTGCAAGAAGACTGATGGTGTTGATGGGGCTGGCAATGTTGTAATAGCTGTTAGCAACAGCAAGGTCTATTTTGCCATCGCCATCAAGATCTGCAGCTTTAACAGAAACTGGCCTGGTGCCTGTAGAAGCAGAAGTTGCAGATTGAAATGTTCCGTTCCCATTGCCTAGAAGAATGCTGACATTATTGGAGCCGTAGTTTGCGGAGATGAGGTCTATTTTGCCATCGCCATTAATATCTTTCATGATTACTGAAAAAGGTTGTGTGCCTGCAGTTAGGTGAGTGGGTGATTTAAAAGAGCCATCGCCATTACCGAGTAGAAGGCTTAAACCATGCGATATGGTGGCAGTAAAGTCAGATGTAGCGAGGTCAAGAAATCCATCGCCATTGACGTCGCCCATGGCGACGGATTTTGAGCCGCTGCCCGTTTCGAAGTTGGTGGCTGTTTTAAATTTGCCATCCCCATTACCTAGAAGTATGGAAACGGAATTGCCGCCGTAGTTAGCGGTAGCGATATCGAGATAGGTGTCGGAATTAAAATCGCCAAGGATTACGGAGAGAGGTGCGCTCTGGGTTGTGATAACAGGTTTGGTAATGAAAGTGTTATTGCCATTGCCGAGGAATACGGAAGCGGTGTTGCCGCCTGTACCGTCAAAACTATTGGCGGTGATAATATCGAGTTTGCTATCAACATTGATGTCGCCTGTGGTAATACCTTGGGGTTCGGTGCCCGTGTTTAAAGATGTTTGCGGGTTGAAAGTTCCATCGCCAACACCAAGGAGGATGCTGAGTTTATTATTGAAGCCATTGGCAGTGATAATATCGGTGAAGCCATCGGCGTTGATGAGGCCCGTGGTGATTGCATGAGGACCAGATGATGCACCAGTTGAATAATCAGTTTTGGCAGAAAAGGAGAGGCCTGGGAGGTTTGTGCCGCCCAAGGGTTGGGAGGCAGAATTTCTAATAGTGTCGTTATCGATAAGGTTTAGGCTGATGGAGCCAGTGCCTGTAATGCCTGAAATCGTGACAGTGTAGGTGGCGCCCGATCCTACCACTGAAATCGAGGTAGATGTAACGCCTCCGGTTGTGGATGTTGTAAAGTCTGCGGAATCGACGCCAGTGACTGAATCGCTGAAGGAAACGGCGTACGAGGCGGAGGTTGAAGCGGCAGTCCCTGCATTCCTTAGAATCGAAACAACAGATGGGTTTACTGGGGTGATGCGTTCTTCGAGGCCTTCCAGAGAAGGCCGCTTTTTCTTGTTTGCGTATAACTTTTTACGGTTAAATACATCAAGGATCGGCTGTGAGAACAGCCTTAGCCATTGGTTCCACGAGATCATTGGGCGCATTCCATCTGGGCAATATGGAGACTAATCTAATGTTAGCACTTTTGAGATTGTAACTGTATAAAATTCAATGTAAACAATTAAAAAGATTAATTTAGTAAATAATTACAAAATGTTTGTAATTTGCGGGAAAGATGCGGGTGGCTAGCTAGGATTTGATGGAAAGGAAAGGTTCGCCTTCGTTGAGGGTGGGGCGCTCAGGCCGACCTTTGTATTTGTAAACAAGGCCCATGTTATCGAGGCCCATGAGGTGAAGGATGGTTGCGTGAAGGTCGTGGACATGGAGTTTGTTTTCGATGGCTCGAAGGCCGAGTTCATCAGTTGCGCCAATAGTCTGCCCGCCTTTAACTCCACCGCCTGCCATCCACATGGTGAAGCCCGTGGGGTTGTGATCTCTGCCATCGCCTTTTTCGCTCATGGGAGTTCTGCCGAATTCGCCGCCCCAAACGACGAGGGTGCTATCGAGAAGCCCACGTCGTTTAAGATCGATAAGCAGAGCGGCCACGGGTTGATCCATTCCTTTGCAAAGTGATTTATGGTTTTCCTCGAGCTTGCTATGTGCATCCCATTTGCTGCCTGCGCCATGGTAAATTTGGACAAAGCGAACACCTCGTTCTACCAATCTTCTGGAAAGCAGGCAAAGCTTGGCCATGTTTGCGGTTTCTTTTTGATCGAAGCCGTAGAGGGTTTTTGTTGCTGCAGATTCTAGAGAAATATCAACAGCTTCAGGGGCCTTGGCTTGCATGCGGAAAGCGAGTTCGTAGCTGTTTAGGCGGGCATCCAATTCGGATTGTTCGGGGTGGTTGGCTGCGTACTTTTGGTTGATCAATTTGAGCAGGTCTAATTTTCCTCGTTGTTGGTTTTCAGAAACGCCTTCGGGTGTGTTGAGGTTGGGAATGGATTCATTGCCCCCTTGGATTCGAATGCCTTGGTAAACAGCAGGCATGAAGCCAGCGCTCCAATTTCTGGGGCCATTGACTATTTGGCCTTGGTTGTCTTGAAGGACTACAAAAGCGGGCAGGTTTTGGTTTTCAGTTCCTAGCCCATAAGTAGCCCAAGAGCCCAGCGATGGCCTGCCACCGATGATCGAGCCAGTATTCATTTGGCAAACACCTGCGGAGTGGTTGATACCATCTGCGACGCAGGAGCGAATAACAGCGATATCATCAAGCATATTTGCGGTATGAGGTATGAGTTCGGAAGCCCAAGTGCCAGCTTTGCCATGCTGTTTCCAAGTTCTGGGGCATCCTAAAAGTGGAGAACCACTTTCGCCCATCGAGGTGATGACATTACCAAAGCTATCGGGGAGTTTTTTGCCTGCAAGCTTGTTGAGCAAAGGTTTGGGATCAAATAAATCGATCTGGCTGGGGCCACCTTCCATGAAAAGAAAGATAACAGATTTAGCCTTGGCGATGTGCTGGGGTATTTTTGATGAGAGGGGGTTTGGGATAGTCGCTTCATTGGCAGTAGCGGTTTCAGCCAAGAGGGAGTTTAGGGCAATGGCGCCAAATCCAGAGCCTGCTTGGGCAAGCCATTGCCTTCTTGAAGAAGGCGAGTTTCGTAAGGTTGAGAAGTTGTTGTTATGCAGCATGTTTATTTGACCTTCTAGGTTGGCTAATTGTCTGGTTGGATTATTCCACATACAGAAATTCGCTTGAGTTCAAAAGCACTTGGCAAAGATCAATCCAAGCATTGTTTTGAGCATCAGATTTATTCGTAAGGGTTTTTCCTGATATTTGAATGTGAAGGTTGTTATCAGAGGCATCTCTGAAGACATCGGGCTTCGATTCAAACTGCCAATAGCCAACGGTTTGTTTTCCCAAGCCTTCGCGGGTGAATAAGAGTTGGTCTACCCCCAAAGCGATGTTTGAAAGCCTTATATCATCGATCAGACCATCGAAATTGCCATAGTTGTTCGCGTAAACCGAGCCAATGGTCATGGGGAGATTGTTGGTGAATTCGCCTAGGATTGAATGTTCAACTTTGGAAATCAGTAAAGGTTCATCATCGTTGGAAAGGTCTTTGAGGAAAAACGTTGCAAGTCCCTTGGCGGTTTTTGTTGCAGGGGTAAATGCGCATCCGATGTAATAAGGTTTATTGAGAGTGATATGTTGGTCAGAGAAAATTGCTTCTTCTCCTGTTTCGCCATTCATCTTTTTTCCAATGACTTGGAGCACAAGGGTTTGAGGTTTTCTACGAGATTGCTTGCCAGTAATACCCAACGACCAGCCAGTCTTTTTAATATCGGGGGTACGGTTGGCAACCAAAGTCCGAACTGCGCCAGTTTCCGCAACGGATTTTGGGAGAGCGAATGTTTCGATAGTGAAACTTGATGTTGGGAAAAGATCGGAATGAGGCACAGTAAGAGCTAGCGAGGATCCTAAGGTTAATTCTGCAGCCTGCCCATCGCGGAAGGGGATTTTTCCTGAGGAGAAAGTGGCAGAGGGGGAGGCAGCTTTTTTAGGGTCGATTCGTTTAGCCTGCAATTCGAGAAACGAGCTTGTGATGTTGGTTTCCTCAGGGTTAGGCGCCCTTCCAAACGCGAGTTTGTAAGCCAGATCGATTCGTTTTTTAAGGTCGGGTTCTTCTTTATTAAGCCTTTCCGCAAATGCTCGTGCGCGAGCCAGCATAAGGGGGCTATTGATGAGTAATAAAGATTGGACGGGGGTGGTTGTGATCTGTCTGCTGGATGCGCTGTTGAACCAATAGGGGGCATCGAAAACATCGAGCAATGGGTCGCGGTTGTTGCGGATAATTTTGGTGTAGATGGATCTACGGGCATCAGCACTTGAAGCGCTGGGGCCCCCTGGTTGTAACTTGATTTCGCCAGTGGTTGCATAAATTGCATCCCGTATTTGCTCTGCATCCAGCCTTTTAATAGTACCATGCCAAAGATATTTGTTTTCTGGGTCGATCACCCTGTTGGCTTCCAAATCAGGATGATTCGAGCTTTGACGATAGGTTGCAGAAGTAACCATCAGGCGATGAAGTTTCTTGATGCTGAAATTGTTTTCTGTGAAGTAGGAAGCAAGCCAATCGAGTAATTCTGGGTGCGAAGGTGGGTCAGCCAATTTGCCAAAATCGCTGGCATTGGAAGCAAGGCCTTTGCCGAAATGTTGCTGCCAAATCCTGTTCACCATAACTCTTGAAGTGAGCGGATTATTTTTGTCTGCGATCCAATTAGCCAGGGTGGATCTTCTGCCCGAGCTTTTTAAACCATTAGCGGGGGGATTGATCAGGGCGGGTTTTTCATCAAGGATGGTAAGGAACCCCGGTTCGATATTTGTGTTTCCCTTTTTCGGAATGGTTATTTCGGCTGCAATGGGGCCGACATCCTTCACTACCAATGGCCTTGGAAGTGGTGTGGGTTTGAGGCTGTCGAATGCGGATAACTGTTTCTTTAGTGCGAGGTATTTTTCTTTTTCGTCTTTCTTAATGTGGGTTTCGATGCGTTGGAATTCGTAGAGTGCCTGCCTGTAAGAAAGTTCAGCAAGTTGATGCTCGAAGGTGGTTCGCTCAGAAGGTTTCTTGCGCATCATGGCCTGGATATCCAACGGGAATCTGGTGATTGCAACTTCTTCAGCCTTAAGTATGGATGGCTTTTCAATAGCTTCGATTTCTTTCCGCAAAGCTTCGGTATTGTCTTCCCATGCCTTTAACTTTGTTTGATAAGCTACTTTTTCTTCCGTCGTGCCTACATCAATGTTTTCTAAGGGCAATACCCCGCTAAAGAACGCACGCAATCTAAAATAATCCTTCTGTAAAATGGGATCAAATTTGTGATCATGGCATCTTGCGCATTGTAAACCCAACCCCATGAAGACATCGCTTGTGGTGTCTGTCAGATCATCAAGAATGATGTTCCACTGGGTGCGCACATCGCGTTGATTGTATTCATAAATCCAATGGCGGAGGTAGCCGGTTGCAATAAGAGCATCGGGGTTATCTGGAAAAAGCTCATCGCCAGCAATTTGTTCTTTGATGAAAAGATCGTAGGGTTTATCTGCGTTGAAACTATTCACAACATAGTCGCGGTATAGCCAGGCTTGAGGTCGGTACTCATCAAGTCGATAGCCATCGCTTTCAGCGTAGCGAACAAGATCAAGCCAGAACCTTGCTGATCTTTCACCATAATGTTGCGAATTCAAAAGATGGTCAACCATGGATTCGTAAGCGTTGGGGGATTGGTCATTTACGAAACGATCGACCTCCGCAGGAGTGGGGGGTAAACCGATGAGATCGAAATAAAGCCTTCGGACAAGAATGCGTTTTTCAGCTTCAGGTGCTGGTGCGAGTTTGTTTTGGGCATGTTTTTCGAAGATGAAATGATCGATACCGTTTTTAGCCCAAGTGCCACCCGTAGATGGAACATTTTTTTTAATCACGGGTTGGAAGGCCCACCACTTGCGGTCTTCTTCTGTAATTTTACCTGGGGTTCGTTTAGCAGAATTATTTGGGCTGGCAGGCCAGATTGCGCCTTTCTTGATCCATGTCGATATATCGCTGATTTCCTGATCCGATAACTTGCCCTTGGGGGGCATTTTGAATTCTTGATTGGTGTGAGATATTGCTTCAACTAATTTGCTTTTTTCGGGCTTACCCACAATGATTGCAGAACCGGAATCGCCACCTTCCAGCATCCCCGCAAGGGAATCAAGGACCAAACCACCTTTGTTCTTTTTGGATTCATGGCTGTGGCAGGAAAAACATTTTTGCTCAAGAATGGGTTTGATCTTGGTATTGAACAGCTCCGCATCGCTGGCAAAAACGCTGGGGTTGCAATTTATTAGCACTAGGCAAAGCAACGACCACCTAGAGAAGGTTGAAAGTTTTTTAGTTGATAAGTTTGGCATACTTAAGTAAACCTAAAAGTTAATAATTCCAATATTCATGATAGCCTAAACCGATGATTAAATTAATAGGAAAGGCCTAAGTATTTAAGCGGAAGTAGCCGGTAGCATCCCTACATTTAGTATTTGGTGCAAAGGCCAATATAAGAATTCGGTAACTTCCCTTCTGGAACTTATTCGATTGGTTTTCAAGATGGTGTTTTTGCGCATCCACTTTTACTTTTTAGGTAATGAATTTTTTACGATGAAGTCGACGATGGGTGTGGGGTCGTCCAAGCCATGGGGATGATGGCCAATACCTTTCTTGCGAATAAGTGTGATGTCACCACCCATTTTTTTATATCGTTCTTCAATCAGCCCTGTGTTTTCTTCCCATGGCACGACATCGTCTGCATCACCAAATACATGAAGAAGCGGAACCTTAGCATCTGCAAGGGGTTTCAGATTATCGATAGGGTTGAATTTGTAATCGAGTGCTTCCATTTCGTTTTTAAAGCCATAGACATCAAGAACAAGTTTCCAATCGCGTGGGCTTCCCTTACCTTTGCCTTTACCACCAGGCCAGCTTTTAAAATCGCAAACTGGGGCATCAGCGTAAATACATGAAACTTTAGTGGGGTTTGCGGCAGCCCAGTTGTAACAATAAAGCCCGCCTCTGCTTAAACCAACCAATGCAACTTTGGGAGCAAACCCATATTTAGTGGTAAGTTCGTTGTAAAAAGAATCCCAGTGCTTAACAGCGCGAGGCGCACCCAGCATATCTTGTACACGCATATAAACGATGTGGAATCCTTTGTCCAAAAGGGCGATATCAGGCGCGGGTTTGTGACCGAAAAATTCGCCATGCCAGACCCAGGGTCTTCCAGTTGCTTCTTTTTTAGGAGTAACCACCAACACTTGTTTTCCATCAACTTCAAAGTCGAATTTTTTGAATCCGTTCCAGTTTGATTCTTTCCCTGGGAACTTTACGTCTTCCGCATGTGCAATAGAGGCAAAGAGGAATAACCCTGCAACAAAAGATAAGCATATATTTCGAAGCATGATCAAAAGTTCCTTGAAATAAAATGTGTTATAAGAAAAGGTCGCGTCTTAGAGGTACTTTAAGATGCGACCTGTGAATTGAAAGCAATAATGATGTTACTTGTTTTCTGATGCATCCAGATCTTTAAGCTTGATGTTTTTCCATCGGACTTCCATGGTTTCGGTTTTTTTGCCTACACCATGAACTTGCAGAGCTATAAGGCCTTTGGGGGTAACATCGTCTTTAATATCTGCAGCAGGGACGCCGTTGATAAAAGTTTTGATCGAATCACCTTTGCATTCGATCCTGAATTTGTTCCATTCATTGGGTTTGAATGCTTTGCGCGCAGCTTCATTTTCTTTGAGATCCTTAAGCCAGCCTCTGCGGCCTTCATCATAAATGCCAGCAGAATAAGCTCTGGCGGAAGGATCGATTTCAACTTGATACCCATGCACCCTTCCTGCTGGAAATTTGAAGGTTTTTTCTTTGATTTCAGCAGTCTTTGCTTCTTCAAATACTTGGCTTCGGATTTGCACGCCTGAGTTTAACTCCGGATGTACCTTGAATTCTACTTCTAAGATGAAGTTGCCATAATCCTTGGTAGTGCAAAGAAAAGAGTTGCCAGTGTTGGGCACCGAGGATCCAACAATTTCATCATTTTCTATACGGTACTTAGCCACGCCGCCTTTTTGAATCCACCCTGAAAGATCTTTACCATTAAATAGATTAACCCAGCCAGTTTCATCTGCTGCATGAGATAATGATCCCGATGAAACAAGTATGAATAATCCCAGAAATAACGAGCGTAAAGACCAAGTGCGAAACATCATGATTTTCCTTTGTAAAGCGGTAAAAAGTACAATATTAGATTAACAGGTCTGCACGCTGCTGCCAACGATAATATCAGTGATCCATGGTTGTGAATTGTAGATTAGTTTTTTATAAGAATGCCAGCGATTGCAGCGTTTAAGAGCGTTGCAACAAACCCAACGAAAAGCGCCCTTGCACCAAGTTTTGCTAGATCGCCTCTGCGTTCGGGGGCCATTGCGCCTATGCCACCTAATTGAATTCCAATCGAGGAAAAGTTGGCGAAACCGGTGAGAGCAAATGCTGTGAGTTGGTACGATCTTTCTGTCATGTATTCGGGAACAGCTTTCCATTCCTTCATTTGCAAGTAAGCGTAATGCTCATTGATTGCAAGCTTTGAACCCAGCAGGCTACCCACCTTTTGAATGTCAGCCATTTCGATACCCATAAGGAACGCCGCTGGTGCAAAACACCAACCAAAAAATTTCCTTAGAGATAAATCATCAGGCCAAGTTAATAGCGCTTCGGGGGACAAACCAATGCTAATTAGTATTGGTTTGATTCCGGCAAGTAAAGCATCGAACATAGCTACAAAGGCTATAAAAACAATAAGCATAGCGCCCACATTTAGTGCGAGTTTAAGGCCATCAGTCGTTCCTGAGGCAATTGCATCGATTGCATTTACATAAGGTGATTTTTCGGAGCGGGTGGTTACCGTTCCCAGTGTTTCAGGGGTGGAAGTTTCGGGAAGAAAAAGCTTTGCTAGGTAAAGGCTGCAAGGGCAAGCCATCACGCAGGTGGTTAGCACTGCAACCGGGTCTGCACCATAGTTGATGTAAACAACCATCATGCCGCCCGAGATGTGCGCCATGCCGCTAACCATGAGAGCAAAAAGTTCGGAGTTGGTCATGCGGGGGACATAAGGTTTGACAATGAGAGGGGCTTCGGTTTGGCCCATGAAAACATTGGCGGAAACGGAAAGAGTCTCGGCTCCGCTGGTGCCCATCAGGTTAACCATGATCTTTGCTAAAAGCTTTACGCATTTTTGTAATATGCCAAAATGATAAAGCAGGGTGAAGAATGCGGAAACGAACAAAATTGGGGGAAGGGCGACAAATGCGAATTGGAACATGTAGTTTGATTCAAATAATTTGGACCAAGTGCCACCGATTGCTGGCGGGCGTGCATCTGCGAGATTGCCAAATACAAACTGAGCCCCAGCATCGGAAAACCCAATGAACTTTTTTACCACGCCACCCACAGCAGAAATAATGGTGTAAACAAATTCAACTTTAAGCACCAAAACAGCCAGGATCATCTGCAATGAAAAGCCCCAGATGATGGTATGCCAATTTACCGTCCGGAGGTTTTGAGAAAATACAGCGACTAGACCAAAGAAGAAAATAACCCCTGCAACCGATTGGCCCCTTAGCCCGATCGTTGATCGCAAAAAGTACGCAGATAGCGCAATAAGCGTGATCGCGAGAGCGATACCTATGCGCCATTGAATCGGTGTTCCTAAGGTCAGGTTTTTTTCAAAAGCGTGTGATTCAACAGATTGCATGAAAGCTCCGATTCACAACAACAGGTTTGATTACCATGACAGTTTGTTGTGGTGATAAGTAATAAGCAAGTCATAAAAACGAAATGCAAGATCATGATTCCGCTGGTGGATTTTTCGATTCGCATCTGCCTGTTTGTATGGATAGGGAGAAATGTTTTCTACAAAGGCTGACATAGCGTTCGTTGCCACCGATTTCGACTTGCTTGCCTTGTTGTTCTACCTTGCCATCAGGTAACACGCGGACCACCATGATGGCTTTTCTACCACAAAAGCAAATGGTTTTAAGTTCATGAAGGTTGTCGGCCCAGGCAAGAAGGGCTGCGCTGCCCGGGAAAAGTTCACCCTGAAAATCAGTGCGAATTCCATAGCACATCACAGGAATGTTTGATTCGTCCACCAGCCTTGCAAGTTGTTTTACCTGATCCTTGGTAAGGAATTGGGCCTCGTCGATTAGAATACAGCTAGGCTTCGAAGGTGTGCATTCGTTCCAGAAATTGGTTGCAGGTGTGAACCTTCCTGCATCAGCTTTAATGCCAATACGCGAGACGATCTGACCTTGAGACCTGGTATCTAATAAAGCGGTGAAGAGCATGGTTTTCATGCCCCGCTCAGAATAGTTGTAAGCTGCTTGAAGAAGTGCGGTGGATTTTCCCGCATTCATGGTCGAGTAATAAAAGTAAAGCTTTGCCATCCTACGACAATCCGTTTTTTCTAAAAGATAAAGCTAAAATCAGCGCCACTTTGTTTATATACTTTTTGCTAAAGCTTTGGAATCATGCAGTCAGGATTTTTTTCATTCCTTCTGTCATCTGTAAATCAATGGTATCTGCACAGTTTGCAACGCTAACTTCGTAGCCTCCCTGAGGGTACGCTTCTTTGACTGGGATATACCAAGGCCCGCCATCGCCGTAAGTTACGGTTGCAACAAAGCGTTCGGCGTGAAGTCTTACAATCGTTTTTTGAAACATGTTTAAATTGCTCCTTCTATTGAGCAGGTATTAAGGATCAAGAAAAATTTAGTGGCAGTAAAGTTTGATGCAAACAAGATTCCTGCTATTTGCTTGAGCTTTAGATTTTTCTGCAATGAAGGGAATGTTATGCCCGAAGTCGGAAAAACGGTTCCCGATTTTAGTAGCCGCCCTTTTGTCGATTATTTTTATTTTATATCCTTCATTATTCGACTCATGCTATTATTGGACTCTTGGAAAGCACCATACCTACTGATGTTTTAGTGAAACATATTTATGAGTAAATTTGTCAAGTATCTTCAGGCCGATTCACCACGTGGGTTTTTAAAAAGCTTGGCTACCGTTGCAAAAAGCACTTTGCTTGCGATCATGGGTCGCAGGGCCACTTATACTGGGCGAGAGATTACTTGGGATATGGCGTGTAATTCGAAAGAGAAGTCGGCACTGCAAAGTATGAATGGGAATCTATCCCTTCGATACTAGGAGTTACCAAGTTTGTGTGATTTTAACTTGGGATGTTGCTTGATGATAACCGTAGTAACGAAAGTGGCATAATGGTTGATAATGATCTTGGGAAAAGTACGCTAAAAAAAGTTGCATGGAGGCTTATCCCTTTCATTTGTCTGCTTTACCTCATGAATATCATAGATCGGGCAAATGTCGGATTTGCCAGGTTGCAAATGCAGGACGATTTACGGCTGAGCGAAGACACATTTAATATGGGTTACGGCATGTTCTATGTCGGATACCTTTTATTTGAGGTGCCTAGCAATCTGTTGATGAAAAGAGTCGGCGCAAGGTTATGGATCGCACGCATCATGATTAGTTGGGGTCTGATTTCTTCCTTAAGTATGTTCGCTTGGGATCAGTGGAGCTTTTATACCTTGCGCATTTGCCTCGGTATTGCTGAAGCCGGTTTCTTTCCGGGAATCATTCTTTATCTGAGTTATTGGTTCCCCGAACGCCAACGGGCCAAGATGACTGCGTTTTTCATGATGGCTATTGGTCTGGCTTTTGTGTTTGGAAATCCACTCTCCGGTTTCATCATGCAATACCTTGATTCCTATGCAGGCTTACATGGATGGCAATGGTTGTTTCTTCTTGAAGGGATCCCTTCTGTTATTCTTGGAATTGTGGTTTTTTATTATTTGACTGATTACCCTCGTGATGCCTCTTGGCTTTCTCCGGAACAAAAAGGTTGGCTTGTTTCGGAAATGGAAAAAGAAGAGCAACAGCGGAAGCAGCGCTTTAATGCCGATCGGTTGTCTGCTGTTTTACAATGGCGTGTCTGGTTGCTTATCGCAATATATTCCACTTTAGCAATAGGCACGAATGCGAGTGGCGCCTATTTTCCAAAACTTATCAAACTGCAATTTAATAACCTCGATACCTTTCAGATCGGATTGCTTAGCGCATTGCCTCACATTTGTGCGATCGTTGGCATGATTGTTTTTAGTATTAGTTCTGATCGCATGAACGAAAGGCGCGGGCATTTAATTGTAGCAGCACTGCTAGCTGTTGTAGGATGGAGCTTGGCGGCAGCCAATATTTCTCCAGTGATTGCTTTGGTAGGTTTGTGTATCGCTCAAACAGGAATGATGAGCATGATTCCTGTGTTCTGGACTTTACCAACTGCCTTTTTAACTGGTGCAGCCCTTGCCGGCGGCATAGCAATGATTAACTCTGTCGCAAACATTGGGGGCATTTATGCTGCTACTATTTTGGGTACTTATGGTTTATGGTCTATGGCAGTGATACATTTTGTTGGCGCAGTTTTATTGATTGTAGTTCAAGAGAATTCTGCTAAAGAGAGAACTTCATGACGATGGATAATCTTAATTCCTCTGGAAACCTGTTTGACCTAACCGGTAAAGTTGCAGTTATTTCCGGTGCAGCTCAGGGTTTGGGTAAAGCTGCCTCACTTGCAGTTGCTCAGTCCGGCGCCAATGTTGTTTTGGTCGATCGCAATATTGCAGGATTGGAAACTACTGCAGATTTGATTAGAAAAATGGGCCGAAAAGCTCTTGTTAGTGTGACCAATGTTTCAGACCCCGATGCTATAGCCGAGCTTTTTAAACAGATTGATCTGGAATTTGGAAGAATAGACTTTTTAGGAAACATTGCAGGCGATGGCCATCTTGCAAAGCCAGAACAATTAACGATTGCAGATTTACATTCTGTATTACAGAACTTGGTGGTGGGTCGCTTTGCCATGTGCCAGCAGGCCGGGATCCGGATGCTTGCCCAAGGTCGTGGTTCCATCATGAATATAGGATCGCTTGCTAGTTCTACTGCGCTTGGCCGTGGGCATATTGCTTACAGTATGGCAATGGGTGCGGTTTTACAAATGACTAGGGAACTTAGTACGGAATGGAGCCACCGTGGCGTTCGCGTGAATTGTGTAACCCCCGCCCAGATAGTTAATCCCGGCCTTACCGCGCGCATGAGTGACGATCCAACCTTGGAAGAGAGATTTCTACATGGGATTCCCGCTCATAGGCTTGGCCAACCCAATGATATTATGGGCCTAGCTGTTCTTCTTGCTTCGGATTCTTCTAGTTGGATAACAGGGGCAATCATTCCTTTGGATGGTGGGAACATGGCGATGAATGCTGGGGGTACTCCTGGCCATGAGCAGAGAAGCATTCAAAATTTTCACGCTAAAACAAAATGATAAAGGATCAGCATCTAATGGATCATAAAGAGCTTCTTTCGTTGTTTCGTACTATGCTAATCATCCGACATACGGAAGAGGAGCTTGCCCGCTGCCATCAACGCGGCCTTATCTTTGGCGCCTGCCATACTTATGTTGGTCAAGAAGCAATATCCACAGGCGTTTGTGCTCATTTAACCAAAGAAGATTCTGTTTTTAGTACGCATCGTGGGCATGGGCATGCGCTCTCTAAAGGGATGCACCCTCGAGAACTGATGGCAGAATTGTTTGGGCGAGCGACAGGTTGTTCGCGTGGTCGAGGAGGATCGATGCATATTTTCTCGCCTGAAATCGGCATGATGGGAACAAGCGGTATCGTGGGCCCTTGCATTCTGCAAGCTTGCGGCGGTGGGTATAGTTCCAAGTTGATGAAGTCTGGAAGCGTTGCTGTTGCATTCTTTGGTGATGGCGCTGTAAACAACGGTGCATTTCATGAGGGCCTTAACATGGCCAGCATTTGGAAGCTTCCCGTGCTCTTCATTTGCGAAAACAATCAGTTTGCAACAGAAGTTCCTTTCTCTTATTCGAGTGGGATTCCCGATGTTGGTCGTCGCGCTGCTAACTATGGGCTTCCTGGTTTCGAAGTTGATGGAAATGATGTAATTGCAGTAACGGAAGTTGCTCGCGAGGCAATTGCTCGTGCGCGATCAGGTGGCGGTGCAACCCTTATTGAATGTAAAACCTATCGTACTCGCCCTCATGCAGAGGGCATGGGTGATTTTATGTATCGTACCCGCGAACAAGTTGAAGAGTGGAAGCGCAAGTGTCCTATAGCTTCCTTAAGAGAGAAATTGTTAAACGAGTTCGGCATAGATGAAGCAACGATTCAGGGTATTGAATCTGAAATTCAGGCTCTTGTTGCAGAATCTAGGGCTTTTGCTGAAAGCAGCCCCTTGCCTGATCCTTCTACTGCTGCGATGAATGTTTATGCGCCAGTTAGAAAAGTTGCCCCTTGTACGAGATTGATTGAAGGGAACAACCCCTCCCGAAATATCACTTTTACTCAGGCAACACATGAAGCACTTGCGGAAGAAATGGCTGTTAATCCCAGAATCTTTGTGATGGGTGAAGGGATAGGGGTTCGTGGGGGCAACTTCAAGACTACCGCAGGCCTTTACGATTTGTATGGCCCGGTAAGACTTTGCGACACTCCTATTTCCGAACGTGGTTTCGTTGGGCTTGCAGGTGGCGCAGCGATGACTGGCACCCGTCCAGTTATCGATTTTATGTTCGCTGATTTTATTCTTGATTCGATTGGCGAGATTATCAATCAGATCGCCAAGATGCAGTATATGTCGAGTGGGCGTTTGAAAATGCCGGTGCTATTGCGCGGGTGTATAGGCATAGGTCATTCTGCCGCAACGCATCACTCCGGTAGTTATTATGCCATGTATGCCCAGGTTCCTGGGTTGAGAGTAGTAGTGCCTTCAAATGCTTACGATGCTAAGGGATTGATGAAGCATGCGCTTCGTTGCGATGATCCGGTTATGTTTCTTGAGCATCGGGAAATTCTAACTATCAAGTGTCATGTTCCTGCGGAAGATTATGAAATCGAATTTGGTCATGCTGCGATTGTAAGAGTGGGAAAGACTGTTACGGTTGTGGCATTAGCTCGAATGGTTCATCTTACCATGTCGGTTTGCGAACAACTTGAGCAAGAGGGGATTTCAGTTGAAGTGATAGATCCACGAACTGTATCGCCCCTTGATACAGAAACGATATTGCAATCGGTTGCCAAGACTGGCCGCCTATTGATTGTTGATGAACCACCTGCCCCTTGTGGGTTTGCGGCTGAAATTGCGGCACAGATTGCAGATGCGGGTTTCAACGATCTTGATGCGCCCATTCGCCGTTTGACTGGTGTTTTTACACCTACCCCTTACAGTCCACCTTTAGAGTCTGTTGTTGTGCCAACAGCGGTGGAAATCGTAAATGCAATTCGTGCGTTGGTGAAGGAGTAATCATGGCACAAGAAATTATTATACCCCGCTTGGGTTGGTCGATGGAGGAAGGGACATTTGTCGCTTGGTTGAAAAGCGAGGGCGATTTCGTTAAGCGAGGCGATGCACTATTTGAATTGGAAGGCGAAAAAGCTACGCAGGAAATCGAAGCAGTTGATGAAGGCGTATTGCGAATTCCACTTACAGGGCCAAAACCAGGCAGCGTGCATAAAGTTGGAGCCATCATCGGATATCTTGTTGGGGCAAACGACTCCATCCCTGCGCTTGCTAATCCTTCACAGCAAACTAATATTGAAGTTGTTAATGAAGCAGATTCGGTTGTTGCTTCACCATCGGTCAGGCAGTTGGCAAGAAAGGTTGGAATCCAATTATCTCAGGTCAAGGGGACCGGGCCAAGAGGCCGAATTCTCCAAGAAGATGTTCACCAAGCGAAAGTAATCTTTTCAGACAATATTCAAGCACCGATAATTTCGGCTGTTTCTGAAGTTTCGAATCAGATGACTGTTATTTCTAGCCCCAGGGCCAGACGGCTTGCTTCCAGCCTAGGAATAGATTGGAAGCTTTTGATTGGTTCGGGTGCTAGTGGCAGAGTTAGAGAATGCGATGTAAAAGCTGCTTCCACTAACTTGCATTCAGACATCACCTCCGCTGGGAAAGCGCAACGAATCCCGATCTCCAAAAAACGAAGGCTTATTGCCCAGCGATTGGTTGCTAGTCGCCAACTAACAGTTCCGGTTACACTCACCACCAAGGCCAATGCCACGAATTTAGTCAATCTTCGCAATCAGTTTAAATCAACCAATGGCACACATCCCATTCCAAGTTTTCAAGACATCATTACTAAGCTGGTTGCAGAAGTTCTAAAGCAGCATATGTTTCTTGCAGGCAGATGGGATGAAGATGCCATTGTTTTGCCTGCTCATCATGAACTAGATATCGGAATGGCTGTTGATACTGAAGATGGATTATTGGTGCCTGTGATTCGGAATGTGGCTGGATTAACTCTTCGTGATGTAGCAGTTCAATCAAAAAGCTTAGTGCAGCAGGCGCGTGAAGGAAAGATCACCGCAGCACAAATGCAGGGGGGCGTTTTTACAATCACCAATCTCGGAGCGTTTGGAATCGATTCTTTTACCCCGGTGATTAATTATCCCGAGGCTGCAATTCTTGGCTTGGGAGCGATTCGCAAGGAGCCTGTTTTTCTTGATGATGGTCAGGTGGTTGCTCAGTTGCAGTTGGCACTGAGCCTTACTTTTGACCATCGAATCGTTGACGGGGCACCTGCAGCCCGTTTCTTGCAAGCTCTTGTTTCTGCAATTTTAAATCCATCGGCATTTCTACTCGGTGCTTAGTAACGAGTTAAGATAGTATCCCCTTGTCTGATTATTAATTTAAGAGACATAAAGATTTGGTCTTTTTTAGTCGTTTTAGTTTTGAAAAGCCGAGCCCAGGCTAGTTCCTTTAAAAGATATGGTTAGTTTGGAAGGTGTACCTTTTTTGGCGCCTCTATTGAGGTGCCTGACAACATAATTCACCCATCTTTTAACATTGATAGCAAACTAACAGCTCAAGTAGTTGCTGAAGGCGCTAATACTTTTGATTTTGCTGTGAAGAAGAAAAAGTCGTAAGTAATAAAGATTCTGGATCATTAGAATCACGGCCAATAATACTTTTCAGGTAGGCTGGTGTTTGATTGGAATTAGTCTCATAATAATGCAATGATTTATTTCCAATAATAAAAGGCGTTCTTTCGTGGCTGAAATGAAAACCAAGTTAACAGATTTAAGTGTCGGTGCTTTTCTAAATAAAATTGTTGATGAGCAAAAACGCATGGATGCCTTTGCTATTTCCGAATCAATGAAAAAAATCACCAAGTCTGAAGCAAGAATGTGGGGTCCCAGTATTGTTGGATTTGGGGATAGTTCGTACAAGCTTGCCACGGGTAAGGAAATTCAATGGTTTAAGGTTGGGTTTTCCCCAAGGAAATCAAATTTCTCTTTGTATATCCCATCGGGTTTTAGCAAGTATGCGGAATTGCTAGGAAAATTAGGGAAGCATAAAACTTCAAAAGCCTGCCTTTATATTAATAAACTTGAGGATGTTGATTTCTCCGTCTTGAAAGAAATGATAAAGCATTCAATTACTTGTTTTGCCAAGTGAATGAATGCTTTGATTGGGGAAAATTATTATTTTCGCTTCATACGGTATAATTCCGAACCCATTTTCATCACATAGAGTGCATCATTGATAGGGTCGTAATCAAACCAAGTCAGTGATGACCATCCTTTTAGGTCTGCAGGTAATGGAATAGGTTTATTCCAGGTTTTACCTTCATCGATAGATTCCAAGACACCGGTTTTTCCAAGAACTAGCAGATGGGAGGAGATTTTGCCGAACATCGGCCCGAATTTTCCTTCCTTGGTTTCGCTCAATTTATCCCAAGTCTCGCCTTTGTTAGTTGTCGTGATAATGACGCCACCATCCACAATCCAATAGAGTTTTCCGTCCCTCCATTGAGGAAGAGCTGGGGTGGTGAAATTGGCAACCGGAGTCCAAGTTTTTCCTGCATCCGTGGTGCGCATTACTTTTGGCTCAGGCTGTTCTTTTGTTTTGGCTTGCATTGCCACTGCAGTTTTGTTGTCGAATACCCAGGCTGAAGAGAAGCCTTTACCAATTTCTGAGAAAGATTGGCCGGCATCATTTGAAAGAAGAATCATGCCATTAGATTCATGCTTGAATGCCAAAATAAACTTTGAGTCAAGGTCTGCCCAGTTGATTGCACACCAATCAACATGAGAAGATTTTTTGTCTAAAACATTCCATTTCTTGCCTTCGCTATCTCCCATAAGAATAGGGGAGCCATAAACCAAAGCTGCAACCAGCCTTTTGCTTTTTCCTGTTGGATCAAACATCATACAGCCAGGCCATTCTGTTCGTCCTTTAACTTCATTTGAAAATAAGGAGAAAGATGAGCCTTGATCTGTAGAACGATAAATTCCTTTATCGCTAACATTGAGGTAAATGTGACCATTGGAATGATCGATCGTAATTCCACACAATCCGCCGTAACCTGCCTTTTCTTTTTTTGCAAGGTTGTCCGTTACCTTTTCCCAATCAGCAGCAAATAAAGGGGAACATAAAACAATAAAAACAGATCCGAGAATAAATCGCATGGGAGAATCCTTATGGTTTAGAGCCTATACAGTAAAGATATTGTTTTCCTTTGATCACGATACGCCCTTGAGAAACAGCGGGAGACGAGGGGGCCAAGTCGCCAAGATCATTGGTCGATATTAATTCAAACTTGGGCCCAGACTTTAGGATAAATGTTTTTCCCGCACTGGCAAAATATATATAACCATCAGATGTTACGAATGGGTTCGAAAGAGTGGAAATATCTTGAAGCCGTTCCGAAAACACGACAGATCCATCACTTAAATTACGGCAAGATATAACTCCAGGGTTTTGGCTTCGATAGAGCAAATCACCAACAATGATGGGGGATGAAAGCCCTTCCGGAATCTGTGGGATTTTCCACTTTAGATGTGATTTAGATACATCGCCCATGCCTGTTGGATCAACTGCAATGCCAGGCCCGCCTCGGCCGCTATCCATGTAAACAATATTTTTATTCATTACAGGTGAAACCGTATCTCCTTTCCCTGCGCATGACCAAAGGATGGTGCCATCTGTCGGGTCAACCCCCTGTAGTGCGTTTGATGCGGCTACAAGAAGTTGTTCTTTCTCTCCAATTTTAACAAGAGTGGGAGTGCTATGACTGAAATCGTTTTGTGGTCGCTTTTTCTCCCATAGTATCGCTCCAGTCTTCTTATCAAATGCAACAATCCTAGACGATTTTCGCGCACCATCGCATTGCAATATTACTAAATCGCCAACTACTATCGGGCTGGATCCAATTGCAACATCAAAATCAAAAGGCACAATTTCTGTACGCCAGAGGATTTTTCCTTCAAGGTCGATTGCGATGATTACAGAAGATCCGAACACCACATAAATTCGTTCCCCATCGGATGTGGGAGTGGGGGCGGTATAACCTCCACGCAGGTCACTAAATTTCCATGGCCCAGCTTTGACCAATGTATCCCATAACTGCTTTCCTGTGGTTAAGTCGAAGCAAACAATGTGATGTTCTGGGTATTCCTTGGCGGCTTCAATACCTTCACGCCAGAAACTGGCGCTAATAATTATTTGGTTTTTTATAATAATGGGGCTAGATTGGTTCTGATCTTGGCGGTTTTTGACTTCTTGCCCCGGAAGTTTTGCTTTCCAAAGAATGTTGGTACCATCTTTGTTCCAATTTAATGGAAGGTTTTTTTCTTTAGAAAAACCTTGCCCAGAGGGTCCGCGCCAACTTGACCAATCTTCTGCTGACACAGTAGTTGCCATAAAGAATGCAAATAAAATCATTATTCTAAAAACGATTGATTGATTTTGTGGATGAAGGGTTGAACCTGAATTGTACATATAATTAAACCTTGGATAATAAATGCTTAGTTGAAACGACAATCATAATAAAACAGGCAATCAATTTATTCTTTCTTCAGAAATCGATTAGAGGTTACTTTTCTTTTGGTTCTTTGAAATGAAATTCTCCAAAGTCATTCGGGTCATCAAGAATTTTGGTGCTAGAATTAAAAGACCATTGTGAGGTTTCTAATTGGTCTTTGTTTTCGGATCGAATCCTACTAATATTTCCACGCCATAGCGATGCCTGGCCAAGGTTTTCAATACCAAAGGTCTTGAAAGGGATCGTAAGGAAACCCACCCATCTTGAGTTGTTAACATCAAGTTTCGTTGAATAAGTCCAGTTGCCATTCCAATCTGGATCAAAACGGCCAAACCGAGGGTCAAGGGGATCTTTTACAAAGCCTTTTGCAGCATCCTGCTTTGATTTTTGATTTGGATTAACAGTGAAACGATAAATAATATCATCCCCGGTTTTGGGTTCGAATAATAGGTTTATGGTATCCTGCTTTGCGAGGTCTTCGATCGGCGCTTTTAATAGTTCTTGGGGAAGTTGGTTTTCAATTAAAACATAAAGATTAGCTTGATCTGCTAGAATTTTGAATGATGTTTTATTTTTTGATTCTGTTTGAATTTGTATTAAGTTCAAAGAGTGTTTTTCAGCTAGATTCCATTCTTGAGAGTCCATCGTAATTGCTGAGGTTGTTTTTGCACTTCCGATGAATAGTTTTTTAGCGCCAGGCAATGCTGCATTTCTCATTGCCTTGGTGTCCCAGTTCATGGGTGAGTTTGCGTAGGGTTCCTGATAACCATCGTAGGCAAGTTTGAGGTGTTTTGCATCATGGCCAACAGGTGGAAACATGACATAGGCCCAGTCGCCATTGTTTTTGGGGTTTTTGCCATTGTTGGTGAAGAATGAATCGATGAGGGCATTTCTTTCGTCGATGGAATCGAGTAAACGGTTCCTAGAATTTATATCCGGGCGGATTTGGAAAGCATGAGTGAGGTGTACAACCTGTACAAAAGCTTTGAGGTAATCAAATTCTTTGCGGACCACTGCAAGTCTAGTTTTTGCTTTATCGGAGTCTGCTGTTTTTTCAGCGGTGGAAAGTTGGTTTTCCATCGAGGCAAGAAGAGTAGGAGTGTAAAGGAACCCCATGAGTTGGAAGGGATCCGTTAGATGTTTTCTTCGTTGCCCGTAAATATTATGATAAACCCAAGCCGGGGCTCTAGTTCCCAGATAGTCTGAATACAATTCAATCGCATGGTAAAGTTGATCGTAAAATTGAATCATAGGGGGAGAAGCTTTCCCAAAAGAAGCGCTGCAGAATTCTTTCATGAGAAGGTTGGCGTTAAGATTGATCGGGTCATCGAACATTTTTCCCATGGTGTAATAAACAGGCCCTTCAAGCCCATACAGATCACCGGGGCCATCGCGATAAACCGAAGCAATGCGATTGTGAACTAATCTTCGAACCTGAGTTTCCACAAAAAGTGGTGTACGCATTGGGGTGTAGCGGGTGCCAAGGTTTGGGCACCAGTTGTAAATATAAGAAGAGAAGCCTGCAGGTACCTCATGGTTTAACCATGGTGCGATATCCTCTTCGTTTGTGCCAGTTAATAGTATCCGAGTGTTTTTCGGGAATGATTTAAATGATTTTGGCGGGTTTTCGGTTTGAATGTACGACATGATGGTGACACGATTGCCTGGTTTTTCGATCTCTACTTTTTCAGCAAGTGATCGATGAAAGAGCCATAGCTTTTCACCCCAATCTTTACCGGTGTTGTAAAGTTTTTCACATTTTTCACATTGGCACGCACGAAAACCATCAGGTTGGCCAATATCAACCGCTTTAAAACCAGTGTTAATTGAGTTGACCATATCTTCGTAAATAAGTTTTTGGACATCAGGATTGGAAATACAATATTGCGCATTTCCGGGTGCATTTGCAGTTCGTTGGCCATTGATGAGCGCAAAATATTCAGGGTGAGTTTCTCCATATTTTTCTCTGGGTACTGCCCTTTCGTAAGTATGGCCGCCAAAGAGTGTGTCAACCATCGGGAAGCGGTTGTGAGCGATGTCGTAAAAACTGCCCCTTGCGGGATGGGCAGTGTTGAATTCAATCGAGGGTGTTTTAATAATGTCGAGGTTTGTGGAAATAGCGATAGAAGAAATTTTTAGATATTCAATTGCTGGAGATTTTAGCAGGTCAATTTTTGTAGAAGAAGATATCGGCTGCGCAGGACCAAGGTCGGGATAAAGAAATCGTGTACCAACATATTTTTGTAGAAAATCTACAACGCCTTTCGCAGTACCAAACCGATCCCAATAAGGGCGTCGTGGTTCTTTGGATTTTGCAGGCGCAGTTTCATCTCGCCCCGCTATTATAAGATTGTTATCAACAACCTTATGTATATATCCCCACCCATTAAGCTTTGAAACATCAACTTTCTTATCTTTTGCGTAGTTGGTGTTCCCAAGATAAATTGCAGGTTTTGAGGTGTCATGTGCCCCTTCCAAGGCTATGGGAAGATTGAAACTATTAGCTTGAAAAGCTGCCTGCATTAGTTTTGCGGTTTGCTTTAAACCATCACCTATGGAGTCCGAGGCATTTACTTTCGGGATTACAATCTGATATTCGGTTTTGTTTGATGAGGCCAGAATGAGTTCTGCACCAAAGCCCCGTGCGGCTGTAATAAATATTATTAGTATTGTGCAACATATAAATTTTACTGGGTGAATCAGGTTTATTGACATATCCATTTTTGTTTTCCTGCTCGGATGTCTTTTAACATTGTCGAAAATAGTTACTTGGATGGGGTTGTTTGCTTAAGCAAAGATTGGATGGAAAGTACCGCCTCTGAAATCATTTTTTCACCAGCATCGGCTGCCAAAAAACTACATTCGGTCGCACCATATCCACCTTCTTTTACAGCTTGAACCGTTGGGATGTATACAACAAATGGGGATCCTTTCCCATGGTATGCCAATCCTAAAATCAAAGTGTTCTTTATTGGTGATTTTGAAGTTAATTCGATTTGATGGCTGATAAAGGGTTCTCCGGGAATTGCAACCAAAGCCAAATCTTTATCAATAACAACGGTAAGAATTCCAACATTGCTGGTATTTGTACCATTGCGGTGTGCAAGTGTTAGTAGGCTTTCTTTAATTTGAATGGGGGTGGATTCTGCTTTTGGTGTTTCTTTTATGGTGGAGGCGATTTTTAACGCACCCTTGGCCAAAGATATTCCAGCCATACGAACAATGTTGAATCTATTTTCGCCTTTTAAATTGTGAAGGTCGTAGGGATCAAGATCGCCTTGGGCCCCTTGAAGAAACATGCCCATGCAATTATCACCCAGCTCCTGTTCAATATGGTCAACCATTGCGCCGGGGAAATCTCGTGAAACCATGCCTGCGCCCATGGTAGCTACAGGATGGCATGCATATTGAACCATGAGTGCTCTGGGTTTACCTTTCAGGTCGTCGATGCGAATGACGCCTACTGTCGGGTCAATGGGTTTGGTGGGCCGTCTATCGGGGTTTTCCCACATTGCTAAAACAGGGCCTCCTTCGCAGACTAGCCTTCTATTGTGGGCCATGTATGCGCTTTCAAATGGTGCTTTACCTGAAACAAGTTTAGCTGCGAACAGATTGTTCATCGCCTTACCGATCGCTGCTATTATTTTGTCTTCCGTTTCCGCATACCAAGGGTCAGAAGATAAAGCAGGCCAATCGATTGTGGTGCCTGGGTCTTTCCCATTTCTGGTCCAATCGGGAGAGAAGGGCGGTTTGATTAAAAGGCCCCGGGGCGCCATTGCTGCATGGGTATGTGTTGCGCAAAGTATTACATGATCAACGCCCCATTTTTTTGTAGCTTCTGTAATCACTTTTAATGAAGAGAAAACAATTAAATCCACAGACACAATCGCTAGCGAGACTTTTTGATCCTTAAGCACTACCACTCGTGCATATAGGGAATCTCTTTTTCGAAGGGGTTGCCCTGCCAAATTTACCGCATCTTTTTCGGGTGGTGTAATATCAACCTTGGCAGTGCCTGCCAACAAGTTTGCAGTTTCATCTTTGCCATGGATTCTCTGTGTAGTGCCAAGCAGTATGAAAGCAACAAAAACACTTAATAGCAGATTAGAGTTCTTCATCAATGGTTCCATTATTTCTTAAGTTCGGTTGCTGTTTCTTTGTACTGTGCCCAAGCTATTTCTTGCAGGTTTTTTGCGATATCTGCCGGAATGCTCTCAGGAAATGCTAGGCCTATTGGGGTTCGACCTGTAACCACACTGTAGATGCCGCATGAATAAAGATAAGATCCCCAGAGGCCAGGGTGTGCTTTGTCTTTTGCGAATAGACTTTCCATTTTTTCTTTGGAGGGGTTTGCACCAAAGTATTTGATGTATGCTTCGCTTGAATCAACAATTGGGACGCCCAATTCTTTACCCATGTTTAAATGCAATCGATGCTGGCGTTCAAAGCCTTTGGGGAAGTCGCTTAGTATGGAAGCTGTTCCAAACAATATCGTTTGCTTGCCTGTTTTTTTTATCAAGTCATTAAAGAGGCGAGCATAGGGTTGAAACGCAGGTTCTTGAACATTGTAAATATCTTGAAGTACGATGAAATCCCAGTTGCCGCTTCCAATCATTTCGCGTGCAGAACCTGTGTTTGTGCCAGCCTCCCAATGGGATTTTAAGGATGCGCCACCTTTAATGCATCCGCCCACTTTGATTAGCGTGCCACCTTTATCCGAAGCTGCAAGCTTCTCAAGCAGTTGATTCCCTACGATTATGGGGCATTGACTGTTGCCCACAAATAATACTTTCAAAGTTTTAGATGATTCTTTTGGGGTGTCGCCATTGGAAATGTTTGCAATGCTTCCAATTAGAAACAAGAACGCCATGCTTTTACATAAGGTTAATTTCATTGAGTTAGTCCTTTAATGATGGTTTTGGAAAAGTGATGGTTTACTTTTGTGATTCAATGAGTAAAGCCTCACGGAATTTCTCAAGTGATTCTTTTTCTTTTCCTTGTGCTGCATAAGCATGCCCATAAGCACGTAGAATTTTGATGCGCCATACCGGAGCCATGGTCTTGTTGTCCGCATATTGATCAAGTACTACTAGCGCTTCTTCTGTTTTAACTTGATCAGTTAGTATGCTGGCAATGGCAAGGGTAGTGCTTATGGGCAACCAACCATTTGTTTTTCCAGTTAGAGCAATGATTTTTCGATAGGTGGTAAGTGCCTGTTCTTCATCTTTAAGGTTGTTGGAATAGTTGTCCGCTAAGGTTAATAAAAGCAGTTCGCTTTTGGGGTTAAGTGCTAATCCAGCTTTGCAATCAATTTCTGATTCTTTTCCGTTTTTGGTGAAGTAATAGGCTTGGGCTCGCAAATGATAAGCTTCAGCTTTGATGATGGGTGATTCCGTATTCCAGTTCCCAAAATTTTCTTTTGAGAATTGCTCGATCAGATCTTTCCACTTTCGATCTTTAGATAGTGCCTGCATTTTTTTGATAGTCAAAGATGAAGGCGTTTCTTGATGGTGCCATTGGTTGAAAGCCTTGGGTTTTATTTGAGATTGAATGCGGTCTTTTAATTTAGTGACCCAAACTTCTGCATGAAGTGCAGAGTGAGAATTAACTAGGAAAACGAGGGAGAGTAAAAAAAGATGCTTCATGGTAAGTTGGTTCTTTTAGGGTAGGTACTAAGGTGATGTATATTGCCACCATACATCAAGGGAGTATCAAATCAGCGGTATATACCATTAAATTGTCAGAGTTTATCGCTTTGGTGTCAAATGAATTATGGAACGAAACCCTTAGGTCGATACAGGGTTGATCACTGATATTAAAGTAGGTTTAGTTTTCTTTTGCTGGATTAAAATGTAACAGCATCTGGGTTCTCTGGATTGATATAAAGCCAATAATGATTGATTTGACTCGCAAGCAGTTTCTAAGTGTTTTAGCTGGTGGTATTTGTTTATCAAATCAATTTGTTCAAACAGTTCCTAATAATAATGCTGAAGAGTTCCCCTTTTATTTAAAAGGTTATGAAGCTCAGTATCATATTAACCCTCGCGCTACTGCGATTGAATGGCATCGTTATGCCAAATGGGGATTTTCTGATTCAAGCTTTTTTATTTATGGGTGTATTGGTCGCTCAGTTTTTCTTCTCTTATGCAACTGGGTAAAGTGGCCTTCTGATCTACGGCCGGGTTTATCAACTTCTAATCCCAAAGTGATCTGCCGAGTAGCACGGACCAAGATTAAAGAAATCGAAGGCTATTAAACACTTTGTGTTTTTACCAAACTTTGTTAACAGCCAATCGGCCAGCTTTGATCAAGCCGCCTTGAATGACTGCAATAAAGTTGCTTTTGTTTTCTAGAATCGAAATGTCTTTAAGTACATCCCCATCCACAATAAGAATGTCTGCAAGTTTGCCTACTTCAACAGTGCCAATTTCGTTTTCAAGGCCCATGATTTCAGCCCCGGTTCGGGTTGCACATTGCAATACCGTGTGAGAGTTGAGGCCAACATAGTTCACAAAGAAAGTTAATTCCCTGGCGTAATCACCGTGTGGATTCCAAGCAAACCCATAATCCCCACCCATGCCTAATCTTCCACCCGCTAGGAGAATCATCCTTGCACTTTCTGCACCAGCTTCCAAAGTTTCTTTATGGCCATCAATTACACTTTTTGGCATACCATATTTTGGCCCATGCTCAATACTTGCGTATTCGAAGTAGAGGGCGGGAACGCACGGCACATTCCGCTTAAGCAGAAGATCCAGTGCTTCATTATCCATGAAGGTTCCATGTTCGATTGCATCATACCCAGCACGAAGGGCGTTTTTGATTCCTGCATTTGCTCTGCAGTGGCCAGTAACTTTTAGCCCATGGTTATGGGCGGTTGCAACTACTGCGTTCATTTCCTCGAAGGTCATGCAAAGCGTATGATGATCGTTGAGATCAGGTGAAGCTGCATCGCCAGTAGGGTAGGTCTTTACCCATTCAACACCGTCTTTTACAAGTTTTCGAACTG
>Ga0209296_1000097_pt1 | contig 70945 bp, 74 predicted proteins | sample S_130206_EF_Meta_FD_187319 | JGI IMG/M metagenome (GOLD analysis project Ga0209296, IMG submission 187319) | Freshwater microbial communities from Lake Simoncouche, Canada to study carbon cycling - S_130206_EF_MetaG (SPAdes) (version 2) | ecosystem: Environmental > Aquatic > Freshwater > Lake ...
CATTTCTTCACGCTCTTCGTCGCTTAGTCCTTCACCTTCAAGAGTCATGTAAACCTCCTGTTTTAAAAAGATGCTTTTCACGTCTGGCATACTCAGCAATACAAATCGCTTCTGCAACTCCATCGTGGGGTTTACCACCCCTTCTGATGTGAATGAAGTCTTCCGACCTATCAAGTAGAGATAAAGCAAAATCAATAGACTTTGACTTATCAGAAGATGTGTAACCAAATAAAATCTTTTTCCAAACCTGAGGTGTAACCTCTACCGTTGGAATCTCTAAACTGATTAATACACCGAGCAAGCTACCAAAGTTTTTACCGAAAGTGAAAGTAGACACTACACCTTGACGAGGCATGGAATGTACTTTTTCTATAACACATTCAATCGTAGTATCTTCTTCTTCGTTTTTAAAAAACTTAAGCATGCAACTAAAGGCATGTATATATAAAGAACTTTTACCGGAGGTCTTTAAAATAGGAAGAGGGGCCGCTTCATAAACATCACCCGCAGGATCAGTTAGTGCGTACCCCCCTTTAAGCCCCGGATCAATCCCTAAGTATAGCCTTCGCATTAAAACTTACCCGTTTCGAAGAGCCATTTGACTGGCAAGTAAGTTCTCAAGATGCTTAACGTTAGCCCTAAGAGCCTTCAACAACTGTTCGGTATTGAGCGACTTTGAATCCTTAACCAAACTAGGAGCTTGGAAACTAAGACCACCACCATCGGGAAATGAAAGGTATGCACTAAACTGGAAGATTGCATCACCTAAAGATTCCTGTGTGATAACAGGAACTAAAGCTGTGCTCTTAGTGCTAACAGCAGAAAGCTTCTTGGTCAAAACCTTCTTAGACAAACTCTTTTTCATTACCTAAACTCCATGAGTAAAAAGATGCCCATTAAAATAACAAGCATCAGACTGAACAAACCAAACTTACTGCGGCGCATTAGTAGACCCAAACCCATCAGTGTTACGGGAACCTTCCATAGAAGGCGCTGTATCAACTGACTCAATAAAAGAAAAGGTCCCACTAGGCAGGATTAATAACTGAGCAATCCTGTCACCAGCTTTGTAATTAAATTCTTCTTTTTGATTCAAGTTAGAAAGAATAACAATTATCTCTCCACGATAATCAGTGTCGATAATCCCACCCGAAGTAATAATCCCCAAAGACGCTAATGATGACCTATCCTTAATTACACCAAAAAGTCCTTGAGGAAATTCAAACCCAATGCCAGTAGAAACCTTGACTCCAAACTGACCAGGCAACAATTGCCCATCTGTCAAGGCAGACAAATCAAACCCAGCATCGGAAGCATATGTTTTGAAAGGGCCTTTAGCGGCGGCATTAAACTTTCTATATCTTAATGGAGGTGGGCCTTGGTTCTGTCCCCCCATCATGTTGGGGTTCATGCCTTGTTGACCACCCATCATGTTCGGGTTCATTCCCTGACCACCCATCATATTGGGATTCATCCCACTATTCATACCGCCCATTCCGTTACCAAACATGCTCATATTTAATCCTCTTTAGTTAAACCAACAAGTTCACACGCAACACCATCACACCCAACATCATTCATGTCGTGGGACTTTTGTTCGGGCCACTTAATAACCTTAAGTACCGATACCCTTTTCTTATACTCTTCCATGGTAATGCTTTCGTAAGGCATCTGGGGGTAAGCTCCTTCTGGTGTAGCAGGAAGAAAACTTACAGCTTTTAATTTGTATTGGTATTCTTTTAACAGGGCTGGTATTTTATGCCCCTCGGATTCGGGGTCAAATGTTATGGTTACAGATACAGAGTTATCGGCCCAATGTTCTTGAAGAAAAGCAGCAACATGCATTTGCTCTTCAATCGAAACTTGGTCTACAGTCCTAACCTTATCGTCCCCTAACACAGGAAACTCTACAACCATTGTGTGTTCGTCAGACTTGTAGCCTACAAGCATCGGCTCGACAGGATAACCAGCATCCCTAATCGCTTGAAGGTCTGGATGGGAAGAAGAATATCTAACCCTTCTAATGTAACAGTTCCTAATTGGGTAATGACAACCAGGAGTACAGCCTGCAAGAAGAGACACAGTACCCGAAGGCTTAATAGATGTTTTGCGGATAGACTCACGCACACCCAACCATTCACTATAGATGCGGTCATACTTGCAGATAGTATCGTACCCAACGTTTAACCAAGTCTTTAGTGTGTCTTCGCCTTGTGCAGAAATAAACTGAGCTACACCAGAAAGACTAGCGCCGATTCTTCGGTTACGAAGTTGAACAGCATTTGTCTCTGGCCAATGAGTCGGAAGCAGGGTTACAGCTTTGCTGTACAAGAAAGCATATTTCAAAGTTTTGTTAAAGTCTTCGAGGCTATCGTGATGGGGTAGGTAGGTTTCGTTTAGGTTACAGCATTCGTATGGTTCTAAGATTTGTTCCACACAGGGGTTTGATCCCTTTGCCCTGTAATCTTTGTTATCTGGTTCTCGACCCATGCGACCAAAAGCTCTTGCGTTATCAAGCCAGAAATATCCAGGCTCTCCGTTCATCCTAGTACGCTGCGATACTTTTTCGTAATCGGTTCGAGGAGATGCGTAGACAGAGTTGTTACTAGTCCACCCGTAAGAACTACGCTCGGGGTTTTTTTCGTAATTTTTCAGATCAAGGTATTCTTCATCATCGGGATTACCAAAACTAATCTCAGCAGTGCGTCGTACATTACCAGCGACAACACACTTGCCAATAAGATTCATTATGTCAACAATGTTGCGAACCGTTATAGGCTTATTAGCACTGTTAGTAATCAACAGTTCAATAGACGTGTGTAATTCAATAAGCGGTAGAGGGCCTTCCGCTACACCACCGAATCCACGGATAGGAGTCCCACGTGGTCTAATTAAGGTGTAATCAAAAACAGGCTTGGGTTGATAACCAAATCCCCAAAGAAGTAACTTACCAACAGAATCAACCCAGCCTTCTCTTGAATCATCTACAACCCTTGCCTCAGAAGAAGACAAAGGATTCCAATTGATTTTGCCAGTGCCGTCAGTATCAAAACCACAGCCAACACCTAGCATACTAACGTCCATCAAGAAACGGAACGGCTTGTCTTTGTCCTGCAAAATGTTAGCTGTAGAAACAAAGGCACAATTCATGAGTGGCATAGAGCCCACTTTGTCAACTACCGAAGTGCCATGAATCCAAAGACCTCTCCCCGGAGGTGTGAATTTAAAAGTGAATATGCGTCGAGCCATCTCCTCCGCTTCAGAGCGGGCTAGCTGCATATCGAAAGGGAGGTTGTAATATTTACAGTGATTTTGAAGGATCTCAAAAGTGCCATTTACACACCGAGCAACCGTATCTGACCATGACTCTTCATCACGGCGGTAAGTACGACGATAGACAAGCTCTCCAAGAGAGTTTGGCCCAGATTTGAAGCCGAAATTGGGAGAGCCAAGTATTTTATCTGCCGTTATAAACATGAGTTTCCTTCCTCTATTTATATAATAGTAGGAATAGGTGTGAATAGTCAAGTACAATTCCTACTATTATTTTTCCCAGAAATCACAGAGTGCAATTGAGCAATCAACGGGTAGCCTTTTGTCCATAGCTGCAAACATTTCATCTTCCATAATCTTCTTTGCAGCCATAGCCTCTTCATTGGAAGAGACTTCAATAACCATTTCATCGTGGACAAAAGCGACGACGACAAACTTTTCACGAACCAATCGCCACAGAGCCCGCTTAGCTCCATCCGCAGCCAAACTTTGAAAGGGGGTATTGCGAGCCTGTGTGTAGGTGCAAGATCCTCGTACTCTACCTGTCATGGTGATAGCAGTTGTTGCGAATACTTCGTAATGAAAATCGTAACTACCAGATTGAAGACGGCAGTTCTCAAGCAGCTTAGAGTAGTCTTTAAACGAAAGGCGAAGTAAGTCTTGCATCACCAACCAAGAAGTGTCCCAAATCTTATCGGAGTATTTGTAACCTACCTTACTAGATAGCTTAACCGTGTTGGAAAGAATGACCGCAGCCGATGATGTAACAGAAGATATCTGTTTGAGTGGGCCTTCAACAACTTCCACGGGAACACCAAGGTTGTGCGCTAGATCAACTAACACAGAGTCGGATAAGTATTTACCGATCTCAGGGTAAATAGAATAAATCAACTTCCGTCTAAACGCAGAGGCTTGGTCAATAGACATTGAAACGTTGTAGGTTGCCTCTGCATATTCAGCTAAAGACTTAGAACCAAGACCTCCGGGGATACCAAAGTTGAGTGCCTTTGCTGATTGCCTAGAAGCTTTAAAGGTTTCTGGATCAGTTTCTTTAAGAGCCTTAAAGTCCTCAACACTTTGGCCTCGGATCATAGCAGCGGTATAAACGTGCGGGTCAATCCCTTGTCGAATAGTGTCCGCTAATACAGACGAGCCAAATCGTTCTTCGCAAATTGCAGCCAAGGTTCTTAGCTCAATGAAAGCGTAGTCGATGACGGCAAACTTTTTGCCTTGCCGTGGAATGAACAAAGACCTAAACCTTTTGTCCCCAGGCATTTGTTGTATGTTTGGTTTTGAAGATGAGGTTCTTCCTGTACGCATTAACACTTGATAAGACGGATGGATGCGTGGCAAAAGAGAATCTTCGAATATCTTAAAGAAGCTCAGGAGTTTACTTACTGTTGTTAGGTTTAAATACTTATCGATCAAAGGATCCAAGTGTCTAAGAGTTTCCCATGCGGACAAAGAGACAGATACAAGATCAGCAGTCTTGCCACCAGATAAAGGAATCGGAACAGCATGTTTTAAGCATATGTTTTTAAACTCTTGCCTTAAATATTTTGTGCTGATAGATGGAAGCTGGGACTTAAGGGAAAACTTATACTCTATAGGCCCTTTGGTTTTGTATTTTTGAAACAGGTTTGGGTGTGAATTTTCAAGGAACTTAATGTCCTCTACGATAGAAGATCGTATGAAAGCCTCAAGCTCTTTAACTTTTAAGGCATCAAACCCAATTCCATTACGAGTTAATTTCAGCAAGGCAACAGAAGCTTTGACTTGTAAGTGATGCGTTAGCGGTCCGTACTCTTTGATCTTTGCTTCATCAATACCGAAAGACCTAGAAAGCTCTTCTGCTTTTGCGTACAAGATTTTGTAAAGTCTTTGGGTAGCATTAGGATCACCGGCAGCGTATTCAAAGAAACCTTGGTCAGCAGTAGCCCAATCTGAAACAAGCAATAGTTCCCCAAACCTAAGTCTGTAAGGAGACTCTTTGTCTACGGCAAAAGGAAGCAGCAGTTCTTTAGCATACGCTGTGCAAAGTTTTCCTAGGTTTTGTGGGAATAGTAAGCCATCGGAAGATCCAGCCCGTGTTTCTCCAAGGCCCTGCGCTAGGCGAATAAGCATGTCCAAGTACATGGTGTCATGTAGGCGGTTAGATTCAACAAGGTTCCAAACCCTGTGGCTATGCTCTTCTAAAACCCAGAAATCAAACGAGGCATTGTGACAGACGAAAGTGTGAGCCGTATGCGCCGCAAAGAAAGAGTCAACTTGTTCTGGTTTTATTATTATGGTGGTTTCACCATCCGAAATAGAAGCTAGTACCATACGGGGGCTTTTTGCTTTGCTCTCAATCAAAACGGTTTCTGTATCAAGACCCAGTATCTTCTCTTCAAATATTTTACCGTTCCATCCCATGGTGTAACTTATTGGAAACAAACTAGTCATGTAAAACCCCCTGTATTAAGAAACATAAGAATGGTTTTTGTCCTGTGCTTGGCATCTTTTCGATTACACCAAATCCACGATCCGCTGCTTTTTTACAGAGGTTTTCAGCGTCTTCTTTTCCTTTACAGCCAAACAATCGTTTTCTGTAAATGTCTCGAAGAGTAATTGTACCGTTGCAGTTTTCTAAGACGTGCTTTACAAAGCTTTCAACCCTGCGGTCATCTGGTGTGTGGGTCATTGCCTTAAGCACACGCTGATAATGCGACCTAAAATAATCCAAAACTTTGATAGCCGACATTAAAGCGGAAGCTGTAATGGGAGTATCAATAGAACTCTCGGACTCAGGGATAGATGCATTAACAATCATGTGAAGACTTAACGCTATGCGAGCAAGAATAGCCCTGTGCTTTCCATAAGAACTTAAAAGGACTTGAGGAAAAGTAGGAGTACGCATCAGCAGCGTGTCTTGTAATAACCATTCATTCCAAAGCACTATCGCTTCGGGGGATAAAGGAAGAAGGTGGGGCTTGAAAAGTTGGTTAACTCCATCACCATCCTCAGGGTCATCACAAGAAGGAAGCAAAGCCAACAGTCTTCGAACTACGGTTTCCCACGCAATCTCTAAACCAGCGTCGGGCTCAAATGAAGAAGGTTCAAATCCAATGGTGGTGTTAGGGTAGCTGAATAAAAGTCGAGCAAAAAAGCCATCGTCTTTACCCGAACTGTCGCTCTGAAGCTCCGGTAAGATGTCAGGTTGAATTCCACCAAGAACTGTTAACGCAGGGCCAGAAACAATGATGGTTTCATCTTCGGTTTTTCTGTCTACCTTAATGTCCTCGTTTGACCAGCAGCTTAAGAAAAACTCTCTATCTGCGCCCTTGCCTCCACGGTAAGCGTTTAGGGATTTGATCCAAGATATTATCTCGTCTCGGTAATAAAGAAGGGAAGGATCGTGACGTATGTTTTCAGCATTGTCGTTGAGTCGTTTAGCAACCGTCTCGACAGTGATGTCACTCACCCAATAGTGTTGAATCTTTCTAGGACGCTCAGGAGGGTCAGGAACTTCAGCGTTTGCACGTCGGGCTATTCTAGAGTCTTCTCGCCAAGCAACTATATCTTGCCGGTACTGGGACTTTTCTCTTTCGTATCGTTGAGCATCTTTCTTTTGAAGTTTCTTAAGCGGAGCAAGAATACGTTTGCAAGCGGGGGATTTTCCAGATGATGGAGGGGCAACAATACACAGGAACTCATTAGAAAGTTCAGACCAATAGTTATCTAATGCTACTCCACGGGTTGTTCCTAAACACCTAGCCGTTACAGCTAAGACAGCAACAGACATAAAGTCCTCAGGGCATTGGAGAGATTGACTATGCTGGTGAATAAATTCTCGAATAGACGGTGGGAACACCTCGACTGGAAATTCTTGAGGCTCCCCCGGAGTAAAAAAATTGACACGCTCTTTCTCTTTATCGTGGAAGGAACGGATTTTATTAAGCGCATCAATACCCCATGTTTGAGTAGGAACTAAACCTAGTGTTAATGCATCATCAATACCTTTAGCTTTTGAATTGGTGATGTCCCAAGATTCAAACCCAAGGTCGTAACCTTTTGCAACTAAGTCTTCGGCGAAAAGTCTAAGGAGTCTAGCAACACCGCCCATAGTTATGACATCGGGATAATCAAAGGACAGTAAAACCCTACGTGGCGATAAAGCTTGAATGATTGGCAAGCTGCTTGGCCAAGCGTTTACACCGGGGATAGAAATGGTGTATGTTCCACTAAGCTTATAAGCGATGTCCGATTTTATTTCACCTTCGGTAATTCGTATCGTGTTTAAATCATCAAGCCGGTTAAGGGGGCAATGCACAGGGGTTCCAGCACTTGGTCCTTTAGTAGTAGACCAAATGATGTATTTAGGACTGTAAGACCTACGTGTTTTTAAACTGATTATCTTGTTGTTCAAACCTCGTATTGGTAAGACCATACCTTTAGGGTCGATTGCAAATACAAATTTTCCAGCATGAGTTGGACTAGGTTTAAAACCAGGGATAGAAACGAGCTTGTCACCGTAAATGTTTTGTAAGCTTTTGAGTAGGTTGTCTTGGTCAAAGTTAGTAAGAAGGGATCTGTAACCTAACTCCATTGCGAAAGATTGACCCATACCCCTAAGTTCTAACTCGGCAATGTGAGATGAATGCAAACCTAAAAAGGTAAGGACGTGTGTATATACATCGTGGAGAAGATCAACATCTCGATTCTCAGAAGAAGAAACCTTTTCAAAAATTAAAGAGCTAGCTGGGTCTTCGCCTGTAGGACAAAAGAGATCAGCGTAAGTTAAACCTATGGATGCCAAGACATCTTCCGTGCTGCAACCGGTTCGGCAATGTACTATTAATTTGCCAGCATCACCGATGCTAAGTCTAAGAGAAGGGTTTCGATCACTACCTTTACTACTGTGCGAAAGGCAAGGGCAAGGGACTACCCAGCCATCAGACTCAGATTTAAGAGGCCCGAAACGGGCAAGAACTTGGAGAATGTAATCTGGAATATCTGTTGCCATTTAGTCATCCTTGAGCGAGTGGTAATAAATAAGTACCCAGAGAAACAAGTCCTCTGGGTACATTACGGGCTTAACTTAATACCCGACTTTTTCGACTCTAGGTTCTTGTGCCCTAGCAAAGCACTCGGATAGAACATTCTTGTTCATCTCTTTGTACTTTGAAATCGCTGCGGGAGAAATCTCTGGCGCACGTGTCGAAGGAAACACTAGATTCCACCAATCCTTGTCAGCACCACCCCTAGTGTCTGGCGTGTAGCGTGGCTTGACGCAAACGCCTTTTCCAACTAGAGACAAAGCATTAGGATGCGAAGGGTTTAAGATTTCGATGTTCGGGGAATTAAGACCGAGGTTTTTAAGGTCCCGAAAGTTACGTTCAATCTGCTCAGGCTTGGGAGCGAAAGAGAAGTAGATAGTCTTTACAGATCGAAGATCGTCTGAAAGAGTCTCAACACCATCGGCTTCTGTTTTGCCTTTCATACGATGGGTAACTTCCACACCTAAACGAAGCTGTGGGTCACCGTCTTTGTTCTCAGCCAACACCTGACTAGTGATGGTTCCCTGATACAAGCTAGCTGAATCGTACTGATTCATAAGAAACTCCTTTAAAACTACAAGTAAAACTGAAGACATTAAAGACAATCTTTAACGCAACTCCAATATTTAAATTCTAAGAATTACCAAACCAAACATTCAAAAAATTTTATAGAGGTTCGGAAGATTTTTGTTTTTGTTTTTCCAACAGACAGATGTCATCAAGAGTCAATGGAAGAGACTTATCTTTGATCTTTTCGAGTGTCGAAATGAAAGCTATTAGATTCCACAAGGCAGCAATGTGATGGTCTTCATCAGTCCTGCCCTCTAAGAATTGAAACAGATGACGCAAATGGGAGTCGAGATACCGGCCCAGAGGTTGTCCCTTCTCCCAGTTGCGATCACCGTACAGTTGAGCGCCAGATTCAAACCGTTTTGATAACAGGGAAATTACTTCCCACGGTATTAAATCGTAGCGCCCTTTGCCTTCCCTAGTGTCTCTTTGCGAACCTGTGGTAAACTTTTCCATGTCTAACCTCTATGAATGGGGCTTAACTCAACGCTTCCTTTTTAGATTTAAGAAAGCTCATAGCGTAAGGTGAAGCACTTGCGTCTTCAACTGATTTGAATTCCGTTCCTAGCGCATAGTTTAAATCTTCTAATGAAGTCTTGGTTGCATCCATTAATTCCTGTGCCGAATAAGAATCTTTCATCGGAACAGAAACGATAGGAGTGGCTTCTTTTTGCATGAGCAAAGGAGGATTGCTGGGTGTTATGTCGATGGCAAAACTTGAGCCATCCTCACCAAAATCTTCGGGGACATACAGTCCCGTACAAATGTCAGGACAATGAAACTTGCCTGCATTACTTATACATCTAGCAAAAAGCATGTTGGTCGGGTAAGCGTTGTAAGTCGCATTCCTAGTAAGTCCCGCAGCCTTTGCTTGAACCATCGTAAAGGTTGTAGGTATCTGAGGCTTTCCATCTTTGGTAATTTGGATAGTACAAACAGTAGGACTTAACTCTAAGACTTCGTAATCATAGCGCTCAGATTTACGAATCAATGCGGCGATAAGATTAGCATTGGGTGCGGGTTTCCCCTGTATAATATTGATCTGATCACAAGCCGTAAACTCGTCGATCCCCAACGCACGACCCTTGATGATCTTAACGAAAGCTTGAGAAACACTACGCAAGTCCTTAAAAAATCCACACTCAAACAGGTGGCGAGCTACACGCTCAATACCTTCGTACCCATCCGAAACCCTAGTAAGGTTATTTTCGGCCATTTTTAGTCTCCTCTGAGTTAGCAGCCATCACGGAAAAGTAATCACTAACAATCTGATAACGAGTGGTTACCGATAGATTTTCAATCCACCAAGTGATGGCTTTAGAAAACAGATCATCAGTGAGTACCGGATATTTCTCACACACAGACGGATTAGAAAAACTTTTCTTGACACTAATTTTATCGTCGTGAGTGTGAAATAGATCGTTAGACATGCTAGGTACTCCGGTAGGGGTTTCATATCATAATCGCAAATTGTTAAGAAAAGTCAAGGACAACGGTAGGAATAATTAGTCATGGGTATTATTTTTATGTTGATAAATTAATACAAATGTTTACAATACATAGAGTTACACCTTTTACAATTGTCGAGGTTGCTTTCAAAATGTCTTCCGAATATGTAAAAAGATCAATAGTGTTGACGGAGACCGTCGCTGAAGAAGTGGAGAGAATAGCCACCCTGCAAGGGCGAAGTTTCGCCAGTCTTGTCAGAGATGCAATCAATCTTTGGCTAGAACAAAAAGATTTACACGTTACAAAAACAACATCATCCGCATTCGAAATAGAACTTACAAACGAAGAGCAAGAAATAGTTAAAAAATTAAGTGCTCTATTAGGAGTGGATAATGCGGGGGTAATCAAACAATGCTGGAACGAAGGACTCACACCTACGATAGATTTAGCCATGAAGCGCAAAACCCATTTAGAGGCAATGACCAAAAACCTTTGAGGGTTCACAACCTTGAGCAGGGCAGTCCGGAGTGGCTGAACTGGAGAATGACGGGGATAGGTTCGAGTGATGCGCCAACCATTATGAATGGCAGTCATTTCAACAGGAACCGGCATGATCTGTGGAACGAAAAATTGGGTAAGGTTTTGCCACGCACCTTTAACGCATTTCAAAGTTACAGGATGCGACGAGGACAAATACTGGAGCCCGATGCACGGTACTGGTATGCCCAATCGATGCAAGTAGAAGTAGAACCCATCTGTTGTACCCATTCGTGTTTTGATTGGATTAAAGGCAGCTTGGATGGCTGGGTAACGGGATCCAGAACAGTCTTGGAAATCAAAGCACCGAATGATAAAGATCACGATCTTGCTTTGGATCAACAAATACCGAAGAAATATATACCGCAAGTGTTGCACTTGCTTCTCGTAACAGGGGGCAGTCAACTTCATTATCTATCATACTCTCCTGGGCGACCTAAAGCGGAACGGTTTGCATTAGTAAGCTTCCTTCCAGAAGCAACTGCCTTACGAGAGTTGCTAAGGAAAGAAGAAACTTTCTGGAACTGCTTACAATCCGAAACACCACCAGACGACCATCTCTTCCTATAACACTACCAGAACGGCACAGAACGTCATGGAATGTCATAGGGTAAAATGACATTTCAAAACGGTGTAAGTATCCATTTCGTATAGCTTTAAAAAAATCAAATCATGAAATGTCAAGAATGCTCATGCTTGGGTAGGAAAGTAACTACATACCTATCGTCAATAAGGCCATAAGATTTCAGTATATATTAAGTAATTATTATTATTATTATTATATTACATATCTCTTTATAACATTTTTACATACTGGTAATACATTGTTATACCTATAAGACTATATATGTATATCTTCTTACTAGAATGTTGTGCATTGTGGACATACCAAATCTTAATAACACAAACCATTACAATATAACAACTTACAACATTTCAGAATGTCATTTATCTTGTGACATTGCAGGACGTTCTGTGTCGTTTCAATAAAGGTTTTTTAAATGCGTTTTGGATTTTAGTAATAAGAAAGGAGCGCCATGGAAAAAAGTAAAGTGTATCGAGACGGTAAATCAACAGGGATCTTTAGTGTAGTTATGCGAATTAAAGATGTTGATTATAACCTATTTTTTTCGAGTAAAGCCGTGTATTTAGAACGATATGAAACAGGTGGAGATAGAAGAGTAATCAGATATAAAGTTGAAAAAGACACGTGCTCTTGCCCTGCCTTTTCAACGTATACAGGGCCTTGTAAACATATTCTTTCCCTTCGTAAACTCAATGAAGTCTTATCTTTACGATTAAAGGAAAACGAATAAGTGTAAAAAAAGAATTATTCCCCTTACATAGTAGGAATAAGTATGTATGCTTCACACTAACAGGAGTCAATGAATGTCACATGTAGTCGTATTAGCCCTTGAGATCAAGAATCTAGCTGCCGTTAAACGAATGTGTAGCAATCTTGGTTGGACGTTTCTTGAAAACAAAAAAACATACACATGGTACGGACGAACAGCGGGAAGCTATTCCGGTACGGATGGAGCTTTGAACCTCGGCATGACTGAAAGCGATCTAGGGAAGTGTACCCACGCTATTTCATTACCGGATTGTAAATACCAACTAGGGCTTAAAGAAGAAGCTTCGGGCAAGTACACCCTACTGTGGGACTCGTATGAAGGTACGTTGCAGAAAGCGATGGGAGGTAAGCAAGGCGAAAGATTTATGCAGGAGTATGGGTTAGCGGCAGTACAAGTAGAAGCTGACGAGCAAGGCTACCAGTATACAACAAAAAAATTAGATAACGGTTCTTACGAAATTGAAGTCGAAACCTACTAGGAGAAAACATGAATATTCAAAACGAATTCGGTATCGTCGATAACAGCCTGACCGCTCTCTTAGAACGAGGGAGAGATGAAGTAGGACATGTACATAAACAAAAATCAAAATGCCTCGATCAGTTTTACGCAGAAGTTCCAGAATCGATTCGACAGTATGAAGACAAAACCAGCTTTTCATTCAGAGAAAACGATGCCGTGATTGCAGAGTTTGAAGTTCCTACTACTGTTTCCAACAACACCAGAACAGTACGGTTACGACTCATATCTTACATGACATCTATTTCCCCCGGAGCCCTCAACAGTTTTACGTGGTCATATGGATTTAAGGTCTTTGGATCGATGCATTGGACTCACTGCAACTCTTTGGAACACGCTCTATATGCAGGAGCTACGGTGGATATGTCTACTCCAGTAATTAAATTGTTTGGGGGTTAACATGAAAAGGATCACATTTGTAGTGGATAAAAAGGGAACCGTTACGCTGGAAGCAACTGGATTTGTTGGCGATGCCTGTGCCCTAAAAACAAAAAAATTCATGGACGCTTTAGGATCAGTAGTTGGAGAAGAAAAAAAGCCGGAGTTTTTTGAGTTTACGGATCAGTGTTTAGAAAAACAATAACCAGGAGCAAGTATGAAAGCCAGAAGCCAGAAGCAAGAAAAAATCACAAGACTAGAGTGGAGACTGCAAGATGTTAATTCGGGTAAAATATTTGATCGAATATACACCACTGAATTAAAAGCTCGTTGGCACGAAGCTAAATTTAACCAAAATGGAATGCTCTTTAACAGTCCGTACCGAACACAGGTAGTACATGTAAAAGCAACCTATGCGCTAAATTTAGTTATGGACAAAACACCCCTAAAAATTAAGGTCATAACTACATGTTTACCGAACGAATCCAAAACTATATCAACGCTGGCTTTGCCGGGAACTGGATACTTACGTATGAACCGGAGGAAGCCCAGCGAGAAATGACACGTCTCGCCTTCTCAAAAGGCTACGAGATTGTCGTGTGGGATATCGCTAAAGGTCTAGTCAATCCTATGCGTCCCACAGATGCGGTGGATCCTAAAACAAGAAGTCCACTTTCCCCGTTTGCAGCATTCTCAAAAGTGCAAAGTGAAGTTCCAAGGGTAGTACTGCTTTGGAACTACCACCTCTTTATTAAAGAGCGAGAAGTGTTACAAGCGTTTTACAACGCAGTGTTAGACGGCCAGAAAGATTTGATTTACTACTTTGTGCTTTCCTGTACTGGAGAGATGCCAAAAGAAGTCGAAAAAATGATTGTTCTGCACCAGCATAAACTGCCCTCTGACATAGAGATTGCAGACATCGCTAACGACCTATTAGAAAAGCCAGACAAAACTCCTGTGAGCAAGTCTGTTATTTATGCAGCTAGAGGACTTACACGTCGAGAAGTTGAAGGTGCGTTCTCGATATCTATTACCACGGAGGGTGACATTAACCCTAGCGTTGTAACAAACTACAAAAAAGAATCTGTAAGCAAAAGCGGGTTCCTTACCTATTACGAAGGTAACACAAACTTTAAGAACATCTGTGGATTAGAACATTTAAAAAGCTACTGCAAAAAGATTTTAAAAGATGGTGCAGAGATTCAGCCTCACGGGGTATTGCTTTTAGGACCACCAGGAACAGGGAAAAGTCAATTTGCAAAAGCATTAGGAAGCGAAATAAACCGCCCTGTATTAATGTGTGACATTGGGAAAATCTACGCAAAACATGTAGGCGAAACTGAAGCAAACCTAAGAGAACTTATAGACATTGCTGAAAGCGTTGCGCCTTGCATCCTGTTTATCGATGAGTTGGAAAAAGCACTTGGTGGCTCAAAGTCTGGCAATGATAGCGGCGTAAGTCTTAGGGTCTTTGGTCGCTTGCTGACATGGCTATCTGACAAGACATCAGACGTATTCGTGATCGGGACATGCAACGACGTTTCTTCTTTGGATGCTGCCTTTGCCAGAGAAGGTAGATTCGATTCGCTCTTCTTTGTTGACCTACCGTCTAAAGTGGAGCGGGAAAAGTTATGGTCTTTTTATTTGGATAAGTATTCGGTGAAGAAAGATGTCGAAGTAAATGATGAAGGCTGGACAGGAGCGGAGATAGAAGGCTGCGTCAAGAAATCGAAACAGTTAGAAATCAGCTTAGCCAATGCAGCGAAGTACATCATACCCGTATCGCTTAGTAGGAAGGATGAGATCGAGAAGCTTAGAGAATGGAGCAAGATGATGTGCCTAAGTTCAGACTATGAAGGTAAGTACATAGGTGCAGTTAGTGAAAAACAACAGACAATTAAAGCGATCAGTCCACGAAGAACTCTGATAGGAGAAGTATGAGTGATAGTAAAAAGAACCTTTGTTCTGGTGAAAAAGCTTCGGTTAATAAAGTCAGCATCGCTGTAGATAAGGAAGGCGATCTTGTAGTAGTTTTGCATGGTAAAAACTTAGAGCAAAAAAAGAACTTCTCTTTAGTTCTAACCTCCGCAAACACTTTGGATTTGTCTGAAACTTTATTCTCAATCCGAAAAGAACTAGACACAAAAACATCAACAGGAGACGAATCGCAATGGAACTAAAACGATTGCCAGTTACCCAATCTGAAAACCTAGAGTCACAAGTCATGGGGTGCTCTCTGAGTACCCACTGGTGGGGCATCACAAAAAAGGCGGGATCGGAAGCGCTAGACGCTGTAGCTATCAGCTTAGGTACATCACAGAAGTATTTAAAAATTGAAAAACGATTGATAGGTCGTAACAACACTTATTATAAAAATTTGTGCAGGACTAAAAACTCAATCGTAAGTTTCTGGAAAGACACCACCCTCCCGTACGTAGAGTCTGGTGTGCGTCTGATCCGAAAAGATAACATTCAAAGATTTGAAACTCAGATGTCATCTTTTAGGCAAGAGTTAGCTAATAGAGTTTCAGATATGATTTCTAACTACGATCAGTTAAAAACTGAAAGTAAACAGGCTTTAAAAGGATTGTATAACGAAAGCGATTACCCCGAAAATCTTAGCGACCTGTTTTCTTTTTACTGGGAATACCCAAATTTAAACCCGCCAGAATACCTCATGTTGCATAATCCGGAACTGTATCGGAGACAACAACAGGCTGTTAAAGCTAAATTTGAAGATGCGGTTCTTAAAGCGGAAAAAGCTTTTGGTAAAGAGTTACAAGACTTAGTCGTAAATCTTGCTGAAAGAATGTCCCCAAATCCCGATGGATCAAAGAAAATATTTAGGGACACCACAGTAACTGAAAACTTTAAAACGTTCTTTAGAAAGTTTAATGAGATCAGTGTATCAAACAGTTCAGACCTAAACGCTATCGTGGCACAAGCAGAGAGTATTTTGGGTAATGTAAATGCGGAGTATCTTCGGGCTGATGGAAATGAGCGTTCCGATCTTGCAAACAAAATGAAGAATTTGTCCAGTTTGTTAGAATCTAAAATTGGAGTTCAGCCTAGAAGGACTCTTATTAGATCCTCATCTGTTCCGGTAATTCAATCACCAGCAAGCAGTGCTCCTGTAAGTGTGCTATGAGTTTAAAAATATTTGTTAAGCCCTCAGGTTCCGTCGTATCTCTTTATAACGAAAAATTGGATATACGAAAGCTTGGCAACTCGGTTATGCGTCGAGTAGCTAGCATCGAACCTGGGGAGGGGCAAGAGTCTAACCAATGGGTAGTAACACTAGAGGAAGACAAAACCCGAATAGGTTGTTTTTCTTTAAGGTCAGAAGCCTTGGAGTTCGAAGAAACCACAGTAGTACGGAGGCTACGAAATGGAAAGTGAATTAGAAAAAACAATCAACAAATTTTTCACAAGGAAGTTTGAAGAGAACTCGGAAAAAGTAGAACATCTTTTAGAACAATCACAACAAGAAGGTGTAGCAGCCATTAGCACAGCAATAGAAGACGGTCTGAAAAAAGTAAAACAAGAACTAGAAGTCTACTTAGATGAAAAAAAGCAAGAGTTAGATGAGTTAGAAAAAAGACTGACAAAAAAGATTGCGTTAGAAGTCAGACAAAGTTTTGAATCTAACACAAAAACAAACAGGAGATTCCCATGGTTGTGGACCAAATAATTTCAACAATTAGTAATTCATCCGGCGATGTAGTAATAGGTCTTGCTTTAGCAATCGTGGACATTTTAGCTGAAGTGTTCACAAATCTTTTAGTTTATATTTTAGAAAGGATTCTTTAATGACTGAGTCAGATACGTTTTTTGGCACAATGTGGCACATCTGGTTTGTTGCAGCTTCAGTAGATAACCCCGTTATAAAAGGGTTTTATACAGTAGCTGTAACACGGGAAGAAGCTCTTAGAGATTTTAAGAATTACGCTTCTCACGTTTTAAAAACTAATATTGATAACGAAGATGTAAACATTGAAGCGTATGTAGACAATGTCGTAGTAAGCCCTTTCTTTAAAACAATCACTATTAATTCGGACTGAAGATGTACCTGACCAAAAAAGAAGTGGCAACACGGATCAATGTCAGTCTAAGTACGGTTAACAGGATTCTCATAGATGGAAAACTTCCATTTATTAGAGTCTCACCAAAAGTAGTTAGAATACAGGAAATTGATTTCCAGAAGTGGGTAAAGGAATGCCGAGTAACAGAGAACCGGAAAAAGGCAGTTTCGTTAAACTTAATCTCCCAGATTGGTTTAATACTAAAGAAGCCAAAGAAGCTTTAAACCAAGCTTACAATACAGGGTTACCTACCTCTCACATCAGAGGTAAAGAGCCTAATGAAAAGTCTCAAATACTTATACCTTTTGACGATGGTGATAGCCCATACAAGAGACTATTTAGTGAATATATATGGATAACAATTTGCGCCAAAGCCAGCAAGATGCACATGAACCATGGGCTGCTTTGGTTAACTAACCACAAGGATTCAAAATGATAATGACTCAAGAAGTTATTGAAGAGTACGGCGACCGTATAGTTCGAGAAGTATCTGTTGAAGCCCACGCTATGTTAACAGTTGGAACATTGATAGGTATTAAGTTGGTTAAAGAAGGAACAATAACTACACCAGAAGAATCAATAATCGGCGGTATAATTCTGCTTTCGGGAAACTCCTTAGTTGCAGCACACTACCGAGAAATTAGTGGTAACGATTTTAAGCGTTCATCTTATCTCCTGTTCCCAACCACAATAGGAATGCTTAAGTCTAGTGTTCAGTCTCTTGCTGGAAAAAACACCGTTGTTGATTTCCCTCCGTTCGACCCTTTAAAACTTTACGCTTATATTTTTTATGGGAATGGATTCACAATTAAAGAAATCCCATTCTATAACTCGGTAGAAAAGATCAGCGAAATGGCTAGTCTTGTTGCCAAGAAAATACACATGCTTCCAGCCAGCAAAGAACTTGAAGAACTTTTAGACACCTACAAAAAGGCAGAATAACTATGAAGATTACCAATAAGTTTAATTTACCTTTGTCTTTAGTAGCAGCCGTTTCAAACGACACTTACTCTAAAGGCGATGCAAATATCTCTGTCACTTCACTTTGGAAATCACCAAGAATCATGGTGCTAGAAGAACGGCATGCTGAAGAGCTTGAGCGAGATGTTATCGATTCTCTTTGGTCACTCTTAGGTAAAGGTGTGCATGAGGTTTTATGCAACGCAGATAATGATCCCGATGTAATGACCGAAAAGCGAATGTCGATTGAAGTCTCTGGGTGGAAAGTGTCAGGACAATTTGACCGCTACCTCCCCAGCACAAAAACGCTACAGGATTACAAAGTAACTTCAGCTTGGTCACTGGTGTACGACTCTCGTCGGGAAGACTGGGAGAATCAGCTTAATACCTACGCTTACATATTAAGGACTTTTGGTTTTGAAGTTTTCAACTTGGAAGTGGTTGCAGTGTTACGAGACTGGAGCCAAGCCGAAGCTCTTAGAAATCAAAACTATCCTCAGCAACCTATTGCCACAATACCACTAAAGCTTTGGACAAACTTTGAAGCTCAAGAACGAATTGCAGAGCGGGTGAAATTGCATCAAGATGCAAAACTGACACTACCCCTGTGTACGGAAAAAGACCAATGGGCTCAGCCTGGTAAATGGGCAGTCATGAAAACGAGCAGGAAGTCAGCGGTAAAACTGTATGACTCCCATGCCGAAGCCCTCTTACATTTAGAAGAAGGTAACGATTCTAAACTTTACGCTGTAGAGCGTAAAGGAACTAAAACTCGGTGCGAAAGGTATTGCGCCGTGAAGGATTTCTGCGACCAATATAAAATGGAGTCTACACATGCGCTTGATGATCTGGAATAATCGCCCCAAGCTTATTAAACAAAACGGCTATTTTGTCACTGGTACAGTGATCATAATTTCAGAATCGCTGCCTTCAGCAATCAACATGATTACCAATCCAAAACTAAGTGGGCTCCCTGCCGATTTGGTTTCTAAAGAGATTGCAAACCTTCCCGACATCAACGCACAGGTGCTTTCTAAAGATATCGGCATCTGGGCATTTCCATCTAACGACACGGAGGACGAATGATAACTAAAACTGAAACATCAAAAGAGCTACTTGAAAATCTGACCTACTTGGTAAAAGACTTTCAAGCTGAGTGGAAAGCTAACGAAAACAATTTGAACGATATTCCATATGACGGATGGCCTTGTGCTGGACTTCCGTTTTTTAAAAAAGCTTTAAAGCTAATAAACAAACTTAAAAAGAATCAACCCGATTAACCAAAGCGTTGCTTTGGATTTACCGCTGGGATTTCCCCAGTATTTTTCATGGAGGATGGTGCTATGTTTTCATTCGTGTTAGCCACTGTAGTGGCAATTTCTTCGGTGTCGGTAGACGGTATCTTTGGCAAGAAGTCTTCTTGCGCCGGTGGTACTTGTTCTGCTCCTGTTGCTGTAGCTGCAAAGCCAGCGGTAGCGGAAAAGAAAGTCGAAGCCAAAGTTACAACATCTTGCTCGAAAAAAGCGAGAGGACATTTTAAACTCTTTACTTCCCGCAAGGGCTGTAAGAGCTAGAAAAGTAATGTTTTAATTTTGGGTTGATAGGGTTAGGGGGAGAGGGGTAAAACCTTCTCCCTCTTTTTTTTAAAGGATACATATGATTGAAACACCAGCAAAAAATCATCGAACGCATGTCGAGTTTATAGAAGCAAAGTTTAGAGCTTGGGAAGATAGACAAGAAGAATTATTGGAAATGAAACTTTACGAATTTTGGGGAATTGCAGAAGAAGCTGTTCAGCAAGTAAAAGATGAATGGGAAAATGAAAAGCAGATCATAAAAAAAGAACAAGAAGAAACAGTAACGGAAACTTATCCTTATTATGTACTTGGAAGAAAACAAAATAGTCTAGATCATGAAATAGCAGAAACATTTTTTAAAGAGGTATGGAAACTTACACTTGGAACTACATCGTTCTGTGGAAAAGATAAAACTTTTGGGCCTAACGGTATCGAATGTCGAATAGTAAAAAGCCCTAATAATTTATTTACAGAAGGAAATATAAGTTATTACTATAAAAACGGAGGATGTGGTGGGGGATATTTTAATTTTTTTAATAATCACACCGCTTTTGAAACTTTAGAAGAAGCACAAGAAGATGTATTAACAGAATGTATCTCAATACACAAAAGGCAGTTTGATCAATTTCCAGAAGATACGAAACAAGACAAACTTATCAAACATTTACAAAGCTTACTTAACACTATTAAAGGTGGAGTAGTTAAAGAAGCTTCGGGACAGCTTACATTCTTTTAAGGGATTAAAATGAAAGAGACAAAAACTCGCTATATTGTTTGCTACATGCTCAGAAAGCCTGTCAATAAAAAGGACGTTTTTTCAGAGCCTACATTGTTCTCTGACTACGATTGTTTTGAAACACTCAAAGAAACAAAAGTGTTTTATAAAACCCTATTAGAGCGAAGGGAACTGTACAGTGCCAGCATTACAAAAATATTAGAGTCTACCGATTATTTTTAAGGAGTTTAAAATGGATAACGATTTTAGAATTTATGTAGACCGTGGAGGTAAGATGCCACAGCTACGCTATAAGAAATGGAGGAGTGCTACACACCCCTATTACATTCGATACTCAGGGGATCATCCAGTAGCTCTCAAAGGCCCTGTTGAATTGTTAGCTGAAGACATAACAAAGACAAAAGTTTTTAGCTATGCTCAACACGAATACGTAAGCATGGCGAACATACCGCAAGAGTAAGAAATGAACGCATGGAAGTTGAAAAACGATAAGATTTTGGCCCACGCATTGGCCCACGCAAAAAACAAATACACATTAAATCCCAGTAAAAACACAATAAATAAAAGAAACGGAACGGATTTCTAATCCGTCGGTCACTGGTTCGAATCCAGTCAGGGGCATTTTCATTTCCTCTTTAATCTAGTAATCATTCTTCCTACCAGACTTCAATTAATACACGGGATAATCAGTGATAATAGGCTTTTCATAGTAAGAACCATTCTTCTTTTAAACGTAAAAACTTAAAGGATAGGATGGTTCTTATTTTTTTTGGCCCTTTTCAAAACCACCACAATCTTGCTGTTTGTGACTTTATGATTCAATTTTGGCCCACGCATTGGCCCACGCAAACTGATTCTCTATACTCCTATTGGTGGTTCAAAAAGGAGATTCAAATGGCACACGTGGAAAGAATCAAAAGGGTCTACTACCTCTTAGATGGAAAACGAGTAAGCTCGTCCACTAAAGGTGCTGTCAAAACCGTCGAGTTATCGAAGGATTTCTATGGGGTGTTTAGAGATCATGAGGGTAAAAGACACAGGCTAAGACTGCCTGGTATAACAACCAAAGCCAAGGCTGTTGAAGAGTTCAAGTCAGCAATCTCTAAAATTAAAAAAACAACCGAAGAAGATTTGGATAAAAACGAAGAAGATGTTGATAAATTAATAACCCTGTATGAAGAGTCTTTAACCAATGAGGGGCTTAAGAGTCAGACAGTGAGCGATGAGACATCAAAGGTAAAGTTTATCATCTTGAAGTCTCTACAAGTTATTCGTTTGGAGGAGATAGATATTTCAATAATTCAAGAAAAATTAAAAAATAGTTCTTCCCACACCAACAGTAAGAAGCCCAAACCCTTATCCACCCGAACTAAGAACTTTTATATCGGAGCCCTTGTTCGGTTTGGGAAGTGGTTAAAGCGAAAAAAATATTGGGATAAAAACATCTTCACCCGCCTAAAAAAGTTTAGAGGGGTAGAGGTTAAGATAAGAAGGTTTATGACCCAGCTTGAGTTGGAGGCTATCTTCAAAACAGCTAAGGCAAGAATGCCCTATAACGTCGGAAGGACAGCTAAGACTATATCCATCCAACTGTCTAGCGGTAAGTATGAGCTAACACGCAAAGTAAAAGGTAAGGTAATCTCTTGCGGTTTCTTTGATACTAAAAAGCAAGCGGAGAAAGCGTCACGCAGCATGACCTTAGCCAAAGGACAAGAAAGGGTTTTGTTTTATAAGTTCCTGTTCTATACATTGACTCGGGCCGGTAGTGCCAGAGAAGTTATTGTCGGGCAATTTAATTTCAAGAAAGAGCCTGCTGAAGTTGTCTTGCGAGGCGATCAAGTTAAAAATAAAACAACGGTAACCAAACCTCTGCACCCTGCACTGGCAACAGAGTTGAGGCTTTGGATTAAAGAGAATAATCTAACACCGGATGACAAAGTGTTTAACATACGAAAATCTATAGTTGGGGATTTTAATCGGGATTTAAAAGCGGCGGGTATTCAGAAAGTACTTCCTGACGGAACGAGTTTAGATATTCACTCATTTAAAACAACTGCTATTTCTATGTTAAGCGATGCGGGGGTTCCAATTAAATGGATACAGCATATGGCAGAACATCAGAAAGCGGAAACAACGTTAGGACATTATGCCAGAGTCAATCAAACTAATCTAAGTCAGATGTTTCATCATCTTCCAACTCTGTAGGTTCTTCCTTTTTTAAAAGTTCTTTTTCCAAAGCGATTTTTTTAAAAGTCTCTTTTCTTTTTAAAATCGACTCTTCTGTAGAATGACGTGAAAAAAATCGGTTAGCAACTAAAGTATTAAATTCTGTGTACATTCTTTTCCACTCTTGTGGACATGTTTCTTTTTTGTGTTTTATTCCCGTTGGTTTTTTTGGTGGGCGGGGGAGTCTCATATGTTCTAAGGTGTTGTTTTTTAAAACCTTATTCATTCGTTGTTGAACTTTTTCCCGTGAAGAGAGCAGATGAGTTCCTGGCTTGATAGTTACAAAATCCCTTCTCACCATGATAAGACACTCTTCCCCCATATCGTTTGTATAAAAGACAGTCCAGTAAAACCATTGCCCCTTTTCAATAAGATACCATGCGCTACAGTCACATGTTTTGGGTGTTATAAAAACAAGGCCGGAAAGAAGGTTGCTGACCCTCGTTCCGGCAAGGAGTTTGATAGTAGCTGTGTGAACTTCTTTACTACGCTTTGCTTTGCGATCCATTAGAAATTGCCTGTCTTAGGCCAAAGGCAGCAAGTGCCGCCATAAGTGATTGAAACGCTGTGTCAACAGAGCCCTGTGAGAACTGGTAAAATGCCAAGGCCAAAAGGCCAATGGCTGCGAGGTTGGTTTTGTAACCTTTTAGAGCATCCATGAGATTAACCTTTCTTTTCGGAGGGGGGGTTAAGAGCATTAATGATAGCAGATAGTTTTTCCTTCTTACGATTCTCCGCAGCGACCATCTCGAGGATTGTGTCATAGTGATCCTTTGGTTCGAGAGTGGGAACAACTTCGACATCGGGTGCAACCTTTACGGGGACAACTGTAAAGGCTGGGATTGCAAATTTGCTGCTGTACTTGGAACAAGCGATCCAGCCTAAAACAAATCCTGCAACAATATAACCAGCGTGTGACATATCAAACATGGGAACCTACTTTTTTGTTAGGGATTAAAAACAAGATCAAGGCTAGAAATGCCAAGACAGCAAAAGGGATGTAGTCACTGACAAAGGGAAACACTAGGGGCTTTCGCTTGTCAGGATCTTTGTCGGGAGTGTAGTTTGGATCTGCTTTACGAAGAGCCGTAGCCAAGCCAATAGCTCCGTCAGCGTAGTCATCTTGTCTGTGTAACACCTTCCCCGTTGGAAGCTGAAGGTAGATAGTGGGTTTGCCTTCGGTAAAGAACCCTTGTCTTACTGCCCAGTTGTCAGGAGCGTAGTCTTGTATTAGGTACTTCTCTGAAAAGCTGGTTAGGGAAGGATCGTTTTCTAAGTCCTTGCGAACTTGTTTACGGATAGCTTCTGGCCCAATGATAGTAAGACGCAGTAGGCTCTTGTCATTAGGGACATTCTTCTCTTGCAAAGCCTGCAACGCTTCTTCCCCTGTTGCATCAATGCCGTTGATGATGTATCGCTCACGGGTATGGGGAGTAAGTCGGTTCACACCAAAGTTGGTTATCTCTGGCTTACGGGGTAAGTAATTCGCCGGTAAAGGATGGGGTGGGGTATTTTCCCCACCCTTGAAAGTGTCTGTCAAAGGGTCGTAAGGATGGTACTCGTTGAGGTCAAGGTGGTAGTTGCCTACTTGTTTGCCGTTTACAATAAGAGCTATCTGAGTCTTGTCCGTCATGGATACCCACTCAACTGAGGGGCTTGCTGGTGCATCCCATGCACCAAGACTAAGCACTAAAAATAGCAAGGTAGCGTTCATGGGGAATCCTATGGTATGGGTATTGGTGGCGGGGGTGGAGAGATCCAGATGAACGTCCATCCAGAAGATCCATCTGTCCAACGGTCTACAAACTCTTTCGGGCTCATCCAAATCAACTCTCCGGGCTTACCGTTGTTATCCCAGATCGCAGCGTACTTTTCATCCAAATGGGCGAGGCAAACCATATGAGCAATGGTTCCTGTGTATCGTACCTTGTCTCTTCCTGAGTAGGTGATTGCAGGGAAGCGTCCTGTGTCGAGGGCGGTCTTGAGGATCTGTAAGTCTTTACCTTCGTATTGGATATAGCCGGGAGCAGGGGAGAGTAGGTGTTCTTTGCTGTAACGGGTGACTTGCTTGTCCACCTTTTCGGGCCAGCCACCACCAGGCTCTTTAGCGCACCAGTCTCGTAGTCCACGCATGGCTTCAAGGTTTGACCATCGTGCTGCCATCTCGATGGAACTCATCACGCACATTCCAGCCCCGTCTTTTTTGGAGCCGATGTTGGTAATGTGTTCGCTAAGTGGAAAGTCAATTTGGATTTCGGTTTTGTTATCGGGAGCTATTTTTCCACCTAGTTTTATAGTTGTAGTAGAAAGGTTTACAGGATCGAATGGGTCGTCAACGTCACGCAAAGGAAAGATTGGAAGAATAGGGCGGGGTGGATTTTTAGGGTTGGAGGGAGGTTTCGGTTTTGCAGGGATCATCCAAGGTCGACTAGATTCGGGTGAAGCAGCTTTAGGTGTTAACGTAAAGCATAAGAAAATCAAGGATGCCAATACCAAGGCAAACTCAAGGAAAGTTTTTATGTTTGTTATGCGGTTCATTAGCTACCTCGGCGATTAGATAGCATGGTAATAGCTAGGAAAATGCCACCAACAACCATAGCGCCGTCTCGTACACCTCTCCAGTAAATGAGGTTGACAAGCATAGTGATGGGGGTAAAAACGGAGTCGATCAGTTCCATCGTGAACCTCCTAGACTGGAAACCTACAATAATACTTTACAGGATATATATAGTATAATTGTATTATATATGCGATACAAGGGTAAAAGAGTTAGCACTTGTATTCTGGATCGATATGCCACCCCATGGTGGTGAAATTAGCGTCTAGTTTTAGGTCAAAGCGATTGGCTAAATCTTGGTAGTTTTCAATAGAATGTGAGGTGTGCCAAACAATACCGGGGTAAGCAACTAACCTATCGGGGCCTATAATATTAAGCTTACCCATCTCACCATCAAAAAAGTCGTCTACACAAGAGCCTATCAACACTTCGGTTGCCACGCCATTTAAAGATTGCATTCGCATCTTGTCTAAAATTATAGGGTGATACCACTTCGCTGGATCTAATAAGACAATCTCGGTACGTAAAGGAAAAGAGGTAATACCCTCTTTACATGCCTCAGAAGCAATAGAAAAGCGCCCTAGTTTTAAAGATGCCTTACAGCTTTGTATCCACTTAAACTTGTCGATGCACATTCGTTGGGAAAGCTTTATCAAGTATTTGAAACGTCGGAAAAAAGCCCACTGAATTCCAAGGTGGAAAGCAACTAAATCGCCGCCAGCATGACCCAATCTTTGTGGGTTTGACCACAAAGTTACATCAGAGTATTTCTTTGTTAGCTCCATAAGTTCTTCGTAGCAATTTAAAGTTAAGCTTTTTGCAGAGCAGTCATCACTTATAAAAATGGGGACAGGGCCGTTGTGGGATCTGATCAGATTAATCTGAAGTTCCATTAAACGGGGGTAGTTAAAACACCCAATTACAACTCCTGTGTCCATGTCTTATCCTATAAAAGGGGAATCGCCTTGGTAGTCGGGACAAAAGACGCATGATGTAATTTGGTCACTCACAACACCCCTTGTACATTGCCCATGTTTTTCACACTTGTGAATAAATTTTAAGGGGCAATGGCAGTTAGACCTTTGGATAATTGGGCCAAGGCTAACGCATGGAAGACCACGGGGATTTTTTGATAGTTCGGGGGAATATTGGATTGCTCCTATCGGCCCACGTTCGGTAGGTTGCTTTCCCCAGTAAACAGACCACGTTGGACTGTAGTGGTATAGCCAGCATTGACGGCAATCAGCGGCTTGATAATATCTACCTGTAGTAACACGGTTACAAATACATGGTCTTGCCTGCATTAAAAGTTTCCTCTTCGGATTAGAATGGATTCAATTCCCATAATTTCAGAAATTACAGGGTTTTTGGGTATCAGTGTAATATGCTTTAAGTACAAAAGTCCTTGTAAACAAACATAACAAAAATCAGATGCTGAGAAGTCAGCGAAAGCGTAAGGCTGAGGTGTCCAACCATCCACTTGATTGGCACGGGCGTAAGGTATTACTCTTGTGTTCTTTATAAACTTAATATCCGTATTCCAATGGAAGCTTTCAAACCTAAAAAAAGTTGGAGTGTTTTTAGTTTTAACAAATCCAGTAGAATTTCGTTTAGTAATTAGTGGCGTGTATGTGTAAGGAAAAACTTCTGCAACAGGGTGTGAGTTTGTCCATGCAAGTTTTTCAGCCGTATATTCCGTAGTGGAGCTAAAGTTGAAAAACTTTGATTTTAAAGGCATTTCAACATTGATATCAGAAAAAGAAAAAAGAAACCTTCTTCCTGGGTCAAGATAAGATGCATGGCCTGCATAAGGCAAAAGCAATTTGTAATTGTAGTAATAGCTTGTTGGGTCATAATTTATATTTGCAAGATTCTCAATAGGAGCAGGGACTATAAATTTTTTGTTTTCTAAAACTAGAAAAGGATCTTTGCATTTAGCATTAGTCTTAAATGTAATTTCAAACATGGGGCTTGTTTTAGGAACAGTACACTCCGCAGAACGTGCGCTGCTTTTAGTAGGTTCATCAGAACTTTTCAAACTTGTTTTTCTTTTCGTTACTTTAAAACCGGAGATGTAAAAGACCTTGGACGGACAAGCTCCTACTGTGCCACCCTCGTAAGCATCAAATCCTTCGCCTGTATAGAATCCGGTCATTACAGGGTCGTAAGGTTTATCTGCCATGACGTTAAGCCTTTCTGTAATTGATGTTCATAGACAAAGGAGCGTCGTAATAAGAATATCCTTTTCCAGAACCAAAAGAATGTATCGACATTGGAAAATTAGGTAGGACACTAAAAGGGGTAGATATTTTTTTATATGGAAAATAAACAGCAGACCTAGCAAGGTTGTTAAACTCCGGCAAGTTATACCAATATAAACTCCAATTAAACCAACTAAAACTAGTTGTTGCATACGTTACGTTGGCAGTACTTCTTGCTGCGGGATATCGCATAACAACGTCTGAAGATAAAGATTCGTTAATGCTATCAGCAGATTCATACGAAAGAATCCTGTTTGTGTAATCGCCTGTGTATACGTAGTTCCAATCCACAGCAGCAACAGCTTGTGTTCCAGATATTGGTTTTTCAATTTCAATAAAAGGAGGATGTTCGGCAAAATCTTCGGGGTCTTGCGGAAGCCAGAAAAAAGGATCAATACCATAACCTGTCGCACTTAAAGACCCTGTAGCTTGGTCTGAAGGAGTCATATAAACATAAGGTAAATTATAAGAAACCTGCGATATATATTTCTTACCGTCCCACATAAAAAAATATACTTTTGGAGCAGAGTTACAATTAGTCCCATTGTCGTAAGCAGTTTGTCCTGCCCAAGGAAGATACCCACTTCCTTTATTTGTAAGTCTAAAATTTGAAAGCTGTACGTGTTTTTTAGGTTCGACTGTATAGTTTACCAATCCATTAAAATTACCACCTCGCCTGTAAAGCTTTCGCTCCATCTTCCAATGACTTACTCCGCAACTATCTGAAAAGTCTGCGTCAGGAGGAGTTAACGTGACGGTTTTACTAACCTTAGCGTTAAGGTAATCAGTTACTGTAAAGGTGTAATCTCCAGTAACTTTTTTTAAATTTCCAATTAGACCAACGGTTTTTAAAAGGTCTGCGGGAGGTGTAGTACCCGTGGGTACTTCCAATAAAACTTTTGAGTTCCAAGGATCTATTGATGGTGAGTTAATACCCCCTTGACTATCCGATAAACCTAGCGCCCACAAATTTTGGCCGTTAAAAAGCTGATTAGAAAAATTAGTGTAGTTGTTGTAATACGTTGAATAGTAATCAGAATAATAAGTGTAAACATTATAAGCTTTATTAATGTAAGCAAATATCCAAGAACTAGTACCATAAGAAAAATTTTTGGTAGTAAGTGCCAAAGGCCAATCATACATGTACTTATAATCCGATAACCAACCTGTGTTTGGGTAAGCCCAATGATAAGGCAAAGGGGCTGTAGGCATGCTTAAAATAAAGCTAGAAGGATAGCTTTGATGAGTACGAGTTGATTTTGTTCCATCGTTTGGAAACGAAAGATTATTTATTAATTTTTTAAAAAGTGATGTTGAAGTGAGTGATATATCAGTAGAGTTTTTTACGGTAAAAGTATAAGGAGGAGTACCACCTAACGCATCCACCTTAAAATTAAATCCATGATGGGGTTTTATTGTTAAAGTGTCAGGGCATTGTAATCGTAAGACTCCTTCTGCGGGGGGAAGGTAATTAGCGTGTGACAAATAAATAGTAAAGTCTTTTGAAATTTCATCATCCGTGTCTGGATCTAAAACTCGCACTGTTACGTCGTAACTAACTTGCCTGGTTGGATACAAAGGTATTGTTAAGGTTCCAGACTGACTCATAGTCACACCATCTATGAGAGGATCCAACGACCATTCCAAATTAAAGTTTTCTCGATTGGCTATGAAGTTGTAAATAAATTCTTTGGTTTGATAACCGGCAGGGATATCTTCATCCTTCGTAAGGATCTCAAGGTCTTCTGTAGATCCCGGAACGTAGGTTATTTTAACTGGTTTATTATAGTCATCGATTCCTGTCATTTCCGTACCGTCCCCAACACCATCGATGAAAACAGCAGGCTGTCCTAAATACTCGGCGATGTAGTAATACTCTTCGGCTTGATGTTTAAGGAGGAAAGAAGGAGTGATCTTGAATTTAGCAGCGTCTAAAAGAGAAGATGAGTATGGTGCTGATGCATCACCTTTATCATAAATAGGAAGATTTGTAGCTGGAACTTCTGGACACTCGGAAGTTAAATCAACACAGTAAGGATCTTCTATTTCAAAAGTATCGTCTGCATCTACGGAGACTGTTTGAACAGATACACCGGTCATTAACCTTTTAGTGTTTAAGGTATAGATAGTTAAAATGAGTTCTTCCGCAGCGGTGTTTGTTTCGCTACCAAGTCCTGTAAGTAAGTTAGCTTCTAAATTGAATTTGGCCATGCCTGCAATATGAGCCGTAGGTGTAAAGGTAGCGGTGTAATCAAAAGTGCCAGCAGAAGCAAGGTCTGATAGGGTTCCGTTAGTTACGTCAACAAGGTCTAGAGTGAAATCGGTAACAAGACTTCCCATCGCAAAATAAATGATGGCGGTTTCTGATTTATTAACAATACTTTTATTTGAAGTAATCGATACAGTAAACGGCATACGAACTCCTAAACGGAACCTGTGTGTTCAAAACCAAAACGGATAACATAATCTATCGGGGGTATAGCGGGTGGATTAAACCAGTTATGTATAAATTCTTTTGAATGCCCTAAGGGGCAAGCGTTTACATTTGACTCACAATTGTATTCGCTCTCATATATTTTAGTGCCATCATAATGATGAGTGTAATTGCATCCGGGATTCCATACGTCCCAAGGACTACAGCTTGAACGTAAAGTCGAAACGGAATTGCCTGTATTAGTACAATAACCGGTCGAACCAGGGTAAGCATTAGCTGAGCTAGTATAACAACCCGGAGCCCCCGGATAACTCATAGAATTTATAATGGGCTGGTTATATGAGTTTGTGTCCGGATAAGGGATTGGGTTTGGATGAAGGTTTGGATAGGGTAACGGAGCCATATCAACATTGTATTTTACTTGCGAAATATAAGAAGTGTAAGAACTAAAAGATCCTTGATCTAAATGAAGAACAGCGTCACCTTTAAAGTTTGGATCGCCAATTTTAGGATTTTCACCATAACCTTTTTTAATACCAATTGGAGAACCAAAATAATTAAAAGAATTAAGCATTGAAATATTGTAATAAGACAAATTAGTCGTGTCTCGGGTTCTATAATCATTAGACATATTATAATTACTATTATAATTAAAACCACCATAAGACTGACTTGTTGTATGAAAACCGTAGGGAGGTTCGAGAGTTGTTGATTGTAAACTTAAGCCTGATAAAGAATCACATAAAAACTTTTGCTCTAAAATTGGATCGTCTTTAGGAAAGTAAGTTCCCGTAGCCTTTATATTAACATACCCCGGTGTAAGTGATACATTGTTAGGCTCCATTTTAACTTTAATGCTTAAGATGGTACAAAGTGAATTTGTAAAAGAACCTGTAGCGACGGCAGTAGTAGATCGCCAACCATATTGATAATCATTTACTGAAGTGTAACTAGAATTAGAACCACTAGGATATATAAACTGCACAAAAGTATTTACGGTTACAGGTGATGTCGTATGTGGTAATCCGTCATACCAAAAATAATCACAGGCAGTGGAGTATACAGGGTAGGAGTCATAGACTCGATAACCTATGCCTTTATAACCGTAAAGAACACTTCCGGGCCAATAGTAAATTAAATAGGGGGCTGCTGCTGATATTTTTGCAGAATACGAATCTGAAGCTTGCCTATAAACGGCAGCAATATGCTCTGCGATTTCTTTGGGGTTTTTTAAAGAGTACGACAATCCAATTTTTACAAACCCCGGTTTTCCACTTTCGGAACCAGTAGTCATTGGTGGTCCGTTTGTTCTAACCCCATTGACTACATTAGAGCATTCAAACATTTGATGATTTTCAATACTTAACGTGTCGTGAAAACCTCTAGTTCCAAAATATGAAACGGGATATTTTTGCCCCAATTGAGAAGTATTGTACGGTGTGTTCCAATAGCCTTGGTAAATCCAACAAAGGTTTGATGGCTCTCTATCGTTAAAAGTATCTAAAACCAAAGTCCCAGCTTCTAAATAAACCGAGTTATCTAATAAGTAAAAACTGCTTTTTTGTTCTGGGATTGATAAGTTTTTAATCCAGCTAAGAGCGTCTTTATTGTTTTGAAAATTCGAAGCATCCCCACCTATTCCAAGAGTGCTCCAAAGATAAGGCTCAGTCATAAAAGTTTGAACTGGACCTCTGTCTTTGTCAAATAATATTCCAACGGTAGATTTTCCAACAGCAGGGTACATGTTGTTGTAATAGTCTTTTAGACCTTTAAAATCGATCTCAGACAAAATGCTATTTAAATAAAGAGAAGAGTATGGGTTATACCATCCTTGGTAATAATACCAACCTAAAACACTTGGAGCATATGCAATTGAGTTACTTAGCTTAGCTAAATGGTATAAAGCTTGATTAGCTTCTGATTGCTGTACAACTGAAGTATAAAATTCAGAGGGGGATGATTCCGGTATTAATTTAAACTCGTCTAATTTAACCGCCTGTTTTAAATTTAAAAACGAAGAAGGCATATATGAATAGCCATATGTCGCATAAAGCGTCATAGCGTATATGTTTTTGTAAGCACTTATTGGAAACTTATAAGCTACTAATTTAGAAAAATCAGACGCAAGATAAAAATATTGTGGGTAACTACTATCTGAAACTTCATCTAAATTAAATTCCGAAACCGTTGTAACACCTACAGTAGGATATCCGGGTATTGCGGGAGGAGGAGGAGAAGTCGATGTAGGTACGGGGTAAATGCGAACCATTGCGTCTGTTAAAGTAGACGGGTATTTAAACCCTCCATTTGGTATTAGTCCTTCCAAAGCAAATTGAGAAAAAAGAACTTTACTTTTTATTTTTCTTGTTGAAAGTATTGGGAGCCAATAATTTTGGCAGTAATAAGTGTAGTTGCCAGAATACAAATTTGAGTAGTAAGACAGCGCTCTATTATATAGCGGAAAGGGAAGTGTTATCTTTTCATCCGTTCCAATTACTTTGTAAGATACTACAGCATCTGATGGTTTGTAATATGTTTCATAGCTTCCAGAGGTATCAACAGGATGCCAATATAATTGGCTTTTAAAATCACTTCGATGAGCTTTGTAATAAGGAGGATCTAAATCTTCAACAACGACTTTTGTTTGCGGGAAATAATAAGGCGGGTTAAAATATTGTCTTTTGTAAAGTTTAGCTTTCAACGTTCCGTTTAAACGAACCCTTACGGTTGCATTTCCCCAAGGGTAATAATAACTTGGAAACCCACATTGTTGAGGGTTAGCAGGATTTGCAGTAATACAAACATTAGAAGTTCCATCTAATCCTGCACCCTGTTCAAGGTTTTGCTCTTCTGTAATAATGCTGTAATATTCAGACCCGTCGCCATTTACAGAAAAAACATGTTTTCCAATATGATCGTAAACTGCAAGCGGCACATCGGGAAGAGGCCCATACGCATCACCAGTTTGACCTGACATAAAAGGGGTTAAAACAAACTGTTTAAAATTGGGTTGAGGTGGTATTGTAAACGGATACGTACACGGACTAGCACCAGCGAATGCGGGGTACTCGACAGAGAGCGACTGGAATCTAGACTGCCACCAAAATTCTTCGAAGACGCTTCCCGTTGTTATAGAGCCTGTTAAAGGATGCCCCGTAGGTACAGTTTTTAAACTTCCGTAAGAACCTTCAGACTCTTCTTTTTCAATTAAGATAGGTCGTCCAGCTACGCATGTGTTTCCATAAAGCGTACTGTTGAGGTAGTTAACAAAATTTGAACTAAAGGACCAAAAGAAAGCTTTGCTGGGTAGTGAAGCAAATAAGGGATCAAATTCGTACAAGAAATTTCCGGTAGTTCTTACATACTGTTTACCAGCAATAACCTCAATATATTCACTGTTGTAATAAGCGGGACCCGATATAGAACCCGAAGCCGCTATTGTTAAAGGAGATGTGAAACTATATAAGAAAGGGATTTCATTAGCTAGACTAGTATATGAAGTCGTTTCATTAACGGTATTGTTAACGCTTTTAAATGTTTGACGACTTGATGCAGAATCAAAATAGTAAGTAGAAAAACCGCTGTTAGAAGCGTTGTTCCAGTAGTAACCTTCGTTTACCTGAGTAATATAAGCAAGACCAAAAGAGTCTGAATACCCCCCTCCAAAAAAGCCTACACTCACTACGCAGTATGGATTCTCGCACAAATCGCCAGGAGGAAATATTCCAGCTTTACTGTTTAAATAACAAATAACATAAGTGTAAGTAGAAGATGTACTATCAAAATATGCGTAACTAAGTTCTGAATAAAATTTTCTTTGAGTTTGATATAAACCACCAAAAGGTGATACGATAACAATTACTTCATCGCTGCCTAAAGTTCCACGTCCTGCCCAACACTTTCTTTGGATTTCTTTTTTTACCCCGTAATGTTTATTTTGACTAGTTGAGTAAAAGTATAAAGACGGAATATCAGAGTACTCTTCAAATACATTTGCAGTTTTGTTTAAAACAATTTTTACATATTCGGGGGATGGGACATCGTTGTATTTAAAACTAGGGTTAAAATCAAAAAGAGTAGACCCCGTTTTAAACCAACCGGTATTTGAATTTAAAGAAGGGGTAGGGGTTCCATTGGTAGGGTTATAAAAGTATCCATAATACGAATACCACATATATCCGTAATACCAATAATTGTAATTCCCAACTTTATTTATCGCTTTGGGCTTAAAAAACATGGCCAGTTCTTCGGGGCCTGTATCCCAATTACCGGGGAATTGGTATTCCTCGTCTACTACTTTATCTTCGCAAAGACAGTCTTGAGCATCTTGGGAAAGAGAAGATAACCTTCGAACCTTAGAGGGCAATTTGATCGTGGTGTATTCAAGATTGAAACTTGTAATAGCGTTTACGGTGTTTGAAGGTTCGGTCATGTTAAGGTTCCAAAGCCGTTACTCTAGCCTCAAGGCTTGTTAATCGGGAAGTTAAAGTAGTGATTTTGGAATTAGCGGTAACTAAGTCTTGTTGCAGTACGGTTATATTTCCGTTTGCCGTATTTAAATCCGTCTGCAATGTAGTGATATTGTTGTTAGCAGTATTCAAATTCATTTGCAGGGAAGATATATTTCCGTTTGCATTACTTAAATCAGATTGCAAAGTAGAAATACTGTTATTGGCAGAAGACAAACTCATTTGCAGGGAGGATATGCTATTACTAAATCCACTAACTTGAGAGTACATGGAATCTACAGTTCCATGTAATGAAGTAATATCGTTTTGTATGGTGCTAATCTGCATACTAAACATGCTGACTTGCGAATATAAAGAACTAAACGAATCTACCGTTGTACGTAAAGTATTAATATCATTTTGTATGGTATTAATTTGCATGCTAAACATACTGACTTGCGAGTACAAAGAATTAAACGAATCTACCGTTGTACGTAAAGTATTAATGTCATTTTGTATGGTGCTAATTGTCATGCTAAACATGCTGACTTGCGAGTATAAAGAGTTTAGCGTGTTGTTTATTGTTGTTTCATTATTCTGAAGCGTGGAAATATTCGATTCAATCGTGTTAAATCTGGAGTTTAAAACAGTAGGATCAAGAGAAGATAAATTATTTTCAAGTGTTGTTACTCTAATTGTTAATGCCGTTAACGCTGTTGTTGTTGTGGATATGTTGTTTTCGTCTGTATCAAGTCTAGTAGTTAAAGCCGTGACTTTATTTTCTGTTGTTGTAACTCTTGTTGTTATTGCATTTAACCCATTTGTAATCGTAGTTACGTTGCCTTCGTCCGTGTTAAGTCTAGTAGTTAAAGAGGTAACGTTAACTTCAACTGTTGCTACTCTTGTTGTTAATGCAGTTAACCCAGTTGTAACCGTGGTTATATTTCCTTCAGAAGAAGTGGCTCTATTTCCAAGAGCAGTTATACTAGTGTCATGGGATGAGTCTTTAGATGTTAAGTTTGAAATTGAGGTATTTGTTGCGGTAATAAATAGGGTTAGTGTATTAACGGTGGAAGTACTTGTACTTTCCAAAGCAGAAACTTTACTAGACAGCAAAGTAATACTTGTGTCTTGAGTTTGGTTTTGCGTTTGCAAAGTTGTGATGTTAGATTCAATAGATGTAAACCGGCCATTTAAAGAAGATAAATCAATATTGGTAGTACTGTTTTCAAGAGCAGTTACCCTTACCGTTAACGCTGTTACATTACTCGATGTAGTAGTTATCGTTACTTCAGCAGTATTTACTCTTATCATTAACGCCGCTGCGTCGTTGATTGTTCCCGTTAATTTTCCATCTAAGTTAGTTACCTTTGTTGTTAATGCTGTTAAGTTAGTATTTGTAGTTCCAAGATTTGTAACCATTGTAGAAACGTTAGTTTCTAAAGTGGCTATTTTTCCATCTTCTTCTGCATTCTTAGCCGTTAATGTTACAATAGTTGCATTTGTAGATGTGATAAAAGCGTTCAACGCTGTAGTTATTGTAACGTCGCCATTTGTTCTGTTTGTAATTTCTAAATTAAGATTTGTAGTTAAGGTAGTTGTAGCAGTTTGAAGGGTAGTTATGCTGTCCTCTACAACAGTAACTCTACTTGTTAATACAACTGCCTTACTATTTGTCGTATTTAAATCGCTTTGTAAAGTTGTTAGTTTAGATTCTGCTGAAGTTACACGGGAAGTTATCGAAGTTATATTTGCGGTTTGAGTTGAATCGGTTATTTGCAAAGCAAGAATTGCATTTTCAATACCTACAAAACGGGCGTTTACTCCTGAGATATTATTGCTAATAAGAAAAGCTTCTATGGCCCCAATACGTGTTTCACAAACACCGGTTCTAGTTGCAACCGCTGTAAGATTAAAGTTTGTAGATACTATATCACTTGCGATAGTAACAACTTTACTTTCAACAGTTCCTATTCTGCTTTCTACAGATCCTACCCTTGTATCTAAATACGTGTATTGGCTGTCTACATAAGTAAGTAAAGCGTACTTTGAAAAATTTATTGAATCAAAAAATGCGGTGTAATCAGAGACTTGAATGGCAGTAACTTGACCATAGCTATTAGTGGTAATACTTAAAAACTTTTTCTCCCCACCGTAAGTTCCTGCACTTCCTAAAGAAGCTAAAGCAACGTTTAAACTTTTCCCAGACGTTGTCAAAGTAATACCAGGACCACCAGTGGCAGATTCAATTAAGCCGGGCTTATTATTTATATTCTCCCAATCAACTTCTGTATCAAGTTCATTAACATCACTAATAATCCCATAGTTATCAACTGTTATTTCAAGTGTAGTGGTGGGACTACCGTAGGTTCCTGAAGCTTTAGAACTAGCAAGCGATATATTACCTTGACTTATTTTTATAGGCTCGATTGCAGTAAGCCCCGCACCATCTAAACCTAATGTTATTCGTCCAAAAGCGTCCACCGTAAATTTAGCGTTGCCATAAACACCAGGAGTTACCCCTGTTTTGCTTAAGCTTATAGAGCCAACAGTAGTAATTGGACCACCTATAATACCATCTTTTGTGGTAATAAGAGTAATGCCAACCATCGGTTCTACTTCTTCAAAAATGGGGCAGATGTTAGTTATAACATCAATAGTAGAAGAAGAGGATCCAGACCCTCCACCCCCACCGGTGTTATTAAACATCATGTAGTTGCCATGCCCATAATACAATTTGACAACTGTACCCAAAGCAACCAGTTGATTGTTTACCTCGTATGCAGGAAGACGAGTTGGACTACCAGCGTTTCCATAACCTTTCTCAAGTTTGTTAACATCACGGCAAGAGAGTAAGGTTTGATCGTAAGAGGAACTGTCGTTGATTATTTTTTTTGCGGATCCCGAACCCGAACCGGATAATGCGGGATTGATTCGGAAAAATTGCTGGTTGTTTCTACTTACATCTACGTCTTCAATAACTTCAACCCACCCGTAAGCATAGACATAGTCAGGGCAAGTGCTTGCTTTTTTTGCTGAGCCTGAGCCTGACCCCGAAAGGGGCTTTGATATTCTCTTTACCGATACTATTTGCGCCCAAATAGGAGGCCGAGCTATGTTCTGAGATAAAGAATACGAGTTTCCTGAGCTTGAACTTGTAGACTCAATACCACCACCAGAAGGGTTTTGTACACTAGCCCCTGCCACCGCACTCGAAACTTTATTTAAGTTTGAAGCGGAAAGCGAACCTCCTGCAAGTACCTTGTCAATAATTGGTTGAGAAGAAGGCATAACGCTCCTAAGGGCTATTAAGAACTTATCATAGCGTTAAAGGTGTTTGTTAGCAACCGATTTTACCTCACCAAAGCAACTTCTTCTAGGGTAGTAGCAGCTTCCACAGCTTTACGCTTTAAGGCAAAGGTGCTGGACATCTCCGCACGGGCTGCACCGTAACGAAGCAGTAGGGTGGTCATCTCGGCAAAGGTTGCAAATTGAACACTAGAGTTGTCTTTTGCAATGATGGCGGGAATTGGTAAGCCTAAGGCAGAATCTTCTTCCACCATAATGTTATGATGTACTGTAGAACCTTTGTGAAGGTAAGAAGTATCTAGGTTGTAGCTAGGTTTTAACTTGCCTTTGTGAGCATACGGAAAAGATAAGACGGTCAAATGCTTAATAGTCATTGTTTTCCTTATACCTGTGCATCGAAGTAAGTTTTTAGCAACCGCTTAAGCTGCTGGACTTTGGCTTCGATCTCGCTGCCATCTGCGAAAAAGTCTTGCTCGTTCATCGTTTTCTTTTTGTTGCGATTAACGAAGGTAATGGAATAGCCTGTGATTGGCAACCCTTGATCATTGCTTTTAGTTTGTTCGCAAATTAAAATTTCCATGTGTGCTCCTTTAGGTTTTGATGATGAAGTTCATAACTAAAACTGGGGGTATTATAGCATGTCGGCTGTTACCACCTTCTGCAACATTGTTAATACCGATAGAGTGCTGATGCTCGGTGCTTGCAGACGTAACAGGATTAACACCGGCGGAGTCATTGCCCATGACATAATTGCCAGCAACTAATCCAGCACTAGATACATTAGGGTTGTAAACATAAACTGGTTTTACATGAGAGTGAGTGTGGGTAGCGTTGGCATTCATAAACCCTGTTATTTGATTACTTCCACCAGCGGATGATCCAACCGTGTTAGCGTGTGTATGACTGGCTAATTCTGTAGTTGTTAGCAAATGCGTTTCTTCGCCAAACCATTGGCCTCTAGTTCTTGCTGTCATTGCTGTACCAGATGGGCTTGTACCATTTACACCCGAAGAATTTAAACCTAATCCTGTTCCTGCCCCCATAGGCATTCGGCTTCTAAGGTCTGGAAGGTTAAAAGTGGTCGATCCATCTCCAACTCCAAAAGCAACACCAATAGCAGAAAACAGCGCACTATAGGTAGTTCTTGAAATAGAATCGCCATTTGACAACAACCATCCGCTTGGAGCAGTAGTAGTTACAACCCCTGCACTTACTGTTTGAGTAACATTTCCTGCGTACATTTGCATAGAGCCAGATGGCAATAGGGAAATAACTGTACCGCCAACCCACGCTGAACCATTAAACACCCAAAGTTTATTGTTGTAAGTGTAGGTTTGATTGGTTGTCGGGGATGAGGGAAAATCTATTGGCATAACTTCCTTAAGGCTTAAGTAATTTTGTGTCGCTTATCGGTTCCACATACCCTAGAGAAACTACCGCAGTTTCCCTGTCTGAAAACCAATACCAACCTTCTACAGGGTAGGTGTACTCTTCATGCTGGTTTTCATAGAGTGCGTAGTCTGGCCCCTGCACCGTGGTAGGAGCTTCTAGTAATTCGGTTCCGTCTATTTTGTAAAATGGCATAGTCATTCCTTAGAAAGTAACAGCCCATCCCTTAAGAGTGGCGATGGTTGAGTTTAAAAGTCTTGCAGTTATAGTGGTCGTACCCGATGCGGAAGCTGGGACACTCAGCGTAATATTGGTGTTAAGGGTAACAGCCGTGATGGTGGTTGGATAATTCACCGTACCGCTGCCATTGGTAGTCAATGCGATAGCAGCACCGCCCACGGTTAACGCTAATTGGAAGGTGTTAGCTGTTGCTGAAATAACATAGTAAGTAGTGTTGATAATCACGCCAGTAGTTGTGACTATGGTTGCAAAAGAAACTGGTGTACCGTCAGCGAGTCCGTGTGCTGTCCTAGTCACTGTGTCGCCAGTGTCTTGAAGCGTTACCGCTACTGCATCTGAAACACCAGTGGTTCCGGTGACATACATTCCCACCGTGTAACCTGTTGTAGAAGACATTGTCACGGTGGTTGAGCCAGATGTCCTTGTTCCCGTAATGCTACTTGAGGCGACTACTCCATAGTTTCCGGTAACAGTAATTGTCTGTGATGGCCCAGCACCTAGATTGGTGAAAATTTCTTCTAGTCGAGCTTTGGAAAGTTTGCATGATGCGTAGGAGATCGTCATTTTTGTTCCGGTCATAGCGTTTTTAGAAAGCTGGTTGCAGGCGCTAAACATGGAAAGAAAGTTTCCAGTTGATACTACGGCTGCGTTTAGTGCTGGTACGGTCTGAAGCGAATAGCAATTATTGAACATACTTGACATACTCGTCACCGATGCAGTGTTAAACAGAGGTACGGTTTGCAGGGAGAAGCAATTAGTAAACATTTGCGACATAGTTGTTACCAATACAATATTAAACAGAGGTACGGTCTGAAGCGAATAGCAATTACTGAACATTTGCCCCATAGTTGTTACCGATGCAGTGTTAAACAGAGGTACGGTCTGAAGCGAATAGCAATTACTGAACATTTGCAACATATTCATTACTGCTGCGGTGTTAAATAACGGTACGGTTTGCAGGGAGAGGCAACTGTAAAACATACTTGTCATGCTAGTTGCACTGTTCGTCCACAGTGTTGCCACCGACTGAAGGCTGTAACAGCTGTAGAATTTATAACTCCAATCGCTAACGCTATTCTGGTAGACCGCCACTTGCTCCAGATCGGCCATCCTAATCGTGGGTAAATTCGAGCTAATGATCAGCGTAGTTAGCGATGCACCAGCAACAGCGATAGCTAAAAACCCAGAACTGTAAGCGGAAAGCCCAGTTTGCGTGTGTTTCCGAAACAGGTCTAGACTAGTAAAAGTTTGCCCTGCCTGCATGGTTACGCTGACGATTACTTGCTTGTATCCACGGCTGCAAAGGGTGGTGTTTCCGGTGTCATAAGTAGCGTAATTATACTCATGGTTTGCTTGCACACCGCTGGCAAAGTTTTCAGTAACACCGTCACCCCAGTCAACCGTGTAAGCACCCGCAGCAGACAAGGCTAGAAAATTAGAGTCTGGATAAACAGCATGAAGACCTACAAAACGATTATCGCTGTCGGTAAGCGTTGGCAACGCAACCCAATCGGCTGGTCGAACATAGGGTGTCGCTGCGGTAGTTGATGTTCTCAGTCCACGGGTGGCAATACTTCTTTTATTTAAACTGCTTACGGTCATGTAATCTCTACTCCAAAAACAGAGAATGAAACATTCGCAGTTCCAGCATAAACAGAAATAACATCAGTAGTTGCTAGTGCTATTCCAAGAGTAAGCAAAATCGTATCGTTAGCCGATACCGTCGCATCATAGGCGACGTAATGTTGGTTAGCGATTGCAGCACCAGCGGGCCGTACTGCGATCCTATAGGTTGTGCTTACTATGCCGATATTGCATATCGACAAAGTAGAAGCGATTGATTGTGTCGATGTGGGTGCCGTGTAGAGTGTGGTCAGCGTTGTCGCTGCCGGATTACTCTGGCCTAAGACCTTATGAGTCATAGCCATAATTTACATGCCTCCTAATAAAAACGGATGGAAAATTAGATCGGTGCTACCACTACTCCCACTACTCCCATACGCTTCAACCCACTGAGAAGTGTTTCCGTCATTTATGTAAATTAATAAAGAAGCGCTGTTTGTATCAAACCACCAATCTCCACTTACGGGAGAGGTAGGTGCTGTTGCAGATGTGGTTACTGAACTGCCACCGCTTGCTGTTGCCCAAGACGGAGCAATACCGGAGCCAGCACTTGTAAGCACTTGACCTGTTGTCCCTGCTGCACCCGCAACAAGCAGTTCGCCTTTGTTAGTCATAGTGAACTTAGAAGTAACCGCCCCTCCTACATCACGGGTAAGAAAATCTATTGTTCCACCTATGCCTGTGGATGTGTCTGAGATAGTACCTATGCTGTCAAAAGTTATACGAGATGCTTCAAGGTAAGTATTTGTTGAACCTACATAACCGTAACCACTCATAGTAAGCAAATCATCGCCAGTTGTAATGACTAATGGGGAAGTTACTGTGCCTCGGGATTTGCGTGAATTAATAGCGTAAGCGACTGTGTCAAAAGAACTTCGAGAAGGTTGGAATCCATTTGCGATGAATCTAGAATTTTCAATACCGAGGATCGAAACAGCCATAGTTCCAGCGTCAGGTCTACTTAGCCCCGTAGTATTTTCAGAAAAGAAAGTTAAACCGGGCGCACTAGTAGATCCTATTGCAGTCATAAATCTATTTGACGAAAAACGTGCAAATTCTCCACCACCCGTGTTTTCAACTAATATTTCATCCGCTCTAAGTCTTAGGTAATTTCCTAAAGGATTAGCTAGGCCACAGCCAGGCGCATTAGCAAAACTATACGCTGGGAAAGCATCATTTGCAGTTGCAGCCAATATTTGCGTAGTTGTCGGACTCACGCTAAATACATGAGAACCTCTTGAATACACAGATAGCGGTGACATAGTAGAAGCAGCAAGCGTGGAAAGTTTCAGCCCCACTTGGTTAGGAACACCGCTAGTACTTGTTCCACTAGTTGCAGCAGTAGTTTCGCCTAGTTCTAGTGCAGATGTAGTATCTGTTGTCCTTGCCCAGTTCCAGCGAATACCAAAGTTTGCGTTGGCAATACCAGCTTGGGTTGCTGTAGCTGCAGATACTGCATTAAGAGTACCACCACCACCGCCACTACCATTAGATGCAGCGGTGATTCTTCCTTGAGCATTAACAGTAATATTTGCGTTAGTGTATGCAGCAGCAATTACAGCAGTAGCATCAAGCTGGGAGTTGGTAACTGTTCCAGTATGATTTGAAAATGCCAAAGACGACACTAATATTTGACTAGTACCAAGTGTGTCAGTAACCCATATTTTACCATCCGTCACATTTACAGACATTTCCCCAGCAGAAGAAGCTGTCGGAACAGAAGAAGCTGTATATGATCTTTTTGGCTTAATTATGTTAGCCACTAAAATGTCCCCCCATCGACAACCACACCATCAAGAGCCGTTGCAGAAAGAACAGACACACCATTAATCTTGTACGCTTTTCCAGTAACTAAGTTCATGTGTTCTGAAAAGTCCCACGAAGATGTTCCGGTAGTATATAAAATCGTATGGTCAACTAACCCATGAAGCGTGATACCCCCGCCTGTCGCACCTGATTCCAGAGCATTTCCAACAGCAAGCTCAATGTTCTTATCTTGGACAGTTAATGTGTTAGAGCTAATTGTAGTAGTAGCCCCTTGAACTGTAAGGTTCCCAGTAACTACCAAGGCTCCCGAAACGGTTCCACCGGAAGACGGGAGGTAACCAGCAGTTGTATCTAAAGCGAATGTTCCTGCGGAAGTCATCTTCACAAAAGAAGAAGACACATAACTAAGTCCTGCAACGGAAGTTAGATTAGCCGAAGATGCTTGACCACCCAATCCAGATAAAGTGTAGGCTGGAACATTTAATGCATTGGAAGTTAAAGTTGCAGCACCGCTTGACCCTGAGGTGGTTAGCGATGAAATACGACTGGTGTAGGAAGTATTAAAGCTTGTCCAATCTGCTGAACTTAAAGCCCCTCGGTTCGTTGCCGATGCTGTCGGGACATTAAGGGTTATAACAGGAGTTATGGTTCCTGTTGCTACGGTGCTGGTTAAATCTGTTCCTGTTGTCCCAAGGGTTACTGCTGCTACGGAAGTTACCGTTCCAACTGTTGTGGAATAATTTGATGGATTGGTTGCAGGGTATGCACCCAATGCAGTTAAAGCTGCTGCTGCGGTAGTGCTCCCTGTGCCACCTTGGGGAATGCTAAGTGCCGTGGTCAGTCCCGTGAGGGACGTGATGTTGCTGTTAGCTCCTGTCGAAGCGTAGTTTAAAGCGGGAATATCAGTGGCAACTAAAGCACGGAACCCAACGGATGAAGCTGCTCCTGTTGCGGGGCCAGCAAAAACCGTAGCTGCTGCTTGAGTTTTAAATCCGATCCCAAACGTACCACTGGTGGTAATCTCAGTCCCGCCGTCTAGGGTCATATAATTGGTGTTTACCATCATGCTAACAGAAGTGACTGTGCCTGTTGTAGAAGAAGTTCCAGCACCGATTGCAGTTCTGAAAGTTGCAGCATCCAAAGCAGAAACCGTATTATCAACATTAAACCTTGGGAATGTAATTGCAGTAGGATTAGTAAGGGTAAACATACTAGCACCTACTGTAGTCGCACCTAAAGAGGTTCTACCTGTTGCAGCGATAAGGCTTGTCGCACCACCATCCCACTGAAGCCTTTGCGTAAATGCAGCATCCCAACTCATTTGGGAAGCGTTTGTAGGAATAAAGTAACCAGAAGTTAAAGTCACCGCCAATGAACCCGAAGTTGTAACAGGAGATCCTGTTATAGTCAGTCCAGTAGGTACAGTAAGACCAACAGAAGTTACCGTACCAACACTAGTAGTGTAACCGTTTGGGTTGGTCGCAGGGTATGCACCTAGGTTTGTTAAAGCTCCCGAAGCGGTGGAAGCTCCCGTACCGCCGTCTGCAATAGCAAGGTCGGTAATGCCTGAGATAGAACCACCTGTGATGGTGATGTTGGAAAAAGTCTTAGGCCCAGAAACAGTTTGAGTGCTGCCTGTGGTAACAAAACCACCAGAGCCTGCAACCGGTATTACGGAAGAGGCAAAGCCAACACCACCATCTCCAAAGCCGTAATACAATGTATTGTCTGCCTCATTGTACGCAATTTCCGCAGGGGCTAAAGTTGTAGGCGCTCCAACAGCACCGTTAGAAGCTCTACGTTTAATGCGAATTGTGTTTGCCATGATCGGAAATCCTTTAGGTTAAGTTACCAGTTACCGCCGTCAATCGTTTCGGTGTTTACATTAGTCCACGTTGAACCGTTGAATTTCAAAAACTGATTGCTGGCTGGGCCGGTGATAGTTACATCGTTCATAAGAGAAAGAGAGGTAGCAGCGGAAGCTCCGGGAGGGCCTTGGGTTCCGGTTTGGGATACGGTTAATTGGGTGGTTTGCGGGTTGACGGTTACTAGTATCGTTTGCGGGGTGATGGTAATGTCTGGCATTAGCGGGTTACCTCCGGTGAGACAATGGCTTCTCCTTGCAACGCTCGAAAAACAAACCCTGTTGGGCTTACAAGTTCTAGGTCATAAACGTAGCTTTTGGCAATAAGAGTTGCAGTAGTTATTGCGGACAGTAAAAGCATCACTACCCCACTAAGCGGGGTTATGACTATTCTGCTGTTTTCAGTGGTCAGTTCTAAGATAACTTCGGGTGCGGTGTAGGAAGCTCGTAGCTGCATACGAGCAGTGTACCCCGTAAGGTTAAGAGGGGTTCCGTCTGCGTTTTTAAGGGCAATCTCTAAGGATAGATTAGCACCTTGGTCGATGTTAAGTTCGTATATTTCAACCATATTTGCCCTTTCAATATAGTGATTGTATATTACACTAACTGACAAAATTTAGAAATGTATAATTTCAAATTAACCTTTATTAACTTCTTCATAATCCGTAAACAAGTCCTTAAAATCCTTGTATTCGTAAACTGTTTTCCCAGTTGGAGTTCCATCATGGGTTATAAGCTTATAAGACTGTTTGCCTTGTAAAAGGGAATTTACGCTCTGGGCTCCCACATCTGTGGTTGTATCAACAGGGAAGAATTGGAGGAAATGATTATGCCCACGGGCATCTTTTCCCTCTATTGCAGCTTGAGGATCGGGATCTAAAAACTTCATTTTAAAAGTGATGTCATATAACCGTTGTTCTTCTAACCATTTAAACGGCTTTAACTCTACATTGGTTAATAGCAATTGACCTTTAAATGCGTTCATTTCTGGCCAATCGTATTTGTTAACACACCCAATATGCGTTTTAATAGCTTTAGGGATACTAGGAACTCTGTGGTGGATTAGAATTATTTCTGAAGCGGCTAATATTTTACCGTTAGATCCTGTTACCCGAACACCAGCGGGTTGCGGGGGATTTACAGAATAGTCGTACTTTACTGTTTTGTCGTCTGCGTTCATCTCAACCCATTTGAACGCACCAAAAGGCAGGGTTAAAAATTCAGCGGAAGGTTGTCGGAAAGTGGTAACGTATCTCTTTAAAGAGTATTCTGTCGAAACCTCCGAATCACCCTTTACAAAGTACGTAACAGATTCATAACCAATCGTTATTCGAGCTACATCATAAAATGCAACGTCAAGCAGAGATCCCGAACCTCCCGATGCCCAACTTTTTTGCTGTCCTAAACACTCAATACCTTCCAAAGCATTTGCAACCATAAATGTTTTAGCAAGACCACTCATACCTAATGCCGTACCATCAAACCAAACATAATATTGGTCGGGTAAACTCCGCAAAATGGTTTTATTATCATTAGATAATTTAGCAGACCCAAGCATAAGTTTAATAAAAGCCCAACGCAAGGTGTAAGGAACATCAAAAATTCGAGACGCTTTAAACGTATCTCCAGCGTAGCTCTCTTTAGGAGAACCAGGTCTTTCGTAATACGTAATTTTTGGACCACCTTTAATCTGTACTTCTGGCATTAAAATCTCCTTTATGCGCCTACACCTTCGGGTTTCTTTTCAGCAATAACTTTGTTAGTACCATTAAGTTTTTGTAGTTCTATTAACATTCTTGCAAGACTTTGTTCCTGTATCTTTTTGAGTTCTACAGTCATAGGGTCATCGCCTAACGCTGACACTTGAATTTTCTTGTATGCTTCTTCCACGGACGAAAACGAGGATTGGGATTTCATAGATCCCATCGAAGCCGCTACACCTTGTTTAGCCGATGCTATGTCATCTGCCTTTTTCTTTTTTGCAGCTTCCGCTTCTTCTTCGGGAGTCTTTTTCTTTTGTCCGGGAAGTTCAAATTTCGGTAATTTGAAATCAAACTTAGGAAGCTTGAGGTCTTTAAAATCTGGCATGGGTGGAAGTTTAAATCCAAGACCGGTATCTATACCCTTGGGGTTATCCCGAGCAGAAGCTTGTTCCGCAGTAACTCCGTTGTCTCGATCTGTAACAGCTTGATTTCTAACCTTGGCTTGATTAGGATCTTGTTCAACAAGGAGTTGGTTTTCTAAAGCGTTTAACTTTCTGCCTTCTTCTTGAACCGTTCCTTCTCTCATAGACTTAGCGGCTTTTTTATCCATCTTCACGCCGTTTTTACCATACTCTAAATCGTTAGCGTCATTTTTAGATTTTAAAGCTACTTTACGTTGTTTCGCAGCTTCCGTTTCTAAAGCGTTAACCCTACCTTCTTTAGTTTTACCGCCTGTATCTGCAATGCCTTCGGCATACTTTTTCTCAGTACTTGTTTCACGTGAATTTTTATCGCCTTGGCTTTTAGCTTCGGCAGCTTTTATTGCAGCCTTTTCCCATAATCCTATAGCAACAATACCAGCACCTAAGGCTAACGCAAACGCTGCAAGCATAGGATTAGCTGCAATAACAGCAATAGCGGCCTTTGCCATATTCGCAACATAGGTCCATGTCGATGCAACAGCAGCAGCAAAGGAGGTAACTAACCCTGCACACCATGTATAAAGCAATGTAAACAATCCACTTAACGAGCCTACGGTTGTAAAGAACCCTGCAACCGCCCCAAAGAGAGCTACAACAGAACCCACTAAACCCGAGAAAAATCCAATAACTGCCATAACCGTTCCACCAAACATAGCCCATATTCCGATGGCAGCACCAATAACTCCAACAAGACCAAATAAAACTTGTCCTAACATATTAAAAAATGGAGCTAATGGTGAGAAAAGACCGAGAATATAACCACCAATCGAAGCACCAATGCCTACAAAAAACCCGACGAAAGACGTAACAGCACCTAGCAAAGTTCCAACGACAGAAACAATAATTCCAACTCCCGTAGCTAAAGCAGAAACTACAAAAGAAACACCACTCACTAACATGTTTAAAGCGGGTCCTAATAATCCAGCCTTATCTAAGATGGCTACAACTAAAACTCCAAACGCTACCAGTGGCATTGAAAGTAAAGAGAAGCCCGCTGCTAATCCTGTGATAATTGGAATTACAATTCCAAGGACTGGGGCAAACATGGTAAGGCCAGCAACAAAAAGTCCAACCCCTACTAAAAATTCAAGAGTCCCTTGATCAATGCTGTCAATAAATTTGGTAACTCCTGTTACTAAACCACCCATAACTCCTGTGCCGTTCTGAATGTCTTTTGCCCAACCTTGAATAATAGAAGAAGCTCTTAAGAACACGGGTATTAAACCAATGCCAATGCTTCCGGTTAATAAAGCGATAGAGCCTTGTAGGGTTGAAAACGTATCGGGACTAGCACCTTTAACAAAATTGCCAAGGGAATACATGGCTCCTTGAACGGCTTTACCCAAAGCCATGAAGGATCCACCAATAACTCCAACCCTAGAATTTGCAATAAAATCTTTAACCCATGCTCCGAGGGGAGCTAAAGGATCCCCAGAAGAACTACCCATTGAGGTAGGTCTAGTTGCTGGAGGAGGAGTACCACCCCCAGAACCACCTTTGGAAGAACCGCCTTTAGACGAACCGCTTGAGCCACCTTTGGAAGAGCCACCTTTACTACCACCAGCGGTTGTGCCACTTGCAGCGTAAACAGGAGGTTTTTTAATCTTGCCGTCATTGATGTTATCTAAAAGGTCTTTGTTCTTTTCAGACTCAGAACGTTTAATAACACGTTCGCCCTTTTCTAACATGTAAGGTTGACCCTCAGGGGTCATTGCAGGGACAGTATCAGAACCCCTAGGTTTGAAAATCAAGTCGCTTAAGGATTTACTATTGTCTTTTTTATTGCTTACATCGCCACCAAGAGCACGGTAACTGTTTTCAAATGTATCATCTGTATTCCAATTATTCTTAACCATCTCTTTGTTTGGTTTAGGCTTCCATTTTTTCTTAGGCTTAGCTTCACCAAAAATGTTATCGAATATATTGCCAAAGAACCCCTTCTTTTCAATATCGCCGCCACCAGAACGATATTTGTTTTCAAAGTTGGTGTCTGTGTCCCAATTGTTTTTGGTCGGATGGTAATTAGTAGGGGGCTTCCATTTCTTTTTTGGTTTTGCCTTCCCGAAAATGCTGTTAAAGATGCCACCAAAAATACTGGGCTTTTCAACGGAAGTTCCGTCTGAAGCGTACCCAATAGTACCGCCCATGCTCTTATAAATATCAAGACTATCTTTTGGTTTATCGAGGTCTTTGTCTAATTCTAAAGGTGGCGACGATGCAAGATCATAATTATCATCTAAAACATCATATTGTTTAGAAAGCCTTTCTCTGATTTCATCTTTTCTGTCTTCCGCATCTTCTCCCTCAAGTCCATCCCTTATTCTTTCTCCTAGTAATTGGTTAATCAATTTATTTCTTAGCCATTCTTTCGTTCTATCACCAGTACTTAAACCTGACGACAACCCTGCCCTTTCCTCCTCCTCTTCTTTTTCCTTAGCTATATCTTCCCAAAACTTTTTTTGATTTGGTGTATAATTGGCTTCTACTTCTTTCTGCGCAGCAGCTTCATCTTCCACTCTTTTGTCATCTTTATTTACATCGTAGTCGTCAAAATCTAACTCAAAAGGGTTTTCTTCAAAATCATTTGTATTTAGATCCCACTCCGAACCCATCTCTAAACCTTCTTGCGGACCCTGGTCATTTTCGTCTTCTAACGCTTCCGAAAAATCGGGGTCTGATAATTCGGGAGTTGCAATTTCTTCTGGTGCATTTACAACAGGAGGTTTAGAAACCGAAGTGGAACTCGGCTTAGACGTAGTGGGAGTTGCTGAAGATGTAGAAAAAACGGGCGAGTCAAGATCAGAAGAATCATCTGCATTTATAGTTTCGTAATTGTCACTGTCAAGTTCATAATCGTCATTAGCTATATTTTCTGCTGCAACTTCTTCTGGCTCTTCAATAGCATTTTGCTCAATGTACTCATCGGGTATTTCCTCAGCATCATCACCGATTTTTGTGGGATTTTTAGTTGGGGCACTTCCCCCTGCAAGTTCTGCTTCTACTTCCTCTAACTTAATAGCATGGTTTTCATCGTCCCACGCTTGACTTCTATTGACTTGAGCTTGTGCCTCATCGGCAGCATAATCAAAAGCCTCATCGTCACCTAAAATACCACTACCTTTAACACTCGAATCGTGTCCATAGCGAGGGGTTGGTTTTGATCCTCCTTTTGGAGCAGGGTTTGCAGTCGGACTTGCCGGTGCTCCTGTCGATGCGGGATTAACCGGTGCTGGCTTTTTCTTTGGCGGGGGAGTAGAACCTTTGTTTGGTACTCCTCTTTGTGGAACGGGTGTTTCTTCTTCGTCATCATCGCTGTCTACAGCAACTGCAAATTTTTCTAATGCTTTAGCTGTAGCAACTAAAGCATCTCGTAAAAGCTGAGCTTTGATTTCTAGGTCTTGTAATTCTTTATTCCACAACTCTAGTTCTTCGGGGTCTAAAGAATCACCAAAGATACCTATGTGATTTGTAATCGAATCAATGGCAGTATTAACAGAATCATCAGCTTTGGTTAATGCTTTTCCAAAAAGGATAAGATCCTCTTCATCTTTTACATTAACATTTTTTGAAAACCCTTCTGCGTCTTTAGCATCGTCATGGGCTTTTTCAACCTTCTTGGTTGTTACACCCTCAACATGTTTTTGGAAAAAGCCTTTTTCATCACCAGGTTCTTTAGCGTCTTCTTGAACAGGTTCTTTATAGGCTTGACCCGAAAGACGATTCCATGTTTCGGCAATCGCTTCGCCAAGAGTAAGGGGGATTTGCTCTTTAAACTTATCTGTTGCAGGGGCTGTAGGATTCTTAATCTCAAACTTGTCTTTATCTTCGGCACTAGCTTCTTTAGTTTTAGCAGCGTCTTTAGTAGTAGCATCTTTAGTTACTTCTGGTTCTTTATCAGCGTCTGCTTTTGTAGCACTGGCACTAGCAGCAGCGGCGGCAGAAGCGGCTTTAGCTGCTCTACGAGTTTCATTTAACTGAGCTATTATAAGATTCCCATTAGCACGGGCAAGCTTTAAGAACAAAGGGTTAGCCGTTGCTTTTCCATTTTTTAATATTTCACTTGCGTATTTTTTAATCCCATCAAGCAATGCAACCAACTCGTCATCTGTAGAAGATTCCAATAGCTTTGAATCTATTCTTTTCGTTGCAAAATCGGGTTCTGCTGTATTTACCGGTGCGGTTACGGGAGTTGACCCCGCTGTGACTATTGGAGGTGTTCCTACTACGGGTTCCGTCGTAGCTCCCGCTGTTGGAACAGGTCCCGCTGTAGACCCTGCTGCTGCTGGATTAACGGGCGATGACCCTGCTGTAGAAGCGGGGGTAGCTGGGGTAACGGGCTTACCAGTAGATGCTTCTATTGCAGCACTACAGCGTGGGCATTTTACCTTTTTCCCTGCTGCCGAAATAGGTAGTTTGTACGTCGCTCCACAAGCTCCACACGTAACCGAAATAGCTTGTGGGGAAGAACCGCTTCCTGTGCCAGACGCTGCGGGTGCTTCGGGTGGAACTATCGATGATGTGGAAGTTGGAAAACTAAAAGCTAAAGGAGAAACTGGTTTTGGCCCAGATGCAGCCGCTGGCTTAGCTGCGGGTGTTGTAGCTGCGGGTTTCTTTTTTGGTTTCGGTGTAGCTGTAGGGTTTACTACGGGGGTATTAATACTGTTGAGTGTTTTTTCTTTTCTTTGTATCAAACTGTTTAAATAAGTACTAGCCGTTTTAATACCAGGGCTAGTGTCACTACCGTCAATATTGGCTTGTAATTCTTTTTCTAAACCTAGCTTGCTAGTAGCCTCTTTGATCATGTCGTCTAAGGTAGTAAGAATCAACCCAGACACTTGTGTCGTGTCTTCTTTATTTCCGACCTTAATTTTTTTAATACTTAATAATTCATTAAAATCTTTTCTTAACCGGTTAAGTTTTTTATTCGCAAGCTCAATTTTTTCTTTTATCTTGTCTTGTTTTTTCGTACCACCTACATCGTAGAATCCCGCTAATGCTGCTCCACTCGCACTAAGCGCAAAAATAGAAGCTATTAATTTGGCAAGAAACGGTATGGAAGAATTACCGCCTTCAGTAGGACCAGCCGAAGGTGGAACTACAGGAGGCACGGCTGATGGTGCTACTACAGGTATATCTGGAACTACTGGTGGTACTATTGGAACTACGGGTGGAACTACAGGAACTATGGGCGGTACTTCAGCGGGTATTTCCGGTGGAACTATTGGGACAACAGGCGGGACTATTTGAATTGGGGGAGGGACTACTTCAGGGGTCGGGACTATACCGTTAGCTGCATTAAATTGTTCAATATGATGTTGACGAAACTCTGGGCTTAACCGGGGGCTTCTCCAAGTTTCGGGGGCTATTGGCTCTGCGCCCTTTTGACCGTGTAGTCCTTTTTTATCTTTTGCTGCTTGATTTCTAGCAGCGGCAAAGGCAGCTTCATCTTGAGGCTCTACCATGTACGGCATGCCGTGACCTTCAGCAACCATCTGCTGACTTATCGACTGACCCGAATCAGCGTCAATTAAATCGCCAACTCTACGATTATGGGAAACCCCTTTAAGCTTTAACTTTAATTTTTTGTTGGTAAGTAATTTAGCAAGCGCCGCTTTTGCTGCTTTAGCTCCGGGCTGTTCTTGCCACTTGTCGCCCTTAGACTCAGGGGCATCGTAGCCGTACATACGAAGACTAAGTTGTTGGGTAGAACCGTCGGCAAATTTAATCGTTAACTTTACGGTATCGCCGTCAGTAACACTGTCGACAAGGGCAAAAGGTAAGTCGGCAAGAGCTACGTTTTTATTTACATTTGGCGGGGGTGTAGTTGGGGTGTTACCAAAAACAACAGAACCAGATTGGTTTGCAGCCGCTCCACCACCCAAACCTCCTGCGGGAGCCTGTGTATCTGTCAGGGGCATTGAAGGTGCATTGAAGGCTGCAAGGGCGGCTGCTTGTTGCTGCTGGTTTCTTACTGCTTGGATTTGTGCAGAATGTTTTGCAGCCGCTGCTTTCTTGGCTGCTTCGACTTGAGCGGGAGTTGAAATAGGCTTTGATTGTGGTTCTACTCTCGGAGGTAATCCAGCGACTTCTCTCTCTTCTTCCTGTTTCTCTATTACATCTCTAACACGGTCTTTTTCTACTTGAGCTTCTACCCTTGAGTCTTGAATGTGACTCTCAAGAGGTTTACTTTCAGCACCCCCAGCCATGCCTACCATTAAACTGCCTAACACGGCAGCAGAAATGACGGGGACTTTGAGGCTTTTAAATGCTCTGGTTATAAAAGCTTGAAGAGGCTTGGTAACATTAATAGTGGATAAAGCAAATTGAACGTTTTTATCTTTAGGGGCTTTAGCTTTAATAAGGTCCGGTATATTGGCTCCGGAAAACATCTTAATGACTGCCGCCATAATCAATTCTTGCGGGTCGGATAAATAACCCTTTTTAACTTTTTTACCATTAGAATCTGTAGTCGTATCCGAAAACGCATTATCATCAACGCCTTCACCAGACGTAACAATTGCTTGTAATAGTTCTTTTTGACCGCCTTCAAGACTCACAGGAGAGCCTGTTTTATTCAGTAGTCCGTGAAGTACTTCCTCTAACAGGGAAGCTCGGACTTGTGCTAGTTGTGCTTCATTGCCTTTTTCAAAAGCACTAGGAGGAACGGCAAGCTCTAAACCCTGCGAAAATTGATCGCTACCTTTTTCTTTTATACGGTGGACTGCACCCGAATAAGAAGCACCTTTATTTTTTCCTGTCCCCTCTATTGACTCACCAGCATGAATAGAAATAACTTTAAAAAGTTTTGGAATACTAATTCCTAATTGTTTTCCTAAGCTATCAATTAAACTTGAAACATTGTCTTCAAAATTCTCCTCCTGCCCCTCTTCAATAGCATCTTTATTACGTGCCTCTATACTGTTTGGATAATAATCTTTTACATCTTCGGGTTTAAATTTAGCAAACGATCCAACTAAAGGAGCTAAAATACTTTCTAACACACTCATAGCAGAAACAAAAATATCATCTCCCGAAACACGTTCTTTAAAGTTTTGTGTTGATTGCGATTTAATACCACCAATATTTTCCCTAATACCCTTCATAAACTCAGCAAGAGCACCAACATTAGAATCTATTTTTGCATTGTCTTCCGCTTTAGTTTTAGGCCCTCTAGTATCTAATGACTCGGGAAGAGCTTGCATCTGTTCTAAAATTTTAAGAAAGACCAGCCCTTCTGCTGCTACGTCACCGCTAGCATCATGAGCTACGGACTCAACACCAAAATGTTCTGCAAGAACCTCAATAGTAAAGTCGGTCTTGCCTTCATAGTCGTTTCGTTTATCTTTCGCCGCATTAGCTCTAGCAACATTGGCATCTTCTGGAAACTCAGCATCATCCAATCGTTTTGCGTGAACTTCGTTTAAAGCGTCTTGTATTTCGCTGTGAGGGTCTTTTCCCAGAAGGACATTAGCTTTCTTTTGAAAAGTAATTAACTGTTTTAATAAAGAAGCTAAATCTACTGTTTTAGTAACACTAGAATCATTTCGTTCTTGTTCGGTACTAGGAAGTATTCTCTTAAGCTGATTTTTTAAAGGATCAGTTTCATCTTCATGGCCTGCATTTTTACCCAGTTTTTGATCAAATGAGCTTTTAGCCACCCCAACCATTCCACCCTCTTTACCTTCAAATTCATCAAGAAAACTACTTAAGATAGTAGCAGCTTCATCTTTACTAACCTTAGGGGCAGCGTTATACGCATTACGAAGATTATCAAACTTATCATTTTCGGCAAGAGAGTGAGTATCTGGCTTATCCACAAAAATATTTAGACTTTTAACAACGTTACCCGTAGCTTTATCAATGACACTAGCTGCAACTTGTATGATTTCAGCGGATCTAAAATACTCATCTGTGCCCACCTTAGTACCACTTTTAGATGCAGTTTCGGTATCAACCACTATGATATATTTCTCAGAAATATCAGATTGTTTGACAGCCTCAGTAAATTCTTGCTTATCTTTCTTTGATCCCTTTTTTTTCTTACCTACCTTATTATCTTCTGGGGCTAAAGGATTTTTGGGGTCAGGATTGATAATGGCATCTACGTCTTTTTTACCGGATTTTCTTTTAGACTTTATTGAAGACCAAAGCCCATCCATTCGTTCTTCACCCAGCATCGTAACGGAATATTTCTTGTCATAAAAAGTTTGTAAGTCTTCAATAAACTTTACGTAATAAGATTTTTCTTCTTCAATTCGATCTTTATCATCAGACTTTTTATAATTAGGATCCGCATCTTTAATTTTGTTTTCTTCTTTGGTTTTCTTTTTTTGCTCGATACGCTCCAGTTGCTCAGGGGTCTTAGCTTTGTTTCTAATACTTTCCATTGCAGTTAAGTGTGCGGATAAAACAGATTCTTTTAAACCTAAGTAAGACATGTACTCTTGTAAAGGCTGCGAGTAAGAAGCAGATACACCAAGGGTATCTCCTAAAGCCTCTCGTTCTTTTTCTGCCATCCGTTCTCTTGGTTTCCAATCACTATCATCGTTATCCTTCTTGATACCAGCACCGGTATGTTTTACATCTTCTGCAAAACCACCTTTTTTAATACCTTGCATACGTCTTAAATGGGCGCTTAATTCTTCTTCTTTAGCGAATAAAAAATCAACGTAGGGGGCAATGCGATCTTCCCCAAATTCGTCAATCATCGTGTGCGTATCACCAGCATCTTTAGCAGCGTTTTTTCGGTCTTGGTACGGTTTTGCAAGAGGAGCTTGCTTTGCTCTACGCTCGTCTCGTTCAGTCTTTGTTTGTAATTCTCTGGCTTTTTTTTGTAGGTCGTAAAATGTTTTTGCCTTGTTTACTTTTAGCTGCAAAAAAGCAAGGTACGGAGCAATCTTTTCGAGATCATCGTTTTCTTGTTTTGTATTGCCAGTACCTAAATCAATAACCAGGCTTTCTTTTTTCTTTCGTGCTGTTTCACCAGCATAAAATTCTTCCGAGTGTTGCTTCTTTTTTTGAAGCCATGCAGTGTACAAGGCTAAAGAAGCCGCTTGGTCTGAAGCAGCGGTTTTAGAAGCGTCGCTAGTAGGGTCTAGTAAACTAGCGGCTTTGGCAGCTTTGGCATCGGCATAATACTTTTGGGTGTCGGCAGCTTTTTTATTGAGGTATTCTAAATGGGCTTTTTCCCCCTCAGCTATGCGGGCTTTTTCAGAAGTGTTTTCGGGAGTACCGGGGGTTGCCTTTTTCAACTTTACGCTTGCGTGATACTCTTTTGTTAATTGGGATTTGTCCGTAAGATATTTTTCATGTGCAACTTTGTCTTCAGCACGACGTGCTTCCTCTTCCGCAAATTCGGCAGTCCCAACGGTTTTTTTAGCGTTTTTTATTTTTTCATAATAGTTTTTAGATATTTCTGCCTTATTAGCAAGGTATTCTAATTGAGATTTTTCTTCGTCTTTTAAACGATCTTTTTCACTATCGTTTTCGGGAGTGCCGGGAGTACTCTTTTTTAACTTTATGTTTTCATGATATTCTTTTGTTAATTTAGATTTTTGGGCAAGGTATTCTAAATGGGCTTTATTATCTTCATTACGATGCTTTTGTTCTTCAGCGTTTTCTACTGTTCCAATTGTGTTTTTAGCGGTCTTTATTTTTTCGTAATAGTCTTTAGTCATTGCCGCTTTTTTAACAAGGTAAGCTAAATGATCTTTTTCTTCGTCTTTTAAACGAGATTGTTCCGCTGTGTTTTCTGTCGTTCCAATTGTATTTTTAGCGGTCTTTATTTTTTCGTAATAGGCTTTGGTCATCTCAGCTTTTTTAACAAGGTAAGCTAAATGATCCTTCTCTTCATCTTTTAAGCGAGCTTGTTCCGCTGTGTTCTCAGGTGTGCCGGGGGTAGCTTTCTTTGCCTTGACCGCATTGTGATAGTCTTGTGTTAGTTTTGTTTTGTCAGCAAGATATTTTTCATGTGAGGCTTTGTCTTCAGCACGACGTTTTTCTTCTTCTGCAAACTCGGCAGTACCCGCAGTTGTTTTTGCGGTTTTTATTTTTTCGTAATAGTTCTTCGTCATCTCCGCTTTGTCACGTAAAAACTGTTCGTGATCTTTAAGGCGCTGAGCATCGTCTTTCGTGGAATCTGACGTTCCTGTTTCTTTTGCGATTTGTTGCTTGATACGGATTTTACCAAGTTCACGGAAAGCGAATTGGTTAAAGTGATCGTGATCTGATTGACGATCCATGCGGTGAGGAGATGAAGATCCGCTAGGTTTACTAAAGTGTGACCTAGCGGAATGCATTATAAATGCGAGGTGGGAAAACTCGATGCCAATGGTTTTGGCAGATTCTTGAATAGCATCTAGCTGAACACTAAAGCGGGAGAGAGAAGCGGACATCTGAGAAAAGTTCTCAAATATCTTTCGGACAGCTTCCTGTCCTGTATAAGGAACTTGGGAAAGTTTGGGGTTCTTGTGTCCGTCACCTTGACTTGCCATGACAATTACCCCTGTTTTTCGTTTTGTTTCTTAATTGCTTCATCAATGAACTTTTGATTATCGGCTTGACCTTTAGTCCATAATGCTTGTGTCTCTTCTTCCGATAAACTTTTCCAGTCCCTATGAACCTTCCAAAAGATTTCTTTTTCGCTTTGCAATTGCCCAATAGGTTCGTCCGCTTCTTTTGGTCTAAAGAAAACGTTCTTAATCTGATAAGGAGTTAATAAACCAATCTCTTCCATGCTAAGATTGAAAGGCTCTTTAACTAAAGCGGAAAAAATACCTGCTACAGTTATCCGGCGGCCTGGTTCTGAGTTGCCTCCGGACCATTCGGGTTTGGGTCGTTATTTGCTTCCCCAACCTTATTCATCATCTCTTCCAAACGGCTCTGTACCAATTCATCAACAATGTTGATTTCGATCTCAGGATGGTTTGGAGTAAGACAAAGAAAAAGGATTTTCTTAAAGTGGGTCAACGTCTGCATGGCTCGCATACAAGGCGGGGATCCAAATGCATAGTAACCTTCTGCAATGTCTTTTTGAGTCTTAGCAATAAGGTCAGAATACTCTTCTGCTGTTAAATACTGACGCATACGTTTTGCTATGCGAACTGCGTGATCTTCTAAATACCTTTCAAACTCACCTTGGATTTTGTATGTCCACGGGGAACATGTGTACGTTTTACCGTCATGTTCAAAACTACTTCCTAATCCCAAAGCTCTCGAAATCTCAGCCATTTTAAACTCCTACAGGAAAATTATGTCATAGTCTGGATGATTGTTTTTCCCGCTAAAAACCATCCTAACGATTCCACGAACTTCTACCGTCATCGTTATTTGTGTAATAAGAAATTTTTGAAAGTGCCAATAAGCACCCGGTAATACTGTCTTACTTGGAAACAATTGTAACGGGTATTCCTTGCCGGGTTGAACGCTGTGTCCTGCTGTAATCCAATTAGTGAACCGTCCTACCCCGTTTTGATTCACGGCAATTGTGTCATAAAAAGCTTCAATTGTTGCGCTAATATCGCAAACCTTTGGAATGGCATATTTAGTATTAAATTTGTAAGCCGAAGCGTCTACTCTTTGAGCAGTGGAAGCTTGAGCACCTTGAGTGCTTGTCATATCTTCTGTTTCAACTGAGTAGTCTACTGTCCATTTATTAGCCCGCATGACTTGACCCGCTAAAACCACTCTGCCGTCATATCCCATTAATACGGCCATAAATGCCCCTTCAATTATTGAGGAGGTTTTTAAGCCTCCTCAACAAAGTTAAACATTATTAAGCCAAAGTTATACTTGTACCACCAGATACTTTACCAGAGATGGTGTATTTGATTACACCACGTACTTCGGTATCAACCGTAAGGTTTTCAACCAAAGCCTCAAACTCAAATTTACGAGTTATAGAAGGATTATTAGCAGCAGCTAAATTACCATATTTAGCTTCAGGTGCTTTATTAGTATACAATTGGCATTTAATCCTAGCACCGGGCTTAAGCGAAGGTATAATGCCAAGTTCAATGTCGTAAAAAGCATCTAGATTGAATTCAAGATCCGACATGGATTGAACATATCGACTAATCGGGGTAATAGCACCGTTAGCACCCCCCGTTTCTTCTTCAAAACTTGAACAATCTTGTAATTCAGTTTTGTAAGTTACAGACCATTTGGTAGCAAGTAAGTTACTCTCAGCGTATGCTGGGGCAATCCCTGCAACAGTTACACGACCACGAAAACCGGAAATTGCTGTAGCCATTAAAAATACTCCTAAAGTTAATGATTAAGATCAAAAAGTAAACTACTCCCCTGCAAGTCCAATTCGAACTACAACGGGGAGGGTACTGTCGAGGTTGATGATTTTAAGAATGTCACCGGTTGTAGCTGTCACTGCATAAGCAGCAGCATCTTTACAAGCAAGCTGGAAACAGCCACCATTCTTAATTTTAATTTTATCAGTAGCATCACCCAAGAAACTTGAGAAAGCAGCGGTTGAGCCACCTACTGAAATAGAGTCTCCGGTGCTAGCATCGGAAACTACAACCTCAATATAAATTAATCGGATTTTGGTAAAAGTGGTTGTGGCTGAAAAAACGTCAACCAACACACCAGCAAGGTCTAAATCTACGGAAGCACCACCCGCAATGGTGATTTCATCTGCGTAAAATTTGTTTGCTGCATTTGCACCAGTGCCTTGGGAAAGACTAGCACTGTAGCCAAAAGAACCGGAATTAGAAGTGTCACTTCCAACATTGGTTGTTTTTGAAAAACCCCAGCTAAAACCAGCTTTAATTCCAGAAATAGATAGCGAAGTAGCCATTAAAAATCTCCTTAGTAAAAAACTATAATGTCCTAGTTACTATAATATCGTATGTTACAGATCCCCGATAGATTAAATTACCATCTTTATACCTAAAATTTTCAGAACCAACAGATTGCTTCACCGGCTGGACAGAAACCGATTTAGTGGTTCCTTGTTTAAAAGTGATGGGTTGCCAATCAAAATGGGATCGGATCAAGTCGATACACTCATCGGCCAAGAAAGCTCCTGGCGCAAAACAGATGAATTCTAAGTTTGTACCTTCAAAATAAAGACTCTCCATCAAAAAGGTAAAGTCCCTGTCGCTGTCTCGAACAATGACATAAGGCATCACAAGTGCTTTTTTATCTATTGATTCGGGAGCTTCGTTAGCAAACAACCCTCCGGGGAACTTTGCTAACAGGGCAGAGTTGGAGTACCACTTACTTTTTATGGCACTAAGAATAGAGTCAGGTTCGTTTAAGTCTATAGAAGAAAAAGCGGGTAAAGATATTGACCCTTGAGCGTCTTTAGTTATCGCAAAAATTTGCTGGTAAGAATATGCGTTTCTTCCTGTAACGTTTATAACCCCAGAAGCGGAGATAGATGCAAAATAATAATATTGGCTACTAAGGTTATCTGTCGTGCGAACATACAGATCACAAGTATACCCAGCAGGAAAAGTTAAAGCGCAACCATAAGACGTAGCGTTAGTTCGAGAGAGAGTGAGGGTTGGAAGGGGAAGAGGCATTAGGGAACAACCTCCCGTCCCTCAATCATGTAGACGGAATTCTTACCCGCTTGATTAAAAAATCCGGTTATTAAATAATAGGTTTCGCTGCCTACAAGTCTTATACGATCCCCACGTTTAGATTTAAGATCCGAGCTAAGGTAAATACGGTGGGTAATTACTATTTGGCGGGAAGCATACTCTTGTCTAATCTTACTAGAAACAGGCTGAATAGATGCATAAATGTTTACAGCGTCGGGTACGGGTTCCCAAACTTCCCTTTTTGATCCGGCTGAAGCGTCAATCGTTATCAAAGGTCGTTCAAGAGTTATCAATTGGTTGAGAAGGTGCGTTGAAAACATTACAGGGATTGCTCCCTATATCTTGTAAGGATTTGATCCACAGAAGCAATCATAGGATTAGTTGCATTCAATGAAGGATCAAATAACTTGTATTCGTAATCCCCAATTTTTTCGGATGCTAAAACCCCACCAACATTTACATTACGACGCATAAAAGAAACTAAAAGACAAACGGCATATTGGAGGTCTTGAGGAACCTCTTCAAATCCAGCGGTGTAGCTGACTTTTAGATTGCCGTAGGTAGGCCCTATTTCCGCTGACAATTTGCCGGGGAAGTAAACCCTCCCTACTTCCATCCAAACACCACCGATACGAATGACTAACCCAGACTTAGATTCGGTTGTTCCCGTGTCTACATCTAAAACGTAATGGTAACCTTGGGTTAATAAACTGGCAGGAAGAAAAGAACTTTCACGTGTTCCGTTATAAGCGTTAAAATCTTCGTTAATACTTTGAATAGAAAGGACGGGTCGATTGCGAAGTACAATCGATCTTTGCGAGTTACCAGCGTAGTATTCGGTGTAGGTGTTTTTTTCTATGTTTCGTTTGATGCGAGACAAAACGATAGATTCGGCAGCAGATTGGATTGCTTTGATTTGGCGGTCTTGGGCAGTATCAGACCCCGGAATATTTAAGAATGCCTTAAGCTGTGGGAGGCTAGTGAGCATGATATATCCGGGGTTGAAGTTTACTGCTTAGCTAACTAACGCACCATTACCAGTGCCTGCAATTTTCTTGCCTGCAATGATTACAACAGACAAGGGCAAAGCGGTTGGAGCACCGGTTACTGTTGCAACAGCACGAAGGTACTGTTTGTTACGAAGAAGCTTACCCAAGAACTGGAACTGGCCACTAAGGTCAGCACCAGAAATGGTGTCAAAAGACTTAAGGTCTGTCCAAACGGAATCGTCTGAACTCTCTTGTACTTTGACAGCAAGGGTAGGGGCTGTGCCACCAGAAAGGGTTCCGGTAACTAGCAACACATTGACGACTCCGTCAGATAGTTGCATGTCAACAGTAGCTCCGGTAACGGTAGATGCGGGTGCGGTAACGGGTGCAATGGTTGCTGCGCCCATACCTTGATTCTTTAGATCGGCAATAAATGTAGCTGGCATTGTGAAAGGTCCTTATATTTAGGGTAGTAAAGCCCAGAGATTATTAGTCTCTGGGCAAAGATCAAAGGTTATTAGGATACCAAAAGGTTGTCACACATTACGAAAGATGCTTCATGGCGTGGTGCGCCGTCACAATACATGATCCCTCGATACCACGTTTGGTCGGTAGTAAATGGTGTGTCACCTTGTGTTGAAATTTGGAATTCAATCGCACCCGACATAGCAATGAGGTAATCAGCAAAATCACCACCGAGGACGTAGGAAAGATTGCTTGCGCTACCTTTAGTACGACCAGCAGAAATTTGGGTGCTCTTAAATACGGGGTGACCGTACAAATTGCCAGGGGTGCTTCTTGAGAAGTCGATATTTGCGTTCAGTTCACGGAACATATTGAACACAAATGGTCCCTTGTTGTCGTTCGCACTAACAGCGTCAGCACGACGATTTGCGATTGCAGCATACATAAGAGGACGCATGACGAAGGACTTAAACTGTGCGTTTTGTTCTTCGACTTTACCAATCATGTTTGCAACATCTTCTGGTGTGAAGGTGTTACCGTTTGCACCTACAGTGCTTGAGGTATGCTTGGTGATACCAGCATAATTGATCAAACCTTTAGGCTCATTGGTTGAACCAACAGCTTCCAACAATGACTTATCCAGACGAAGAGCAAGTACACGGCTAATGTCTTCACGTAAAAACATTTCAACCGATACCGAACTAAATCGGAAAAGTTCATTTGGAACTTTGCAAAGGATACCGAGCTTTTTAGCTTGCAAGAGCACGTCACCTGTTGCAGGGGTAGAGTCTTGAACTGCACTGGATTCACCAACCCAGTAAGCTGTTCCTGCATTGGTTTGACGTGGGAAAGTAATACGTCCATTTGGTGGCATAGCAATGGTGCGAGCACCAGCACTCATGAACACTTCGTTATTACGCAAGAGTTCAATAAGTTCGCCTTGGATAGGAGGAGCAACTAATGCACCGCCTTGACTTTCGTCGATCCAAGACATGGCTTTTTGAACGCCCCAGTTCTTAGCACGGATGCCACGAACTTCTTCTCTATCGTAGCCGGTAATACCAGCGGAAACGATTTCCCTGATTTCTTTAGCGAAGCCTTCTTCACCGGGGATTTCAGCGATATAGGCAGAGCCGAATGGAGCCATTACGGTATTGGTGTGCGCTTTAGCATAGCCAAGGCGATCAACATAAAGTTTCTGAAGGTTTTGAGCCATTTCCCATTCAACCCTTGCGGTTTCGGGGGAAAGTTCGCCTCTCAAAAGACCGAACAACTTAACAAAGCTGTAGCCTCTTGAACCCATGGAGTTTTCGCCCTTACGCACGTGAGGAGCGTTGAGGGTGGAATTGTTTCGAACAGACTTGGAGCCTACTTCGATTTCTTCCAACTTGGTATTAAACTTTGATTGTGTTTCTGTAATGGTGTTGATGGCATCCAGTACAGGTTTCAAATTCTTCTCTGCGGCCATGAAAGGCTCCTTAAAGGGGGGTTAAAAAATTAAATTCACCACAGGTAGTGGTGGATAAAGTTGAAGGAAAAATTCCTATCCTGCCATCTGGAAGCAAATGACTTCCAGGCACAGAATAAATAAGAACGGGGGGAAACCTACGGCATTCGCCAACTTGCTTATCTTGGGATTCCCAAAAAGAACAAGCGGAACAATCACCAGAAGGTTTTTTGGTTTTTAAACTAGCCATTACCTTCTACCTGTTGCTTCAAATAAACGCTTGTTAAGAGCGTCTTGATTTGATTTCAAAGTAAGAAGAGCACTGAGGATGGTTTTCATTTCATCTTCTTCTGGCTTTTCATCTTCTTTTGGAGTCAAAGCGTTCATGCAATGATCCATCTTGTCGTGAAGACTGGTAAGAAGATTGGTGTGAGCGGTAGAACAATCATGCATGGAATGCATTAATTCAGACATAGATTTCAGTACATCTTTTGTATCAACTTCAGTATCTTCGTCAGGGTCTTTGTCGTCATCACCGTCTTCATCTTCATCACTGCCTTCATCTTCTTTGTCATCATCAGAATCTTCAGACTTGGCTTTTTTGCCGTCTTGTTCACTATCGTCGTCTTCATCTTCATTGGCAGCTTTGTCTTTAACATCAACTTCGTCATCATCATCTTCGGGTTCGCCCTTTTTAGCAGACTCATCGTCATCGTCTACTTCTTTTTTCTTGTCTTCATCTTCGTCTTCTTTTTTCTTAGACTTACCTTGGGTAGGCGAGGCTACAAGGGCTTCTAAGTCTTTTTTAAATTTTAGTTGTTCTGTATTCACGGTTACAAGCTCCTTAAAATCAATGTCCGGAAATAAAGTTTTTAATTCTTCTATAGAATATAATAAACGATATTCGGGAGCGGGTATATAGTATTCTTTATAATGTTTTGCTAAATGATTGTAAACCTCAATCCGCTGTAATTCTGGAATCTCAATACCGCCTTGAGTCCCTAAGAGTGCAGCCATTGCGGTTCGGACACCTTCCCAAACGGTATCGAGGGTTTTATGATCGTGATGAGGAAGCTTAAACGAAGACTTGTCTTTGGAGTCTTTCCCATTAAACCATGCGGTCATTTGTTTGTATTCCGATAACGAAGCGTTCTCTTTTTGAACAGGCCCATCCCATTCCACATTCGTGTCTTTGTGGTTAACTTCAACCGCTTTAGTAGGGAGAGAAGAAGGCTCATTAAACGATACAACTGTTTTTGTTTTTTTGGGCATGTAATGAGATAAAGCCCTACGAACGGAAGGGGATATTTTTTCTCCTTCGATATGTCCACGGGAGAGGTGGGCAGCTAAAGCGTCTTGGTTTGCAGGGATAGGGACTACAGACCATTCGATCATATCCCACTCAAGGAATCGGAGGCAAGGCATAGACCTAGTACTGTCCGAACGGAAGTCGATAATGTCTTCGCCAGTCTCTAAGTCGATAAGGTCTTCATCCTCTGATTCAATAAACGTTGCCCTAATAGGCAAAAAGCCAATAGAAGACGCTTGTAATTCTTTGCGGGCAATCAATCGGAAGATTAGTTCGGACTCACGGGTTTCTCCATGGAAATAAGCGGTGGAGTAAATCCGGTCATCATATATCTCTAAAGCAAGATTGCCGTCTGGATCCCTAGCGGAGGCGATCGGTAGGTCGTCCGTTTTATGGGCAAAAAATACACGGGGATTTCGGGTGTAGTTTTTAAGATGGGATACGCAACCTCTCGGCAATACGATATCACCATGACGATCTTTAGATGCCGTTGTGATTACAAAACGTGCGGTCATTCGAGTTGTATCAACCTTAGGATCTTCTGCGTCATTAGCATCTAGGCCCAGTAAAGAAGAGCTAGACTCCCCTAGAGTATGAGCCATGTTTCGAATATATTCGGCAGGCATAGGAAATGCACCAAGCTTACGGGTTTCCTTAGCTTGGTAGTTTTTACGGTCCCTTATGAATGACCGAATTACATCGGGACTAGCTGTTTCTATCGAATTTGGAAGTTCAAATTTACCCATGACTATACCTCTTTATTATCATTAGGATTGGATAAAGGAGCGGAGACAGGGGCGTGTTGACCGCCCATAGGACTACTCGCAACGTTAACAGGAAGGATCGGAGTGTTACCCCAGTCGGTAGGATAGGGTTGACGACCTCTCATAATACGCACTTCATTTGGTGTAATTGCGCCGCACATGAGGTCTGTTTGAATTTGTTTTTCAACCAACTCAGGATCGTGCGGAGTAATGTCTTCCCACCAAACCTTAAGAGAATCATCGTAGTTTCTTGCTATTTTTTCGGTGATGACCTGACCAAAGTATCTAAGGATAGGGTTAATGGTCTGCTGCATAAAGGCAGCATGGGAAGCCATAACTGAACCGTAAGACATATCATTAGATAATCCGGCAGCAGAAGACGGTACACCAAACAATGCTAGAATGTTGTTTCGAACCTCGGTTGCAGTTTCACCAAAAAGCATTTGGTTAATGCCTAAGGACAAAGGGTTAACTGAAACACCAGGAGGTAGAAACATTGGCCGGTTGGTTCTTGTCTCGCCTGTGTAGCGTGACATAAATTTAGCTTCAATCCTTTTCAAGTCTTCATCGGAAGGGTCTTGAAACTTTCCATCGAATTGAACAGCTACCGTAGGGAACGTACCGTTCTTGTAGGCATGCCAACGGGATCGGTTGATCATGTCCATCGTATCGCCCCACTGAGCACCAGCCGTTAAGGGGGAGAATCCATCTATCTTTGAAATGGGGGACTTGTCTTTGAAAACGACGATCTCATCTACAGGAAGAAACTTACGGAAGTAATTGCCTTCGATAGGACGGATCTCATATCCTTCGATAAGCTTGTCTTGCCCTACGATAGGCCACATCCAATGGGAGGGTACTACCCAAATAGCGGCGGGGAGTCCAAATTTGTTCTTAGGCATCCACCAATACGCAATGCCGGTTAAGTGGTGAAACAAAATGGTTTCGTACCAAAGGTCATAGGAAGTATCGGGGTCATTGGGATCTTTGAGGAGCCGAAGCAGGGGGTGCTTGTCAGGTACAGGTTCTAAGTCTTCATGGGTTAGAAGGGGGATTAATGCTTTGTTTTTAAGGAAGTTGGAACGGGGGACTGACTGGGAGTTGTGAAATGTCCATGAAACGTTAGGGACTTGGGAAGCAATTTGGCGGGCTATGGTACGGATAGCAATGTAGATCCAATGCTTGTAGTTCCGGACCTGTTCAATTCTTGAATCAGTCCATGCAGCTACATACGGAAGAAAAGAGGGACCGTAGGATAAAAGCGTTGACAGGTCCCTGTCTGAAGCTTGGTCAGGAGGGATCCGTAATTTACGCTTACGTTTTGCCATATGTATACCTTATAATAAAGATCCTTATTATTGATATTATGAGATATAACGAGTTTAGATACAAGAGGAAATGGTGTACTTATGAATTATGAAAACCAAATAGAGCAGTTAGTAAGAGCATTACATTCGGACAATTATAGCTCTTCTGAGGTCAAAAACAGGCTTAATCAAATAATAGCAATGCCCGATAAATATAACCAAAAAACTTTTGAAGCTTGGAGAACAGCCAACGTTAGTAGACAAGGTGCGATCAAGAACCTACTAAACTCAGACAGTGATGGGAAAAGAGCCAAGCATTTAGAGCCTTGGCTAAAAGAGATAACGGGAGATAATCATGCCGGTGCTGCAAATATTGCTCGATTTACAGCAGATGTAAAATCGGTTTTTGCTTCAGCAGATGCAAAGAATAAAACCTTTACCAGAAATCATAAAGCTGAAAATCCAGAAGGAAAATTAGACGGCCCAAAAAAACCGCAGTACGGAACAAGCATGGACCCTTCCCGTTTCGTTTCCGGACTAGTGTCTTTATTAGCAAGTGGGCCATCGGTGAGCACATTAAAAGCGTACATTTCTAAAAACATTAACCCAACTAATTCTGGTGGCATTACTAAAGAGCTAAGGAGCAAAGGTCACGTAGAGTTATTTGATATGGTTGGAAACGGAACTAGAGCGGATACCAAAACTGCGGATAGTGTCTTTGAAGCGCAAATGAAAATCCACGCTAATGTTGTGAGAGATACAAACTTTAAATCCATGTTTAGATCCTCAGGAGAACTAGGGATAAAAAAGTTGTATGACCTTTTAAAAAGTAATAACTCAATAGCAATGCAAAGAATAACAGGATACTCCGCTAGTGAGTTGGCAACCATACTAAAAGAAGATGGAATCAAACAATCTTTAGTAAGTTTATGGCTAGAAGAATTACAAGGGTCAGGGGATTTAAAAAGGGCTATTGAAGGAAGGAAAGAGGATATTAAAAAAGCTACAGCACAACTTATTGAAGATCAAAAAAAAGACCTCGACCCTCACAAAGTTAAAAATTTAAAAAATATATTTGTAGATTCAGTAATGATGAAAGTGCGAAACGATATTACTAAAACACAATCAGATGCTAGGAAAGGACTTTTTGGAGATAACGTACTTCCTGACGAGTTAGTTAAAGATATGCGAACATGGACTGTAAAACATTCAATGGCTGAAATTGGTTCTTTTAAAGATAGTTTAGACCTTGTCAACATTTCTAGTAAAGAGGGACTTTTATCCATCCCTGTATTTACTGGGATTCCGGGTATATACAGTGCAGGGATTGGGGTAGAGCCCATCAAGAAACTTTTACAAGACCAAAAAACTCTTGAGTCAACACCGATTGATACAAAAAAAGAAGGTGCTTTAGACACTCGACTAAAGGATGAAAAGAGTTTAAGAGAAGCGGGAATGAAACATGCGGATGATAAATTAGCAAGTAATGAAAGTATTTACCCTGCTGCGTTTAAACAAGCTAGAAGTTTGATGCACTATCACGGGGGAAATTTGAAGGCTAATTTTCGCCGTTCTCGTTTACTACGTAATAGCGTAAGAAAAGAAGGAGATAAAAGAAAAGAAGAAATAGAAGCGGCAGTAGATGGTTTGATAATTAAAGATAATAGCATATTACTTGGGAATTTATTCAAAGCCGCACTCAAAGATATTGATAAAAAAATTAATGGCAAAGATGATTTTTACAACGCACGTCATGTAAAAGCGTTGATATCTCTAGCAAGTTTGTCAGGTCGAGCAAGAACAAGCTGGCTATCAATTTGTAATACAGCTACAGAAATGGTGGCTAGTTTAGAAAGTACAGCAAGTGGAATGGGTAGCACTTTAGATAGGGTTGTCGCAAGAGTGGACATACAAGACATTGCTAGTGAGTCCACAAGAGAATCGGGGAAAGGAGATGAGCGTAGAGCTAAATGGTCAGACCCTGGTAGACATGATTGGGAAGCTTTAAGAAACTATCAAGCTAACTTAAACAAACATGGGCCTAGAGCAGATGTAATAAGTAAATACAGCGGTTCGCACTTTGATCACCAAGGAAGAATAAAAACGGATTTATATAGAGTGATTTTTAAAGAGTGGAAGAAACAGATGTATGCGAATGGACAAGCGAGTGAGATCGAAAGTGCGGGAGGGGTAAATAAAGCTTTTCAACGTTACATGGGAAGTGAACATGCAAGACAAGGTCTTCGAGGTTTAATGGCTGAAGAGCTTCGGGAGTCTATGAGTGAACAAGACTTCAAAATTTATGATAAACGTTTAAGAGAAGAATTTTATTTGGGTCGGTATGAAAGAGCGCAAAAGTTTTTTACCTTCACAGCGTATGAAACAGTGAAAGGGCCAAACGGAAGAAATGTTATTGTACCTTTACCCATGAGAAGAGAATCCACTGAGGAAGGTTCAAGTTTAAATGGTGGAATATATGATGCAGATAAAGCAGATCGGGTGAAAAGTGAACATGAACAGCTTGCTTATGTACACGGATTAGCAGATCCTAATTCTACGCTAGATGAAAAGTATAAAGGCTTTACTTTTGTCGGGATGATACACGCTGCAAAAAATGGTGAGGACTTAAACAGAATCGAACAGCACATCTATGACTACGTTCCAAAAGAGCATCTTGACCAGTTTCAAGAAAATAGCGGCGATACTTCTATTAGCAACCTTTTAAAAAACCGGAGAGATGAACTAACAGGGCTAGGTAATGCCGCCGGTGTAACTCCCAACTCTTAAAGCTAAATTACTTCCTACTTGTTCCTACCAAAGTTTACAGCACCCCCGTATTCAAACGGGCCTGCCCTCATATTTGCCTTTGTATATGTAACTGATTTGACACCCCCATCCCCCCTTATTAACTGCTTGTGTAGTTGAGTGTGTGGTGTGTGTTGAATTGAATTGTTACGTACTGAATTGAAATATAAAGGAGTTCGATATGAGAAATGTAATCGCCTTGAATGTGTTGTTGGTGTTGGTAGTAAGTGCTCAAGCTAGTGGGGCTTATTGGTTAATTAGCAAGTCAGAACCAAAGGTAATAGCTGAAGTTAAGGTAGCTCATAAGTTTCCAGTTACTAAAGAAGGTTTAAAATTACCTAATGAATCATATACCGTGTGTCATGTGATCGGGGAAGCTGATCTAAAGGATGGAAACAATGTTCCGCTTTGGTCTTTGTTAGATACAGATCAAGGTGTTGTATTCATTACTCATGGTGGTAAAGATGGAAAAATTATAGGTATTAAATATTTCGACGATGACATGCTTGTAGATGATGCAGTTCGGATATTGAATGATCGCTATGAGGTTAAGATAGATCGAGTTATTTGTTGCTACCCAAAACAAGTAGCTGAAACATCAAAGACTGGAGTAATGCTTTCGTGTGCTTTCCATGATGGCTGTGTGTACTGCGATGCTGCACGTGGGGATGGTGCAGTTGTAAGGGTGTGGGTATCTAGCCCTGACTAAACAATTGCAGAGGACTCCTCGACAGGGGAGTAATGCACTATGTGATCTGATCTAGGTCATGTAACGGTTCCAAGTCCGGCATTCAGCTACTTACGCTTTGTAGGTAGCTGTGTTTGTTTATAGATCAAGGAGTTTTATTATGTCTATTGTATTTGTTTGCATGGTTTGTAATCACGAATCTTATCTTTGCAATTGCGGAGATAATTCAGAGTTTACAGAAGTTGAAGTGTTAGATGAGTGTGAAGGTTCTGTAAGCGGATGCTGTGAAGATGTGCTGTGTGCTGGTTGTGGTAAAGAAGAGTGCTTCTGTGCTTTTATAGACTTAGTCGAGAGTGACTGGGCCGAGAATGTTTCTGATTGCGATACTGTAGAGCTAGAAGATGAGGACTTTATCTATGCATATGATGCAGAAGATGTAGTTGATGTTTGTGACTCATGCAATCAGCAGGGATGCAACGGGCCTAATGAACGAGGGTTCTGCTTAGAGAAGGCATCGGATGAAGAGTACCAGGACATGCTTCAAAGGAAGTATTTTCAAGAAAAGGTTGAACCCATAGCTGTTGCAGTTGTACCTATGTGGGTCGAATCATTGATGGTAGTGATGATGATCTTAAGCTTCTTTGGTTTAGTGATCGACATCGCTACGGGGAAGAACAATAACCCTGTGCTAGTGACGGGGTTTTACTTGTTCTGTGCGTACTTGGTTGTTACGTATGGTGCAGTGATCATCTGGTTCTTGTGCTAATCAATGGTAAGTTAGTTCGTTTGTTTTTTCTTAATAAGCCTTTGCGTGTTGCAGAGGCTTTGTTCTTT
>Ga0209296_1000099_pt1 | contig 70743 bp, 58 predicted proteins | sample S_130206_EF_Meta_FD_187319 | JGI IMG/M metagenome (GOLD analysis project Ga0209296, IMG submission 187319) | Freshwater microbial communities from Lake Simoncouche, Canada to study carbon cycling - S_130206_EF_MetaG (SPAdes) (version 2) | ecosystem: Environmental > Aquatic > Freshwater > Lake ...
TGAACCGCGAAGGCGACTACGACTTGCGTGACTACTTGGCCAGCGCGAGCGGGGTCATCCCTGAAGGCTTGCCTGTGTTTAAGTTCCACGGTGACCCCAAGATGTCGAAGGAACTCGAAGCGCGCATTAAGGAGACCGAACTAGTCGGCGTGCAGGTCGGTGGGCGTTACTTCACAAAATTAACCATCCTCGGCTGTGTTTGGTTGGCCTGTCTCTACCCGTTAATCTTCTGGGGTCGGCCGAAGCGCTTGGCGTTGGCGCCGGTCGTCCCGCCCTTGACTGAAGCCGAAGAACTCCACGGCCTCCTGGCTAAGCTCCGCGCGGGCTCGCTGGGCGCTGCTGGGCAAGCCCGCATGGAGATGATTCTGCTCCGCTGTTGGCGGGCTGGGCTCTTAAGTACCGATGCCCCCATGCATGAGGTGCTGGCCGCTGTGGCGAAAGATGGCCGCACTGCGGAAGACCTCCGTCGCCTGCAAGCCTGGCTCTACCGCCGTGACTCGGTCGTGACGGTGGAAGAAATTGCCACCCTTGTCGCCCCCCATGCCCAGGAGCCCGCGAGCTCCATCGTTCGATGACCTTCCTTTACCCTAAGCTTTTGGCGCTTCTCGCCATCCCTGTCATCGTCGCCTTTTGGGAGTGGGTCCGTCCCGGGCAGCCGCTGGCGATGCCGTTTGACCATGCTAAAGTCGGCCGCGGCCGCTTTTGGCAGTTTCTCATCAACAGTGCGAATTGCTTACCCGCTGGGCTACTCGCCGTGGCGATTCTGTTCTTAGCCCACCCAGTTATTTTCAATCCACCGGAGGTCGAACGTCAGCTCACCAACGTCCAAATTGTCTTAGACACCTCGGGGAGTATGAAGTCGCCGCACGGCCCGCAGACCAAGGGGGTGAATTCACGGTTCGATTCGGCCATGGCTTCGATCGAGCAGTTTTTGCACTACCGCAAGGGTGATGCCTTCGGCCTCACCGTCTTCTCGCGTAATTTCGTGCACTGGGTCCCGCTGACGCTGGACACCGAAGCCATCGTCTTGGCTCGTCCCTTCATCGCCCCTTACGTCTTCCCCGATGAGTTTTGGGGCGGCACCTTCATCGGCAAGGCTCTCTACGGGGCGGCGGAACTCCTCGATCAAGCCAAGACCGGGGATCGCATGATCATTCTGCTGACGGATGGCTTGAGCCCTGACATTATCCCACCCAAGGACAGTGCGATTGTGGCGGATCTCCAAGCTAAGCGCATCAAGGTCTTTGTGATCTTCCTCATCGATCAGCCGGTCACGCCCGCACTGGTCGGGATTGCGCAGGGTTCGGGCGGTGATGCTTGGGGTGCCGTGACGCCCGAAGCTTTGAATCTAGTCTTCAAGCGCATCGACGAAATGAAGAAGGTCGTGGTGCTCGAGAAGAAACCACGCGCGGCGGATTACTACGACCCCTTCTTTGTGCCCGCCTTGGCCTTGCTGATCTGCGCGGTCCTCGCCTTGTTTGGTCTGCGGTATAACCCGTGGTAGTCGCTCACCAGATGTGCACGCGCTCCGCGGGGGCGAGCCACATGGCGTCGCCGGGCTTCGTGCCGAAGGCCTCGTGGAAGCGGTCCGTGTGCCGGAGGATGACGTTGATTCGCTGCTTGGCCGGGGCGTGGGTGTCCGAGCGCAACTGCTTCGCGAGGTTCTCCGGGCGCACCTGGCCGGCGAAGCTGAAGGCGTAGGCCAGGAAGAAGCGTTGGAGCGGCGTCTGCCCGTCGATCTTGCGCCCGGCGCGGTAGGTTTCGGTCCGCATGAACGCGTCGAGGGCCAGTTCGACGCCGCCGAGGTCGGCGATGTTCTCGCTGAGCGTGAGGCGGCCGTTCACGTGGACGCCGGGGAGCGGTTCCTCGCGATCATAGCTGCTAATGAGCTTTTCGCAGCGGGCCCGGAAGGCCGCCTCGGTCGCGGTCGACCAGCCTTCCTCGAGCCGGCCGGTCGCGCCGTAATGCCGCCCGGAATCGTCAAAGCCGTGGGTGATCTCGTGGCCGATCGTCGTGGCGATATAGCCGTAGAGCACCGCGTCATCGAGGGCCTCCCCGGCGTACCCGGGGGCGGAGAGGATGGCGGCCGGCAAGACGATTTCGTTGTTCAGCGGGTTGTAGTAGGCGTTCACGGTGTACGGGCGCATGCCCCATTCCTCGTGTTCCGGCGCCCCGCCGACGCGGGCGAACTCGCGGCGCACGGCCCAGCCATGGATGGCCGTCAAGTTATCGGCCAGCCGACCCGGGCCGATCGCGACCCCTTCGTAGAGACGCCATTTATCCGTGTAGCCGACCCGGGCCTTCACGGCCGCCAACTTGCGTGCGGCCCACTCCCGCGTGGGGGCGTCCATCCAAGGGTTGGCGCGAAGGCGTTCCGCGAAGACGGCCCGCACGTTCTCGGCCACGCCGCGGAAGCGATCGCGCTGCGCCGCGCTGAAATGCCGGGCCACGTACTCGCGCCCGACCAGGTCACCGATGGCCCCATCCTCGATTTTTAGCACCCGTTCCTCGAGGCTGCGTTGTTGTTTCGCGCCGGAGAGCACCGTGCCCTCGAAGATGAACGCGTCGGCCGCGGTGCGGGCGTTCAGGACGTCGGCGAACGTGGCAATCGCTTGGAAGCGCAGGTAGTCGCGGACGGTTTCGGCGGGCGTCGAGGCGAGGATTTTTCCCAGTCCGGTCACGAACTCTGGCTGACCGACCACCACGTGCGTCACCGCGGGTGCGCCGGCGCGCCGCAGCACTTCACCCCAGCGCAACCCCGGCGCGAGGGCGTCGAGCTCCGCGATCGTCAGCTTGTGGTAGTTTTTCTCCGGGTCTTCGAGGTCCTCGAGCGAGCGAGAGGCCTCGGCCAGACGCTTCTCGAACGCGAGGATGTCGCGGGCAGCCGTCGCCGCCCGGTCGGGGGCGTAGCCCACGTGCGCGAGCAACCGGGCCACGTGGGCGGGGAAGGCCTCCCGGACTCGCTGCGGCTCAGGCTCGGTGCCGAGGTAATAGGATTTCTCCGGCAGGGAGAGGCCGGACTGCCCCTGGAGCACGACCACATGGTGCTCGTCGCGGGCGTCTTGGTCCGCCCCGACGCCGACGTAGGAGCCGACGCCGGCGAGGGAGAGGTCGGCCGCGATCTCCAACAGTTGCTGCGGGGTCCGCGCCTCGTCCAGTCGCCCCAAAATCGAGCGCACGCTGGCGGGTAGCTCGGCCGGACCGGTCTCGAAGGCCAGGGCGGAGCGCCAGAAGTCGACGATTTGGCGCTGTGCCGGCGTCAGGTCGCCGGTGGCCGCCAGCAGGTCCCGGTGCAGGCGCAGGACGTCGGCGCGGATCAGGTCCTCCAGCCAATCATAAGAATAATACGAAGCGCGGTCGGCCGCCAGCGGGTGGGCCGCGTTCCAGCGGGCGTTGGCGTGCCGCCAGAAGTCGGCCGTCGGCGCGACGGCCGGGTCGCGGTTGGTCTCGAGGAGGTCGGCGGCCGGCAGGAGGGCCGCGGCGAGGAGGCCGGCGAGCAGGGCAGGGTGGCGCATGGGGGTGAAGCGAGGAAACCCGCCGCCGCCATGATGTAAACCCTAACCCCGGTTTAGCGTCGGTCCTTCGCGTAAGCCTTGCCGGTCGCGGTCAGCTTGCCGTCGTCGTCGAAGAGCCGGCCGGTCCCCGCCTTCGGGTGATGCCAGGCGTAGCGCTGGACCCAGTCCGTCTGCTCCATCCAGGTGGAGGTCTCGGCGATGAACTCCGCCACCTGGGCGCTCGTGTAGCGGTCGGGTTGCTGCTCGGAGGACGCGCTCGTCTGCGGGCAATACTCGGTGATCCAGAGCGGTTTGCCGTAGGCCTCATGGATGGCCTTGAGGTCGGTGATGAATTTCTTGGCGTCCGCGCCCTTATACCAATGCACGGCGATCGCATCGACCTTCGGCTTGGCCTTTAGGAACGCCGGGAGCCAGTCGCCGGTGATCGGGTTGCCTGCCATGGCCGGAGCGACGGTGTAGCGGGCCTTGGCGGTGACCGTCGACCAGGCTTCGAGCGCTTCGAGCACGGTCATGTTGGCTTGCTTGGGGTGGTCGGGCTCGTTGAAACCCAGCACGAACTCCGCGTTATTGGCCGGCGCTGCTCGCTTGGCCGAGTAGACCATGGGGACAAAGACCACGCGGGTGTTGAGGGCGGTCTTATTCCCCCAGTTGTAATACCAACCCACCTTAAGCGCCTCGAGCTGGGCCAGGCCCATGCCCTTGTTCTCGGGAAGGCCGAACCCTTTTTTCTTGGACGGGGCCGGCTCCGCCGCCGGTTCGGCGGCGCGGGCCAGGTGGCCCGCCAGGCAGGCGAGGGCGGACAGCAGGAGGAGGCAGGCTTGGCGCATGACGGTGAAGAAGGCTCAGAGGCCGCCGCCGCGGGCCTTGTTGGCGTCGCCGACGTACCAGTTCTCCAGCTTCTCGCGCGCCCAGGGGGTCTTGCGGAGGAAGTTGAGCGACGACTTGATCGTCGGGTCGAACATGAAGCAGCGGATGGGGATCCGTTCGGCCAACTCATGCCAGCCGTAGCGGTCCACCATCGTCTCGAGGACATTCTGCAAGGTGACGCCGTGCAGGGGGTCGCGAGGGTGCGGACGGGGAGCGGGGTCGCTCATGGGGTTAGGCGGGCAGGTGGCGAAGGAAGACGACTTGGGCCACCGCCACGATCTTCGGCGGTTGCAGGCGGGGACGGATGAAGGCCGGGTCGCTGGTCGCGCTCGTGACCTCATAGTTGCCCTTGTAGAACCAGCGACCGCCTTCGGTCCGACGAATATAAACGGGCAGCGGGCCCTTGGTCTCGGCGAGCTTGATGCCCCATTTGGCCTGATCGTCCTTGCGGCCGACCCAGACCTCGGCCGGCTCATCGTCGGCGCGCGGGTTCCAGCCTAGCCCGAGACAGAGGCCGATGACCTTGCCTTCGCGGTGCAGGACAAAATTCGGGGGCTTGGGGTCGCCGCCGCGGGCGGCGCGGAGGTCGGCGAACTCGTAACTCTCGCCGACGACGTGCGGGGTCGGGGTGGGAGCGGACGGTTCAGAGGACATGCCGGAGAGGAAGGGGTCGCCCCGTGGGAGGCAACCCTAGACGGGCGGTCGGCTCAGAGACCGACGACCTGGACGTCTTCGGGGCGTTCCACCGCGAAGCGGAAGGGTAGGTCCTGCTTAGCGCCGGCCTTGAGGGGGAGGCGCCATTCAAGGAACTTACTCTCGTTCATCTTCAGGTCGCCAGTGTCCTTTTCGTAGCGGGGGACCTCGAGGACGACCTTGATGTCCTCGTGGTTGGAGGCGGGGACTTGATCCCACAGGACGAGTTCGATGTCGGTCGCCTTACTGTTCTTCAGTTTGAAGACCTGGTCAAACACGGTGCGGAGGGTCTTCTTGCCGAAGACGCCGGAAGTCTCCTCGCGCCGGGCCAGTTCCTTGCGCTCGACGGTCACGCTTTGGTCGACTCCGAGGTAGGTCCAGAACTCCTGACCGGACGGCACGAGGTCGAGGTTGGCCTGCGCGACAAACGCGCCGTCGAGGAAGACGGAGGTCGGGCCCGGCAGGAAGGTGTAGTCGGTCTTGTTGATCGCCTTGGTCTTCAGGTAGACGAAGGTCGAGAGCTTCGGCACGCAGGTATGGCGGAAGTAGGAAGGGAAGGTTTCCCGCATGACCGTCACCTGCGCCGGCTTGTTGTCGGTGAGGATGTCGGATTTGCGATCGATGACGAAGGTCGCGGCGGTACCGCCCGTCTGGACGGTGGCGCGGCTCTCATCCATGGAGCGCATCCGCTTCGCGAGTTCCTCACGCTCCAGGCCGCCGGTGAGCATACCGTTGACCGCGAAGTTGTTCCCGTTCGTCCGGATGTCATTAAACATCTGGGCGTTGCCGCGGTCGGCCCCAGCCTTGCGGGTACCGTCGAAGCTCGAGACACCACCGAGCGCCACCGCCTCGAGTCCCTTGTTCTGCGGCTCGAATTTAGCGAGGAACCAGGGGTCCATTCGGGGTTCGCGCCCGGCGAGGGCGGGTTGGGCGGTCGAGAGTCGAAGGCTCACGCCTTTCCAGTCCTCGCCGGTCGCTTGACGGACCTCCGCGTGGTAAGTGACATCGAGGGTTTTGGCCTGCGTGTCGGCGCGCATGTCATAGGACGGCGACCAGCTGGGCCCGCGGACCAGGTAGCTGAGGCTGACCTCCACTTCGCCGGCCTGACGAACGTCGAGGTTGACCTTGGCCTGTAGTCGCGATTTCCGGCTATTACCCCGGAGGGCGACGAGTTCCCGGGTGAGGCGGTCGACCTCATTGCGCACCGTTTCGCGGTCGGCTTGGAGGGCGATGGTTTGGCGATCCAACTCGGCTAATTGCTTGTCCTGGAAATCAAGGAAGGCGGCCCACTTCAACGGGTCCATCTCGGGATTGGCGGATTCCTTGCCTGCGGTCGTCAGGCGGCCGAGCATCTTGTCCAAGGCCGACTTCTGGAAGGCGAGGCGGGCCTCGGTCTGGGTCAGGGCCTGATGACGAAGGTCCTGGGCTTTCAGCGCGTCCTGCAGCGCCCGGACTTTCTCGTTGGCGACCTCCTTGGTCTGGATCGTCTCGGGGCGGATATCGATCAGCGTGAAAGTGCCGCGACCTTCGACGCGTAATTGGTTGAGCTGGGTGGCGCCCGGCAGCTGGTCGAAGACGAGGGTTTGTTCGCCGGCCGCGAGGTGTCCCTTGTAGGTGCGGACGACCTCGGCCCGGTCGGCGTAGACGGTGACTTGGGTGATGGGGGCGCCGTCGGTCTTGACCTCGGCAGCACCGAGGGTGGCCGCGAGGAGGAGCAGGGAGGGGGAGAGTTTCATGTGAAAGCGGGTGCGCGGGGTGAGGGTTACTGGCCGACGACAATGACGTCCTCGGGACGCTCGACGGCGAAGCGGAAGGGCACGTCGAGTTTATCGCCGGCGCCGAGGCGGAGACGCCACTCGAGGAATTTCTGCTCGTTGAGCTTGAGGGCCTCGGTGTCTTTTTCGTAGCGCGGCTCTTCGAGGATGACCTTGATCTCCTCGTGGTTGCTCATCGGCAATTGGTCAGCCACGGTCAGGTCGATGTCCGCCTGCTTCCCGTTGGTGACTTTGAAGACGTGGTCGTGCACCGTGCGGTGGGTCTTCTTGCCGAAGACGCCCGTGACTTCCTCGCGGCGAGCGAGCACCTTGCGGTCGACCTTGACGGATTGGTCCACGCCCAGGAAGGCGCTGAACTCCTGCCCAGCCGGGACGAGGTCCATCGTCGAGGCCGCGACATACGCCCCGTCGAGGAAGACCGCGATTGGGCCGACGAGGAAGGGGTAGTCGCTTTTGTTGACGGCGCTGGCCTTGAGGTAGACGTTGGGGGAGAGCTTGGGGACGCAGCTGTGCCGGAAGGCGGCGCTGAAGGTCTCTTGGGCGATCGCCACCTTGACGGACTTGGGGTCGGAGGGGATATCGTAGGCGCGGTCGACCTTGAACAAGGCGGCGGTGCCGCCGGTCTGGACCGTCGTCGTCAGGGCGTCCATCGCGGGTGCCATCGGGGCCGCGGCGGCCTTCGCAGCCGTGGCGATCGAGACGTTGCCGGTCGCTCGTCCCCGGCGGGCATCGGCATTCCCGCCGAACTGCTTGTCACTAAGCTTGCCGGCACTGGCTTGGCCTTCCTCCTTGAGTTCGGAGAGATCGGCGAGGGGGACGACGGGCTCAGCTTTATAGAGGGCCCACGGGCTCAGCTCCGGTTCGCGCCCGCCCACGCCGGGTTGCGCGGTCGAGAGCCGGAGGCTGACGCCTTTCCAATCTTCGCCGGTGCGTTGCCGGACATTGGCCTGGTAGACGACGGTCAGGTTCTTCGCGGCGGTGTCGGCGCGGACATCATAGAGCGGCGCCCAGCTCGGGCCGGACACCACGTAGGAAAGGTCGAACTGTTGCGGGCCGGGGGTCTTCACCTCGATTTTCACGCGCGCCACATTACGGAACTTGAAGCGGTTGCCGTTGAGCTGGTTCAGGTCGCGCTCCAGGCGGCTGATTTCGGCGCGCAAGCCATCGTCGCGCACCTTGAGCTGGAGGGTCTCCTGGTCCAGCTTGGCCAACGCCTCGACATGGTAGGTGAGATAGCCGGCCCATTTCGTCGGGTCGAGTTCGGGGTTGGCGGATTCCTTGCCCACGGCGGTCAGGCGCGCCAGCACCTTGTCGAGCGAGGCCCGTCGCTGGGCGTTGCGGGTCTGGGCTTGGGTGACTTCCTGGAGTTTGACCTGTTCCGTCTTCAAGTCCGCGGCCAACTGGCGCACCTGGGCGTCGGCGACCTCCAAGGTCTGGACGTTCTCCGCGCGGATATCGATGAGGGTGAAGCTGCCTTGCCCATCGACGCGCACTGATGAGAGGTCCGTATCGCCCGGTAGTTGGTCGAAGAGCAGGGTTTGCTCGCCCGCCGTCAGCGTGGTCGCGAAATGCCGGACGACCTCGGCCCGATCGGCGTAGACCGTGACGCGGGTGATTTTCGCGTCCGTGGTCGGGATGTCTGCGGCCAACAGCGGCAGGGAAAGGGCGGCGAGGAGCAGTCGGGACAGGGGGCGCATTGGGAGGGGCTTCTTTATAAGCGCTACCAAGGCTTAATCCCGTCTAAAATGTATTCTCCCCCCGCCTAGTCACCGTCCGGCTCCATTTTTGTGCTAAACTTGTAATTTAAAGCCCTGCCCCCCGCTTGCACCCGGGGGCGGGGCGGTTAGACCTGAGGGGTCCCCATGGTCCTCGTCCATATCGCCCGTGCTGGCCAACTCATCGGCCGCTACCCGGAGGCGGACCTTCCGGTCCTCATCGGGGCGGGGACGGTCAAGCGCACGGACCATTATTGGAAGAAGGGCATGGCGGGGTGGCTTCTCGTGGGGACCCGTTTCGATCCGCCCGCGCCGGCGACTTTGCCCGTTCCTTTACCCACCCTGGTGCCGAGCAAGCCCGACCCGCGGACGCATCACCGTTACGAATGCCTACGTTGCAGCGCCAAGTTCAACGAGACTGTCGATCGCAAGCCCGGCAGCACGCTGCTCGAGATCATCTATTGGTGTGTGACTCCTTGGGCTGGCGGCGCGTATTCGGCTGGCCGCAGTCTCGGCAAAACCAACCACTGCCCCCGCTGCGACTCCGAGCAGATCCACGAGGAAGTGTGGTAGGGGAGGGCGAAGTAGGGAATAGGGAGTAGGGAATAGGGAATAGGGAGTAGGGATTAGGGAGTCGGGAATAGGATGCGGAGGGCTGTAGCCCTTCACCTAACACCTAACACCTGCCCTTTAGGCCTTCTTCTCTTCTTCCACCGTGCGGATGCGCAGGTCGCGCAACTGCTTGGCGCTGACGGGGCTCGGGCAGTCGGCCATGAGGTCGCGCCCGTTCTGGTTCTTGGGGAAGGCGAGGATGTCGCGGATCGAGCTGCGGCCGGCGAGCATGGCCACGACGCGGTCGAAGCCTAGGGCGATGCCGCCGTGGGGCGGGGCGCCGTAGGCGAAGGCCTTGAGCATGTAGCCAAAGCGGCTCTCCACCAGGTCCTGCGGGATTTTGAGGATGTCCTCGAAGACGCGCTTCTGCACGGCAGGGTTATGGATGCGGATGGAGCCACCGCCGAGTTCGACCCCGTTAAGGACGATGTCGTAGTGCTGCCCGCGGACCTTGGCGGGATCGGTGGCGAGCAACGGTTCGTCCTCCTTGACCGGTGCGGTGAAGGGGTGGTGGGCGGAGAGGTAGCGCTTCTCTTCCTCGTCCCAGAGCATCAGGGGGAACTCGATGACCCAGAGGAAGTTGTACTGGTCCGTCGGGAGGCTGAGGCGGCCCTTGGCCTTGAGGAGCGCGGCGGACTCGAGGCGGATGCGGCCAAGCACATTGGAGGCCTGCTCCCACGGGGCCGCGGCGAAGAAGATGATATCGCCATCCTCGATCTTGAGGGTGGCTTTGAGCACGGCCTTCTCCTGGTCGGAGAAGAACTTGGTGATGGGCGACTTCCATTCCCCGCCCTCGACCTTGATGAAGGCCAGGCCCTTGGCGCCCTGGCTCTTCGCGATGGTCTCAAGGTTGGTCAGCTCGCCCTGGGTGAGGTCGGCGAGGCCCTTGGCGTTGATCGCGCGCACCACGGAGCCCGGGGTGTTGGCGGCGCCGTGGAAGACCTTGAAAGCGGAGTTCTGGAAGAGCGCGGTGAGGTCTTGGATCTCCATCGCGAACCGTGTGTCGGGCTTGTCGATGCCGAAGCGATCCATCGCCTCCTGGTAGGACATGCGCAGGAAGGGCGTGGGGATGTCGACGCCGAGGGTCTCCTTCCAGGTGCGCTTGAGGATGCCCTCGATCAGCTTGTACATGTCCTCGCGGTCGATGAAGGACATCTCGAGGTCGACTTGCGTGAACTCCGGCTGGCGGTCCGCGCGGAGGTCCTCGTCGCGGTAGCAACGGGCCATCTGGTAGTAGCGCTCGACGCCGGCGACCATCAGCATCTGCTTGTACTGCTGCGGGGACTGCGTGAGGGCGTAGAACTCGCCCGGGTTGGTACGGCTCGGCACGAGGAACTCGCGGGCACCTTCGGGCGTGCTCTTGAAGAGGGTCGGAGTCTCGATCTCGAGGAAGTCCTGGCCGTCGAGCTCGGCGCGGATCGCGCGGGCGGCCTTGGCGCGGAGTTTGAGCAGGCCGATGTTGCGGGGGCGGCGCAGGTCGAGGAAGCGGTACTCGAGGCGGAGGTCTTCGTTCACCTTGTCGGCCTTGTCGTCGTCCATCGGGAACGGTAGGTCGGCGCAGACATTATGGACTTCAATCGTGGCGGCCACGACCTCGACGGCACCGGTGCCGAGCTTCGGGTTGACGGTCTCAGGGGAGCGGGCGGTGACCTTGCCGGTGATCTCGATCACAGACTCGGTCTTCAGTCGCTGGGCCACCTCTTGGTTGGCGCCGGGGTTGAAGACCACCTGGGTCAAGCCCTCGCGGTCGCGGAGGTCGATGAAGGTCACGCCGCCGAGGTCGCGCTTGGTGTCGACCCAGCCCACGAGGGTCACGGTCTGGCCGGCGTCGGCGGGGCGGAGGGCGTTGCAGGTGTGGGAGCGTTTCATGGCGGGGGCGGCGGCAAAAGTTAAGGGTTATGGTTACCCTTAAATCCCCCCCTGAAACAAGCATTAACCCTTGGTTAAGGGCGGTTTAGGTGGTCCTTCGGTCGCTTCCGGTTGCCCTTTCCAAGGTTTTAGATGGCATAGGTGGAAACCCCCATGCGTCGATCCCGCGTCTCCCTTGGTCTTTTGGCTCTCTGCTTTGGCGCCGTTGGGGCCGTCGCCGCTGAGCCAGGGAAGGTCGAGATGGCCGGCTACCTGCTCGTTCCAACCGAGCGGGTGCCGGAGACCTACGACGCTGGCTTCTCGATCTACGCCGCCGCCTGGCCGCTGTTGAATCAATACCCTGGCCATCGCTTCCAGACGGGCCTCTTCGGCACCTGGATGCATCCGCAGTATCCTAAGGATGCGAAACCCAAGGACCTGTATAACGATATCGAAGGCGGCCTCGGCTGGTGGCGCGACACGCACTTCCCGACGACGACGCCGAAGTTCATCATGGGTGGCGTCGGCGTGAACTTTTACGATATCGCCAATGGACCGGGCTACGGGCGTGGTACTTGGGAAGATCCGCGCGGGCTCTACGGCGTCGCCCAGCTGACGCCTTGGCTGCTCTTTCCGCTCGACGGCCTCAACTTGAAGCAGGGCGTCAATGGCGAGCTCTTCGGCTACGGTTACCTGCCGATGCCGTTCGCGCAGGCGAAGACAAAGACCGAGGGCAAGGACGTCCCGACCGGTGGCAACTGCTGGACGCTTTTCCTGAACTCCGCGAACTTCAAGGGGCCGGTCTGCTTCTTCACGCCGAACTTCTGGTCGCGCGCGGCGCTCCGCAATCCAGCGGTCGCCGGTCAGATGCTGGATTCGCGTGGCTCGGACCCAAACAAGCACTTTCAGATGGAGACCCAATACGTCCCCGCCGCGCAGGCTAAGGACGAGAAGGGGGAGACCTATGCGCGCGTGGCGCCAACGTCCTTTCCAGTCGGCGCGGACGGTACCACCGTCGTGCTGCATCGGCTGACGTCGTATGATCGTCGGGCGATGTACGACGGCGTGAAGGCGTGGTTCGACGGTGGCCCAGTGGCCACAGGTGCGGTCAATCCTGCCGGCGCTTATCTCCAGAGCTTCAAGAACAACGGCGGCTCGACGTGGAGTATCTATAAGCAGGGTACCACGCGGGAGGCCAAGCCAGGCCTGGCTTGGAAATCCTTCGCCAGTCCGCACTCGCCGGATCCGATGACCTATGGCTACAAGTGGGATGACAAACTCGTCTCACGCAGCACGCCCGGTCTCGTGACGCTGCCCCAGTATTATCGTTTCGGCACCGGCGGGAAGAACGGGCAGTGGACGCCGGTGACGGCGGCCGAGGTCCCGGCCACAACGGGCCTGACGCAGATGAGCTTCGATCCCCCGAAGGAAAAGCCGCAGTTGCCGCGGGAGACCCAGCCCGGCGAAAAGACGACCTGGAAGATTCCGGGGCCCAAGGCCGGACCCTTCAAGGCCTTCCTCGGCGACGGCAGCGTCGTCACTTATTACTGGTATCGCTTCGCTGACCAACCCGCGATCCTCAACGCCGACCTGACGTCCGCTGAACGCGAAGCGCTGCAGGTCAAGGTCGAGAAGCTGCATCGCTTCTGGACCAAGGATCGTGACTACCTTGCACCGCCGACCGTCGGCAAGCTGGCCGCACTCGATCCGGCGCAGGTCCTGACCCCGCCCAAGGGCCTCGAGATCGGCTACGTGCCTATTGCGACGCGACAGGAACTGGCCGTGCCGGCGAAGAAGTAGCCTTCCTTAGCGACGGTCGAGGTCCTTGGTCTCGACCGGTTCGACGTGGGCGAGGTGGTCGGGGTCTTTCTTGCCCGTGAGCACCTTGAATAGGCACCAGACGAAGAGTCCGGTCACGGCGCCCACCGAGATGAGCATGAAGAGGAGTCCAGCGGTAGTCATGGTCGTGAGGGCGGAGGGTTAGCGGGTTTCCCAGCGTTGGCCGGCGCGGCGAATTAGCAGCGCCGTGAAGACGGCGAAGAGGAGAAGGAAGAAGACCGTCAGGCGGGCGACGCCGCTCGCGGGGTGACCCGGGCCGCCGACGAGGTCCAGGATCGGCTCGGTGGGCAGGAAGACCGGCGCGGTGAAGGAGAGGTTCCATCCCGCGACATTCTTCAGGACGAACATGGCAAAAATGATGGTCAGGAAGGCCGGCGACACCCAGCGAATGACGAATTTAAAGACTCGGGGGATGCGTAGGTCTGCGCCGTGGTGGGCCTCGGTCCAGCCGCGTTCCGTGCCGAAGACGAGGTTGAACACGTAGATCAGGATCGTGCCCTGCAGGAAGATGCCGATGTCGCCAATCCAGAAGTCCACGGTTGAGAGGGCCTTGAGGCCTTCGCTGAACCAGACGACCAGCGTGCAACCGACGGCGGTGACGAGGCCGAGCAGCGCGACCGAGCCCCGGCGGTCGAGACCTAGGCCTTCTTCGAGGAAGGCGATCCCCGGCTGCAGCATCGAGAGGGACGAGGTAATGGCGGCGATGAAGAGCAGGGTGAAGAAGAGGCCGCCAAACAGGTGGCCGTAGGGCATGCCTGCGAACACCTGCGGGAGAACGTTGAAGCCGAGGGCGAAGGTGCCGCCGGCGACGGCCGAGGCGCCGAGGAAGGCAAAGGCGGCCGGTACGGTGATCAAGCCGCCTAGGCCGACCTCGCAGAATTCGTTGGCCGCCGTCGCGGTCAGCCCGCTGAGCACCACGTCATCCTTCTTCTTGAGGTAGCTCGCGTAGGTGATGATCACGCCGAAGCCGACCGACAGGGTGAAGAAGATCTGCGAGGCGGCCTTGAGCCAGACGGCGGGGTTGGAGAGGCCCTTGGCGATGTCGTGGGGGTTCCACATGTAGCCGAGGCCATTCCAGACGCTGAGCTCGGGCTTTGTCGGGTCGGGGGTGCCGAGGGTCATGACGCGGACGAGCAGGGCCAGCGCGATGACGATGAGGAGGGGCATGCCCCAGTTGCAGATGAACTCGATCCCCTTGGAGAGGCCGCGGTAGATGATGACGAAGTTGAGGATGAAGACGCCGACAAAGAAGAGGAAGGGGCCGGTGAAGCCGAGAGTCGAGCCGTCGATAGCCTGCCCGGTGAAGGCGCTGAAGAAGCGCGCGTAGGTGGTCGGGTCCTTGCCGAGGTCAAGGCCGCCCGTGAAGCTGTGCCAAGCGTAGCCGAGGCACCACGACTCGATGACGACATAATAGAAGTAGACGCCTACGGGGATGATGAACCCGAGGAGGCCGATGTATTTGCCCCAGGGCTTACGGATGATGGCATGGAAGATCCCCGGGGAGGAGTTGTAGCCTTGCGTGCCGCCGAAACGACCGAGGGTCCATTCGACCCAGCAGATCGGCAGACCCACGACCAGGAGCGAGATGAAGTAGGCGATCAGGAAGGCGCCGCCGCCCGTCTCCCGGTCGGCCACGAGGCCCGGGAAGCGCAAGAAGTTGCCGAGGCCGACGGCGCTGCCGGCCACGGCCATGATGACGCCGATTTTTGAGCTCCAGGCTTCGGTTTTCTTTTGGGTCATGGGGAAGGGTCCGCATGGCATAAGGGAGGGAAGGGTGGAGGGCAAGGCGAGCCCTCGGTAACTTGCTCGCTTGGCGGGGCGGAAAGCCCGCCAAACCGCCTTTAAACAGCCACGCCCATTATTCTCGCCCTTTTCATTTCACCCACTCACTTTGAGGCAATGTCTTTTGATACTCTCGGCCTTGATGCCGCCATCCTGAAGGCCGTGGCCGACCAGGGGTACACGGTGCCGACACCCATTCAGGCGGCGACCATCCCGGTTATCTTGGAGGGAACCGACGTCATCGGCATCGCCCAGACGGGTACCGGCAAGACCGCCGCGTTCACCCTCCCGCTCATCACCAAGCTATTGCGCACCAAGTCCGGCTCCCACCGCGGAATGGTCCGTTGCCTGATCCTAGCCCCGACCCGCGAACTGGTCGTCCAAATCGCCGAGAACGTGAGTGCCTATTCTCGCTACGCCGGCCTCTCGGTCGCCACCTGCTACGGCGGCGTCGGCGAACGCCCGCAGATCGCCGCCCTCCGCTCGGGTTGCGATGTCCTGGTAGCCACCCCGGGTCGGTTGCTCGACTTGGGCAGCCAAGGGCATGGCAATTTCGGCGCCTTGGAGTACCTCGTGCTCGACGAGGCCGACCGCATGCTCGACATGGGCTTCCTGCCTGCGATCAACACGATCGTCCGCGCCCTGCCGAAGGAACGGCAGACCTTGCTCTTCTCCGCCACGCTCTCGCGCGAGATCGAGGCCCTGACCGCGCAGTTCCAGCGCTCGCCCAAGATCCTCGAGATCGGCCGTCGCGCGAACCCCGCCGAAACCGTCACCCAGTTGCTCTTCGAGTGCCCGGGTGCCCTCAAACAGGTCATGCTACACCACCTCCTGGCCAACCCGGAGATGAAGATGGAGACGGTCCTGGTCTTTGCGCGCACCAAGCATGGGGCGGACCGCATCTGTCGTAAGCTGGCGGGCGCGGACATCCCCTGCGCCGCGATCCACGCCAACCGCTCGCAGAGCCAGCGTCAGCGCGCCCTGCAGGCCTTTAAGAACGGTGAGATCCGCGTCCTGGTCGCCACCGACATCGCCTCCCGCGGTATCGACGTCGAGGGTATCTCCCACGTGGTGAACTTCGACTTCCCCGACGCGCTCGAGGATTACGTGCACCGTATCGGCCGCACCGGTCGCGCCCTCTCCACGGGGACCGCCATCACGTTCATCACCCGCGAGGACTACTCCGAGCTGCGCCGCCTCGAACGAATCGTCGGCAAGCACCTGCATTGCGGCAAACTTCCGGGCTTCGACTACACCCAGCAGGCCCCGGCCCGCACGCCGGAAGATTTTCAACGCGACGTCGACCCGCGCGCCAATGGTGGCCGTCCGCAGCGTTCGCAGGAAGGTCATCAGCACCCGCAGGGCGGTCGCTTCGGCGGCCAGCGCGCCGCGGAAGGCCGTTACCGTCCCTTTGGCCGCCCCGGTACCCGTCGCCAAGGTGGACCGCGGTAAGGGAGGAGTGGGGAGTAGGTGTTGGGGAGTAGGCTTTAGGAAGTAGGTATTAGGTTTTAGGGGCAGGTGCTGGGTTGCTTGGTGTGCTGCTTGGCGGCCCTCGCAGTTCGGCGAGATGCAACCCTGCTGCCTAATCCCCGGGACCTACTCCCCGTCTTGCCCGAACCTCTCTGCTTCCCATCAGCCAGATTTCCGGCTATGCAGGCAGGATCCCTCCCATGCGTTCCCTACTTCCCCTCCTCCTGGTCGCCGGCCTGTGTGCCGCCGACGCCCCCAAGGCCGCCCCCGCCGCGCCCAAGCTCCCGGTCGCAGCGGAGTCGGCGATCGCCAAGAAGAAGGAGCTCCTCTTCGAGGATAACTTCGAGGGTGCCGAGTCCGATAAACGCTGGGTCAAGGTCGTGCCGACCTTCGCCGTGGCGCAAGGCGTGCTGAAGGGCACCCAGACCCGCGATAAGGCCATCCCGGCCGCCGACGGCAAGCCGGCGGTCACCGCCCACGCCGCGGTGCACGGCCTCGAGGTGCCGACCAAGGACAGTATCGTCGAGTGCAAGGTCCGCTTCGACGGCGCCACGATGATCGACGTCGAGTTCGACGACCGCAAGTACACCGGTTGCCACTACGGCCACATCTGCCGCGCCCAGCTGCGCTTCAACCCGAAGGACAAGACCTTCTCCGCAGTCATCATCGACGAGAAGGATGGCAACATGCGTAATGACATCCACGCCATGAAGTCCGACCCGGCGAAGAAGGCCGAGGTCGCCAAGCTGCTCGTCGGTCGCCAGGCGACTTTCCCAGTGAAGGGTGACCTCGCCGAGGGCAAGTGGCTCGCCGTGGTCGTCGAGACCGTGGGCGAGGAAATGCGCATGACTGTCGACGGCCAGCCGGTCGCCTACCTGAAGTCCTCCGGCATCGCCCATGCGACCAAGTCGCGCCTCGAGTTCGGCGTGGCCGGCAAGGATGGTTGCCTCGACGACCTCAAGGTCTGGAACGCCGAGCCTGCGAAGTAAGGGTTGCGCGCGGGACTTGACTTGGCCTCCGGCCCGTGCCGGGGGTCTTTTTATGCCGATTTCGGCAGGCTAGCCAGCAGTTGCTCCAGCTCGCGCCCGTAGCGGACGTAGGAGTGAAAGCGCTCCGCCGGGCTGGCCTGCGCCGCCCCGGCCCCGAGGTGCACGATCTTGGCGACGTGCGGTTCAATCGTGAGGCCGGCGGTGTAGCCGGACGCGAGCAGGTCCGCCAGCACTTCGGGCACGTGCGCATCCCCTTGGCCTGGGTAGGTGAAGGCGTCGCTCTTGCCTCCGCCCGGCGCGCGGCGACAGTCCTTCACGTGCACGTAGGCGATGAACGGACGAATCGCCCGGTAGAACTCCAGCGTGTCCTGCCCGTAGGACGCGGTGTTGCCGATGTCGAAGAGGTAGCGGACGTGGGGGTGAGCGAGTTCCTCGAGGAAGGCGCGGGCGTTCGCCGGGGTCGCCCCCGCCCAGCCCTCGCAGTTCTCGAAGAGCAGGACGATGTCGCCGTCGGCGGCGAGCTTCGCCATCTCGCGATAGCGACGCAGGCCTTCATCGCGCCAGGCGTGGTCCGTGACGCCCGCCTGCATCCAGCCCATCGTGCGCACCAGTCGCGTGCCCGCGCGGCGCATCCGGGGAATCAGTACGCGCAGGTCAGCGAGATCGGTCGCGAAATCGCCGGTGATCGGCCGGCTCCAGTTGCCGATGGCCGAGCCGAAACTGCTGACCCGGAGGCCGGCGCTTTCGATCGTGTCCATCGCCCGGGCGAATTCATCGTCGGTCACCGCCGCCGAGCAAATTTGCCGCCCCTCGAGGAGGCGCAGTTCGATCGCCGACCAGCCCAAGGCCCGTTGCGCGGCGACCTGCCCGGCGATATCGTCGGCCGCTTCGTCGGCGAGGCCGGAGAGAGGGAAGGGGGGCATGGCGGGAGACTGGTGGGCCGCGTCGGGGCTGGAAAGTGGGAAAGCGCGGGGTCGGCGCCCCTTACCGGAGTAACCAGTCCGTGGCGGCGTCAGCACGTTCAGTGGGGGTGCCTTCGAAAGTCGTGAGGTTGGGCCGGGCCATCGGCAAGTCGGGGTGGGTGCCTTCGCCGGCGAGCCAGAGGGATTGGTCGCGCGGCAGGCAGGAAAGTAAGCCCGGCAAATCGAGGTATTTAGCGGCCCCCGGCGCGAACAGGGGATGGCGGAAATCAGTCAGCGACCCAAAGCGGAAGCCTTCGGTGTCGAGGGCCAAGGGGAGCGAACGAAGGTCAAGTGCCGCGAGCGCCGCGCTCGGCACCGCCTGCCCCCAAGCGGCCAGTTTCAGGCGGCCGCCGAGCGTCGGCAGTCCCGCACCGAACGACGCTTGGCGGAAGAATGCGACGATTGTCTGCACGTCATGGGCGCGCTGGACCACCAGACAATCGTTATAGCCAAACGTGTAGGCCGCCGCCTCGCGGGGCTCCTTGACCTTGCGTGTCTGGCGGAGGCCGGCGCCGCCTTGCTGATAGAGATCGGCCCCGATCACGGTGACGCCCGCATCGAGGAGTTTCTGGACGGCCGGTTGGAGCTTTCGTTCGGCGTCGCGCAACCCGGCCTTGCCGGCGGTATCCAGCCAGATCACCGCCTCGCCGCGCGGCTTGATTGGGTGCAGCCACTCGATGGCCACTTCCTCGCCCGCGGCGTTGCGGAGCGTGCCTTTAATCTCGAAATGCGTCGACCGCCACTGCGTCAGGGGCTCGACCAAAATGCCGGTGGCGGCGGGTTCAGCACGCCGTAGGCTGCGCCATCCGGCCGCGACCTCGGGGTTGAAGCCATCCCGGAAACCGGCCTTCAGCTGGGCCTCCGCGTCGGTGTGGAACCAGCGGAGTAATCGCCGCTCAAAGTCGGGATCCGCGGCGGGTGGCGCGGGGTGGGTGGCATCCCAGACGGTCAGGGCGGCCTTCCCTAACACGGTGTAGTCGCGTTCCACGATCGGGGAGGGCAGGCCGAGCCGGAAGTGCCGGTTCAGCCACTCGTAGAAGGCCATGCGGGCCGCCCGGTTGTAGTTGTGAGGCGAGCGTTCATCCCGATGCAGCATGACCTGGTCGGCCGCGCCCAGCCGGGCGTAATAAGCCTGCAGCTCGGGGAAGCCCTTGGTCGAAAGCTCCTTCGTCCAGTCGTTCGCTGTCGTCAGGCCTTGCGGCTTCGGCGCGAACATCGCGGCGAAGTCGACGTTGCCCCGGCCGACGCGCAGCAGGGAGGCGTTCTCGCAGGTGCAGCCCCCCTGCATCGCGGTGGAGACCATCACGGCGGGGAAGGAAAGGGCGATCCGGTCGTCGAGCGCGGCGAGGATCATCGTCTGGGTCCCGCCCCCGCTCGCCCCGGTGATGGCCACGCGCGTCGGGTCGACCTCGGGCAGGCTCAGCACGAAGTCGAGCGAGCGTAGGTTGTTCCAGGTCTGCAGCCCCATCACGCTTTGTAGGTGCGCCTCCGCTTGTGGGCTGTAGAGCCCCCAGTCCGCGGGGCGGTTCATCTCGGGCCGTTGCTTGGCGAAGCGATGAATCACCGCCTCCGAGAATTGCAGGGAGTCCGCGTCACTCAGGCTATCCCACTGCCAGACCAAGCAGCCCATGCGGGCGAGCTGCACGCACATCGCTTGGAAGCGGCTCTTGCCCCCCTCGACAAAGACTTCCTGACCGGTCGCGATCTCTTGGCGGACGTAGTCCGGGGCTTGATTGATGAAGCGGGCATCCTTCCAGTGGCCGTGGGCGAAGAGTACCGCCGGGATCCGCCCCGTGGGGTGTTTCGGGCGGTAAAGGTTCCCCGTTACGTAGAAGCCAGGGGCGCTCTCGAAGGTGACCTTATCGATGGTGTAGTCGACTTGGTCGATGCGTCCATGGATCACGGCGTTGAGCGGCCCTTTCGTCGGCAGTGGGTGCAGGCCGAGGGCGACCGCGACATCGAGGCGCATCGCCCGGAAAACCTCGGGGCTTGCGTCCGTCCGCAGGGGAAAATAGCCGTGCAGGTCTTGTAATGGTCCGTCACGGACATCAGCCGCGCGTGATGTCAGCAGGCCGGCAAGCAGGAGCAGGACGAGGCGGGGCATGGTGGGAACGTGGCAGAAGGGCGCGGGCGGGACAATCGGAGAAACCGGTGCCGGGTCGGGTCGGTCTTGCAACTTTCTCGGCGGGTGGTTGTTATACTCATACTATGAAGTACCCCGCCGCCCTCGCTTGCCTTCTCGTCGCCTCACTGGCCGTCGCGGCCGACCAGCCGTCGGTCCCCCGCCCAGAGCGTGTTTCCGAGCCACGCGGCGAACGTCGCCCCGAAGTCCAGCCGCAGGGCGGCCAATCCGTGGTGATTCCCTTGCCGCAGGGCCTCCCCCCGGGTGCGTACATGCTCGTGCCGCTGCCGCAGCCGTCTGGGCAGACCCAGCCGGGTCGTGGGCAGAACATCGAACGCCCGAACATCGAACGCCCGAACATCGAACGCTCGAACGTCCCGCGGACCAATGTGGAGCGCCCGAATGCCGAACGCGCCAACGCACAGCCCCGCGAAGGGCAGGGGAACGCTCAGCGCGGAGGCTTCTCCGCCCTGACGCCGGATGAGCAGGCCAAGCTCAAGGCGGCCATGGAGAAGGCCGGGCAAGAAGCCGCCGTGAAGGAAGCCCGCGAAAATGCCCAGAAGGCGCAGAAGGCCCTTGAGGAAGCGCGCCTGAATGAACGCCAGGCGACGGAAGCCGCGGCCCGCAAGGCGGACCCTTCCCTCGAACCGATTCTCGATAAATTGCACCGGGCCCAGGCTGAGCAAGGGGCGAATCAGAACCGCCGCAGTAACGAAGGCGGCGAGCAGCCGCGCACCCCGCGCGGTGAGCAGCCCGCCCGCTGAGCCCAGTGGCCTGGCGTCTTTTGCGGTCCCTTGGCCTGGCGCTCTGCGCGTTGGCCGGCGCCTTCGCCGCCGAGGCGCCGAAGCGGATCCTGTTCGTCGGCAATAGTTACACTGGAGTGAATCAGCTCCCCGTCGTCTTCGGGGAAATCCTGAAGTCCGCCGGCGCCGGCACCCCGATCATCAAGTCGAGCACGCCCGGCGGCCAGACGTTGCTGCAGCACTGTACCGTCCAGCCGAAGTCCCTTGCCGCGATCGACGAAGGCTCGTGGGACGTGGTCGTGCTGCAAGGGCATAGTCAGGAGGCGGCGCGGGCGGCGGTGAATCCCAAGATTCGCGCCGACTTCCTCGCCGGCGCCCAGCAGCTTTGCGCCCGTGTCCGCGCGAAGAGTCCGCAAGCCCGCATCTACTTCTACGAGACCTGGGCGCGTCACCCTGATTTTTGGACGGCCAAGGACTTCAACCCTGAGGTCGGCCAGGACCCGAAGGAGATGCAGGCCCGCATTCGCCAGGGGTACGCCGAGGCCGCGAAGCTGTGCCAAGCGACCGCCGTCGTCCCCGCCGGGGATGCTTGGGAACTCAATGACCTGACCGCCCCGCCCCTACGCCTGCACCAGAAGGACAACTCCCATCCCGAGTTCGCCGGCACCTACCTCAATGCCTTGGTCTTCTATCGCGTGATCTACCAGCCGAAGAACCTGCAGGTCGCCTACCATGGCAAGGCGACGGAGGTCGAGGCCGCCCGCTTGCAGGACCTCGCCGCGCGCGTCCCGGTCGCGACGCGATGAGGTCGGTGCTGCTCGCCGGCCTGGCCGCGGTGTTCGCCGGTTGCGCTTCCGCTCCTGTGCCGACCCGCTTCGTCGAGTTGCGCCGCCTCCCCGCGGCGGAGGCCAATCAAGGGGTCGCCGTCGATGCCGACCACTATTATGCGATCAGCGACGCGGCCCTCGGTAAGTATCGGAAGTCAGATGGCGCCCTCGTCGCTCGTTGGGTCGCCCCTGCCGACTCGGGCATCCGCCACCTCAATGCCGGTGTGGTCGTTGCTGGTCGGCTGTATTGCGCCCATTCCAATTTTCCCTTCAAACCCGACGAAAGTTCGGTCGAGGTCTTTGATGTCGCGACGCTGACGCCGGTGGCCCGGCATGCCTTTGCCGATCCGCCAGGCTCCCTGACTTGGGCGGTACCCTATGAGGGCGGTTGGCTCGCCTGTTTCGCTCATTACGCCGCCACCAGTCAGGTCGCGCGCAGTCGGCTGGTCGCCTACGACCGCGACTGGCGCCCCGGGGTCGAGTGGTCCTTTGCACCCGAAGTCTTGGCAAGGTTCGGTCGCATGAGCTGCTCGGGTGGAGGCCGCGGGCCGGATGGACGGGTCGGGGTCACCGGTCACGATGCCCAGGAACTTTACGTGCTCGACCTGCCGCCGGGTGGTGGGGTCGCCACCTTGGCCACGGTCCTGCCGTTCCCCGGGGAAGGGCAGGCGTTTGCATGGGACCCATCCCGGCCCGGGGAAATGGCGGCGATCCGTCGTAAGGGTAGGGTCATTATCGTCGCTCGTTACGATTAGGCGCGGGGATTGACGGCGTGGTGGCGCTTGGTCACGGTCGCATCAAGGCGGTTAGGCGCGCTCTGCGTCTCAAGCCCCCTTGCCGACTTATGAGAGAACTCCTCGTGCTAGCCTGCTGCGTCTTCGGCCCGCTCTTCGCGGCCGAAGCGCCGCCGCTCATCATCGCCCACCGCGGCGCCAGCGGTTACCTGCCCGAACACACGTTGGCCGCCAAGGCCTTTGCCTACGCTCAAGGGGCCGACTACCTCGAACAGGACGTCGTGCTGTCGAAGGATGGCGTGCCGATCGTGCAGCATGACGTGACTCTCGACAGCACCACCGATGTGGCGGTCCGCTTTCCGGGCCGACAGCGCGCCAACGGGAGTTTCTACGCCCTTGACTTCACCTTGGGAGAACTGCGGCAACTTCGGGTGGTCGAACGCTTCAATCCCAAGACGGGTAAGTCGGTCTACCCGGGTCGTTTTCCTGGCGGGGTGGGGGAGTTTCGGATCAATACCTTCGAGGAGGAACTGCAGTTCATCCAAGGGCTTAATCGGAGTACGGGGCGGAGGGTGGGCATCTATCCCGAGGTGAAACTCGCCGCCTGGCATCGCCAGGAAGGCCACGATATTTCCAAGGCCATGTTGGTCTTGCTGGAGAAGTATGGCTATGCCTCCAAGACCGACGCTTGCTTCATCCAGTGCTTCGAGTGGGAGGAGTTGCGACGGCTGCGCGGGGAACTGGGCTGGAAAGGTCGGTTGATCTTCCTGACCGGCGGGAAGTCGCCCTGGACGGATACGACGGAAGGTCTCCGCGAGGTCGCGAAGGTCGTCGATGGTATCGGCCCGCCCCTTTTCGCGGTGGCCGAGGGGCGGAATTTGACCGGGTTGGTCGCGCGCGCTCAGGCCGCTGGCCTGCAGGTCCATCCCTACACCTTACGCAACGACTCCTTGCCGAAAGGGTTCGCTTCCGCGCGCGAGTACTTCGGGTTCTTGGCCCGGGAAGCCAAGGTGGATGGCCTTTTTGCGGATTTTCCCGACGTGGGGCGCTGATAAATCCATTTTCGGCTCGGAACCAAGGCCCATGGCCTTTGTCTCTGAGTTATGCTGCGCCTTACCCCGCTCCTGCTCCTCCTCACGTCGTTTGTCCAGGCAGGCGACCTCAAGCTCTCTTCCGTCTTCTCGGACCATGGTGTCCTGCAGGCCGGGGAGGCTAATATCTATGGTAAGGCCAAGCCCGGTGCCTCGGTCGAGGTCGTCTACGGCGCCGCTAAGGCCACCGCCACGGCGGGGGCGGATGGCGTGTTCAAGACGACGCTTACCGGCCTGCAGGCTTCGGAAGAAGGCAAGGACCTCGTCATCAAGTCCGGGGCCGAGTCCCATGTCGCCAAGGATGTCATTGTGGGCGAGGTTTGGGTCGGTTCCGGTCAGTCCAATATGGACATGACGGTCGGCGGCTCTTTCGGCGCCAAGGAAACCGTGGCTCGCCCCCGCGACAACGGCATCCGCGTCTTCTTCGTGCAGCGCATCCCGGCCGCCGCGCCCGTGGAGGACGTCAAGGGCTCTTGGAAAATCGCCGGCCCGGACACGGTCGGTGGCTTCTCCGCCGCCGCCTATTACTTCGCCTCGACCGTCCGCACCGAGCTCAAGCAGCCGGTCGGCCTGATTGTCACCTCCATCGGTGGCACGCGCGCCGAGGCTTGGGGCCCCCGCGGCATGTATGATGCCCAGCCGGAAGCCAAGGGTTGGCAGGAGAAGGAAGACGCCGGCGTCGCCGCGCGCGTCGCCAAGGCCAAGACCGACCCCAAGACCCAGACGGTCTGGTCCAACGGCCCGCACATGAATTGGAATGGCATGGTGCACCCCCTCATTGGCTACAGCTTCAAGGGCGCCCTCTGGTACCAAGGCGAATCCAACGCCGGGCAGGCCGCCGCCTACAAGTGGATCCTGGGTGACATGATCAAGTCCTGGCACAAGGCTTGGGGTCGCGAGTTCCCCTTCATCATCGTCCAGTTGCCCCGTTTCATGGCGAAGAAGCCCGTCGCGGTCGAGGAGGGTGGCTGGCCGGTCATCCGCGAATCCATGGAGTGGATCGCCGACCACGTCCCCGGCGCGATGATGTCCGTCAACATCGACCTCGGCGACGAGAAGGATATCCACCCGAAGGATAAGTTCCAGGTCGGCGACCGTCTGGCCGCGGTGGCCCTCCAGCGCGTCTACAAGACCCGCACCGTTGGCGAGGCCCCGCGCGTCGCTAAAGCCGAGCTTAAGGGCGATGCTTGGGTGCTCACTTATGATCGCGCCGTCACGCTCAAGGCCGAAGGTAAGGGTTTCGCGGTCCAGAAGGCCGACGGCACCTGGGCCTATGCCACGGCGAAGGCCGAGGGATCCCAAGTCACGGTCGCCGCGGCTGGCGTCGCCGCTCCCAAGGCCGCGCGCTACGCGTGGGCCAACTTCCCGGAAGTTTCCGTCGTCTCCGCTGGTGCCGACGCCTTGCCGGCCGGTCCTTGGCGCAGCGACAAGTAAGCGGGCGCCTTGCGATGCTCCGCCTACGCGCACTGCTCCTTCTCCTCGTCACGGCCGCAGCTACCGGCTGGGGCGCGGAGGCCTCGCCGCCGCCTGCGGGACTTAAGGTCCTGACGGCGGGGCATAGTTTTCATGTCTGGATGCCGCCCTTGGTCGCCGAGATGGCCAAGGCCGCGGGTATTCAGGGCCATGAGCAGTTGGCGATTTCCTCGATCGGCGGTTCGAAACTCATCCAGCATTGGGACCTGCCCGCCGAGAAGAACAAGGCCAAGCCGGTCCTCGAGGCTGGCCGGGCCGACCTCTTCACGATGGCGCCGACGTTCCTGCCGGACCCCGGTATCGAGAACTTTGTCAAACTAGGTTTGGCCCATAACCCGAAGCTGCGTTTCACGCTGCAGCAAAACTGGGTGCCGTTCGATGATCCCGAGCTCTGGCTCAAGCCGGTGAAACCTAAGTCGATCGATCGCGACGCGTTTACCCTCGGGCAGTTACGCGCGAAGAACGACCCTTATTTCAAGCTGATCGAGGATCATGTGCGGGAGTTGAACGCGAGTATCCCCGCGGCCAAAATTGCGGTGGTGCCTTGCGGGGAGGCCGTCCTGGCCTTGCGCACCAAGGTGATCCAAGGTGCCGCCCCCGGCATCAAGACGCAGAATGAGCTCTTCACCGATGCGCTCGGCCATCCGGGCCCGCACATCCGGGTTCTCGCCGCTTATTGCCATTTCGCCGTCCTTTACCGCCGTAGCCCCGTCGGTTTGCCGGTCCCAGGGCAGTTAGCCAAGTTGCCCGAAGCGGAGAATCTGAACCAACTCTTACAGGCAATCGCTTGGAAGGTGGTCACGGAGCACCCTTTGAGCGGCGTGGGCAAGTAGGCTCGTGGGCGAAGCCAGCGCCGCCGCGAGCCATGGTTCGTGGTTTGACCCCGTCGGGAAGCCTGCCAGCCTGCGAGGCGTGACCCCCCGCGCATGGAAGTAAGCATTTTCAACGACGTCCTTGGCCCCGTCATGCGTGGGCCGTCCAGTTCTCATTGCGCCGCCGCCTTGCGCATCGGTCGGCTGGCTCGCGACCTCATGGGCGGCGACGTGGCCGAGGTCTTGCTGGAGTTCGATCGCGCCGGTTCCTTGCCGACAACCCATGACACTCAGGGGTCCGACATGGGGCTGTTCGGCGGGCTGATGGGGTGGGAGGCCGACGACGAGCGCCTGCCGGATTCCTTGGCGATCTTCCGGGCCACGGGCGCCCTGGCCCGCTTCGAAACCGTCGACGTCGGCGACCCGCACCCGAATACCTACCGCCTGACGTTGCGCAATGCGCTGGGCACCCATTTCGTGCGCGCGATTTCCACGGGTGGCGGCATGATGGAAGTCGTCGAGATCGACGGCCTCGCGGTCTCGCTTCACGGTGATGGTCACGTGACGCTCCTGCAGGTGCTCTCCGGGATCGATGACTTGCGCACAGAGGTGCTCCGCGTCGACCATGAGGCCAGCGCTTTGTTCGCTGAGGCCGGCCGCACGCTGCTGGCGGTCCACGGTCGGGGCTTTCTCCCTGCGGCCAAACTGGCGACCTGGCGTCAGGCCGGCTGGATCGGCCGTGCTTGGAATCTGGGGCAAGTCCTGCCGGTCCCGACGGTGCGTGCCAGCCGCGTGCCTTTTCGCAGCTGCGCCGAGATGTTGGCGTCGCCCGAGGCGGCGACGGAGCCGCTCTGGCGGCTGGCCGCGCGTTACGAGATGGAGCGAGGTGGCTTGACGGAGGCGGAGGTCCTCGACCGCGCCGTCGGTCTGGTCCGGATCCTCCGTCGATCCATCGCCCAAGGGCTGGCTGGCACGAACTACGCCGACCGCGTGCTCGGCAGTCAGTCCCCAGCTTTCGCCCAGGCGATGCAAGCCGACCGTTTGATCGCGGCGGGTCCCTTGAATCGTGCGATTCTCTACGTCACCGCCCTCATGGAAGTGAAGAGCAGCATGGGTGTCATCGTCGCGATGCCCACCGCCGGAGCCTGCGCCGCCCTGCCCGGGGTCGTGCTCGCGGTCGCGGAGGAGCGGGGGCTCGATGAGATCACGACGGCGAAGGCCTTGCTCGCGAGTGGCGTCATCGGGGCCTTCATCGCCACGCGCTGGACCTTTGCGGCCGAGGTCGGCGGTTGCCAAGCTGAGGGTGGTTCCGCCGCCGCGATGGGGGCCGCCGCGTTGGTCGACTTGATGGGGGGGACGCCGCAGCAAGCCTGCGCCGCCGCTTCCTTGGCGTTGCAATCCATGCTGGGGCTCATCTGTGACCCCATCGCCAATCGCGTCGAGGCCCCGTGCCTCGGCAAGAACGTCCTCGCCGCCGCCAACGCGCTTGCCTGCGCGAACATGGCGCTGTCCGGTTTCGATCAAGTCATCCCGTTTGATGAGGTCGTCGACGCCGCCAAGGCCGTCGCCGAGCGCATGCCTCGGGAGCATCGCTGCACCGCCCTCGGCGGGCTGTCCGTCACCCCCACCTCGCTCGCGATCGAGAAGCGGCTCGCCGGCGCCCGGTCTTGCGGGTCCGGTGGCTGTGGTTGCGGCTGATTCCCCCTTATGAAGTTCTCCCTGTTTGCGCTCCTCGCCCTTGTGGCCTCGCTCCCGGCGGCCGGCCTCCCCGCCGACTTCGTGGCGGAACAGGCAAACTTGCAGGCCGCGCTTGCCGCCCGGGCCGCGCCCCTCGCCTTTACGGACCTTGGTGACCTTCGGAAGTTCGATGCGGATGCCAGCTCCGCGTTGGCGCTGGCCCGGCATCAACTGATCCGCAAGGTCGGGGCGCCGGCGCTGCAAGCGTTCCGCCAAGACGCCCAGCAGGCCGCTTTTCTCACCTGGTTATGGGAGTCGCCCGAAGCCTTGAATCTCTTTCTCGAAGGGGCCACGCCGCTCGGGTTGGCTCAGCGCGACGAGGACAAACTGCCCATCAAGGTCGAGACCCTGACGCTCTGGTCGCGCCTTTGGCAACTCGATGGCCAGTCCCACCAAGGGATGCTACTCCGGCTCGCCATGGCCACCGCGTTGCTGCCCCCGGGCGACGGTAACCACGGCGCGGGTCAACAAGTGCCGCCGGCCGACCCGCTGGGGCGCTACCTGCACTTTAAGCAGGCCTACGTCGCGAAGGAACTCTACCCGAGTTTCGCCCAGCATTCCGTGTGGGAGTACATGCAGGTGGTTTCTTCGCCGGCCTCCGACGCCGACCTCGCGTGGACCCGCCGGGCCGTGAATACCTGGCGCCCGGATTTGCGCACCAAGGAACAAGTGGTGAAGACCGTGAGCGAGGTGAAGTACGGCAACTCGCCGCACCCTTACGGGGATTACATGGATGTCCTCGATGGCGGCGGTAAGTGCGGCCCGCGCTCTTCCTGGGGCGTGATGGTTTGTCAGGCTTTCGGTATCCCCGCGGTCGGGGTCGCGCAACCGGGGCATGCCTGCGTGGCTTTCAAGACGGCGTTCCCGGAGACCCAGCCCCAGCCCGGTAACATCTGGAAGGTCGATTATGGCGCGGGTTGGGAGAAGTCCCGGATCAACGGTCTGACTGGCCCCGACTTCCTGCAGGCGGTGGCGGCGCGTTCGCGTACGGCGGAGTTCACGCGCTGCGAGCGGCTTCGCTGGTTGGCGGCGGCCCTCGCCAGTACGGCCCCGCCCGAGCAGCGGAGCGCGCTGAAGGCCTTGCTCGTCGCGCAGATGGAGGAGCTTCGCCGCGCTAAGCCTGTTTTTGGTGAAGGGGATAACGCCGCCGAAGCCGAGAAGGAACCGCCGACCAAGGCTGCGGCCCCGGTGGTAGCCAAGGTGCCCCCGAGTCGCCTCGGGGGCGGGATCACGACCCTTCCGGCGGCTGGTTTCAGTAAGCTCGGTGGGGCCCGGGTGCACGAAAGTTTCGGCGGAGGTCGGCAAGTGTACTTCGAGAAGAACGCCGCGAATACCTGGGCGGAGTTCCCCGTCGAGGTCGCTCAGTCCGGCAAGTACCAGGTGGTCTTGATGGCGGCGACCCCCAACACCGGTCAACGGATGGAGCTCGCCGTGGACGGTAAGAGTTTGGTGTCCATTGCCGTCCCGAATTCCCGCGGTCTTTGGGCGAACACGCCCGCCGTGGAGATCGAACTCGCCGCTGGTCCGCAGGTCTTGCGCCTCACGGTGCCTTCCCAGCGCGGGGTGGCCTTGAAGCAGCTCGAGTTCCGTCCCCGCTAGTCCCGCGGTGGGCTTGCGGCTTGGCCCGGGATTTGCTTGATGGGGGCATGCCGCGCGCCGTCTGCTTGATCAACGTCCCTCACGAAGGGCCGGCTCTGGTCGGTGAGCTTTTGGCCGGCATGGGTTGGTCGGTGCAGGTCGTGGAAGCCTATGCCGGGCACGCTTGGCCGCGGGATCTCGGCCCGGAAGACTTGCTCGTCGTCATGGGCGGGCCCATGGGGGTCGCGGACCTTGGACGGCCGGAGTACCCTTGGCTGGAGCCCGTGGCCGTGCTTCTGCGCGAGCGACTGGCCCAGGGGGCACCGAACCTCGGCATCTGCCTCGGGGCTCAGTTGCTCGCGCATGCCGCCGGGGCACCAGTCGCTCCGATGGTGGACGTGGTCGGTCAGCGCCTGCGCGAGGTGGGGTGGGGCGCGTTGCGGGTCTTTCCGGAGGCGGATGCGTGTGTGGCGGGCTTGCCAGTCGAGATGGAGGTCCTGCATTGGCATGGGGATGCCTGCGCCTTGCCAGCCGGGGCGACGTTGCTCGCGTCGACGCCGGTCTGCCCGGTGCAGATGTTCCGCCTCGGTCGCAGTCTCGGCCTCCAATTTCATCCCGAGATCGATGGAGCCACCGCTTGTCTCTGGGCGGCGGAGGATGCCGCCTTCGTGCAAGCCGCGAACGGCCCCGATGGGGTCGCGGCGTTGCAGTCGGTCTCGCTCGCCGCCGCGGCCCGGACCGAGCCGTGGCGGCGACGGATGCTGACCCAGGCATTACGCGCGATCCTCGGTTGAGTCCTGGCTTGCGGCGCCAACGGCACCGGGAAGGATTTCCGCATGCGCCCCCTTCCGCTGCTTTGCCTGACCGCCGTCTGGGCGTTCGGTGCCACCGAACCAGCTAAGCCCGAGCCGACGAACGCCCAGGAAGCCACCGCGAAGGAACTCGCCGTCAAGAAGGCCGCCCAGGATGCGGCCGTGGACGCAAAATACGCGGCGTGGGTGGCCGGCCTGACCCCCGGGGAGCAGGCCTGGGAGCGCGTGCTGCAGCAACAGTTAGGCAGTTTCTACCTCCCGCTGCACAAGCGCGATAAGGTCGCCGGCCAGTCCAACGCTTGGGACTTCGTGCAGGACGACCCCAAGCTCCCCCGCGTCCTGCTGATCGGCGACTCGGTCTCCCGGGGCTACACCCTGCCGACCCGAGCGGCGCTCGCGGGCGTGATGAACGTGCACCGTGCTCCCGCCAATTGCGGACCGACCGCGGCCGGCCTCAAGCACCTGGAGGTTTGGCTGGGCGAAGGAAAGTGGGACATCATTCATTTCAATTTCGGCATCCATGACCGCGCCACGCACCTGGAGGACTATGCGGCTCGGTTGGAGCAGATCGCCGAGCGGCTGCAGCAGACCGGCGCCAAGGTCGTCTGGGCCACGACGACCCCGATTCCCGACGACCCGGCGCAGAAGCAGACCGCCGCCTCGATCGTCGCGCGTAACGCCGTCGCCCGGGAAGTCATGCAGCGCCGCCGGATCGCCATCGACGACCTCTTTGCCGCCATCACCCCGCAGCTGGCGGAGCTGCAGAACCCGCGTGACGTGCACTTCAAGCCAGCGGGCTATGCTTTCCTCGGGGCCCAGGTGGCCGCCGCGCTCCGGGGCGCCCTCGCCGCGCCCGCCCCGGGCAAGTAGGGTATGACCGAGGGGCGGTTTGACTCCGCCAGTCGCCCGGGCAGCCTCCCGGCATGGGCTCGCCTTTAAGAATCTACTACAGTAAATCCTATGCCCTGGCGTCGGGGCTGGAGACCGTGACAAAGTCGGCGCACGTCGCCGCGGCGATCGCGGCCGAACCGACCCTCGGGGTCGAGCTCGTGGCGCCGGCCCCGGCCACCCGGGAGGAACTGAAGGCCATCCACGCCCCGGCTTACTTAAAAGAGGTCTTCGCGGTGGCCCCCGGCCAGCTCGCGACCGGCCCGCGCACGGCGGCCTTGCGTACCAGCCTGCTTGCCTCCGCTGGGGGGATGCGCGCCGCGGTGGCGGAGGCCCTCCGGGCCGGCCGGTCGGGCAGCCTCTCCAGCGGCCTGCACCATGCCCGTCGCGACTCCGGACAAGGCTTTTGCACCTTGAACGGGCTCGCCTTGGGTGCCCTCCGGGCCCTCGAGGACGTGTCCTCGGTCGGTATCCTTGACCTCGATGCGCATTTCGGCGGCGGCACGTTCGACATCTTGGGTGAGCACCCGCAGGTGCGCTTAGCGGACGTCAGCGTGAATGATTACGATGACTGGCAGCCGACCAGCCCGGCCCGGCACCACGTTGAACTTGTCGTGGACCCGACGGACTACCTGGCGGCGACCGAGCGGGCGTTGCGGACGCTCGTAGGCGTGCGGTGCCTGCTCTACAACGCCGGCATGGACGTCCACGAAAAGGCAGGGGGAATCAAGGGGCTGACCACGGAGGTCGTGCGCCGCCGTGAGGCTTTGGTTTTTGATTGGGCACGCCGGCAGCAGGTCCCCATCGCTTTCGCCCTCGCGGGTGGCTATGCGTGGAGCGGCCTCACCTTGCCCCAAATCGCCCAGCTTCACCTCGAGACGGTGCGAGCCTGCGCGGTGGCCTGAGCGGGCTTCGCCCTTGCCTGTCCGGGGCCTTGTTTCTAGGAGATTATCCATGCCGACCGACGCCCCCGTCCACCTCGCCCGCGAGGGCGTCGAGTTCGCGACCAGCGCCGCGTCCGAGGTGCCCGCCCGGCTCGCCGCTGGCGAGTTCCGGCCGACGGACTACTATTGGCTGCCGGGTATGGCGGCCTGGCGGCTGCTTGCGGAGTTTGCCCCGAGCCAGCGGCGGCTGCCGTTCCCGCGGCCCTTGATCGAGGAGGCTGGCCTGCTCGATGGGGTCTTTGGTCGGCAACATCGCACCCAGGGCTTGGCCCTTTTCTGGGATCACCTGTCGGCCGCTTCCGTGGCCTGCGTGGTTGACCCGGAGGTCTTGCGCCAGATCGAGGAGGCGACGGGCGTTCGGGTGCTTTCCCGTTGTGAGCAAGAACTCGCGGCGTGGTACCAAGCCATGGTGGCGGAGGTTCTGTCGGATCGGGTCTTCACCGGCGTCGAGCGCATCAACCTCGCCAACCTCGCCCACAGTTTTGGTTATGATGCCGCCAAGGCGCAGGAACTCCATCGCGCGGCGTTCACGGTTTATTTCAAGGACGGTTTGGCGACCGCCTTGGCTCGACCGGTGGGACCCGATCAGCAGGCCCGGGATATCGCCGCTTTGTCGGAGCAGGTTCCGTTACCGCCGGCGGAAGTCGTGACCATGGTCCATGCGGCCATGCAGTCCCGCTTGGAGCAGGTGATCGAGGCCGCTCTCGAGCAGGAAGGCGAGGAAGAGTTCCTCGCCCCGGAGAAGTCCCGCGCGATTCGCGCCCTGGCCCTGGCGATGGGGCAGGACCTTGGTCGCGATTTTGCCCCGCTCGCCGCCCGGCTGGATCGAGGGGAACGCAGTTGGCAAATCGCCCGCGGTCCCTTGGTCCCGGTCGCGACCGAACTGGTGCTGGGTAGCGCCGAGGCCTGCTATTGGTCGCGCCGCGTCGACCTGGTGCAGAACAAGCGGGTCACCGTTCGCCGGAGCTTTGGCGGTTTGGCGGGTTCCAGCCGCTCGCTTTTCGGGGTCCGCCTCCGGGCCGGGAGCTATCAGGTGCAGCGCGAAACCGAGGACCAAATGGTCCAGCTCGACAGCGGTACGGCCTTGTTCACGTCGTCGCGGGTGATCTTCGATGGTGCGTTGAAGAACTTTAATTTCAAACTGGGCAAGGTGCTGGATGTGACCGAGTTCAATAACGCCGTCGCCATCAGCCGGGACTCCGGCCCCGATATTTATTTCTGCTTCCCCGACGGGGGGCATGAAGTCGCGACCCTCCTGCGCCGGTTGGTCCGCGAGGCCAAGGCCTGAACGGGCTCAGGCCGGCGGGACGTCCAGCGGCTTGAGGAAGTGCTGGCCTTGACCGTTCGGCAGGACGAGGAATAGCGTGCACCCTTGCGTCTGCGCCAGCGCCAGCATGACGGGCCATTGTGCTTCCGGGATGCCGGCCACGATGAGCATCGGCCCGAGGTCATTGGACTCGATGGCGGTGCCTTTGTGGTCGAGATCCAGGTTGTGTTCCAGCCACCGACCGAGCTGCCGGGCGAGCATCCGCATGTCGGATTGGCCGGGCTCGACCTTGGATTCATCGACGACGGCGCCCAGCGGCAGCGCGAAAGTATGCTCAAGCGGAGCCATGCGCGACGGCCTCAGGCTTGTTGGATCAGTTCGGCCGTCGCGGGGACGTCGGAGATGATCTGGTCGGGGTCCGGGCCGACGCCGATGTAGCGAAGGTTCGGCAGGGAGGGGAGGGGGCCGCCGCGCGCGGCCAAGCGGACGATCTCGGCCATCGTGAAGGCCACGTAGCGGCGGGCTTCGGCGGGCAGTTGAGCGTAGGCCCGGACCTTCGTGATGTCGGCGGTCCAGCCGGGCAGGGTGGCGTAGATGGGTTGCAGCGTCCGGCGGACGGCATCGTTGCGGGGCACCCCGGGGATCGTCCGGCCGGAGCCATCGCGGTAGCCCGTGCAGACGAGCAGGTCGCCGCCGCGCCATTCGCCATGGGGCGAGAGCGCATCGAGTTTGTTCAGGACGATGTCATCGTAACCGCCGTAGCGAAGGGCGTCGGCCTTCTCGACCAGGTCGGACCAGCCGACCATGCGCTGACGGCCGGTGCTCGTGCCGAACTCGAGTTTCGCGAGGGCGCGCTGGAGGGGGTGCTCCTCCGGCATCTTGGTGAGAAAGACGTGGGTACCCACCTTGGTGTCGTAGGCCTTGCAGCAGCCGACCGTGTGGATGGCCTGCACCGGGATGCCGGCGGACTGGAAGAACTCGGGGGTGTAGGTGTGGGAGGCCGTGACGTTCGGGGCGAAGCCCGCGCGCTTATCGAGCCAGTAGGCTTGGCCGAACTCGCCGATGATGCGGCGGTCGGCGGCAAGGTCGCCGAGGATGCGTTCGCGCACGTCGCCGATCGCATGGGCGAGGGCGCCGCCCGCCTGCCAATAGCAGTCGAGCACCGCGGCGTGGTCGAAGGTGAAGGGCGTCGGGCCGGCGAAGCGGGTGAAGTCGAACTCGGCGGCGGTGAAGACGCCGGAGTCGATCGCGCCCTTGTTGGCGCGGAGCTCGGCTTCGGTGAGCTTGACGAAGAGGCCGGCCCACTTTTCCGGGGAGAGCTGGCAGACATCGCGGACGATGGCGGCGGCGCGGTCGAGGCGGGCGGAGAGGCGCGTCGCGTAATCGGGCTTCGCCCCTAGGAACTCCGAGTAGTGGATCTGGAACTGGCCGACTTCATCGGCGTAGGCCGGGGTGATGCCGCGTCCGGTGGAGCCGCGCGCCTCGTGGCCGAGGACGTGGATGCGGTAGTCTTCCCACGCCAGGTCCAAGATCCGGTGGGAGACGTCGCTGACCATGCAGCGCTCGTCGATGAGTAGGCGGGAGAGGACCGGGATGCCGATTTTCTCTAGTGGCAACGCTTCCCAGAGGGCCTTGCGCGGGTCAGCCACGACGCCGGCGCCGAGTGCCAGGCAGGCGACATCGTGTTCGGCCACCCCGCCGGGCAGGAGGTTGAGTTTGAGGCCGGCCACCGTGTGGCCGGAGTTGGCACCGCCATTGACCTTCAGGACCGTCCCGACGACGTCCCGGCGACCGGTGAGCTGCTGGAGCTCGCGGACGATCTCGGGAATCAGGCGGCCTTTACCTTCATCCCCCATGCTGATGCCGACGTCGGCGATGAGGTGGCTGCGGAAAGGGGTCAGGGCCATGGACAGGGAAGGGGGAGCGACGGGCAAGGCCGGCCGCTGGGCGGAAAACGGGGTGGGGCTTAGGCGTTGGCGCCTTTTTGACGCTCGTAGAACGCGTTGATCTTCGTGGAGACGTCGCGATAGCCGGAGTCGGCCATGTAGATGATCTTGTATTCGTCGACGGCTTCCTTGGCCTTGCCCATCAGGTCGTAGGCGGTGCCGAGCTCATAGATCACTTCCTTCTTAAGCTCATTCATCATCATGATCTCGGTCTTAGCTAAGGTCAGCTGCTCGACCGCGAGGTCGAACTTGCCGCCGAGGGTGAAGGCCCGGCCGAGGGCCAGCAACGCCGGCTGGCGGTACTTCGGGTTGCGCTGGGCGTACTGCAGCTGCTGGATGGCATCCTCGATGCGGCGGGCTTCCAGGAGTAGCGTGCCCAGTTCAAAGCGGAAGGAGTAGTCGTTAGGGTAGCGCTCCACGAGGCTGGCGGCGGTCTGCAGACGGTACTCGGTCAGCTCCTGCTCATTGGCGTCGAGGCTGGCTTGGGCTGCGGCGTTACCGGCGGTCACGGCATCCCGGAGGCTCTTGGAGTTCTTCTCGTAGCGGGTGATGATCAGGTCGCTCTCTTGGCGCTCCAAGGAGGAGTCCGCCCGGCCGAGGGTCGTCTGTCGGCCGCGCTGGAGCCACGCGATGGCGGAGTCGAGGTCGCCGGCCGCGATGAACTGGCGGACGATGTCGCGGTAGAGGTCGAGGCTGTCGGGCTGGGCTTGGATCTTTTCGGCCAAGGCGGCGGCCTGTTCCAAGGCCGTGCCGGCATCGGTGACGGTGCGGGTGGATTGCTCCAGACGCAGGGCTTCATCCTTGTCCTTGAGCTTGGACTGGAAGTCGCCCTTGGAGTCCTCCCAATTACCCTTCTTCATGGTCTTGTTGACCGAGGCTTTACGCACCGCTTCCTGGAGGTCGCCATTGCCCGGAAAGGCCTTGAGGCCGGCGTCGGCGGCGGCGAGGGCATGGTCGTACTCGTGCCCGTTGATCCAGGTGTTCGCCAGGTCGATGAAGTGCTGGACATTTTTGGGGTCGGCGGCGGCCAGTTCCTCATAGGCAAAGGCGGCCAGCTCGTAGAACTCCAGTTTGATGGCGGCGAGGGCGATGGTGCGGTTGGCCACGACGTCCGTCGGCTTCTTGGCGAGGGCTTCCTCGGCGGCGAGAATCGCGGCCACCGGGTCGGCTTCCGCGGCCTTGGCGGCCTTGCCCGCCATCAGCCCGCCGACGATACCGTCGAAGAGTCCCTTCTTGGTACCGAAGACGGCCTTCTGGGCCCGACGCAGACCGCGGCGGACTTCGAGGCAACCCGGGTTACGCCCGAGGATCCCATTCAGGATTTCCATGGCATACTGGGGGTTGGTCTTCAGCTGCTGCTCGGCGGCGGTGACCTGCTTTTGCAGGCGGGGGTCGAGTTCGGTGAGGGCGACTTTTTTCATGGAGAGGGGTGGGCGTGAACCAGCGGAAACTGAACCTCGGCGGGCAGGGGGTCAATCCCTTGGACGCGAAAAACGCAGGTGCCGGCGAAAGGCGCCGCGGAGCGGTGCGGCGACGATTCTCCCGACGCAATCCGGGGCACCGCAACGGCAAGGGTGGAAGAGGCTCTCCGCCACCGTAAACCCATAGTCAAAGGTGATTTCGGTGCCAGCGGCCAAGGGGAGTCGGGCGGTCAGCCAGGCCACGTCGGTCGCGGGATCGTAGGCGAGTTCGGCGTTGGGTTGGCAGGAATGGTTGGCGGGGCGGGCGGGGTTGGTGGGGTCATCCCCGTCGACCCAGCACCCGGGATGAATCTCCAAGGTGTAGGTCGGTGCACCTGGACGACCTGAATCCGGGGGCTGGTTTAAACGCCGCCCGGTGTAAGGGACGATGCGTTCCCCCGGCGTGAAGGCTCGGAGGGTGAAGAGCCCGTCGCCGGCGATCGGGGAAGGGCGTGACTCGACCCCGGCAGGGTTCATGCCTCGGGCTTCAGGTCGCGGGTCATCAAGGCCGTCACGCCGGCCGCCGGGTCGAGTCCTTGGTAGAGAATCTCGTGGAGGCAGAAAAGGATCGGTGCTTGGACGCCGCGTTGCTTGGCCAGACGGGTGAGCGTCTCCGTGGCGCGATGACCTTCGACGGCTTCGCGGCGGTGGGCGAGCGCGGCCAAGGTCGCTTGCGGGTCCTTGGCGATTTGCTCGCCCAAGTTGCGATTGCGGCTCCAGCTTCCGTGCGCCGTCGCCATGAGGTCGCCGACCCCGCCCAGCCCGAGGAAAGTTTCCGCGCGCCCGCCGAGCGCGACGCCGAGGCGCATCATTTCCTGCAACGCCCGGGAGAGCACCGCCGCCTTGGCATTGTCGCCAAGCTTCAGCCCATCGCAGAGACCCGCGCCGACCGCGTAGACGTTCTTGAGCGTGCCGCCGATCTCGACGCCCGCGAGGTCGGAGGAGGTGTAGGCACGTAAAGTAGGACCGCTCACCGCCGCCTGCACGGTACGGAGGGTCTCGTCGTCGCGTTCCGCGGCGAGGACGAGGGCGGTCGGAAGGCCCCGGGCGACTTCGGCGGCGTTGCTGGGCCCGCTGAGGGTGGCCACGGGGATGGTACCGAAGGCTTGGGCCATCAGTTCGGTCGGGCGCAGGAGGGTGGTTTGATCCAGGCCCTTGCAGAGCGAGACGGCCATAATGGCCGAGGAGTCGCGCACGGACGGCCCGATCTGACGCAAGAGGTCGGGGAGTCCTTTCGACGGGCAGGCGAGGAAGATGACGTCCGCGTCCATCAGCGCGGGACCCGGCTCAAGGCCGATCTGGATGGACTCATCGAGGCGATGCCCGGGGAGGTAGTCCGTGTTCTCTCGCGAACTGGCCAGGCTCAGCGCATGCTCGAGCCGCCGGGGTACCAGGGTGACGGTCTGGCCTTGGCGAGCGAGGTGGATGGCCATCGCCGTCCCCCAGGCTCCGGCTCCGAAGATCACGCAGTTCATCGGCGGGAAGGGTTACGGACTTTTTTCGCCCAGCGGCGGACGGCCGCCACGGCGTCGCGGTGGAGGTTGGCTTCCGGGCGCACGAAAGGCGGCGGTTCGGGGGTGAGGCCGAGCAAGTCGTGGAGGACGAGGATCTGACCGTCGCAACCCCGGCCGGAGCCGATGCCGATGGTCGGGATGCCAACGGCGGCAGTGATGGCCGGCATGAAGGTCTCGTCCACGCACTCGACGACCAGCGCGAAGGCACCGGCCTCGGCGAGGGCGACGGCATCGGCGAGTAACTTGACCTGGTCTTGCGGGGTCAGCCCGCGGCGCCGATAACCCGTGGCGTGAACGCGTTGCGGGAGCAGGCCGACGTGCCCCATGATGGGGATGCCGGCGTCGACGAGTTTCGCGATGGCGGGAGCCAAGGTGGCGCCGCCTTCGATCTTCACCGCTTGGGCGCCGCCTTCCTGGAGGAAGCGTCGCGCGTAGCCGAGCAGTTTGGAGAAACTGTCATGCGCCAAGGCGAACGGCAGGTCCCCGACGATCAAGGCGTCGGGTTTGGTGCGGGCCACCGCCGCCGTGTGGTGGATCATCATGTCCATGGTCACGCCGACCGTGTCGGGTAGGCCGAGGACCGTGTTGCCGACCGAATCGCCGACGAGCAGGAGGTCGGCCCCGCCTTCCGCGGCGATCCGGGCCGTGGGGGCGTCGTAAGCCGTCAGGCAGACGACCGGGCGGACGCCCTTGAGGGCACGGAGGGACCGGGTGGTGGTCTTCACGCTGATGGTGCTACCCTGTGACGCTCCGCTTGTAAAGCGTCGGGAAATGGTCGTAGGCTCTTGGGATGCTCCGTCGGTTCCTGAGTCTCCTGCGAAAGAAGGACTACCGTAATGGTGGGTACCTTCATCCCGACCTTTCGGCTCAGACGGGCTTGGCTTGGCACATGCGCTTGCGCTTGATGCTCACCGGGCGGGGCGGGGTCGATCCGGCGGACGATAAGCCCGGCTTCTGGATCGAGTATCGCCGTTGGTTATTGCTCGGTGGCGGCCTGCTCCTGGCTTGGCTCATCGTGGAGAGCGCGCTGGCCTGGAACTTCCTCGACGGTTGAAACTCAGTCGGCCCGCCGCAAGCGCAGCTTGAGGGGGAGGAATTTGAGGTCATCGCGGAAGCTGACCTTGCGGCCTTGGCTCGTCGCCCAAGCCTGGAGGAGCGCATTCATCCAAGGTAAGGTGCAGTGTGCCGAGGCGAAACTTAACTGGAAGTCCGCGCCGTTCGTCGCCCAGCGCAGTCCCTCGGCACGGAAGGTCACGGGGTCGGTCTGGCCGAGTAGTTCGACGGTCGCGGTGATGTCCTCGGCACCCAGGGAGACGGCGGTGACCTTGCCGGCGCCGGCCAAGCGGCGGGTGGCGTAGTCCGCGATGAGCGCGTCGAGGGCGTTCACGCGGACGGGAAGCCTAGCAAGGTGAGGCCGAGTTCCTTGGCGCGGGCGATCACCGCCGGCTTGTCGATAAGGATGACCGCATCGGTCTCGAGCGCCGCGCGCTTCACGCCGCCGGCGACCATGCTCTCAAGCGTCTGGAGCCCGAAGCAGGGCACGTCGAAACGCCAGTCCTGGGCGTGCTTCGCGGCCTTGGTGAGGAGCATCTCCTTGCCGCCCGTGGCGCCGCAGCGCTTGAGCATGTTGTCGGTGCCTTCGAACGCCTCGACGGCGATGACGGTGCCTTTGGCGGTGACCACGGCTTGCCCGACGTCGAGGCGCGCCATCTCGCGGGCCATCCGGACGCCGAAGGCGAGCTCCTCGTCAGCGACCCCGCTGGTCCAGCCGGTGAGGCAGCCGTCCGAAGCAAGATGGTCATCGAGGAACACGCGCGCGTCGAGCATGCGGATCCCCGTTCGCTCGATTTCCCCCGCGATGCCGCCAAAGATCGTCTCCGCGTTGCGCTCCCTGAGCGAGGCCAGCAGGGCGACGAGTTTCAGGTCGGGGATCATCCCGGAAAACAGTTTCCGGGGCGTGACCTGTCCGGCCATCAGCGCGCCGCCGACCTTGAGTTCGGCGAGGGCGTCGAGCAGGCCGCCGAGTTTACCGACCGGCACGGCGCGGCGATGGGCGGGCTCGAAGGTCGCGATGAGTGCCGGATCGGTCTCCTCCTCGAACGCGACGAGTCGGACCTGGGCGCCGCGCGCCCGGGCGCTTTCGATGAGCAGGGCGGGGTAGCGTCCCTTGCCGGCGATGACGGCGATGGGCCGGGCCGGGTCGAAGTCGGCGGGGAGGAAACGCGAGGCAGGCGCCATGGTCGGCATCGTTCCCGGGGATGGGGCCGGGCTCAAGCCTGCTTTGGGTTGCCTCCGGCAGTGCGCGTCGGCGTAATCAGCCCATGTCCGCCTTGCTCGGCATCCTTGGAGGCTCGTTCGACCCGCCTCATGCCGGCCATGTGGCCGCGGCCACCGCCGCCTGGAGGCAACTCGCGCTCACGCAGGTGCGGGTCATTCCGGCGGGCCAGGCTCCCTTGCGCGACGGTCCGCCGCGCGCCCCCGTGGCCGACCGTCTGGCCATGACGCAGCTCGCCTTCGCGGATGCCCCTTGGGCGGTCGTGGACCCGCGCGAGACCTTGCGCCCGGGGCCGAGTTGGTCGATCGATACCGCCCGGGAGTTGGGGCAAGAGCACCCATCGGCGCGGCTCGTCTGGATCCTCGGGGCCGATCAGTTGGGTCGGCTCGAGCGCTGGAAAGACATCGCCGACCTCGCGCGCCTGGTCGATTTTGCCGTCTTGGCCCGAGAGGGGCTACCGGTCGAGCCGCCGGTGGGCTTGCGGGGTTTGGTTCGACTGCACGTCCTCGTCGCCCCCCCGCTCGACGTCTCGTCGACTGAGCTACGGGCGGCGCTTCGCCAAGGCTTGCCGACAAACGGCTTGCTCCCCGCCGTGCGCCGCCACATCGAAGAGCACGCCCTTTACCAAGATTGACCATGTCCGCCCTCAAGAAAAAGAAGCCTGCTGCCAAGCCCGCTAAACCCGCCAAGTCCGCCAAGCTCGCCAAGGCGGTCAAGGTGAAGAAGGTCACCAAGGCTCCGGCCAAGACCATCAAGGCCGCCGCCAAGGTCGCTAAAGTTCCGGTCAAGCCGGTGAAGGCCGCCTTCAAACCCGCTAAGAAGGTCGCGAAGCCCGCCCCCCGCCCGGTGGCCCCGCCCGCCCCGGTTCGTCACTTCGCCGCCAAGCCCGTCGGCCTCAAGGCCAAGGGTCGCTCCGTGAACATCGCGCCGGCCGCCCCGCAGGCCGCTTTCCAACTTCCGTTGATGCCCAATCACCTCGTCGCCGCCGTCAAAGCCTTGGATGAAAAGAAGGCGGCCGATCTCCGGGTGCTCCAGCTGGGCCAGCTTTCTTCCGTGGCGGACTTTTTGGTCGTGGCTACCGGCAACTCCGAGCCGCACCTGCGCGCCTTGCGGATGGAGCTCGAGCGCGTCGTCGAGGCTGCCGGATCGCGGACCCGCAGCGAGGCCCATAAGGACAGCGGCTGGTCGGTGGTCGATGCCTTCGATGTGGTTTTCCATCTCTTCCGCGAAGACACTCGCCGCAACTATGGTCTGGAGTCGCTCTGGAAGGACGGCCTCGACATCCCGGTCGCCGCAATCCTGAAGGCCTGACCACCGGTAGGGATTAGGGAGTAGGTGTTGGGGATTAGGGAGTAGGGGCCTTGCTGCCTTCGACGGCTTCGCTCTCCCTTCATCCCAATACCCAATCCCTAAAACCTAATCCCTCATGCTTGGTTTTTACTTCCTCGGTGGTGGTAGCGGGCAGGATCGAACTGCCGACCTAGGGCTTATGAGTCCCTCGCTCTAACCAACTGAGCTACGCTACCGAAAACCGAGGAGGCGGAGTCGAGCGAAGCCCTCGGATTTCGTCAAGCCGATTGAGGTTCAGAGGCGGTGGCTGAGGTACCACCCGCACATCGCCAACCAGAGAATCGCCCCGGAAACGCCGAGGATTACCGCTAATTTGGTCTGCGACTCGCCTTCCTCTTTGAGGCCCGCCTGGGTAAGGGTGGCGCCGATCCGTCGGACGAAGACCAACGGCAGGAAACTGCCGATGAGGGTCGCGAGGATGAAGACGGCGGCTAGGTCGAAGGAGCGGAGCTCGTTCACCGGTCGGTTCTGGAGCCAGGACATGGGGAAGACCATCAGCGCGAAAATCGGTGGAAGCAGGAACGTGGCACCACACCAAAGGTAGCCTTCGCGTACCGAACGCTCGAGGATTTCCGACGGGCTGAGCCGTCGGCGGAGCGGGGTGGGGCGTGCTTCCGTGCCGGGGGCGCCGGGTGGGGGCGGCGGTTCGTCGCCGATCGCGTAGGGTGAGAGCGGGGCGGCAAAGCCGGCTCCTGGGGTGTGCACTCGCGTCAGGCCAGTGGAGCGGAAGTAGTCGCGTACCGTGGTCCATTTCCCGTCGACCTCGATGTTGTGCAAGAGGCTGATCTCGCCGGTGCGCAGCATGTCGGTGATACGGGCGAGCGGGAAGGGGCCGGTCACGGTGCCCTTCCAGCGGAGTTTGAACGTGGCTTGGTCGGCCATGGCTCAGAGGTCGCGACCTTGCAGCAAAGCTTCCCAGCCGCCGATCGGGGGTTGGAGCCCGGCGGGAATGCCCGCGGCCTGCGCGGCTTCGGCGACGGTGCCGGGCAAGCGTAGCAGCGGGGTCCATGGGGCGGCTTCGGCGACCCGCACCGCCGTGCCTTCCGCATTAACCCGGAAAAGGACGGTGGCTTTGCCCTCCGTGTCGATGCCGTAGAGTACGACGTTATTGAGCGGGTCGCGGAGCGAGGCCTTGCCATCGCGGCCGACGTGGCCGGCGAAGATCAACGCCCGCTCCCGCAGCGTGCCGAGGACGGTGCGCCAGAAGCGCGCCTCGTCCGCGTAGGAAGGGCCGGTCCGCGGGAGCAGGAAGACTTTCAGCTCGGTCTGGGCCTCGGCCCACTTGTCTTTATAAAGGAAGTCGAACGCCCCCATTCGGTTGGCCGTGATGCGACGGAGTTGCTCGGCGTCGCGCTGGGCGGACGGGGAGTAGAGCAGGCCCCAGGCTTCGGGTCGTTGCGCGCCGAGCCGGAAGAGTTCCTGTAACTGGTAGGCTCGCACCTCGAGGTAGGGGGCGGTGCCGCGCCGAAGGCGGTCGAGTGTGCGCAGGAGCGGCTCCGCCAACTGACCGGTCTTCGGGTCATGGAACCGTCCCAGGTTACGGAGGTACTCGACCTCGGGAATGATCAGGCCCTCCTGCAGCTCCTCGCCGGATTTGACCCCATTGGTGAAGTCGCGTCGGCTCCAGACCGCATCGACCAGCACGCCTTCGCGGGTCAGTTCCTTGCCTTCGACGCGGGTCTCGATGCCATCGCCGAAGGAGGCGCGCGATTGGCTCAGCTCGCCCACGACGAAGACGGAGCGGACCACGCGCAGCCCTTGGCTGGAGTTGGCGACCACGCTGAATTTACGCAACGAGCGTAAGATGCCCTCATCCGCGAGCTGCCGGAGGATCTTAATCTCACCTTCGGCTGGGTCCTTCGGCTGGAAGACGCCCAGCGGGTCGGACGTCGCACAGCCGTCCCACATGGCGCCGAGTCGGGGAGCCAAGGCGGCCCGGGGAAGGTTGCGTAAGGTCTCCGCACGCTCCAGGACGACCTGGCTGCGCAGGCGAAGGTCAGATTTTTCGGGCGCGGCGTCCGTCGCGGCCTTGAGGGCGCCGAGGTAGGACTTGAGGTCGGCCGTGGTCTCGAGCGCTTTCGCGGCGCCGAGCGACTTACGCTCGTCGTCGAGTCGGCTGCCGGCGCGGTCGGCTTCGGCGTAGGCTTCGTCGAGGTTCGAAAGTCCGGCGAGCTTCAGTTGGTCGAGCAAGGTGCGCAGCTGGTCGAGCGCGGTCACGGACTTGCCGGCGTCGGCGATGTTCTCGGTCTCGCCAATTGCCTGGCGCAAGCGGCGTCGGGCGGCGGTCAAGTCGGCGTTGGCCTGCTCCTCGAGGCGGGCGGCTTCCGCGAGGAGTTTCGGGGCCTCGGGCAGGATCTTCCCCAAGGTGGCTTGGCCGGCCGGGCCGAGCTTGCCGGCTTCTTCCGCGAAGGCGGCGGTCCGCTTACGGATATCCGCGAGCCCGGCGAGGGTGAGGCCCTCCGCTTGGCGCGTGCGGAGGTAGTGGGCCTCGGCCTGCAGTCGTTGCAGTGCCTCGCGTTGGGTGGCGATCAACTGACGGAGTGCTTCCTCCGCCTGACGTTGGGCGGGCTCCTCGACGAGCTGCGGGCTGCGGGCACGCAGTTCGTCGAGCAGGCGGGTCGCGGTCTCCGGGTCGCCTCGCTCCACGGCCAAGCCAGCGGTCGCGAACCGTTCGCGGGCTTCCTGGTCCGCCGCTTCGCCGCGCCACCAGAGGAAGGCGACGGCACCGGCGCCGAGTACGGCGACGACCAGTCCGGTCGTCATCAGCGCATAGCGCCGGCTCAGGCGGGACCGGGTTAATTGGCGCAAGGTCCGCGCATCGCGAACCAGCCCGTCGGGCAGGCGATCGGCCAAGGGGAGCGCCCGCTCCAGCCAGGCACCGAGTCGGGCGATGAGGGTGGCTGGCGAGGAGCCGCGCGCGGCGGCTTGCTGGAGTTCGCGCCATTCGGCGGTCAGGGTCTCGAGCGAAGCCCGTAGGGCGGCTTCGGCTTCGGCGGTGGCGGCGAGCTCCCCGGCCCATCCTTCGAGTGCCGCGAGGCTTTGTGCCAACGGTTCCGCCAGATTGATCTGGTGATCGCGTTCCAGCGAGCGGGCACGCCCGACGGCGGCGGCGCAGCTTTCCCAATGGTCGCCAGCCCGGGCGGCTTCCGCCTCCTCGACCGCGTGGATGATCTGCTCGTGGGCCTTGGTCCGGAGCCAGTCGCGCCGGGAGCGCAGCGCGGCGTCCCATTGCGGTTCCCCCGTGAGGGCGCTGGCGCCGAAAAGCTCCATGCGTTTCATGAGCGTGACCGCTTCCTCCTGGCGGCCGCCGGCGAAGAAGGCGGCGACCTTGCCGACCGCCTCCCGGAGGAACTTGGTCGAGAGTCGGTTGAGTTCGGAGCGGGCGTTCGGGTCCTCCGGGTTGATGCGGACGATGGAGCGGAGGATGGTCAGCGCGCGGTCTTCCTGCCGGGTGCGCATCGCATCGCGGTAATCCCGATAGAGCGGGTGGTTTTCGCCGATCTCCTTGCCGTAGAGGCCTTCCAGGGCGATCACGTGCTGGTCGTCGAGGGGGAAGCCCGTGGGCAGGCCGCGTTCGCGGCAAAGCGCATGCCAGCGTTCCGACTCCGCGAAGCTGAGTTGCGCGCAGAGCCCCAGCAGGTCCGGCTCCGTTTCCGCCACCTGGAACGCCGCGTGTTCCTGGCCGCCGCGGATGAGCGACGCGCATTGTTCCAGCCGTTCCCGGGCACGGAGGCAGAGGGCGGCGTATTCGCCGGCGAGCGAGCGGGCCTCGAGGTCGGGGCTGCCGAGCTCGAGCTGGCCGCGGATGCGGGCGATGAGGCGGTCAAGCTGCATGCGGTCAGCGGAATTCGATGAGCGTGGGGAGTTCCTCGCCGCGCGGGCTGACGATGGTCAACTTCCAAGGGGCCCCGGCCCGGATCAGGTCGGCCGCGATGAAGAGGCGTCGGCGTTCCGTCAGAATCGTGGAGGACGGCGTGCCTGGGCCGGATTTGCTTTCGAGGCGGATGAGGTCGGTGTCGAGCGAGGACCGGGTGGCACGGATCGAGGGTAGGTCGCGGTCCGGGAATTCATGACCGGAAGGGAACAGTCCGGCGGTACCGCCGACCCAGGCGACGGCATGGACGGCTTGCTCCGCCCAGGCTGCGGCCCGGACCACGCCCGTGTCGGCATCTTGGCGGAGGCCGCCCAGCCCGAGGTCGAGAGGTTGGAGGGCGCGGGGGTTCGCGATGAGTGCGAGCGCCAGTCGTTCACCGTTCGGGAGGGTCAATTCGATGAGCCGATTCGTCTCCGGGAAATTCCGCGCTTCGCCGTCGCGGAAGGCGAGGTCGATGGCGTTCGCCCGCGGGCCGACCCCGATGACGATGGGGCGATTCAGTTGGCCGGCCTCGGCACGAGCCTCGACCCAGAGGCCCTGGCCCCCGCGGCGGATTTCGCCCATCAGCGGGCGAACCTTGGGCTCGCGCGCATGGAGTTTCACGAGTGGGAGGAGGCGTAACTGCACCGCGATCGAATTGTTGGCCCCGACCCCGCTGTTCTCCAGGAATTTTGTCAGGCGCAGGCCGGCTTCATTGGAAAGCGTGAAGTGAGACTGGGACGGCCCCGCGGGGCCATTGTCGCCGGTTTCCCAGGCGCCGGTGACGAGCAGGGTCGGCCGGACGTCGAGCGACGCGATGAGGGCGGCTCGGCTGGCGATGCCTTGGAGCTGTTTCCAGGCCTCGTCCGGCGGGGCCTCCAGCTGGGCGCCGATCCGCAGGGCCTCCTGCAATTCATTCACCAAGGCCGCGGCATCCTTGCCGTCGCCGCCGGGGGGGAGGCTGTCGAGTCGCTGGATGAAGCGACTCGTGGTCACCTCCGCGAAGCGAGCGGTGAGGCGGGGGACCACCCGCGTGCGATGACGGGCGGCGAAGTCCGGGGACAGTGCGGTCGTCTCGAACCAGAGTTTCGCGGCGTCGATGAATTCTTCGCGATCGATGAGGCCATCGATATCCTTGAGGGCAAGGTTGGCCTTCATGATCTCATCGGCCTTGGCGGTGTCCACGGGCGGAGCCACCGGGGTGGTGACTACGGGCGGCGGCGGCGACGGAGCCTGCATGACTTTCCAGCCGAGGAAGCCCGCGAGGAGCAGGGCGGCCGAGACCAGGAGAATCAAGCCGACGGACGGGCCCTTATCATCGGGGGCTTTCTCCGCGCGGGTTTTTTTAGGCGAGGTCGGGGTGGGCTGGGCGGCGGTCGTCGGCCCGACACCCATCGCCGCTAGGCGGGCATGCTCGCCGGTCGGGGCGGGTTGACTGGCGGCGTTGGCCAGGTCGATCTCGGCGTGCCCGGGGGCCAGGCCGATGCACCAGCGAAAGCCATCGTCGCCGGTGAGGGTGACGTTGGTCGTGAAGGTCGCCGCCCATCCCGCCTTGCCCAGCAGCGCGGCGGACTCGGCGAAGAGACGCAGCACGGTTTCGGTTTCAGGGCCATTGAGCAGGGCGCAGTCCGCCGGTCCGCTCGCATTCACCAGCCAAGCGGCCTTGGCTCCCGTGCCGGTGAGCTGCCGCCAAGACGCGGCCGGCGTCAGCGCCGGGGCGGGTTTGAGCGCCAAAGGCTTGGCTTCGTCTTCCAGCCAGAGAGGGTCGCCCGTCCACTCATCCTTCCAGCCTGCCCAGCGGTAGGCGAGCGCCGCCGCCGGCGGGAGGATCGTGGCTTCCTCCTGGGAGAACGCCAAGTGATGCGCGAGGCGATTATCGCGCTGGGTGTAGTCGAGGCCGCGGGCCACGAAACGGGAGAGCACATACCAATGCTGGCCGGCGGCTTCGAGGATACGGAAGGTGAAAGTGGCCCCATCGGCGCCTTCATGCGGCGTCCCGAGGCTTTCCAGCAGCTGCGCCAGCCGTTCCGGCATGGCTCGATGGCGGGCGACAGTGCAGAAGCCGGAGCGGCCAGGGACGAGTCCTTGGCGCGCGGAGGTGAAGATCAGTTGCAGGGGCATGTCAGGCGCCGCGAGGGGCGGGGGTCGGCGCTGGCTTCAGCGGGGCGGCGGAAGGCAGGAGTTCGGGGGAGGCACGGTGGAGCAACCAGTAGACCGGTTCCTCGACGTGCGCGGGCGCCAGCCGTTGCGGGTCGGGGGCGATGCGCCCCTTGTTGGGTCCCTGCTGGATGATCACGGGGTTATGGCCGAAGGAGGTCGCGGCGAAGTAGCGAATCTCCGCGGCGAGGGACTCGGCGGATGCCACCAAGCCGGGGCAGAGGTCGACAAGGACGCGGCGGACGCGCGCCGAGTTGCGATCGATGGCCGCGAGGTCGAGGGTGCCGTCCCGCATGACCGTTTCGAGGGGTGAATCTAGGAGTTTTTCCCAAGTGTCGCACTTGCCGACCACGAAGGCGAGCGGGGTGGCGATGCGTTGGTCGTGGGCGAGGCCCATGACGCGTTTGATCCGCGTCTCCATCTCGGCGAGGATGCTGTCCTGCTGGTCGATGCGACCTTTCAGGCTGAGCTGCGGGTCGTCGACGCCGACAAGGCGGGCCTTGAAGCGGGCGTTGGCGGTCGGGTCGAAAAGGAAGATGAGTCCCGAGGAGGTTGCGACGTGCATCGCGCCGGGGGAGTCGTGGATGTCGACGCCGGGCTCGAAATGCTCGCCGGCGTTGTCGTAAAGGATGAGGGAAGTCTCCTGCTTCTTCGCGTCGGGTCGGCTGAGGGCGTAGATGAAAGGACGGGGGAGGGAGACCATGCGGCCGAGCCTCGGCAGTTTTTCGTAAGTGGCGCCTTCGAGCGCGGTCTTCCCCAGTAAGGCATCCTCCGGCGTCGCGGCCGAGAAGAGCGTATTGCGCATCTGGTTGAGCAGCATGTTGCCGCTCGGGTCGCCGTCCTTGAAGGCGAGGCCGAAGTCCTTCGGCAGGCGTTCCTGCAATTCCCGCGTCAGTACCGCGAGGTAGTAGGACTTGCCGGAACTCGGTGCGCCGATCAGCGAAAGAATCCGGTGGGGCATGTCCAAGTACCCCGGTGGCAACTGGCGCCGGCAATGCGGGCAGGCCATGTCGGTGCAGGCCAGCCCCATGGGGTCGAGGGCGAGCCCATGGTCGTTGAAGCGGGTGGGGTGGAAGCGCAACCGGGCGTCGGAGCCGAGAATTGGGTCGCCGCGCAGGTCCTCATGGACGGCGATGCTTAAGGCGTCGCCGGCGTCGAACCGCGTCCAGCAAACGGGGCAGAGGTGCGCCCCGCGGTTTTGTTCGGCGGCAAGCACCGGGCGGCTGGCGGTGGCGGCGGGGGCTTCTTCGCGCGGGGAAAGCAGCGGCGCGGCCAGCGTGAGCGAGAAGCCGACCTCGAGCCCGCTGGGGGTACAGGCGAGGTGTTCGGGGGCGCGGCCGAACTCGGTGGCCCGATCGAGGAGGTCTTGCGGCGCGAATTCACCGAGCAGTTCGCCGGAGGTGGCGTCGAAAAGCATCCAAGCGTCCGTGCGGACTTCCTCGAAGGTGTCCTCCTCGGAGGGATTCAGGACGAGCAGGGTGTCGTCGAGTTGCAGGGTGACGGTCTCGGAAATCACCACCGGGCGGGTGGTCGGGACGCCGTTAAGCAGGATGGACCGCCCGCCCGACGGGGAGACGGTGAGGCCTTCGGGGGCCGCGAGGATCTCCACCTGAGGCGTCGGGGCGCCGGCGGGGAGGTGGAAGGGCAACTGATTCACGGACCCCCGGGCGCCATTCAGGCAATTGACCCATCGGAAGGTGGGGCTTTTCTTGGTTGAGGAAAACATGGTCTCCGGAGGGCGGGCAGGGCGGCGGGTAAAGGGTTGCAGACAGCAGTTGAATCCTACAGGGATGTCACCACCATTGTCGGGTATACCCACCCGAAATCCACCCCTAAACCATGGAGACCGAAGCCGACCAGTCCGCCCTCGACCGCGCCCGCGCTGGGGATCTTGGGGCTTATAACGAGCTCGTGCTGCGTTACCAGGGGCGGATTTTCGCTAAGGTGTTCTCCCTCTTGCGCAATCGGCAAGACGCGGAGGAAATCACCCAGGACACCTTTATTCGGGCCCACCGGGTCTTGGCCTCCTTTCGCGGGACGGCGACTTTCTCGACCTGGATTCATCAAATCGGGACCAATCTAGCCCGCAACCGCTACTGGTACTGGCGACGGCGCAAGCGCGACCAGTCGATGTCATTGGACGCCGACCTCGGGGATGACCCGGGGGCCACCTTGCACGACATCCTGTCCGACGGCAGCCAAGGCCCGGGGCGGGAAGCCCAGCAGAACGAATTCGTCGATAAAGTGGCCGAGTGCATGGAACAATTGAAGCCGGAACACGCTCGTATTCTCACCATGCGCAACGTGCGGAACATGTCCTATGAGGAGATCGCCGAGGAACTCGGGCTCTCCATCGGGACGGTCAAAAGCCGGATTAACCGGGCCCGCGAGGCCTTGCGCGACCTCATGGGGGATGAGTTTCGCGCATGAGTAACGCCGAGCTCGAGTCCCTGATTGTTCTTTACCTTGAGGGGTCGGCCTCCCGGCCGCAGGTCGTCCGTCTGCGCGATGCCATCAAGTCTTCGCCGGAGATGCACCAGCGCTTCCAGGCGCGCCTGCGTTTGCATCGCGCCCAGATGGCCTACCTGGTCAAGCAGGAGACGGCTTCGCCCCGTCAGGCGATGCTCTGGTTGCACGCCTTCGCTCAGCGTGCCGGCCGCTCCTTCGCCCACCTTTGCCTACTCGCCCTAGTCTTCGTCGAACTGCAGGTCCGCATCCCCGCCGAGTATTCCGGCCTCGTCCTTTACGCGGAGACCTCCGCCGGGGACGACATGCCCGAGATGGGCGAGATGCCGACCTTGGTCGAGGCCCCCGGTGGCGTGGCTACGGTCACCATCGATTTGCCGGCGGACCTCGATTTGCCGAGGGGGGAAGTCCATGACATGGTCATGCCGAACCTCTCTCAGCCTGACTTGCTGCAGTCCATTGAACTGACCGAGCCGACGGCGGCTTGAGCTTGGCTAATCCTGCCTTGCTTCCGCCCTGCGGTGGCTCCATCTGACCCATAGGATGCAAGGCTCCGACCATCGGGCCGAAATACGGCTGAACGGGACCGCCGCCGCCCCTGGCGTCGCCCGGGCGACCGCCTACCTGCTCCGCCAAGGCCAGACGATGGTGCCCTGTCGCCAAGTCGGCGATCCGGAGGGGGAACTGGCCCGTCTGGATGCCGCCTTAAGCGCGACCCGGCTGGAGATCGCCCGGCTGCGTGACGACGTCGCCCGCAAACTCAACGAGTCAGAGGCGGCGATCTTCGATGCCCACTTGCTGGTGCTCGAGGATGTCGCGTTGATCGATGAGGTCACCAAGGAGGTCCGTCGATCCGGCTTCAATATCGAGTTCTGTTTCCAGGGCGTCGCCCAGCGCTACATCGATATCTTCGCGCAGATGGAGGATGACTTCCTGCGCGAACGCGCGGCCGATATCCGCGATGTGACGGGGCGGGTATTGCATCACCTGCTCGGGACGGCGCCCGCGGCGCTGGGACCGATCGTCGGTCGCCAGGTCGTCGTCGCCGTCGACCTCACCCCGACCGAGACCGCCGGGTTGCATGAAGGGGGCGTCGCCGCCTTTGTCACGGAGGAGGGCGGGCGGACCAGCCACTCGGCGATCATGGCTCGCTCCCTCGATATTCCCGCGGTGGTGGGGGTGAAGGGCTTGATGGAGGCCGTGGTCGATGGGGATGTCGTGCTGGTGGATGGCGAAGCGGGTTTGGTCATCGTCCATCCTTCCGCCGCGACGTTGGCCGCCTACCTCGATAAGGAGCAGGCCCTGCGTTCGCGCCGCGATCGCATGATGGGCGAGATCGCCCTGCCGGAGGCGACTTCCGATGGCACCGTTTTCACGCTTTTGGCCAATATCGGCGGGCCGGAGGAGATGGAAGACGCGTTGGGCTACCATGCCCGCGGCGTCGGGCTTTACCGCACCGAGAACCTTTATCTCCGGATCGACGATTGGCCCTCCGAGCAGCAGCAGTTCGAGGAATATGCCGAGGTGGTTCGGCTCGCCCAGGGTCGTCCGGTCACGTTCCGGACGCTCGACATCGGCGGCGATAAACGGCTGGGCGACCTCAATGATGAGGCCAACCCATTCATGGGCTATCGCGCCGTCCGGATGTGCCTGGAACGCCCCGAGATTTTCCGGCCGCAGTTGCGGGCGATCATCCGCGCCGCCACCTTCGGCCCGGTCTCCGTGATGTTCCCGATGATCTCCGGGGTCGAGGAACTGCGTCAGGCCAAGTCATTCTTCCGGCAGGTCGAGGCCGAGCTCGCGGGCGAAGGCGTGCGTCCGGTCGCGCCGATTCGTCTCGGCGCGATGATCGAGATTCCTTCGGCCGCGTTGGTCGCGCCGGAACTCGCGCGGGAGTGCGACTTCTTCAGCGTGGGCACGAATGACCTCGTGCAGTACCTACTTGCGGTCGATCGCGGCAATCGCCGGGTCGCCTCGCTGTACGACCCTTGCCACCCGGCGGTGGTCCGCACGTTGGCCCAGATCTTCGGCGCCGCCCGCGCCGCCCCCATCCCGGTCGCGGTCTGCGGCGAACTTGGGGGCGATCCCGCCTGGGCTCCCTTATTGCTTGGTCTGGGTGCGCACGAACTCAGCATGACGCCCGCCGCCTTGCCCGAGGTGCGTTTCCTCCTGCGTCACTCCACCCACGCTGAGATGCGGGAGCTGGCGGAACGCGCCCTGTCTTCCCCGGACGCCGCGGCCACCCGCGCCCTCCTGGCGGGGTTCGTCGCCGCCAAACTTAAGTTCCGCTGATGTCCTCCCGGATGCCCGCCCCCAACCCGCAGGTCGCAGCCCTGACGGCCTACACCCCAGGCGAGCAGCCGCAGGGTGGGGGCTGGATCAAGCTCAACACGAACGAAAACCCTTACCCGCCGAGTCTGCGGGCGCTGGAAGCGGTCCGCGTCGCCCTCTTGAACGACGGGGCTTTGTTGCGACTCTACCCCTCGCCCGATGCCGCGCCGTTACGCGAGGCCGCCGCGCGCTTTCATGATTTCAAGCCGGAGCGCATCGTGGCCGGCAACGGTTCCGACGATACCCTCAACCTGCTGATCCGCGCCTACGCCGGCCCGGGCCGCCCCATCGGGATGCTCGACCCGAGCTACTCGCTCTACCCCGTGCTGGCCGCGGCGCAGGGTGCCCCCGTGGTCAAGGTGCCTTTCACCCGCGACCTCTCGTTCGACCTCGCGGCCGTCGCCGGCAGCGGCGCCGCGGTCTTTTTTCTCACCAACCCCAACGCGCCGCTCGGGGTGGCTTTCCCCGTCGCCCACGTCGAGGCGCTGGCCCGCACGTTCCCCGGCCTGCTGGTCGTCGATGAGGCCTACGCCCCTTTCGCCGAGGGCGACTGTGTCGACCTCGCGCGCCGTCTGCCCAATGTCGTCGTCACCCGCACGCTGTCCAAAGGGCACGCGCTTGCGGGCTTGCGCGCCGGTTACGCCCTGTGCCCTCCAGGCGTGGCGGAGGTCCTGCATCGGGTCCGCGACAGCTACAACCTCGACCGCCTCGCCCAGGTGGCCGCCGCCGCTGCGCTCGATGACACGGAGTGGCTGCGCGTGACCTCAGGTCAGGTGCGCGCCACGCGCGACCGGCTCACCCGCGAACTCATCGGCCTGGGTTGGTCGGTCATCCCGTCCTCGGGCAATTTCCTCCTCGCCGCTCCCGCCTCGCCGCGTCGGCCGACTTCGCCGGCCGCGGCCGAGCATGCGTTTGAGTTCTTGCGTGCCCGCAAGATCCTTGTGCGTCGTTTCCCGCACCACCCGCTGACGGAGCAGTCGCTCCGCATCAGCGTCGGCACGGAGGCGGAAAGCGAGGTCTTCCTCGCCGCGGCCAAGGCCTGGACGGAAGGGTGAGGTTGACAATCGGGCCCGCCGCGGGGATTTCTGGGGTATGACCGCCGGAGTCCGCCAGGCTACCATTCGCCGCAATACGGCCGAGACCAAGATCGCCCTCACGGTGAACCTGGACGGCACCGGCGCATCCGAGATCGCCACGGGGGTGCCTTTCTTCGACCACATGCTGACTTTGCTTGCCCGGCATGCCTCCATCGACCTGACCGTCCAAGCCACGGGCGACACCGACGTTGATTACCACCACACGGTGGAGGATGTCGGCATCGTGCTGGGTACGGCCATCAAGGAAGCCCTGGGGGATAAGGCGGGTATTCGCCGCTACGGTTTCTTCCTCTTGCCGATGGACGAGACGCTGGCGCGTTGCGCCGTCGACCTCAGCAATCGAGCCATGTTGGTCTACCAGGCCGAGGTCTCCAATTACATGGTGCGCGATTTTAATATCTGCCTGGTCCGGGAGTTCTTCCAGGGTCTGGCCAACGCGCTCGCCTGCAACCTGCACCTGAAGCTGGAGTACGGCGAGGAGCCGCACCACGTCGCGGAGGCCCTCTTCAAGGCGTTTGCCCGGTCCTTGCGGGTCGCCATCGAGATCGACCCGCGCCAGGAAGGTCGGGTGCCGAGCACCAAGGGTACGCTCGCCTGAACGTGGAAGCCGCCGGTTCTTCGCGTCGTCCCCGGGTCGCGGTCATCGACTACGGGATGGGTAATCTCCGCAGCGTCAATCGGGCGATGGTCGCCGCTGGTGCGGATGCCTACCTAGCGGCGTCCCCGCAGGCGGCCGAAGGGGCCGATGCCGTCGTCTTCCCAGGGCAGGGTGCGATGGCCGATTGCATGGCTTGCATTCGGCGCAACGACTTCGAAGGGTTCATCCAAGAGTGGATCGCCGCCGACCGTCCGTTCCTCGGCGTCTGCATGGGCCTCCAGGTTTTATTCGAGCGCTCCGAGGAGGCCGATGTCCCTGGCCTCGGGGTCTTCCCGGGGGTGGTCACGCGCTTCCCCTCCCAGCCAGGGTTGCGGATCCCTCACATGGGTTGGAATGAGGCGATTTTCAAGGAGTCCAGCGCCCTGACCACGGGCTTGGCGGTCGGGGGGGAGCCCTTTTATTTCGTCCATAGCTATCGGGTGGTCGCGACGGACCCGGCGCTGGTCTGGTGTGAGACGGACTATGCGGGCCGTTTTATCAGCGGGATCCGGCGGGGGAGGGTGCTCGCCACCCAGTTCCACCCTGAGAAAAGTCAGGTCAAAGGCTTGCAACTCTACCGCAATTTCCTGACTTTGATTGACCGCTGAAGTGCTTTGACGGCCCAGCGGACTCTCCCCCGCCATGACCGCCAAAACCGCCACCCTGAAACTGGACGACAAGGAAATCGTCCTCCCTATCGTCGTCGGCTCCGAGCAGGAGTGCGGCATCGACGTCCGCAAGCTGCGTGACGAGACGGGGTACATCACCTTCGACGACGGTTATGCTAACACGGGGGCCTGTGAGTCCAAGGTCACGTTCATCGACGGCGAGAAGGGTATCCTGCGCTACCGTGGCTACGCGATCGAGGATCTGGCCGAGAAGTCCAATTTCATCGAGACGGCTTTCTTGCTCATCTACGGGGAGCTACCGACGGCCCCACAGTTGACGGCCTTCAAGGCCCGCATCCTTGATAACTCCCAAGTCCATGAAGGCCTGCGCATCGCGCTGAGCGGCTTCCCTGGCAACGCCCACCCGATGGCCGTGCTTTCCGCCACGCTGAATACCCTGGGTTGCTACTACCCGGAACTTGGCACCAACGAACGCGCGCATGACCTCGCGAAGTTCGACGAGACGGCCGCCGTGCTCATCTCCAAGGTCCGCACCCTCGCGGCCCTGGCTCACCGCTCCAAGGAAGGTGAGCCCCCCGTCTACCCGAAGCCGGGTCTCGATTACTGCTCCAACTTCCTGCACCTGCTCTTCTCGCAGCCCAATGCCGACTACGCGGTGCACCCCGAGGTCGCCCGCGCGCTTGATTTGATCCTACTCCTGCATGCCGACCATGAGCAGAACTGCTCGACCTCCACGGTCCGCATGGTGGCCTCCGGGGGCGCCAATCTCTTCCCGTCCGTCTCCGCCGGCGTCTGCGCCCTCTGGGGCCCCCTCCATGGCGGCGCCAACCAGGCCGTGATCGAGATGCTCCAGGAAATTCACGCGGCGGGCGACGATGGTTCCCGCTTCATCGCCGACGCCAAGGACAAGGCCAAGAGCGTCCGCCTGATGGGCTTCGGCCACCGCGTCTACAAGAACTACGACCCGCGCGCCAAGATCATCAAGGCCCAGTGCGACAAGGTCCTCAAGGTCCTCGGCATCAACGACCCACTCTTGGCCATCGCCATGCGCCTCGAGGAGGCCGCACTCAACGACCCTTACTTCAAGCAGCGCAACCTCTACCCGAACGTCGACTTCTACTCGGGCATCATCCTCAAGGCCATCGGGATCCCGACCGAGATGTTCACGGTCATCTTCGCCATCGGCCGCATGCCGGGCTGGATTTCCCACTGGAAGGAAATCGCCGAGACCCCGAAGCAGAAGATCCATCGCCCGCGCCAGATCTACGTCGGTTCCACCGAGCGCAAGTACGTCGGTATCGCCCAGCGCAGCTGATCGCGTCGTCGCCCCAGGTTGGTCGGCGGCACCAAGGGGGAGGGTCGGACGTTTCCGTCCGACCCTCCGTCTTTTGAGCCATGCACTGTAAGCCGGATTCTGTCCAGGGCGGCTCTCGCCGACCCCTTGCGCATCCATTTCTCTGACCTTGCGGACCCGCCTTGCGGCGGTGCGACAACCCGGGACCTTGGTGGGCGACCTCGAACGGTCCCTGTTCGTCTTGCATCGGATTGGGTTTACCTTGCCTCCTCGGTTACCCTTGGAGCGGTGGGCTCTTACCCCACCTTTTCACCCTTACCTCCTTCCTTGCGGGGGAGGCGGTTTATTCTCTGTGGCACTGTCCGTCACGACTTGCGTCGTGCCCCGACTTGCGGCGGGAATCCTGCCCGGTGATGTCCGGACTTTCCTCACGGATTACTCCGTGCGAATGCGCGTGTATGACTGTCCATGCAGGTTGGGGCAAAAGGGAGGGGAGGGCAAGGAAAGTGGTGGGGGAAGTAGGGATTAGGGAGTAGGGAGTGGGTATTGGGGATCAGAGAGGGGGCCGCTTACCTTCATTCCTGCACCTGATTCGCGCGCTACCACCTACCACCTATTCCTTGATACTACTCCCTTCTTCCCATCCCCCCATCTTTCCCTTATGCCCTTCTTACCTTCCCCAACCCCATGCTCCGTCTTCTCTCCCTCGCCGCCGCATCATTGATCACGCTCGTCGCCTCCGCGGCCGACGTCCCGGCCGTCACCGTCACGAAGGTGGCCTGTGTGGGGGATAGCATCACGCAGGGGGCGGGGACCAAGGGTAAGGGCATGGCTTACCCCGATCAGCTGCAAGCGCTGCTGGGCGAAAAGTTCAAGGTCGGCAATTTCGGCGTGAGCGGTCGCACCCTCCTCAAGAAGGGCGACTTTCCTTACACCAAGGAGAAGCGTTACCAGGATGCCCTGACGTTCGCGCCGAACGTCGTCGTGATCATGCTGGGGACGAATGACACCAAGCCGCAGAACTGGAAGCACGAGGGCGATTTCGAGGCCGACTACAAGGACTTGGTGAAGTCCTTTCAGAAACTTGCCTCGAAGCCGAAGGTCTTCCTTTGCCGACCAGTGCCGGTGCCGGGTACCGGCAACTATGGCATCAACGAAGCCAATGTGCAGAAGGAGATCCCGCGCATCGACGCCTTGGCGAAGGAACTGGGGTGCGAGGTGATTGATATGCACGCCGCCCTGGACGCGCATCCGGAGATGCTTCCTGACCGCGTACACCCGAACAACGAAGGGGCGGCGGAGATGGCCAAGGCGGCCGCCAAGGCGATCGCCAGTAAGTAAGGGACTTCCTTAGCGCGGGCTATTTCTGGGCCCGCCGATCTGCCCCAGTACCCCCGTGGCCGCCCGTTTCAGCTCCTGCCAGCGAGGCGAGGGGTGATCCGGGCCGTGCGCAATCAATTGCAAAGTGCTGCGCCACTCGAGCACGGCACGCTCGAGGTCGCCTGCCCCCGGGCCGTGGCCATCGTGGCTGTCATCCGGCAGTTTGCCATGCAGGGCGAAGGCTTTCATCGTCTCGGCACAACCTTCGCCAAACCCCGCAGGGAGGCCTTCCCGGAGGTAGTCCGGGGCGGTCAGTGATTGGTAGGTCAGGCGACAGCAGGCGCCCAGCCGGCTGGAGCTGCGGGCCGAGGCTGACACGCGCTCGCCGGCGCGCAATTCGGCCAGGTCCCACGCGAGGGCTTCGGCCTCGTAGGTGGCGTCTTCGAGGGCCGCCGCGACCGCGAGCCCTTCACCATGTTGGAAGAGGGAGGCGATCTCGCCCCGGGTCGTCGGCCGACCGAGCCCGTCGATCAGTCCGAGTTTCAACCAGAGCCGCCCGGCCCGCGCTGTGTGGAGGGTGCCGCCCCCGAGCACCTCGCGCAGGTTGATATCGGCGACCTCGCTGGTCCGCTGCTCCGGGTTGATCAACCACTGGTCATCGGCGTCGGGTATCGCCTTCACTTCGGCGCGGGCATAATCCAACCGGACTTGCACGGTGTCTTGGGCGATGAACAGCGGGCCGTGCGGGACGCCGCCCTGCGTCAGTCGGGGAAGGAGGGGGAAGATTTCCTTCTCCAAGGTTTCCAACTTCCAGGTGCGGTCGCGGGCACGGCCGCCCTCGATCTGTTGCAAGGCCTTGCGCAGCCACTCCGAGGGTTGGAGCTGGTCGCGCTCCCCGGATTGCGGGAAGCGGGCCAGGGGCGCGGTCCGACCGTAGCGTACGGAACCATCGGGTTGCGGGAGTTTGCAGGGCGTCCCGATGGGAATCGCGCGGAGGGAGTCCGGTTTGCTGAGTGCCGGATGCCAAGCTCCTTGGACGCGGATCAGTGCCTGGGGAAGCGGGATCATCTTGTGCGGGCGTTCCCTTTGCCAGGTGCCGTTGCGGCCGCGGATTTCGTGAATCAGGCGGAGCGTACCGGGGGGAGGGGGCGGCGCCACCGCCTCCGGTACTTCTAGGCGGTCCAAGGCCAGGTCGATCGGTTCGCGGGTGAATAACGCCCGGGCCAACCCGGCGGCCGCCTCGAGCGGCTGGGCCGTCTGCTTCATCAGCGAGAGGAAGGCGGGCCAATCGAGCCCGCCGCTGCGCTGCAATTGCAAGGGGCGGGCTTCCCCCAGTCGCGGGGAGTACCCGGTCCAGAGGGCGTAGCCGCGTTCATCCAGCCCGCGCCGTCCCGCCCGCCCGAACATCTGGAGGAGCTCGTCCGGGCGGATCTCGCGTTCCGTATGGTCCGCGGCGTACCGGCGGTCGGTCACCAGAACTGAACGCAGGGAGAAATTGATTCCGGCGGCCAGCCCCGTGGTCGCCACGACGACGTTGAGTCGGCCGGCCTTGGCCCAAGGCTCGATGAGTTCGTTGCGCTGTTGATAGGTCAGCCCACTGTGGTGCAGGCCGACGCCCTGACGGAGTAGCCGGGTGAGCTCCTCGCCCGCGCAGGCCTTTTGGGCGGGGGTCAGGGTGGGTCCGTTGCCGAGCGGAAGGCCGTGGGCGATTTCCCGGGCGATTTGCTCGGCCGCTCGTCGGCGCGGGGCGAAGACGAGCACTGGGCCGAGGTCGGCCAGTACGGCGCGGATGACCGCCCGGGCGATATGACCTTTGATGCCGTCGGGCTCGCGCCCCTCCAAGGTGTCGAGGGCGACCTCTTCCAGCGGGACCGGGCGCTTGTGCTCCTCAATCAGCGTGACGGTCCGGCCGCGGTGGCGAAGCCATTCGACCACGGCCTGCGGGTTGGCCACGCTTCCGCTCAACAAGAGCAAGCGGGTCTCGGGCGGGGCTAGGGCGAGGACCGTCTCGTAGGCCGGCCCTCGACGATCGTCGGCCAGCATCTGGTACTCATCGATGACCAGCAGGTCGGGCCGGCGACCTTCCAGGAAGCGGTGGCGTTGGGTTTCGAGGGTGGCGACCACCACGGGGGCGTCGAGGTTCTCGCTCACGTCTCCCGTCGCGATGCCGACATTCCAGCCTTGGGCTCGCCATTCCGCCAGCTTGTCATTGGCCAAGGCCCGGGTGGGGACCGTGTAGACGGCCTGGCCCCGGTGGCCGTGGCGGATGAGCAGTTCGAAGACGTAGGTCTTGCCGGACCCGGTCGGCGCTTGCACGACGACGTCCTCGCCCTGTCGAAGGGCCCGGAGCGCCGCCTGCTGCCAAAGGTCGGGAAGGATGATCCGTTGGTCCGACATGGCGACTTTCCAGCAAAGCGGCGCCGGCTTTAAACGCAAGCCGTCGGGGTTTGCGGTTGCGGGTTTTCCGGGGTCCGTGCTACGACTCACGTCGCATGGCCATCAGCAACGACCTCGCCCGCGGCTTAAAAAAAGTCGATAAGGACCTCGACTTCATGATGGGGTGCTTCGTCGAGGTGCTCGAGCAGCTGGACCACAAGGATCTCGCCGGCACCTTGCCTTGGATGGGCAAGCGCAAGTTGCGCGGGGTGCAAATCTTCTCCTACCGCGGGGTGCAGGCTTACTCGATCGCCTTCCAGCTCCTGAACATGGTGGAGGAGAACGCTTCCGCGCAGTCCAAACGCCTGCGGGAGGATAAGCACGGCCTGGCTTCCGACCCCGGGTCCTGGGGGCGTGCCTTCCAGACCCTCCGGTCCGCCGACATCACCGACAAGCAGATCGCCAAGCGGCTCGGGCGCATCCGCGTCGACCCGGTGCTCACCGCGCACCCGACCGAGGCCAAGCGTGCGACCGTCCTCGAGATCCACCGCGAGATCTACAAGCTCCTGGTCCGCCGCGAGAACAACATGTGGACCGCGGCCGAGCAGCGCGCGATCCGCGACGAGATCAAGGTCGCGCTCGAACGCCTTTGGCGCACGGGCGAGTTCTACCAGCAGAAGCCCGACGTCCAGTCCGAGCTGCGCAACATCAACTATTTCCTGTCCAAGGTCTTTCCGGATGCGATTGTCAGCATGGACCTACGTCTTCGGCAGGCTTGGGAAGAAGCCGGGTTTGAAGTCTCCCGGATCGAGCACCCCGATGCCTTGCCGCTGGTCGCCCTGGGTACCTGGGTGGGCGGGGACCGAGACGGTCACCCGCTCGTGACGGCCGAAGTCACCACCCGGGCCCTGAGCTTGTTCCGGGCCACCGCCATCGCCATCTGCCAGGAGCGTCTCGACACTCTGGGGCAACGCCTGTCGTTGGGCGATCACCTCCAACTACCCCCGGCGGTCTTCGTCAAGCAGGTCGAGAAGCATGCCGCGGCGCATGGCGAGGCCGGGGCGGCCGCCCTCGCTCGCAATATCGGGGAGACCTGGCGTCAATACGTCAACTTGGTCTGCCTCCGCTTGCCGCCGGTCGAAGGGGAGCTTGGCCCAGGTCAGCATGCCACGCCCGACGGGGTGGTCGCCGACCTGCTGTTCCTGCGCGAGACCTTGATCGAGGTGGGTGCCGGTCGCATCGCCCGCGCCGAACTCGACCCATTGATTCGTTTCCTGCGGGTCTTCGGCTTCCATATGGCCGGTTTGGATATCCGCCAGAACAGCGCTTTTCATGACAAGGCCATCGGTCAGTTGCTGGCCGCCGCGGGGCAGGCCGACCACCACTACGCCCAGTGGGAGGAATCCCGCCGACTGGGCTTCCTCGATTCCGAACTGCGCTCAACGCGTCCGTTCATGCGCGAGCAGGCGAGCATCGGGGCCGAGGCCGACGCCGTCCTGGCGTGTCACCGCGCCCTCGTGGTGCACATCGAAAAGCACGGCTCCGCGGGGCTCGGCTCGCTGATCGTCTCGATGACCCGTTCGGTCTCCGACCTTCTCTCCGTCTACCTCATCGCCCGGGAGGCGGGCCTGACGGCGGGCGGATCCGACGACCCTTACTGCCTCCTGCCCGTCGTGCCTTTGTTCGAGACGATCGACGACCTGGAACGAAGCACGGGGATCCTCGATGCGTTCTTGTCGCACCCGATGACCAAGCGGACCTTGGAGGCCCGCCGCGATGCCGGCGTGACCGATGGACTCACGCAGCAGGTGATGATCGGCTACTCGGACTCGAATAAGGACGGCGGGATTCTCGCCTCGCTCTGGAATCTTTACCGGGCCCAGCAGAACTTGGCCGAAGTGGGGCAGAAGCATGGCGTGCGCATTGTTTTCTTCCACGGTCGCGGCGGCACCATCTCCCGCGGCGCCGGCCCGACGCACCGCTTCATCGATGCCTTACCGCAAGGGTCGATCAACGGCGAGATGCGCGTGACCGAGCAGGGCGAGAGCATCACGCAGAAGTACGCGAACCACATCACTGCGGTGAACAACCTGGAGTTGCTCACGGCGGGGGTCACCCAGAACACGTTGCTGCATGACATGGCGGTGCGCAGTGAGACGGCCCAATCCAAGGTGATGGACCGCCTCGCCGAGTTCTCCCGCGAGGCCTACCAGTCGCTGATCCGCACGCCCCGCTTCATCGAGTTCTTCCGCCAGGCCACCCCGATCGATGTCATCGAGGCCAGCCGCATCGGTTCCCGGCCGTCCCGCCGGACCGGCGCGGCCTCGCTTGAAGACCTCCGCGCGATTCCCTGGGTCTTTGCGTGGAGCCAAGCCCGCTTCTACCTCTCCGGCTGGTATGGCGTGGGCTCCGCGCTCGCCCGCCTGAAGGAGGAGGACCCGAAGGGCTTCGAGGTCATCCGTAAGAATTACGACGATTGGCCGCCCCTGCGCTACATGCTCAAGAACGCCTCGACCAGCGTCCTCGCCGCCAACCGGAGCATGATGAAACTTTATGGCGCGATGGTCGTCGACCGGAAACTCCGCCGTCAATTCCTGACGCGCGTCCTCGCCGAGCATTCGCTCACCCGCAAGATGCTCGATGAGCTTTCCGGCTCTAAACTCACCGAAGGCCGTCCCCGCCTGCGCAAGGTGATCGCCTTGCGCGAGTCGGCGATCGACCTCCTGCACGAGCAACAAGTCGCGCTGCTCAAGGATTGGCGCAAGCACGTCGCCGCCGGCGAGCGCAAGGAAGCGGATGCCTTGTTGCCGCAGATGCTACTCTCGCTCAACGCCATCGCCGCTGGCCTGCAGGCCACGGGCTGAGCCTAGTCGCTCTGGCCTGTAAGGCCCCCTAGGCCACCGCGGGCAAGCCGCCCTAGCGAAAGCCGGGGTGGGCTCAGACGTGCTTCCAGAAGTCCATCAGGAAGCGCGTCGCAAGCTGGGCGAGGAAGACGATATTCCAGAAGACCAGCTGTAGGCCGAGCGACGGGCCGAAGCCCATGCTCAGCACCTGGGCGGAGGCGCTGGTGACCAAGAGGACGACGGTGCCGGTGCAGAGGGAGATGACGAGGATCTCGACCGATTTGGGGATGAAGCCGGAGAGGCTGGTGTCGGCCATGCAGATCGCGCCAAAAGTGAGGGCGACGGAAACGATGCCGGTGAGGCCGATGCCGAAGAGGGTGCCATCCTTGCCGAAGAAATGAGTGGCGGCGAGGCGACCCAGGAAGGGGAGGTAGATCAGCGCCATCGTCAGCGCGACCCAGAACCCGGGCGAGCCGTAGTCCTGGCCGAGGATCTTCTCGGCGTAGTTCTCGGCGGCATGCTTGATGACCGCTTCCTTCACGGCGGTCAGGGGATTGGCGAGGAGGAGGATCACGCGCCTACGTCTACGGATTCCCCTCGGGCTGTCTACGCTTTAAGGCAGTTCGAGCTCGACCACGACTTCCTTGCCGCCGACCGGAATGGCCAGGGCCGTGACGGCGCCGACGCGCAGTTCGACGCGGCCTTCGTTGGCGGGCACCTCGAAGCGGGCGATGTCGTTCAGGTCCTTGTCCTCGCCGCGGGTGACCACGGTGCGGTCCGGCTGGCCTGGCTGCACAATGGCGACGGTGGCTGCGACACGCTTGCCGGCGCGGGCGGCTCGGACTGAGATCAGGCAGCGGTCCGCGGCGACCGGTTGGCGGTGGCCACCGGCGAGTTGGTGGTAGACGGCGGTGCGATCGAGGCCGAAGACATCGCGCGCGCCGAGATTCCAGACCATCGGGAAGAGTAGGTCGGTCCGGTACCAGCAGGTTGCGTAGATGCGGGTCTCGGGGCGGGCCGGGTCGGCGGCCGCGGCGCGATCCATGAACCACGCGTGATCCCACCCCTTCGGGTCGGGGTTGTACTCCGTCACGCGCCAAGCGGCGGACCAAGCGGCGGCCTCGGGGGGGCTGATGGCGGAGTCGGCCTTGGGTGCCCCGTCAGGTCCCAGCCAAACCTCGACCCAGTTGTGGTTGCCGTTGATCGTCGTCCAAGTGGGTACGCCGGCCACGCGGGCGGGCAGGCCGACGGCGCGGAAGGCGTCGCAGAGCAGGATGGAAAGCCCCGAGCACGAGGCCATGCCTTGACGCATCGAATCGGTCGGGCTTTGGTTCGGGGCTCGGCGCTTGGGGCTATACTTCACGCCGACCTCGTCCTGAATACGCGCGTTGACGATGCGCGCCGCTTCGTCGCGGGTCTTGGCCTCCTTGACCATCGCCCCGAACCGCCGCCGGAAATCGGCCCGCCAGGGGTCTCGCGCCTCGTCGAGGCAGGCGTAGGGCAGGACGTCATTCAGGAAGAGAGGCCAGGGGACGTTGGTCGACCAGGCGTGGGACCGGCGGGCGGCCAAGGCTTCGCGGATATTCTCGCCGACGAAGGAGGCCGAAAGTTTTTCCCAGTCAGCCGGCGGCATCGTGGTGATCAGGAACGCCGCGCAGCCCCCCACTTCGGCGTCGGCGTCATTCAATAAAGCCTTCCAGTCGGGCCGTTGCAGGGCGGCGGCCAAGCGGGCGGCCCCGTTGAAGGCTGGGTCGGCGGACGTGAGGCTGCCGACCTGTGGCCGGGCGTCCGGGACGGGGCAGGCCATCGGAGGGGACGGCGGGGCGGGGTAAGGGAGCGGGGCGGCCACCAGGATGGCCGTGGCGGCCGTCGCTAAGGCGGCAAGGAGGCCTTTGCAGGGGGCAGGCATGAAGTCACCCTAACCCTGCGTCCCGGGCACGGCAAAGCCCTTTTATCGAGTCCACTCCTCGCGGGCAGCCGCCCAGAGGTCGTAGTTCAGGGGGCGTTTACCGGTAGGGGTCAGGCGGTAGTATCCCCCGGAGGCCTTGATGATGGCCAGACCGGCGGCGACGTCCCACAGGTTCGTCCCGGATTCGTAATAGGCGTCCGCGATGCCCTCCCCGACGTAGGCCAGCGCGAGGGCGGCCGAACCAATCATCCGAATCTTTTTGTAGCGCCCGACCTGCTGGACGAAGAGCTGCATCGCGGGGCCGGATTTGTCCGCCGCGGCGGGGAAGCCCGTCATGATGCAGGCGTCCTTGAGGTCGGCGACCCAACCGGGGCGGATGGCCCGGCCGTTGACGAACGTGCCTTCGCCAGGGATGCCGAGGAGGGTCTTCTTCGCGGTGAAATCATGGATCACGCCGAGCACGGGCTCGGGCCCGCGCATCAGGCCGAGCGAGACGCACGTCGCGGGCTGGCGCCGCAGGTAATTGTATGTGCCGTCGAGCGGGTCGACCACCCAGTAAAGTTCTTGGCTGTCGAAGAGCGCCGGGTCGCCGCCGAGTTCCTCGCCGATGACGGGAAGACCCGTGGACTTCAGGCGCTCTCGCACCAACGTCTCCGAATCCATATCGGCCTGCATCTTCACGTCGTCGTCGGTGGACGCGTTGACCTTCATCTGCGCGCCGGTGGCGAGGAGATCGCCCGCGGCGAGCGCGGTGGCGAGGGCGATGGATTTAAAGGATTCCGGGGACGGGGTACTCACGGCGGCAACCTAGGTTCGGCCCGGACGCACGGCAATCTCAGAGAGGGGCTCAGGCCGCGATGACTTCGCTCAGGCCGAAGCGCGCAAAGTCGGCGGCCGGCCGTCCCTGTAGGCCCACGGCTCGGACGGTGACGCCTTGCTGGCGGGCGTGTGCCGCGAGTTCGCGGAGTGCCTGCGCGTAGGAACAGTCGACGAAGAGCGCGTGTTCAAAGTCCAAGGTTAGGTGGCGGGTGCCAGCTTTGAGTCGGGCCTCGACGGCGCGGGGCTCGGCGGCGCGGCCAAAGTGAAGGTGCCCGGAGAGGGCGAGCCGGACTTCTTGGTCGCGTTCTTCAACCTCGATGGTTTCCGGTTCTTCCTTTTCGGGGTGGGCGGACTTACGGATGAGGAGGAAGATGAAAGCCGCGAGGACGCCGAGCCCGACGGCCCAGATGAGATCGGCGAACACCGTGATGACGCACGCAAGAACCAGCAGGACCATGTCGGAGCCGCCCGAGCGGAAGAGGCGCGGCCAAAGCGGGAGTTCCGCCATGTACCAGCAGACCGAGAGCAGGACGCCGGCCAGTGAAGCCAGCGGGATGAGTTTCACCAGCGGGGCGAGGACGAGGAGGATGGCCAGGACCGTGACGGCGTGGATGAGTCCTGCGATGGGGGACTTCGCCCCGGCGCGGGCATTCGTGCTCGTGCGGGCGATGACGCCAGTCACGGGCAGGCCCATGAAGCAGGCCGAAGCGAGGTTCGCGACGCCTTGGGCGGCCAGCTCGGTGTCGGAGTCATGCCGGTCGCCCGTCATGCCGTCGGCGACCACGGCGCAAAGGAGCGACTCGATGCCCACGAGGATACCGATGCCGAAGGCCAGCGGCAGCACCTCCCAAGCCTTGCTCAGCCAGGCGGCGCGATCGGGCAGGGAACTGCTCCAGTCCGTCAGGCGGAAGCTGGCGCTGATCTCCTTGAACTTGGAGCCGATGGTCTGGACGGAGGAATCCGGCACGCCGAGAAGCGTCACGATGATCGTGCCGAGCACGACAGCGATCAGCGCGCCAGGAATCCGAAGGGACAGCTTCCGCAGGCCGATGATGACGCTGAGCGTGCCGACGGCGACCGCGAAGCATCCGCCCTTGATCTCCTGGAGACCCGCGAAGACATGCTTGAGGCGGCCGATGAAGTCGGGAATCGCCGGCGTGGGGTCAGCGATGCCCAAGGCCGAATCAATCTGCGTGCTTCCGATGATGAGGGCGATGCCCGTCGTGAAGCCAATGACGACCGGATAAGGGATGTAGCCGATGGTTTTGCCGAGACGCAGGGCGGCCAAGGCTAGGAGCATCACGCCGGCCATCAGGGTGGCGAGGGCGAGGCCGACATAGCCATGGGTGATGACCGCCGCGGCGCAGATGCCGACGAAGGCGCCGGCCGGGCCGGCGACCTGCGTGCGTGAGCCGCCAAGCAGGGAAACGATCACCCCGCCGATGATGGCGGTGTAGAGGCCCTGTTCGGGGCTGACCCCAGAAGCGATGGCTAGGCCGATTGAAAGGGGGAGGGCGACTACGCCCACGAGCAGGCCGGCCGCGAGGTCGGCCAGGAAATCGGCACGGCAATAGCCTGCTTTTAGGGTGCGGGCGAGCGCCGGCTTGAACCAAGGCGCTTGGGTCATGGCAGCACCGTGGGAGGCCGCGGGGTCTACTCAAGGGGAATCATCGCAACAAGAAGCCCGACTCATAGAGTCGGGCTTCGATAGACGATGGTGGTGAGGCTTACGGGAGCTCCGTCTTGCCCATCAGGAACTTGTCGCACTCGCGGGCGACGCCCCGGCCTTCGTTGAAGGCCCAGACGACCAAGGACTGGCCGCGACGGCAATCGCCGGCGGCGAAGACGCCGGGGAGGTTGGTCACGTACTTCTCGTGCTCGGCCTTGATGTTGGAGCGGGCATCGCGTTCGACGCCGAAGGTTTCGAGGAGGGGCTGTTCCGGGCCCATGAAGCCCATGGCGAGCAGGACGAGTTGGGCCGGGCGGACCTTCTCGGTACCGGCGATCTGTTGAGGGCCGAACACGCCCTTATCGTTCTTCTTCCATTCGACTTCGACCGTGTGGACTTCCTTGAGGTTGCCCTGTTTGTCGGCGACGAACTTCGTGGCGGTGGTGAGGTAGACGCGCGGGTCGGAGCCGAACTTGGCCGCGGCTTCTTCCTGGCCGTAGTCCACCTTGTAGGTCTTCGGCCATTCCGGCCAGGGGTTGTCCTTGGCGCGGGTGAGCGGGGACTTGGCCATGATCTCGAGCTGGACGACGGACTTGCAGCCGTGGCGGAGCGAGGTACCCACGCAGTCGGTGCCCGTGTCGCCTCCGCCGATGATGACGACGTCCTTGCCTTGGGCGGTGAAGGACGCGTCAGGAGACTTGCCGTCCAAGAGGTTCTTCGTGTTGGCGGCGAGGAACTCCATCGCGAGATGGACGCCCTTGGCGTCGCGGCCAGGGAGGGGAAGGTCGCGGCCCTTGGTGGCGCCGACGCAGAGAATGACCGCGTCGAAGTCCTGGCGGAGCTGTTCCGGGGTCACGTCGGTGCCCACGTTGACGCCACACTTGAAGGTCACGCCTTCAGCTTCGAGGAGCGAGATGCGGCGGAGGACGACTTCGTTCTTATCGAGCTTCATGTTCGGGATGCCGTACATCAGCAGGCCGCCCGGACGGTCGGAACGTTCGAGGACGGTGACGTTATGGCCGGCGTAGTTGAGCTGCGCGGCGGCGGAGAGGCCGGCGGGACCGGAACCGATGACGGCGACCTTCTTGCCGGTACGCTTGGTCGGCGCGCGGGGAATGATCCACCCGTTGTCCCAGCCCTTGTCGACGATTGAGACCTCGATGTTCTTGATGGTGACGGCCGGCTTGTTCATGCCGAGCACGCAGGACCCTTCGCACGGGGCGGGGCAGACGCGGCCGGTGAATTCCGGGAAGTTGTTGGTCTTGTGGAGACGCTCGAGCGCCTCATGCCAGAGGCCCTTGTAGACGAGGTCGTTCCACTCGGGGATCAGGTTGTTGATTGGGCAGCCGCTGGCCATCCCGCTGATGAGCTTGCCCGTGTGGCAGAACGGCACGCCGCAATCCATGCAGCGAGCACCCTGCTTCTGGAGCTTCTCGTCGGAATGGTGGTGGTGGATCTCCTTCCAGTCGCCGATGCGGGTGAGGGCATCGCGATCAGGCGGGAGTTCGCGCTGGAATTCGACAAATCCGGTTGGTTTTCCCATGGTGCAGAAGGTGCTTTGGTGTGGGTGCGTGGGGATTAACCGCCGCCGACGCGGGCGAGATCGCGGGAGTTGATCTCGAAGGCTTCGTTGAGGGCAGCGTCGCCGCTGAGACCCTTGGCCTGCGCCGCGGCGATGGCCTGGAGGACTCGCTTGTAGTCCTTCGGCATCACCTTGACGAACTGGCCGACGGAGGCTTCCCAGTGGGCGAGGAGCTTCTTCGCCTTCAAGCTGCCCGTGAGCTCGGCGTGACGTTCGATGAGGTTACGGAGTTCCGCGGCGTCGTTAGCATCGGGCTTCTCAAGGCCGACCATCTGCTGGTTGCAGCGCACCGCAAAGTCACCCTTCTCGTCGAGGACATAAGCCACGCCACCGCTCATGCCCGCGGCGAAGTTGCGGCCCGTGAGGCCGAGAACGACGACGCGCCCTCCGGTCATGTATTCGCAGCCGTGGTCACCCACACCTTCGACGACGGTGGTCGCACCCGAGTTGCGGACGCAGAAACGTTCACCCGCCATCCCGCGGAAGAACGCCTCGCCGGAGGTCGCGCCGTAGAGGGCGACGTTACCAAGGATGATATTATCTTCAGCGGGGAAGGTGGCCTTGGCGTCAGGGTAGACGATGACGCGGCCGCCGCTGAGGCCCTTGCCGACGTAATCGTTGGCATCGCCTTCGAGCTCGATCGTCACGCCCGCCGGGACAAAGGCGCCGAGGGACTGGCCCGCGCTGCCCTTGAACTTCAGGTGAATCGTACCATCCGGCAGGCCGTCGATATGCTTCTTGGTGATCTCGTTGCCGAGGATTGTACCGACGACGCGGTGGGTGTTCTTGATCTCGCCTTCGTAGCGGACCTTCTGGCCCTTATCGATGGCGGGCTGACACGCCGCCAAAAGGACGGAGAGGTCGAGACCCTTCTCGAGGCCGTGGTCCTGCTGCTCGGTGCAGAAGCGACCGACTTCGGGGCCGGCCTTCGGCGAGTAGAGGAGCTTGGAGAGGTCGATGCCCTTGGCCTTCCAGTGATCGACAGCGTGACGCGCTTCGAGGGCGTCGGTGCGGCCGACCATCTCGTTGAGCGTGCGGAAGCCGAGCTGGGCCATGATCTCACGGACTTCCTGGGCGATGAAGCGCATGAAGTTCACGGTGTCTTCCGGACGGCCCGTGAAGTTCTTGCGGAGCTCAGGGTCCTGGGTAGCGACGCCGACCGGGCAGGTGTTAAGGTGGCAGACGCGCATCATGATGCAGCCGAGAGTCACTAGCGGGGCCGTGGCGAAGCCGAACTCTTCGGCGCCGAGCAGGGCGGCGATGACGACGTCGCGGCCGGTCTTCAGCTGACCGTCGGTCTCGACGACGATGCGGGAGCGGAGGTTGTTGAGGACGAGGGTCTGGTGGGTTTCGGCGAGGCCGAGTTCCCAAGGCAGGCCAGCGTGCTTGATGGAGGTCTGGGGCGAGGCGCCCGTACCGCCGTCGAAGCCGGAGATGAGGACGACGTCCGCATGCGCCTTGGCGACCCCGGTGGCGATCGTGCCCACGCCGACTTCCGAGACGAGCTTCACGCACACCCGCGCGGCACGGTTGGCGTTCTTCAAGTCATGGATGAGTTCCGAAAGGTCCTCGATCGAGTAGATGTCGTGGTGCGGGGGCGGGGAGATGAGGCCGACGCCCGGGGTCGAGTGACGCACCTTGGCGATGGGCGGGTAGACCTTGCCGCCCGGGAGCTGGCCACCTTCGCCCGGCTTCGCGCCTTGGGCCATCTTGATCTGGATTTCCTTAGCGTTGGTCAGGTAGCGGCTCGTGACACCGAAGCGGCCGGAAGCGACCTGTTTGATGGCCGAGTTCTTGGAGTCGCCCTGTTCGTTGGTCCAAGTGAAGCGGGCGGGGTCTTCGCCACCTTCGCCGGTGTTGGACTTGCCACCGATGCGGTTCATCGCGACGGCGAGGGTTTCGTGGGCCTCAGTCGAGATCGAGCCATAGCTCATAGCGCCCGTCTTGAAGCGTTTGAAGATGCTTTCGACAGACTCGACTTCGCTCAGGTCGACCGGCGTGCGCGGTTTGAACTGGAGGAGGCCGCGCAGCGTGAAGATCTGCTGCATCTGGTCGTTCACCAGGCCGGAGTAGACCTTGAAGGTGTCGTAGTTGTTCGTGCGGACGGCCTTCTGCAGCGAG
>Ga0209296_1000100_pt1 | contig 70706 bp, 54 predicted proteins | sample S_130206_EF_Meta_FD_187319 | JGI IMG/M metagenome (GOLD analysis project Ga0209296, IMG submission 187319) | Freshwater microbial communities from Lake Simoncouche, Canada to study carbon cycling - S_130206_EF_MetaG (SPAdes) (version 2) | ecosystem: Environmental > Aquatic > Freshwater > Lake ...
GGCTGCACCCGCTCCTGCACCCAAGGCTGCACCCGCTCCTGCTCCCAAGGCTGCTCCTGCTCCTGCACCCAAGGCTGCACCCGCTCCTGCACCCAAGGCTGCACCCGCTCCTGCTCCCAAGGCTGCTCCTGCTCCTGCACCCAAGGCTGCACCCGCTCCTGCACCCAAGGCCGCACCCGCTCCTGCTCCTACCAAGACTTCCAATACAGTCGTTATTGCACACATTCCCGTTGTTGTTGCTACTAGGAATGTGGTCGCTGCTCCTGCAGCCCCTGCTTTCAAAATATCTGCAGTATTAAGTGACTGGCTCAAAACTTCCGCAGGCGCATCGGCTGCCACCTTCTGCACCTCGATCGGTGTCCAAAACAATGTTGACGTGTATAGTGGATGTTTGGAAGACATGCGCGTTACCAAAAGTGAAGCGATTGCGAAAGAAAGCGCAGTGACTGCAATGGAGTTTGCATCCAAGGACAATGTGGCATCTCCCAGCAACCGATTTTGTGTGGCATCGGGCGACCCTCACTGCACCAATTACGACGGTGATTTCTTTCACATCCAGGAACCGGGTATTTACACCATCGCCACATCGCGCGACGGAGTGTTTGAAGTGCAAGAAAAGATGCGCAAGAACGGCGACAACAAAGTGGGCGTGCCGTCCTGCATGACAGGTGCTTTGGTGCATTACAAGCAGATCTCAATCGAGGTGGATGTTTACAATTTCAAAAAACTTCGCGTCAACGGCGTAGAAATGGATTTGAAACGAGACGAGACTGTCAAATTTGGTGGCGTCACCGTTCGCTACGGAAAACAGAACGTCGAATGGCACGGTGAGAAGGATGTTACTGATGGATTGAAGATGTCCACTCCTGAAGGATTTGGCGCACTTATCATTGGTGGATACTGCGGTGTTCTGGAAACCAGTGTGCCCACAACTTACTATGGCAGAATGGGTGGCATCTGCGGCAATGCTGACGGCGCCAAAAATTCGGCTGATTACTTTTCACCTAGCGGTGAAATCATGAACGTGAATCGCGGCGCAAAACAATGGGAAATGACGGGCTATGACGGCCCCACTTCCCCGCTCTCCAAATGGCAACTGGCATGGAAGCCGATCGGATCGCACTGCTACTTTGCGGCAGGATGCGAGGCTGGACCTGTGGCTGCGTCTGTTGTTGCTCCTGTGGTTGTGCCAAAGGTTGTCGCTGCCCCTGTGGCTGCCCCTGTGGCTGTGCCAAAGGTTGTCGCTGCGCCGGTTGTTGCTCCTGTGGCTGCCCCTGTGGTTGTGCCAAAGGTTGTCGCTGCGCCGGTTGTTGCTCCTGTCGTTTCTGCTAAAATCGTCGTGTCTCCCACTGCATCTGCATCGTCTCATTCATCTCACTCTGCATCGTCCATATCATCTGCATCGTCTCATTCATCTGCATCGTCTCATTCATCTGCATCGTCCATATCATCTGCATCGTCTCAATCTGCATCGTCTGCATCGTCATCATCTCGCACATTTGCAACTTCGCAAGACGACGTCATCGGCAACGTGAACAACATGCAGAACAAGATTGTTGCAATCATTCATGAAACTCAAACTCTTCAAAAGAGAGAAATTGAGCAGAATAAAAAGAACGTGGATTTCTCTCAAAACGATTTGGACAAAATCATGATGAAGCAAGATGATGAGCAGAAACAGTTGCAACGCTTGCAAGCCAGCATCATTCAGACGAATCAAAGCATCGCGCGCCACTACGCTCAGATGAATGCAGATTCGCTCTATTTGCAGAAGTTGGACCTCATCAAGCCGCAGTTCTTGCAAACCCTTGATGCCACCAACGCCAACTTTGCCGCGCTGTCTGGCCACGTGTCGAAACTGCAGAATGACGAGCACAAGAAGTTCATGCAGGACATCCTGGCTCGATCTCAAAATCAAACAGTGTATGACACGCGCGACCTGGCCCAGGCATTTCTGGCGCATTATGAAAAATACAAGCACGTTCTGCGCACCGATTCAAGTTCATACAACAATGAACTCAGTCAATTGAAGGATTTGAATCAGCGTTATGCATCCGGCCAGACGGTGTTCAGCGGACTCAAGGCCGAGGTCGCTCGTCTGCGTGATTTGCTCGCATTGTTGAAGAAATCCGTCAGTGCCAGTGAGGCCGATGCCGCCATGTTTGCACAACTTGAACAAATTATTTCTGCAATTCTCTCGACTAAGAAGACCAAGTTTGCAACTGACGGTGCCAACAAGGAGTGCGCCGTGTCAGTGCTTCGTTCCCACGTTGCAAACGGTCTGATTTAATTTGCAGTATACAAATGCGTAAAATTCTAAATTGAGTGTATTTATAATTTAACATAATTACATGAATGCTGAAATGCAATGCAGTTCATTGGTCAAACAACCGGTCAATTACAGCGTTCATGGAGACGCCAGTCGGCAAAATGACATGATGATGTGTTTTCCCAATGGGCGGTGTTTCTTCATTTGAGAATGTCGTGAACGTCATTTTTCCCTTCAATCTCTCTCTTTCGTCATTTTCAACAAACTGTTTGAATGGAATAAAATGGTTTTTCATGTGGTTTATGTCATTCGCATTGCACCAAATGTCTGCGCACAATGGAGGCCCGTGTTTGGAAACAATGGCTTCCAAATCATGCTCATCGAAATCATGCGCGAGCTTCATTCCGGTTGTTGTCATGAAATGATTGAACAAACTGTATCGGTGGATATAAAACTGGGCGTTGAGCACAAGTGCCTTATGCTTGAATAAACACGCATAATGCAATGCAGGGAATCCGCCTGCAGATGACCCGTGAAAAATCACATTGGCGTGCGATTGAATGACATACCCGATGATTTCAGTGTAAATCTGCTGATAATTGGATCCAACCGGAGACAAGAACCACCCCAATTCCAATTTTTTATCACTGAAATCCTCTAATATTTTATCCGACATGCACAATACATTGTACTTCCAGTCATGTCCCCTAAAAATGGGAAGCAGCACCATGCCAGTGGGTGAACTTGGGTCTCGATACATCGCCCCGTTGAAGGTGACTATCAGCCGGTCCGACTCATGATTTTTCCTGTAATAAAAATGCACGCCTTTGTAGTTGTGATAATGCTTGCCGGAACCGTCGACGGCTTCCAGGGTCGACACGCATTTCAATTCGAAACCGTAATGAGACATGTGTCCACTCTATGCACTCTATGCACTCTATGCACTCTATGCAGAGTTTTATTCCTGGATTTATTCGTTCATGATGAGTTCAAAGCTCTTTAAGTATTTTCGGCGAATTAAAAAAAAAATTGATTTAAAGGTTTGGACATAGGAAGGGTAGGCAGTTTACCACAACAACAACAACAACAACCCCAACGACGACAATGGCCACTGAATCCGCACAAGCAATCATTTCTGGCACCTCTTTCAATCCCACCACCGACTACAAGTACGCGAAAGTCAAAGTCAACAACTCCGGCGGCAAGAGTGTCGGCATTCTCAATGCTTCGACCAATTCCGTGCTCAACCTCCAGACACCCCTCATGTTGACCTGGGGCGTCAACGAGAACGTGGACAAGAAGACCGGCGAGGTGCAGTCCTACAGCATGGCACTCCAATTCCCCAGCGACGAGTACAAGACCCCCGGCATCAGCAAATTCTTTGCGGCCTTGCAGCAGTTTGAAGCCAAGATCAAGCAGGACGCCGTCGCCAATTCCAAGGAATGGTTTGGCAAGGCCATGTCTGCTGAAGTCATCGGCGCCATCTTCAATCCCGTGCTTTCCTACTCCAAGAACCCTCAAACCGGCGAGCCCGATCACACCAAGAACCCCACCCTCAGAATCAAGCTGCCATTCTACGACGGCGAGTGGAAGGGCATCGAAATCTACGACTCCAATCAGACCGCGTTGTTCCCCAACAGCGACGGCAAGTCGCCCAAGGACCTCATCGTCAAGGGTTCCGATGCTGCGCTCATCATCACTTGCGGCGGGCTGTGGTTCGCGGGCGGAAGTTTCGGCGTGACTTGGCGCTTGGTGCAGGCAGTCCTGAAGCCCAAACCATCCCTTCGCGGCAAGTGCCACATCACTCTTGATGACGACGAGCAGAGACGCATGACAGCGCCATCCAAGCACACTGCTCGCGATGACGACGACTGTGTGTCTTCAGCCAGTGGCGGCCACGCTGCAACTTCTGCTTCTCAGGAAGTCGACGTTGAGGATTCCGATGAGGAGGAGGAGGTGGAGGATGCCCCGGTCAAGAGATCTGCATCCATTGCACCCCCTGCTGCCGCTGCGGCTGCCGCTGGTCCCAAGAAGATCGTCGCCGCCAAGAAGAAGTAAGCCGCGTCGCTGGCTTGAAAAAAGGCACCAAGAGCCAGAACCAATGCCAGGTAAGTTTACTACAAATCTATAAATAAAACACAAAACCAAAAAGAAAACAATAAAACCAAAAACAATAAAAATATTTTTTTCATTGTTTTATTATGACAACAATTCAAATGCTAATCCTAGTCCGGGCTTAAAAAAAGGCACCACGTATTAGCCAATAACCATGATCGCCAATTGCAAGAATGCCGGCAGCGGTGATGAGCCGGTATGCGAGTTGAGGTGCATGCGGGCCGGTGTAGCCAATGTAGATGACCAATGGTGCCACAATCAAAACATGAAACCATGAAATGAGAGAATATGCGTTTTTTAATAGTTTTAATCCGTGTGCAATGATGATTGCAACGCCTAAAAATATGAGGGCCGGATACATCCACGACGGGGCCGCATTCCGCCTGAACCCTAAATACAAAAACAATCCTCCCACAAAAATGATGTGGAACAAATGCACAATGACGGTTCGATTCAACGTAAAATTCATATTGTCGATTTGCACAGATCAATATGAATTATGCACACATATTATTTTTACCCGATTTCAGCGACGGTGGCGACGCGATTTATGAGTGCGTTTCTTGTGAGCGCGTTTCTTGTGAGTGCGTTTATTGCGGCGTTTGCCACCACTAGTTCCATCTCGCATCATGTGCCCATCCGTGTATTTTATTTTTTGTTTATTATAACTTTTTTTTAATTCCGGTAGTAAGGGCTGATCACGTGGCCAATGGTCTCCCTTCGGGTCTATATAGACATAACGACCTTCGCGTTTTATAACCATGTCTTTTATTTTGGGCTTCTTGTTGCCTTCGCCTTCAGCTAGCTGGCTTTCGTTAACAAACGGATACAGACCCTCATCACCACCACCATGAATATATGCATAAGTGCATAAAGTCTCGCCCTTATTGATCCCCGTGTTATCGACCACAATGGTCTCTGGGCTCGTAGATGCCGACATAGTTTATTTTATAATTATTAATCACATTTTAATTTTACATATTGTGATTAATCAAAATTGTCGAAAATGTGCTTTCGCAACACATCGTCTGGGAACGCAGGGCCAACCTTTCGCATGAACATGTATTCATTGGCCTTTGTTTTGCGGATTTCGCGCACGCTCTCCACATCATATATCGACCATCCATCAAACCGATATGGATTATTTCCATTCGGGGTGCGTTTCCAATCCACCAGCGTGGTTTGCTTCTTGATGACATTTTTCAACCGGTTTATGTTGAACAGCAGGATCGCCGCGTAGCTTTCATCGGCCGTGTGTCCGCTCGACACTATAGCCAATGTGTTTTTGATTTGTTCATTCGTTTTTGACAGGTTGACCATTTGACTCAAGTCTTCGTGGCAAAAAATGCACCACTGCGAATGCACCAAATGCATTTGTGGCGGGAGCATGCGCAAATTTGCACGCTTAACAACATTCGGATTCCACCATATTTTATCATATGACACAAATGAATGTTGCTTGTGTTTGTTGAATGTCTCCACGAATCTCTCCGGACTGACCATGGGAACACACGTGTCGGAATGCAGCGTGTACCATTCCGCCGGATGCCTTTGAACCGCATGGTCATACATTGACATCATCGCCCCGACCAACCACCCCCATGCCGTCGGACGCATGCACCCATCCGGCATGAACCATTGTTTCAGCCACGCCGACTTAATCTTCTCCTTATGAGACAATGAACAATGCACCACAATCGCATACTTGAACTGCAGCCTCTCCAATCCGGCAAACCATTCGCGCCAAATGTGCTCCTTCGTCAAATCCTGTGTGACAAGGAAACAGAATGTCGCATCATTCGCATGTTTCGCATCATTCGCATGTTTCGCATCATTCGCATGTTTCGCATCATTCATTTTTAGTATTTGAACCGGGGTAATTTTATATTATATTAGTTGAAAATGTAATTCAAATGAGATGAACATGCACGCAAATCGGAGCTTTGTTTGACACATCATAAATGTTGGTTGAACAAATGAGAGAAATTCCGTGTTTATGGTTTCGCAACACGATGGTTTGCCGGGGCATCACGTGCAATTCTCTCACTTGCACTTCCACAAATTCGGACTCATACAACGGAATGCGCAACACGCCGCTCCCTTTGTTCAATAGTTCCTTGATGTCCGCACGCACATCAATGTGCAGCTCGTTGTTTGCATCAATTGACATGTGCTCCGGCAGTTCCGGCATGCACCGGACAATGAGCTGCTTATTAGTGGCCTCAATGCGATAGTGCAACTCACTGTGCCAGAGCGGCACATAAAACGTCTGTCCCTCAAATTGCACCACCGAAATGTTGTTCTGGACAACGTCTTTGAGAGATGGTTTTAAAATGATGATGTTATTCTTCTGCATTTTCTCTCGAATGATGCGCGTGATTTCATCAAAAATGCGGGCATCCATTTTCATTGCTGCATTGTACTGCTCCAATGTTTCATACAGCTGAAACAGCATCAACGGGTCCAGCGAATCCAGCAAAAGGCCAACCGAGACAGACGCATAGTCGTTCACAATCCGGTGCAACAACTCCGCCAACAACGGATTCATCCGTGGGTCCTTATCATTTTCAGATTTGTGTTTGGATGAAAAGAGAGATTTTACGAAATTCATGAAAATATTCGAGTAGGGTTCGGTGTCCTTGTAGGCATCGGCAGCAGCAGCAGCATCCGTTGCATCCACTTCATTCGCATCCACTTCAAGCAACAGGAGGCGATACGCCGCGTTCAACTCCTGGAATGCCGCCGTTGCTTCCGGCGTGTTCCCGTTTTTATCCGGATGCAGCTTCAACGCCAATATGCGATATCGCTTGTTCAGTTCCACCAACGAACAGTCCCGCGACACCCCCATCATGGTGCGCGCATCTTTGATGTTCATTATTTAGTTCCAGTTGTTGTGATTTTGCGTCATGCGTTTATATGAAAATTAAATTAAATCATTTGCGAAATGAATGGCGGCGGGTTCTGCGTCCTGGTTTGCATCTTGTTGCAGTGCGCGATTTTCTTGCGCCGCCACCAGGCGCAGAAATTGCCTTTGGCGACTTTGCAGCTCTGGGCGACTTTGCAGCTCTGGGCGACTTTGCAGCGGTGGTGGCACATTTGTGGCAAATCAACTCCTTGTGCTCCCCTTCCCCTCGCGTGGTGTAATATTTGACCCCATTCGGAAGGTCATCTCCGTGGAGCATTCTGCGGCACTCTCCGCAGTTAAAGATGTCCTCGGGCTCAAACCCAAATTCAGACATGGTGGAGGGGTTGATGAATGGAGGAATGTATGTTCTGTGCACAACTTGTTTTGTCATTTTTGATTATATAAGTATCATTATATTTTTATTTCATTTAAATATGATTGAGTGCATGTCATGCCATGCCTTATTTGCTATTATTGTTTTCGCACATAATGTTCACCAACATGAATACAAAATTCTCTAAATGATAAATGGGGCGATAGTTGTTGTTGTAATACTGCAAAAATCGGTAAGTGTTCATCAGAACGGCGGACATGTCGTCATCCCGCAACAACCCCTTGCCTTTCAACTCGGTTATCAAAAACCAGGCGCACTCATTCACGTCAAAGTCATAAATTAGAATATCATACAACAATTCTCTCAATTGCGCAAACCGCATTTGTTCCACATTGATGATGTAGTCGCACAAATTGTTGAACAGTTCTTGGCGTTTGCATGTTTCAATCGGATTGGTCAACTGGTCCTGCATGACCTTTATGTTGTGCACACTTTCCGGAACTATTTTTGTGGTTGTGGTTGTGCCAGACGGAGCAATTTTTTTATAGGCGGCGGCCGTGGGTCGCGCAACCGACACAATTTCGCAGCTGTTTAAAATGTTGCTGGGAATGAATCCGACATTCTCGGTTATTAGTATGTATTTCAACCGAAGGTTGTTGTGGTGCGGCATGTGCATGTAGCTGTAAAACGTTTCCAGCAATTCACTGTGAATGTTGTGAAAATACTTGCACACGATGATTCCAGTCATGTCGGTCCTCGCACTGATTACGTCCACAATTTGGCTGTGCATTTCATTCCACAACAACTTTGACGTGCAACCCAGCAACGACATGTCGACCTCAAAATGAATGTCGCTGATTTTTATGAAATAGGTTTCCTTGTTGTACACCACGGTCAATCGTTTTTCATATTTTAGATGCGTCGGGCTGTATCGACTGATGCACGACAGCACTTGGCTGTATTTGCCAGTGCCTTGTGGACCGTAAAATATCAAATTTTTAAGTTCGCTGATCTTCGACGGGAATGCGGTTGCATACAGGGTTTTCAATTTTGGATGCAGCGGGTTCGAAACCGCCGCTTCAACGTATTGTTCAAAATGATTGTCGATGAGTTTCATTCAAAATTGCACTATGTCGACCGGTTAATTATACACCATTGTTATTTATTTAAACACATTGCAACGCATATATTAAGAGCAATCGCGATTTGTGGCTGATACATGAGTTTTTTAATTTCACCCGGCGACTTTGATTCCGTTCATTTGCATTTTGGGGCGACAGTCCCAAACAATGACTCCGACGGCAATTTCTCTCGCATCATCTATTCCACAAAGCACATTTCATTCAACGGGGTTGGAATCATTGTGGACCTGGCGGACGTGGAACATGAATCACATTATAAAAAAACATTCATGCGGTTTGACCCGCATGCTCCAGCAAATTCAACAACTATGTCGCGATTGCAAACAATTGAAACCGAAATTTTAGACAAATATGTCGGTCGTGTCATAAAAGAGTCCTTGCAATGCGTGCATTCACTCGCAGAACAATTGGATGTCGGATGCATCAAGGCATACACCAACGATGGTTCTGTGGGGTCTGGGTCTGGGTCTGGGTCTGGTTATAGCGACGACCATGTTGATTGCAGTCATGGGCATGGGCACGCATCCAAACTTCCAGTCATGCTGAAAATATGCGGCGTCTGGGAAACCAAGGGGGAATGCGGAATTCTGTATAAATTCATAAAATGTTAATGATGAGTATTAGGGAATGTTGGGGTAAGAAACATTGAGAGGCTAGGAAAATGATGCAAATAATTTAATAACATCATTATTATAAGAAAACATCATTCTTTGATCATTCAGTCAACACTTGGTTGGGTTGGTCCACATGAACTTTAACATATTAGGTTACGTTTTGATTGTGCTCATTATCATCATTTGCCTGCGCGTGTACCAAAGCTCCGATTCATTCCAGCTGAAATGCATTGTGTCCGACGTGGATGGAAACAAATACTGCGTGAGAGAGCGCGACAAACTGGACATGGCTGCGGATTTGCTTGCACAGTGCACCGTAAACATGAAGAAACTGGTCAAACACATGGGGAAGACGTACCCCGACCAAGACAACGTGCGGCGATTGGTGGAAGGGTTTGACCCGCACCAAGTGGGCGAAACACTGCCCACCAGCGAATACACCGCTTACAGCGAGAACAAGGGCGAGAAGCTGGCGTTCTGCTTGAACACCACGAAAAATGGCACCAAACTGATTGACTCCAACACGCTCATGTTCATTGCGCTGCACGAAATGGCGCACGTCATGACCGAGAGCATCGGACACAAGGAAGAGTTCTGGAAGAACTTCAAGTTCCTGCTGCAAAATGCGGTTGAGATCAAAATATACACGCCGGTTGATTACAAGAACGACCCCCAGCAGTATTGCGGCATTGAAATCAACGACAATCCCTATTTCGATGCATGAACGACATGAAGATAGTTTTTCAGGTTATTATTTTACATTATTGTGTTTTGAAACAAATTATATTGTTGTCATTTATCAAGAAACGACAATAACAATAACAACAATGCCAAAACAAACCATGCATAAACTTATTGTTTTGACAAAACGCAAAAAAACCCGCAAAATGAAAGGAGGATTTTTAAAAATGCCATCAATTTTCAAATCAAAACCAGCAGCTCAGCCAGTTGCTCCAAGTCGAACGGACAACAATACAACATTTACTGCAACCACCATTGCCCAAACCTCAGCCAAAGTTGCTGCAGTTACCACATTGGGCTCAATTGCTATGAATTATTTAGGAACCCCTGCTGCATTTATGGCAATGACCGGGTTTGCAACCGCATCCACTGGAGGCGCTCTTGGTGCCGTTGTGATTCTAGGTTTGGTGGCTGCAGCCGCATGGATGGTGGTGAAAGATAAACAAAGAAAATACAAAGGATTAATCTTAGTCATGGATGAATTGTATTTGGTAATTCAAAAATTAAATGGGATTATCGAGGTTTCCATGCGCATTGCCTATGCGTACGGATTTCCAGTAGACGCGCGCGATGTTCAGCTTGCATTGGATGCAATTCTCGCCAAATTCGACGAATTATTGGACCCAACCACTGATTACGCCCCAATCAAAGCGAAATTACAAAATTTCCGCCAATTAAGAGCAGATTTCAATGCAAAAGGAGATGAAGTCAAGGCCGAGTTGGCCGATGCGGTAGGAACAGAAGCAGATGCCAATTCGCAGGATCCCCCTCTTAGTTTATGGACTAGAACTAAAAATGCCGTTTCAAATGGAGCCAGTGCCGTTTCAAACACGTTCAAAAAGAATATAATGTTCAGTGCAGATAAATATGTGCAAGAGTTGAATGAAGCCGTCACATATCTGGCACTGTATGTTGGCATATTTTCTGCATCATTTTCAACCACTTACACCACGGTGGTGGTGCAACTCTTGGTGAACGGCAAAACAGAAGAGCTACAAACGTTGCAAACCCAGGTGTTCAAGGATCCTAAATTTAATGACATGATTGAAGGTGCAGTTGTCTATCCGCTGTTGCAGTCTCAAAAAACTTATAAAACTTGCATGCTCAAATCATCCGATGACAGTTCATGCGGTTCGACATTTATCGCCGCTGCGGAATCCATGCGACAAAGCATGGTACGCCTTTTTGACAAAACAAATGTTGTCTCCGGTGATTTGTATAACGCAATGACCATTTTGAAAGGAGCTATTCCAAATACCCCCATAACAACAGTGGATGAGGCAAATGCATTTGCGGATGCAGTCGATGCTGCATTCCAACAGGATAAAGCAGCACTAACAGCGGCAGCAGCAGCAGCAGCAGGACAAATCATACAAAAACCAGTCGCAAATACAGCACCAGCCATAACATCATCAGCCACAACAGTACAATTAAATGCAGCACCAGCCACATCACAATTATTAAATGCAGCACCAGCCACATCAGAACAAATCACAACGGACAACAATGTCCAACAACAACAACAACAACAACAACAACAACTACAACAAGAGGTCTAATCAAAACATGCTGGATATAAAAAATGAATGCATTTTATTTTTTATATGGAAATGGGATTAATTTAATGCCGTTTTGTGCGAGACCGGTGTTTTCGTCGAGACACTCTTATGCCTTTATTGGCTTTCTTGTGTTTGCGACTTTTGGGTAAACCTTTGCGACGGGTGCGTCTTCCGCCTTTTGATGGTCCTCCTTGTATTCCTTGTTTAGCTGCCTGTATTTGTGCCAATTGGGTTGGGGTCATGTTAATTTTCACTGGTGTTTGCACTGGTGTTGAGGCTGCTGGTTTAGATCCAAACATACCAAAAAAACCTTTGTTGGCTGGTGTTGCGACTGCTGGTGTTGCGACTGCTGGTTTAGATCCAAACATACCAAAAACCCCGGGTTTGGCGGCTGCTGGTGCTGCAACTGGTTGTGCTGCTGGTGCTGCCACTGGTTGTGGTGTTCCTTGTGCAGCCTCCGCCGCTGTATCATCGGCAACGAGTTCATTATGGAAGTCTACGTGGTCTTGCATGACTTTTTTTTCCTCGGCATTTAAAATGAGGTTTCCACTTGCATCGTATGCCCTAGGAGGTTGAGCTTTTCCAAAAAACAATGTAAACCTACTACCACTTGTGCCAATGTCTGCTGGCAATTGATACAAATAGTTGTAGTCTTGTTGAGGAACTCCTCCTTTCACAGTGGGAGGCTTGTATAAAATGGGAGGCTTGAATGTTTGGTCTGTGATGGGATAAGTGTATTTATCCACCATTATTGCAGTTTTTAAACCAACTATGAACGTGTTGGTCATTTCAGCATCTTCCAAAAGCACATCGGTTATAGCAGGACCGGCAGCAGCAGTAACAGGAGCAACAGGAGCAGCAGTAACAGGAGCAGCAGCAGCAGCAGCAGCAGCTGGATCCATCGTTTCATTCACGCGAAATGGCACCAGGTCAAAAAACACGCACTTGGCTATAGCTGCTTGATTGAATCCATACCACAGAATGCGCATCATGGTGTTGTCTGCCTTGATGCCAAGCGCTGCCGGGTCAACCGCCGCTGAAGTAACATCTTCGGGTTGCAGTCGCTCCACGTCCAATGACAATGCTGAATTCATATCAACGCCGCCCGCAAACATGATTCCACAATAGGTCAAATGATACAATATGGAAGAAATGCTCCACGTTTTCTTTCGTCTGTCAGTGCACACGGGCGCTTTTGAAAAATCGGCAGTCATGCTTGGGCGTGCCGAACCAAAACATCTTTTGGAAGCCTTATTTGTTATGAAGGCATTGCCATTAGAAAGTATTGTTTTTCCGACTTCAATGTCGCAATCCATTGTAATCATGTCGCGTTCACCAGCGTCGAATTCGGAACACGGGTGTTCATATCCAACCTTTGGCAATGCGGTCACCAAATCCAGCGTGGTCACTACACGCAAATAAGAGATTCTTCCAGGCACTTTCGAAACAACCGCAGCATATTCTGATGTTTTTGGATCTTTTGCACACAAATCGTTTGCTTGGGTAAAACAACAGAATATTCCTGCTTCTTTCGGCCCAAACACGCGGGGGGATGCCAGTGAATAACATCCAATGCTGACGTCAAAAATTTCAGCACCTACAATGCGAGTTAAATCGGGAGAAATTTGCTGAACATATTCACCCGCAAATGCAGTCGCCATTGCCCCACCCAGTGAATGACCCGTTGTCAACAACTTTATTGAACCGGGGGCGATTGGGTTTGTACCATTTAATTCATGCGCAACATCAACCGCCATTTGAATGATGACATGAATCTGCTCCTGCAATATTTTGAAAATTCCAATCAATCCCGCATCGATTATTCCAAAAAAAATCGCCAATGCAGTTGGAGTCAACGAACTGGGACGCGAATATGCCAGCGCCGATTTTGCATTTGCAGTGCCTCGAAACACAATCCACACCAAATTGGGGGCGCGTCTGTCGCCAAAGACATAAGTGGTTCCATAATTTGAATCCGAAATGGCGCGAAACACGAGCATCGAATTGTCTCCAAGCACAAGCGCCGGCGCACAGTTCAGCATATCTGTATTTTTTGTATCCTCTTTCATTTTTCTGCGCTCACCCAGTATGATGTTCACTTTCTCAGCCCAGGATGCAACGGCAGATGCTTCGCCAAATGCATCCACTGGCTGATTACCCACATAATTTGTTATGCAGTCTAATGTCAGTGTGGTGGGTTTGACGCTCGCATTTAATGCATCCACGGCAACAACATTCAATCCCCACCGCTTATCACCCGCTTTTGTGCCATTTAGTTTCAACATCACTATATCATCCAGCAACCCCTGTATTCCTTGCGGTTGCACCACTTGCGCACTCATCATGGAAAGCACGCTGGTGGTTGGCAATGCGCCGCCACTGCCATCATTCACCACAGTCCCTAAATTCGGAGTTCCTTTCGTGTCTCCAAAAATTTCGGTGTACCTTCCTAAAAATTGCTGCGGGTTTAAGTAGGATAACCGTGAATAAACCGCCGACCACCACGCAATGAAATAATTCGTAGAATCTGTCATTGTTTACATTATTAAAATATATTAAATTGCATGTGTTGCATTGTTTGCATGTTTGCATGTTTGCATGTTTGCATGTTTGCATGTTTGCATGTTCAATTGAATGAATACATAAGAATTCGGTTCATCTTGCCAACAAATCCAAGGTTGCATGCAACGGTGCGCGCCTGCAGCTGCACAAACAATTCCAAGTTTTTAGAGTAGCTAAACGTTTTAGATGCGTCATACAATCGTTGCATTTGCGTGTAGTATCGCGTCATTTCGTGCTCCCCCTCTGAATATAGCCCGTTCTTGATCAAAAGCCGCTTGGTTATGTAAAAACAATTGTGCTTGAAGTCCCATTGAAACCAGTGCTCGTCCTTCATGCGCCGCTTCCCCGCATCCAGAAAGGTGCCTAAAGTTATTTTTGTATCATTGTCCTTGAGAGAAATGTCCTTCATGACCGCGTTTTTTATGTGCGGTTCCTTCATTTTTAGCAGCGTCATGGTGGACGTTTTATCCAGCATCAAATGCGCCCCGTCCTCCATTTCAAATATGAGACCGCAGTGAAACGGCAGCGCTTCTGCGTTCGCGCGCAAATAGTCGGACATGGACCCAGTGCAATGGTCCGATTTTGCATGCTCCGCCATCATTTCGGCATATAAATTGTCCAGCCGTGAAAGCGTGATTTTATTGTATAGATTGAGCAGCTTTTTGGGAACCCGCCGGTAGTAAAGACGAATCGATTTGATTGCCTTGTTTTTGTAGTGGCGCATGTTGTCATGCGTGTCGTTCAAATACTCGCACGACGGCTGCAGCGCCAGATACTCAAACAGTCGATTTGCGCAAGAAGACACGGCGCGTTTCACTAGGTGCACCATTTTGTCAGATAGAACGGTGGTTAAAAAGTTGCACACCGTGAGTGTGGCGGTCATGACAACGAGGTACGCTATGAGGAGCGTCATGGTGTACCCAAATGACGCCAGGCCAATCGCATGTTGGAACACATTCGTCATTTTATGTTTAATCGTATTATGTCGTGGTTATGTTAATTGCACACTATATTTTGCGTGAAATTACACACATAAACCAATTATTTTTTACGTTGTTGCACAATTTAACGAATGATAACACACTTTTGCACGTATTTACCGGTGTGTCGGTTGGCCAACAACAGTGTGCCGCCATTGTTGGTGGGTTTTATCTTGTGTCGGCGGTCAAATGCGTCCGGGTCTTCGTGTGAGAGCGCATTCATCTGTTCCGCACACATGGGACAACACGTGCGCAAAGAATAAACACGTCCTCTGTATTTCAATTCATTCATCTTAGTGTCCGTTTTTTTTGTCGTGGCCGCGTATCTGCCTTTATTATCTGGAGCCATGTGAGGACAACAAACACTCATGTTCCCTTTGCTACACGGTTCATTTCGCGTGTTAATTAATTTATCTGTATTGTGCTTGCGCGTGTTGGTCTTTCTACTCCTATGGATACGTGTTCGTCTTGTTTTCATCATCGGTTTTATACAATGCATATATTAATTTATTTTGATGATGGTCTTGCGACCAATGGGAAAAACGTGTCGCACTCATGCGTTCCCTCCATTCGCGTAATGCACATCTCGTCTATGACGATTTCGTTGTTTTCATGCATGGTTAAAAACTGCTCGTAAATGCTGGCGCCACCTATAACCCACACCTCATCGTAGTTTGCGGCTTCCAAATGGGTAAACAATGCCGGAATGGAAGAGAACCAATGCGCTTGGTCTGAAACGGGGGTGTCGGGTTCTTGCGTCGAGAGAATCAGGTTGGCGCGTCGGCGCAACGGGCGCACGGGAATGCTGGCCCACGTGGAGCGACCCATGATGACCGCGTTGTTGCCTGAGCCCGTGGTGCGCTTGGCAAAATGTGCCATGTCGGCTTTGCAGTGCGGCCACGGCAGCTGGCCCTTGTATCCGATGCCACCGTCGGCGCACATGGCCGCAATGAGTTTGAAAGTCGATTTCATGAACGATAAACAATAAACAATGAAGATTGATGTCATCATGAGTTTAATATGATTTTAAATGGTTTGCATTGATGCATTTGAAACAATCAAATACGAGAGAAATAAGCCAAAGAAATTCTTCGAAAACAGGTCAATGATGTTGTATATTGTGTTTTTAAGTGCGTATGGAAGCACGGCCACGATTCCATACAGCGACCAAAACACCAGGAAATAGGCATAAATCTTCAGGCTGGTGGGATTCACATCGCCTGTCGTCCTGATAAATCTCTCGTAAATGATGTAGAAGTACGCGATGAACGGCAGAAACCCGAGCGCAACGCCGGCAACCAACGGAATGGCGTTGACCTCGCCTAAATATCCAAACAACAGCATGAGCCAGTTCAACCCGACTATTTGTGCAATTGGGGTCGCATGTTCTCTCAGAAGTTGACCCAACGAAAGCGACTGCGATTCATCTTGACCAGTTTGTTGCGAATTCAGGTAAATTATGTATGTAACCAGCGTGATCAACATCGTCGGCGTGGTGAGCGCCCAGTCCGCATAGCGCTTGGGCGTGATGTTTTTCACTGTGGCAATGTTTTTATAAAGCCAAACATAAAACGCACCCTCAATGGCTTGAACCGCGAGTTCGAGGCCAAGGAGCTGCTTGATGAGCGCCATGCCCGGCGCCGTTCTGACAAAGAACGCCGCCAACTCAATGATGCCAGTGATGACCTGCACCGCGATGGAAAACAAAAGCGACGAATGAAGCAACGACGACGACATTGAATGCGTTTTAATGAATCTAAATTTAACAAATATCTATATAAAGTTGTATATAAATAATTAAACCGAAGAGCATATGTCATGGTTACGTGCGCCGTATTTGGGACACCACCTTTGTAGCGGCGTCGCGTTTGGCGCGAATGTGCTGCATGATGTCGGCGGCTTGCTGTGGCGGGCAGCACTCGGTCAGCGCCTCGCTTAAGAATGACAGCGTGAGTGCCGGCGGTTGTTTCGAGTTGAATGCAAATTTCAATGTTCCATCCTTGATTCGAACCGTTGCATGCGAGAGATTGTGTTCGGCAACATGCGAAAGAATGCTGGACTCCACGTCATTGCGGGACTCGCGCAACTCGCGCACCTGGTCGTTTGATTGCTTGATGGCATTGTCCAACTGCACCCAGCGCTGAATGCGCTGTTCTAACGATAGTCCAGAGGCCATTGTCGTTCGTTGATTCACATTCATAAAAAATGTTTATATCATTTATTTATCCTTTTCTGGTCATTTGTGTGCAATGATTTTGTAGTTTCATTGCATCGTAAATATGATTGCGTATAAACGAATATAAAGAAAATGCGCTAATGTATTATGTCGCATGGCAAGCGACACACATTCGCTTCCATAGTGTAGTGGTTATCACATTGGACTTTGAATCCAATAACACGAGTTCGAATCTCGTTGGAAGCTTTATTGCAATTTCATATTTTTTAATTTATAACACAAATCAAAATAATTAAGGTTCTCGCGGGTATTTTAATAAACATGCATGTATATATATACACAATCATATACGTATAAAACAACAAATGCATCATGTGAGGTCATATACTGAACGTTTTAATGGGTTAGGTGCCGAACATGGATACTCTATGAGAAATTCTGGCCAGATAGAATCTTTTGTACGAGAACAACCGAATGGTGTAGGTGATGATGTAATTAATCACTTTGTTTTTTTAGCATGTCATGCTGCAAGGCCGCTGCACGTCAACATGATTGATGTTCAAGGAAATCTCATTTGTTTCAACTACACGGGATTGCCGTCAGTTGGTGCAACTGATGCAACTGGTGATGCACGTTCGCCCAGCTTGTTGCGAAACAATTTCTTTGCAACGCTTTATCCTCGACATAAACCCATTAATAAAATGACATTTTATCACGACGTCCTTTTGCCATTCAAAGAAGCAAATCTTGCAGCTGGCTCACCAATATCATTGTATGTAAGTGGCGAAGGCTATCAAATAGCCGATTTACATGTTTTGGGTAATGGCCATGTTTTTGCAGATGAAATTGATCATTATACCCCTAGTCACCTTAAAGAAAATCCTGCTAGTCTTTATATGGTTTCGTTTAATAGAACTGGAAATTTAGTTGGCAATCGGTTGGTTGATTTGTTAGCACCGGACAGGTTGGATGCGCTTCGTGCGGCACCTGGTCTTGGCATTGGTCTTGATATTGTTAATCAGTTTGCAACTGGAATATGTGTGCTTGCACAAGACGGCAAAATGACAGCCGACCCATATGTGGTGAGAACATATGATGCCATGGGCCACCCTGTGTACAGGAATGTATTGCTTTCTGATGTTTTTAATATCGTTAGACATGCTATTCACCCGTATTGGTATAATAAGGCTTTCAACCCTACACAAATGCCGATTGAGGAATACATGAAAAAACACCTAGTATTGACTACCAATGGATGTAGATGCATTCAAAACGCACCCATGTGTCGGACACACAGCTCCGGTGATCTTCAGTCAATTTTGTATGATGGTACGCCACCACTAGGTGGAGGCACAACAAGATCAAGACCAAGACGCAAGTGTAATCGCAAAAAATCTGTTAAAAATAGCAAAAACAGAAATAGAAACAAAAAGAAAACACACCGCACAAAGACCTACTAAAATGATATGGGTTGTTGCATCTTTCAAATATTACACATTTATCAATTGCAAAATGTGTGAATCAATGTTTAAAGTTGGCGTTGGCGTTGGCGTTGGCGTTGGCGTTGGCGTTGACGTTGGTCTTTACTGACCGCCGCAGCCGATCTCCAGAGGCACGCGCATCAGGTCGGGAGCGATGGTGGTGTTGTTCCAAGGGCCGACGTTGAGCTGGGGATTAGGGGGCTCCGAGCGAACCTGGAGGTTGGCGTTGCGCAAAGTGTTGCCGATGGTGTCAATGCCGATGAGGGCACCGGCACTGAGGAGATTCACTCCCTTAAGATCACCGGCACCGGTGGGGTTGAGCTGGGCCCACTGGCTGTTGACATCCCTGGGCAAGAGCTCAAGAGGGTCCACGGTCTGTTGGGGGGTGCAGCTAGGGGGCAAGCCCTGCATGGTGGTGCCAGCGCCGTTCGAGGGCGCATACTGGATGTTCTCTAAACCAGTCGCCGGGTGAACATTGCCAATGTCGGCGGTGTGTTGGCCAGCAGCTTGTTGGTAATACTGCTTGCGCTTTTGGGCAGTCAACTTGTTGGGGTCAACCAGCTCCATGCCTTCGGATGAAGCCTTATACTGAGAAAGTCCCCAATACAACACGATTGCTCCTAAAACTATCACAACAAAGTGATTTTTAAGCATATACAATAAATTGTTCATTATGATTGACTGTTATATAAAATTCATGATAAAATATTTTTTTGGTTTAACTTTTATTATTGCATGTTTTTGCATTGTTTCGCGTTTTGCGTTTTATGATTCGTCGTCGTCCTCGTTTTCACTATCGCTATAAATGTCGCTGTCATCGCTGTCGTCGCTGTCTTCCAACATGTGGGTTGACTTGATTTGCTTGGCTTCTAAATATGCAGCAATCGCATTTTTCTTAAGTTCTTTTGCTTTCTGTTTTGCAACCTGATACATTTTGTAATACACCTCGGTTGGCTTTTTCAATTTGAGATGCATTTGTTCCAATTCTTCTAAAACGTCTAAATTCACTTCTTGCATTTCTTGCACGATTGGTTGCGCTTCTGAGTGTTCTTGATGTGGCCCTTGTCTTTGTTCTGGTTGTTCTTGTTGTTCTGGTTGTTCTTGTTGTTCTTGTTGTTCTGGTTGTTCTTGTTGTTCTTGTGGTTCTTGTTGTTCTTGTTGTTCTTGTTGTTCTTGTTGTTCTTGTTGTTCTTGATGGCCTTGTTGTTCTTGTTGTTCTTGTTGGCCTTGATGGTCTTGATGGCCTTGTTGTTCTTGATGGCCTTGTTGTTCTTGATGTTTTTGTTCTTCAACTGGTTGCTGCTGCGGTTCTTTGCCTGGTTGTGGGTGTGGGTCTTGTTGTGGAGTTTGATTCTGCTCCATTTGCGCTGCTGAGGACGGTTTTCGGATGACGCATGATTGAAACATGGGGACATTTGACACCAGCAACACTTGCTTGAGCGCCACTTCAAATTGAAAACTGCGCGATGTGAATTTGATGCCTTGAAACTCAAGAACCGTGTACATTTGATTTTCTGCCTTAATGTGCTCGATTGAAACCGGACGCTCATTTTCATCAAAAACCGAACAAGACGGCGTTCCTGCTAAATGTTTCGAAGGTTGAATGTGAGCCCGTATCAGATAGTGCTTCCCCCCTTTGTAAGGACGAACCGGAGATGTGAACCCCGCCTCAATGTCCGATTTTTCGATGTCGCCGCTGATCCACACGTTTCGTTTTTCGTAAATCATGCGAATCGCGTCTCCTTCCAATGCCTCCAGCCACTCCAAAAACGCCACATCCTGGTTGCTGAACATCAAATCAATGTAGGGGCGCTTGCCCGGAACCACCGCCTGGCGCGACGTGCATTTCGGGGTTTGAATGTACAGCGGAACGTCCTTGTAATACATCATGGCAAAGTAAGCACCGCCTTGCAGGCCATTGGGTGGGCCCAAATGCAGACAATTGTGGGCAAATGCTGCATCGGGTAAATGCACTTGTTCTGTCATGGTTTGCTGTTGCAGCATTCAGAGAAAATAAACACGCAATAATGACGTATATTTTTTAGCACGAACATGTAAAAAATACACAAGAATATCTCAAATAAAATCAATCAAAACATTAAGAGGCTCCAATGTCAATGATGCGAGAGAAAATCATCGACCAATGCTTGCAAGTCATGAAACGCGATGACGTGAAACGTGAGCTGAAAGAGCTGTTTCATCCAGTCATCGATTTGATTATGCAAGAAATTTATCCATACATTTATTTGTCAGTCATATTCGTCATCATAAGTTTTTTGTTGACGCTCGGCATATTTGTCATGTTGATGCGCACCTCTCTTTTAAGCAATGTTTCAACCGCCGCAATCAATTCGTTGGAAGGGGTTTGATGTTGCGCATGGCATCATCCGTGGGTCTCACTCGCATGTTCACAAAATTGGTTGCAACGATCCAAGCATGTGGCATCATGACAAATAGCAATCCAAGCAGCCACCGAGTGGACACGTTGGTCTGATTGAGGGCATTGATGTAATTTGACATGAACAAGTACAAAATTATTATTTGAGACAATATCCAAAATGTCGCCGACTTGGGTTTGTTGTCGTCCTCATTGGTGTTGTCGATGATGTCAATGTACTGCGCATTAAAAATGATGGATGCTGAATACAATCCAAACAACAAAATCAACACAAAAATCCCAAATGTAGGAGAGTCGCCAACACCTTGATATGACATCAGAACCACCAGCATGCAGGCCAAATACAACAACATGCACGAGTCCTGCACGATGGAAGAAACCGCCGTCATGCTGTCATTGGATGCAATGTCCATCACCCATTTCACGATGTATCCCGTGATCGGAAAATACTGCAATGTTTTCAAAAGTGCAGGTCGAATGGCGGCAGATGAAGATGACATTCGAGAGAAAATGATGTGCTTATACTAATTGTATATTTTTAAAAATGTCAAAACGAAACGTTCCACTAAAAAACATCAAAACATCAAATAAAGTATTAAATAAACATAATATATAAATAATATATTCTAATTAAGGAATCATGAGCAAGTATGTGCTAAAAAATGATCATCCATTGATCCCCAGGGAGCAACACTTCTCGATTGACCGAAAGCTGCTGACCGTGCATTCCGAAGACCGCGACATCAACAAGTGGCCGAATGCTAACCATTTCGAACTCCAACTGCCACAAACATACACCAATGTGGAAACAATCGCGCTGGTCGAATACAACCTTCCTACATATTATTACGCGTTTTCAAACCAAAATCAAAACACAATCGTCACGGTGTATGTTGATATCATAGATACATGGGGTCCCACCCATCCGCCGCTGAAAGTCAGCATTGAACCCGGATTTTACATTCCAACACAACTGGCAATCGAGCTGGAAAACAAGCTCAACTTGGAAGTGCAAAAACTGGACCCAACACTCGCCAGCTACAACAAGTTCAGGGTGTTTTACGACGAAGTACGGCAACGGCTGCTGTTCGGCAACACGACCGACCCATTCGAAATCATCTACAATGCACCCGAAAGCTACGACAGCGCGCCATGCCATGCGTGCCCGCCGTCGACCCAACCCGGACAACCAATCACCAACTCAAAATGGAACCAATACACCAACTGGGGTCTGGCATATAATTTGGGCTTTGTAAAATGCCAAAACGGCAACGGCTGCTACCCGAGTGCTCCCACAAACACGAGTGCCGCCACGGCCGTGGTTGGCGACCAGAAAGTTTACTACATAAATTCCAGTTCGGGGTCTCAGGGAACCACATGGCTCCCGGTTGGAACTGGCAATACCGGGTATGTGCTGATTCCGCCAAACCCGCCCAGCTTGACCGGTGATACAGCAATATACCTGGAGATAGACAAGTACAACTACCAGGATGAGCTGCAGCCGTATTCAGAAAACACAAACAATGGTAGAAACAACGATTACAACGGAATCGTAAATGCGTCATTTGCAAAAATTCCGATTTTGATAAAACCCACCAGAATTGCTTCCACATTGGACTACCAGTTTGGGGTCACCCCCTCGGACACTGCAGAAGGTATGAGCTCGTTTTTTCCTCCGTTGGACAAATTGAGCAAATTCAAATTCCGGTTTCGATATCACGACGGAACCCTGGTGAATTTTGGCGGGCAAAACTTCAACTTCACACTTGCACTTTACTGTTATCGCGACGAAATTGCGCGCTCCAAGAGTTTGCGCATTCCTTTTCTATCGCCGTGATGAACCAAGCAGGGTTATTTCTTTTTAACCGGCGTGGTTGTCGACCACATCTCCAATATTCGTAGGTCGCAACTTTTCCAGTCTTCTTTGAATCCGCGCAGGGACACGAATGCTGGCGTCGTCATTTTGGGATTCTTATAATAAATGTAGGGGCCATACTGTCCAGTGCGCACGCTGGTGAACGCATTGATTTCGCGCAAAATGGACGGATTCGTTGATACAACTGCCGGTTCGGTTGATGACGCAGTTGTTGATGCGGTTGATTCAATGTGGCGCACGGCATCGTCATAAGAACATGTGATTGTGTCCACGTCCACATTGACAACCGTGTCAGTTTGCCCTTTCGATTTGAGATGAGTGAGAGATTTCTTGTTGTCGCCCCATGTCAAATATGGGCCATATTTTCCAGTGCGCAGAAACAAGTCAGTGCCATTGTATTTTCCAAGCAATTTGCACAACTTTTTTGAAGGCTCTCTACAAGAAGCTGAATCGGACCCATGAGCTTCATTCACTCCATGTTTTGTTGGACCTGTTGGCTGCGCGGCATTCAACCCATCCATTAACTGGTTCACGCACGAAACGCAGTCTCTGCACACCTCCCCCCACTGTTTTTGTCCGGATGAAACCAGGTCCAGCTGGTGCTCCATGCGCTTGGTGTAATCATAGTCAAACAGCTCTGCAAAATGGCTGCACAAGAATGTTATGACCGTGCGTCCCAGAGGTTGAAGCACCAGCCGGTTTTTTTCGTTGCCGAATTCACGCTCTTCCGCGGTTTGGCTGAGAACCCCGCCATCCAGTTCAAACTGAGTGCAACTAACGCGCCGCCCCGGCACGTCCTGTTTTGCAACATACCCGCGCTCCTGTATTTTATGCACCAGGCTGGAAAACGTGGAGGGACGTCCAATGCCGCGCTCCTCTAACATGCTGACAAGCGACGCCTCCGAGTAATGCGACTTCAGCTCGCGCACCTGCATGCCCGACTGCAGTTTATTGTATTTGATGGCCGAATCCGGAACAATGGCCTGCAGCAGCATCCAGCGATTGGTCGCATTGGCTGCATCATCCGTTTTTGACAGTGCAGCCACGATGCGCCAGCCCGCAAACTCGATGCGCTCCACGGAATGCCGGTAGTCCCGGTCCTCCGGCGCCGAAATGCAGGACGTCATGGTGCTTCCCGTGCACGGCGCCATGCACGTTTCGACCGAGTGCCGCCAAATCATGCGATACAGGCGCTGCTCCTTAGTGGTCATCGTGTCCGGCACAGCAACGCAATGCAGCGACGTTGCGTGCACCGCTTCGTGCGCTTCTTGCGGTCTGACATCCTCTACGGCCTCCTCATTCACGTCATCCTTGTCCTTGTCCACGTCATCCTTGTCCTTGTCCACTTCTTTTGCGATGTCCCGTTTCTTTTTCACCACAATGCGCTTCTTTTTTACGACGACCTCCTCTCGTTTGGCGGCGTCTTCCTCTTGCGTGGCACTCTTGACATACTGGTCCCCCCACTTTTCGGTTATGTAGTCGCGGGCATGCGCCAAGAACGGCTCGGAATACGCGCGGCTGTCGGTGCGTGGGTATGTTATGTATCCCCCTTCATACAAATGTTGACACGCCAACATGGTTTCCGCCGGCGACAGGCTGAGCTCGTTGCTGGCTTGCTGCTGCAATGCGGACGTGGTCAGCGGTCGAGGGGCCGGTTTTGAAAACCCGTGTATTTTTGGCGCGTGAATGACGTGCTCGAACGCGGCAGATGCCCGCAAAAACGCGGCGCAGGTCTCGGCGGTGTCATGCCCCTTGCTGAGCTCGTATTTCAAATTCAGTTTGGTGAAGTAGCCCACCGTGTTGTAAATGATGGTTCCTTCCCCGGCGGCATCAATGTCGCACTGATTGTCGTAAATGAGGCGCAGGGCGGGGGTCTGACATCGGCCGGCCGACAACGACGAGGCGCCTTTCGGCCTCGGTTCAGGAACGTGGTGCCACAACGTGGGCGTGATTTTGAATCCCACCACCATGTCCAGCGCTTGTCGGGCAATCTGCGCATAAACCGCGTCCATGTTGAGCAGCTGCGGCGACTGAATGGCGCGCTCCAGCGCCGGCTTGGTTATTTCGTTGAACACGATGCGCCGGGTGGTGGCAATCGGCAGGCCGAACAAACAACACACGTGATACGCAATCCCGGCGCCTTCGCGGTCGTTGTCCGTCATAAGATACGTTTCCTTGCACTCCGCAACCAGCGCGCGTATTTTATCAATCTGGGCTTTCTTGGACTCCACGATGTGGAATTGGGGCACGGCAGCAAACGCGGCAGTGTCAATGTCTTGCAGTCCGGTCAACTCTTGTAGATGGCCAAACGTGGCCGCGCACACGTACTTGTCCGCGCCCAAATGACCCACGATGGTGCTGCATTTCGCGGGAGATTCCACAATCAGTAGGATTTTATTTTTGTTGCTCTTCTTTGAAAATGATGACATGAACACAAGTCGTAATGTAATGCATATAATGAAATGCATTGCATGTATTTATATTGATTTCGGATTTCTGCATTTTGTATCAGAACATGGAACGAAACGAGCCGGTTCGAACCGGACGGGTCCTAAACAACGATGACGACATAATTAGGCGGGGTGGTTGAATGGGGGATAGTTGAATGGGGGGCGGTGCGTTCACTTCCAATCTCATCATCATTTTCGGTTTCATGTCAACCAGCGGAATGTTGAATATGAGGCTGACCCATCGAGCAAATCCCGAAACCCACATGTATTTTGAATGGGTTTTGATGATCCTGGCATTTGTTAATAGCATGAAATCAAACATGGTTTCTTTTATGTTTTCAATGTCGTCGGCATCCGGGTGTGCCAAATGGATCGGGGTGGTTGGAATGACGCGATGAACCAATTCCGGACGAAGTATTTTGCATAAGTATTTTTTGAATATCAATGAATCGGACATTATGTACAAGTTGGGTGTTTTCGCCATTTGAATATCAATCATGCCGCACAAACGATTGTAGTTTTCAATGTTCACGTTATTATCAATCAAGTCTTGGTCGCCCAATCTAAAATGCGCAATCGAATAATTGGGTGGAATGTGAAACTTATGGCACATCCCATTAAAATATCTCTTGAATTCATCAGTTGGTTTTAGCAAATGACGCATGAATCGTTTGCAATCTTTTGATGTTGTTGACCTGTCTGGAGACGCATTTGACACTAACATTAATGGTTTATCATGACCATGTCTCAATTCACCTTTTATAAATTGTTCAATGGTTGCTTCAGTCATGTGAATTGTATTGGTCAGTATTGACGATTGATGTTCCATGACATAATTCGAATACCTGTGTGGACGGGGAATCAATATTTTTGAAACAGGATGGAGGTGTGTGTCCACAATCAATTCGAAGTTCATTTGGCGAGAGAGGTTATACAAAGTTATGGTTCCACGTAATAAATCCCCAAATCCGGAATCCAAATGTTTCATCCAAACCATTATGACAACGTTGGACATGTCGAAATATAACAATTTTTATATATTATTGAACAATAAATAAAAATCGGGTTATTGCATTAATGTTTGCACGTTGAGCGACGATGACGATGACGACGTGTATTGTGTCCGCGTCGAGACTTGTGTCCGCGACGTGTCTTTTGTTTGTGTCCACGACGAGACTTTTGCTTGTGTCCACGACGACCACCGGCAGATTTTCCTTTTAATTCAAATGTTTCATTTATCTTTTCAAAAACATTTATGGGTTTCTTATAGCTCGTCGTAATCTGATTGATTTCATAAATTAACTGTTTTACGCTTGCCGTCAACCCTAGAATGTTGCAATTTGACGCGCAAGATGTCAATGCGAATGAGCCTAAGCCTTGTTGTATCAACTCCGGGAAAAACGAATTGACAAATTTAATAATTTTTTCATTTGTAAACAGTGGAGTGTGCATTGCTGTTTTTATTGCACTAAACCCAACCCAATTTGTTTTAAATTTTACACGGCCTTCATCACCCCTGATTTTATCTATCATTCGATTCATTGTCGCTTCATCCAATAAATCGATGATGGTTTTTGAATTGAGTTCTTTGAGTTTGGCGAATTCTTTGCATTTCTGGGCCTCTTTGAGTTGGCTCTCGAGTCTGGCGATTTCTTGGCTTTCCTTGGCGCGTTCGAGTTGTTCCTCGAGTTTGGGGATTGATTCGAGTTGGACGTCTTCCGTGTGTCTGGCTTCCTCGAGTTGTTCCGCGAGTTTGGCTTGAAGTTTGACGTCTTCCGTACGTCTGGCTTCCTCGAGTTGTTCCGCGAGTTTGGCCTGGCTTTCCTTGACGTGTTCGAGTTTGGCTTGGCTTTCCTTGGCGATTTTGAGTTGTTTCTCGAGGTTGAATTGGATTTCCTTGGCATCCTGGAGTTGTTTCTCGAGTTTGGTGATTTCTTGGATTTTTTCGGAATAATTGAGTCTGTTCACCTCAACACAGAGTGCATTGCAAGACTCAACCAGGTCTTCTGCAATCTGCATTGACAATTGGTTAACGACCTCCGTGTTGTTCATGTTTTTGTCCTTTATGTATCTTTTATGTAATACATAAATATTATTTTAAATTTGCTCGTTTTGTTTGGCCTTGTATTGTTTCCACGACACCTTTTTTGCAGGCGGCAAAGAATCATCCGATGAAGACCCGGAGTTCGAATGCTTTTTGTCCAGCTTTTCCGATTTTTTCAGCGCGCTGTCAATGTAAATTTGTTTGAGCAGTTGGCCGACTTCAACGGACGCCTCGTGCTGGTCCACTTTCCCGTCTTCAATCATTTTTAGGACGCCCAACAATTTGCCTAAAATGGACAAATCGATTTCATCCTTTTTCACCTTGTTGAAAATGTCGGTGTAATTGTTGAACAAAAAGGTGCACCGATTTACGCACATCATGTCGAACTGGTCGGGGTTGGTTTTAGCCAGGCGCGCGTAGTCGCGCTTCAAATTGAGCAGCGTGGCAACATCCGCGTGAATGAGCATGCTGTGCTTCAAGTCGCGGATTTGCGAGGTGTTGTCGGCGGCATCATTCGCCTGAATCATTTTCTCCAACTGAAGGCGGTCCAAGCTGTTCATTTTTGCAAGTCTGTTATTTATGATAATATAATAATACTTTCAATGCTACGATTTTAAATGCTTTTTAAAAAATATAGTTATATTGCATATCGCGAATACACAGATTAATCATGACGAGTCCAAATCCGACTCCAACAAATTCAAACCCATATGGACATGTGGTTGTGAAACCGGATGTGCCCAGCACCACCATCAACTCAGCAAAACCTATGACTGTTTCTACTGTGTCCGGCGGAAGCGTGATTGCCGGATTTCAAGAACAAAGCGCCGCACACAATGCATTGGTGTTGCAACAATCGGGTCGAAGAATTGGTGGGTCTAAGCGAAGCAACCGATCTAAGCGAAGCAACCGATCTAAGCGAAGCAACCGGTCCAAGCGAAGCGACCACAAAAAGCGAAGCAACCGGTCCAAGCGAAGCGACCACAAAAAGCGAAGCAACCGGTCCAAGCGAAGCAACCGGTCCAAGCGGTCCAAGCGAAGCAAGCGGTCTAAGCGGTCTAAGCGGTCTAAGCGCGGTGGCGAGAACCCAACTCCTACACCATCTTCTAAACCTGTGCCTGTCCCTCAGTTCTCCGGCGCCAACAATACCGCAGTAAACAATAACAGCATTGGTGGCAATCACTTGTTAATGAAGGTCGGGTCGCAATCGGTTTTTGACAATGCACATGCAACTCCATCCATGACTGTTGTGAATGGATAGAATGCAATAAATACAAATGCAAAATAAAATTATATTTGGATTTAATAGTGATACAAATTGATACAAATCAAATCAAATGTCAACTGAAACCGAGATCGATGACACGTCAAAGGCAACAGAAATGCCCGAAGATTTTGGTTCGGATCCGCCATCTAAATTTGCAACCGGTCTTCAAATGCTGTTAATCATTGCGTATTACGTCGGATTGGACGTTGCCGTATTTGCACTGATCTACATTAAGGGCGTCAAGGACAATTGGCCGTTGTTTAAGTGCAGCCCCATTTACATGATGACCGCCTCATTTTTCGGATACGACACCGAAACCAACTTTCAGCAATGCATCCAAACCATGCAGTCCGGCTACATGTCCGTTTTAATGGAGCCGGCAAATTACGTCATGTCGGTCACCACCGGCGCCATCGGAGGCTTAACGGATGGATTGAACGATGTCCGCGATTTCATGAACAATTTTAGGGTCAGTATGACCGGAAACATTCAAAACATTTTCGGCGTGTTCTTGAACATGTTGGTTCAGATACAAGTCATGGTCATCAAAATGAAGGACATGATGGCCAAAAACATCGGCATCATGACGACACTGATGTACACCATGGACACCAGCGTGCAAACCATGGAAAACACGTGGGCCGGCCCCATTGGAAAAGTGGTGCGCGCGCTGTAATTAAGGAGAGTGGACACAACCCCCGACTCCAACCCTCCAACCGTGGTTTGTTTTGCAAAATGCTTGAAAAACAAATAATGATAAATAATAATAAGAGGAAGGAACCATTTCATTCATTCATGAACCAACCAGCAAATGATGATGATGCAAATGCAAATGCGAATGACAATTTAGTGGACGTGTCCTGGTTCAAATTCATGTACAAAAACAAGGTTCACGACGATTACATGACTGCCGTTGCATGGTCCGCAATTATACTTTTTGCATACGCCTGTGTGTATGCTTATTTAAAAATACGCGCCAACGCGCAAATAATACGAACCAACTGGATTGAATACCGCTGCAATCCAGCATATATGATGTTTGCAGGCAATGTCATGAAACCGAACGGCACATTCAATGAAAAAATGCAATACACCGAAACCAATTTTCAATACTGCGTGCAAAACACGATGAAATCCATTGCGTCCAAGTTCATGGACCCGCTTCAATACACACAGTCGCTTGCAATTGGCATTCTGCACGGCATTGCAAACGCGCTGAACGAAATACGCAATTTGATCAACAACATTCGACAAGCGATTGCGTCCATTATATCAGACATCATGAGTCGCGGGCTCAACATAATGCAGCCCGTCATCGGAATGTTCTTGAAGATACGCGACACGATGGGAAAGGTGCAAGGCATTATGACGGCTTCTTTGTACACCGTGCTTGGAATTTATGACGCACTTCAGTCAGGGCTTAAATCCACGTTTGAAGTCATTGTCATCATTTTAATTGCAATGGGCGCCGCAATCATTGCCCTCTGGATTGCGGTTGCAATTGCAGTTGCGTTTGGGCCATTCGGCATTCCTGTTGTCATCGCTTCCACTGCTGCGGCAGGGGTGATGACCGCAATATACATTGGCATTGCGATTCCGTTGGGCATCATTGCCCATTTTTTGGCGGAAACCATGCACATCCACGGCCTGTCATTGATTCCGGACCCCCCCTCAAAAAACTAAGATGTTGTTGAGTTTAGGAAAATGATTTCAATAAAAAAATATTTTTATTATATATAATCTTAATTTCAAATTAACTCATTGCATTTTCAAATGGAATTGAAGGTTCTTGGATACAGTGCACGTGTTGAACTAATCATTCTCTTTGTTGTCATTGGCATTGTTTTAGGAGCACATTTGTTCTGCAGTTGCACTTCGTTTTCGATTGGAGGCATGCCAACCGACGTTGGAAGTGCGATTAAGGAAGCTTTCACCCAACAAACCATGCTGGGGTCGGATGATTACGGTGCCCCCATAAATTACAACATGGACAACGGAATCCCTGGCGCCAACTGGGAGAACGCCGCGCGCAATTATGCCAAGCAAATGGGCAATCAAGACAACACCAAGTCGGGTCAATTCTACAAGGGCGGACCCATTCCGTTGCCCCCTGGCGAACTCCTCATTTTTGCTGACAACGAGGTCAAACCCGAGTGCTGCCCGAGCTACTACTCGTCCAGCACCGGCTGCGTGTGCACCAGCCAAAAGCAGTGGGACTATCTGAACGAGCGCGGCGGAAACCGCACTCTCAGCACCGAGTTTTAAAGTTTAAGTTCCAATAAAGTTTTAAGTTTTGCAAAATATTGTATATTGTTATTTCAATACACAATGCATCCAATTATCGAACCCTCCTTTTCGTCGTCTCCTGCTCCCAACCCCAAAATTGCTCCCGTCGTGGTTGCAGGTGCTGCATTTCTTGGACGCGCCGTTGCGGGAGGTGTCATCGGCGGCGCCGCAAGCTGGGGCGCTAATAGAATTCTTGATAACCGGTTTCCTTCTAGAAAATGAGAAAATGAAAAGATGAAACAATGATACATCATATTCTTCATCAAAATTAATATTGCGCTTATTGTATAACCAGAATAAGCACAATATGAACACACCATCGTCCGTATCGGCATCGGCATCGGTTTCCGCGCTGTGCACTCCTGCATTGGTTTATCTCGTCATTTCTTTTGTCGCACTTTTGTTCTCTTGGGTGCAAAACAGCCAAAACTCCAACGTGTATTGCGTGGGGAACGTGTCATGCCCAGTTCAAAGCACGACGTATGTTTTCATTCTGAAAATATTGTGGTTCTTGTTTTGGACGTGGGTTCTAAATTTGTTGTGCACCAAGGGCTACACCACTGTCGCATGGGTCCTAGTGGCAATCCCGTTCCTTGTTTTCTTCACCCTCATGTTTGGTTTAGCAAACGCAATGGCGTCTGGGTCCAATAATAACTTTGCAAGACCCACTTCAAATCCCGTTTCATCAAATGCTTCTTACACGATGGGAATCACTGGAACCACTGCATACAATGGAAAGGCATCCAAACGGTTGAACACAAGTGCTAATACGAACACGAACCCGAACAGCAGCGCTAATCCGGGCGAATACGTGTATGGAAACAAGGCCAACAAGGTTGGATTTTATCCGAACGAAACCAACACACAGTATTCCAACTATGCTAGTTATGATGCCAATTTGGACAACCGAACAGAGTATTTGGACCGCGAATCAAAGGGACTTGTCAGGCAGCAATCGCAACAGCAACAGCAACAACCGCAGCAACAGCAACAACCGCAGTAAGAGCAACCACAATAAAAAATATTTACAATTTTTCTATTGTTTACTTACAATTTGAAACGCTCTACAAATACAGGTTCATGTTGGGGCGGTCCGACTCGTTCTTCTTGATAAGCTTGTCCACCACTTCTTGGTTCACGGTGTAAGGAAATGACACCTCCAACGATTTTTCCTTGTCGTCAAACAGCTGCGTGCCGGGGCGCATGAGTCGATGCAAATTCAACTTCGTGTAAACGGTTTCCAGACAACGCTTCAGATTGCGCACACCCGCCTCCTTTTGCGTGTGGGTTTCCACAATGTATTCCACAACCGCGTCGGGAATAACAATGTCGCCCTCTTCAAACGCAACCTCGGCGCAAATGCGCGGAATCAAATGGTGCTGCGCGATGAACGTCTTGTCCTTCGTGCTGTAGCCCGTGGTTTTGATTTTGTACATGCGGTCCAACAGCACCGGATTGACGCGGCTCTCGTCGTTGTAGCTGAAGATGAATAAGCACTTGCTCAAGTCAAAGCCCACCTCCGAAAAGTACTTGTCGTGAAACTGCGAATTCTGCGACGTGTCGGTCAAGTGCGTCAGGATGCCGACGATTTCCTCCCCCTTGGACGTCTCGCTGATTTTGTCCAACTCGTCAAAGTAGATGACCGGGTTGCTGGATTTGCATCGAATCAGAATGTCCACGATTTTGCCCCACACGCTGCCTTCATACGTGTAGGAATGTCCCTCCAAGAAGCTGCTGTCAGTGGCACCCCCCAGCGCAATGAACGCAAAGTCGCGTCCCAGAATCTTGCTGATGCCTTCCTTGACCAGCGACGTCTTTCCTGTTCCGGGAGGGCCGTGAATGGCAACTGCCGTGCCAATGGCCGCCGGGTTTGCAATCCACTGCCCCACCATCTGCATGATTTGCATTTTGGCGTCATTCAGACCGTGGACTGCAGTGTCCAATCGGGTCTTGGCAGCAGTCATGAAGTCATGGCATTTATCCACGCCGTCTGCAATCGTGATCGGCAAATTCTTGTTTTTGTTGAAGGGAATCTGCATAAAGGCATCCACCCAGTTCTTCAGCTTGCAGTATTCGCCGCACCCGGGCTCCATGTATTGCAGCATGCCAACCTTGCGCAGAGCGACTGCCTTCATGTCGCGCGGAATGTCGGATTCCAGCAGGGTCAACTTGTAGGGCTTTTCAATCGCGGTGACTTTGGTCACTTCGTTCAACTCGTCAATCAGTGCACGTTGCTCCTTGATGCTGAGATTTTTCTTGAAATACTCCAAGTCGTTCGTGGAACTCTTCCTGCGCAGCAATTTGCGAAACTTCTTTGAGTTCTTGCGTTTGTGTCGGTAGGTGAGCTCTTCCAGCTCTTTCTTGATTTTTTCTTCGGAATCTTTGAGAGTCTTCAGCTGTTTTGCCACAATGCGGTTTGTCTTGTCCTTGGTCAGCATCTCTTCATACGTTGTGCGCAATGACTGCATCATGGCCATCTCCTCCATGCACTTTTTCTGGTTTGCTTCCAGTTCTTCCATGTCTTCGTCTTCGCTTTCCGATGATGACGAAGAATAGTAGCTCTCATCGTCGTCGTCGAAGTATTCGTCGTCGTCCAAGTACTCGTCATCTTCATCATAGCTGCTGTTGTCGCTGTCTCCCGGCACGTAATCTTCGTCGCTGTCGTCATCGTCTTCTTCGCAAATTGGTTTACTTGTGCTGACAGGGGGTTTTCTGCTGAAATCAAGACGCCTGGAAATTTCGCTTTTGTCGAGGGATGCTTTGTCATCACTTTGGGTTTGCTGCGTTTTGCCTTTGGGCTCAACATGGATGATGATGTTGAAGTTTTGTTTCTGTTTTCTTTTGGAGTCATGCGCCGCAGCAGTTGAAGAAGCCGCTTTTTTTGGAGCCTTTGGTGGCGTTAATGCAGATGAAGGCGGTGGCGGTGTCGCGGGTGATTCTGAGAATGCATTTTCAATGATTGCTTGAGCGATCGCGTCAGAGGATGTTGTTGTTGTTGTTGTTGTGGCAGCGGCTTTTGCATTTTTTGATTTTGCGCTGGATGGAGTTGTCGTCGTCGATTCCAACAATTTCAATTTCTCATTCATGTAAGTGGATGGAAACAAATCGGACAACAACCGATTCACTTCCAACCTGTCATACGAATCATCCTTCTTCTTTTTCGATGTGGATGACGTCGTGGCCTTTGGATTCGTGATCGCCGCGTCAGTGCCGGTCGCAGCAGCAGCCGCGGCCGCCATATTCACCACTGTTTCTTCTACGTCCACGTCATTGTCGGTTGCATCACTGTCGGGGGAAGGCGGTTGGGGCGCATTGGGATCCGGATCAGAATTCTTTTTATAAACGCGCGCAGCGTCTTCCTGTTTTTTGGATTTCGTGGCTCTCTTCTTCGCGGGAATAGTTGAAATGTTGACAGAGGGCATATGATTTGCTTCGGTGGTTCCTTTGATTCTTATTCATGCATTGTGTTTATATTTCATTTTCATGTTCAATTTTTTTCATAAATCCAATCCATTGATCCATTGATCCATTGATCCATTCATCCATGCATAATTTAATAAAAAATTGATTTCAAAACAATCTAAATATTATTTAGTAAGTATAAGGAGGATTCAATCATTTCAATAACACGCAATCACAACTGACAATATGGCATCATTTAACAAACCCCGCGTGTCAAAGATTGTCGGCATTCAGTTTAGCATGCTGTCGCCAGAAGAAATAAGAAAAGGAGCAGTCACTGAAATCACGAGCCGTGACACGTATGTGGGAAACAAACCCGTCATTGGCGGCTTGTTTTGTCCCTACATGGGCGTTTCGGAACCAGGCATGCTTTGTCCAACCGACGGACTGGACCACATGAACACGCCCGGATATTTCGGTCGCATTGAACTGGCAGCTCCCGTGTTTTATTACCAGCATTTGGCCACCGTGCACAAAATTCTGCGATGCGTCTGCATGAAATGCAGCAAGCTCCTCATCAACAAGGAGACGCACAGGCAGGCCCTGAAAATGTTGCCGGATGAACGCTGGTCGTACGTATTCGGTGTCGCCAGCAAAGTCAAGCGCTGTGGCGACGACAATGAAAGCGGCTGCGGCTGTCTCATGCCCAAGAAAATCAGAAAAGAAAATTTGGCCACGCTCATTGCCGAATGGGAGAGCGACGGCATCAAAGGCATGTCCGAAGAGGATGCCAAAAAAATGAACATGCAACTCACACCCGAAATTGTCCTCAAAATCTTCCGCAGAATCAGCGACGATGACGTCTCGTTCATGGGCTTCAGCCCCACATTTTCACGCCCCGACTGGATGATTTGCCAGGTGCTGGCGGTTCCTCCTCCCGCAGTGCGCCCCTCCATCAAAATGGACGGCCAGCAGCGCAGCGAGGATGATTTGACTCACATCATCGTCAACATTGTCAAGGCAAACAAGACGCTCCAGGAGAAAATTCGAGACGGCGCGCAGGCCAACATCATCGCCGACTGGCACACGGTCCTGCAGTATTACTGCGCCACGCTCGTCGACAACAACATTCCGGGTGCGGCGCCGGTGGCTCAACGCTCCGGACGCCCGCTCAAGTCCATCAAGGAGCGCTTGAACGGCAAAGGCGGACGCGTGCGCGGCAACCTCATGGGCAAGCGCGTTGACTTCTCAGCGCGTTCCGTCATAACACCCGACCCCAATCTGTCCATTCGAGAGCTCGGCGTCCCGCTCAAGATTGCGAAAAACATCACAAAACCGGTGGTGGTGAACGACATGAACCGCCGCTTCTTAACCAAGCTGGTGCGCAACGGTCCGGATGAGTACCCCGGCGCCAAGATTCTCGAGCGCAAAAGCGGCGAGAACATTTCGCTGCGATACGCCGACCGCGACAACATTGTCCTCCACAATGGCGACATTGTGCACCGCCACATGATGGACGGCGACGGCGTCCTCTTCAACCGTCAGCCAACGCTGCATCGCATGAGCATGATGTGCCACATCGCCCGCATCATGCGCCAGGGCGACACGTTTCGCATGAATGTCGGCGACACCAAGCCCTACAATGCCGATTTTGACGGTGATGAAATGAACATGCACATGCCGCAGGACGAGGAAGCCGAAGCGGAGCTGAAAAACCTGGCAGCCGTGCCGTATCAAATCATCAGCCCGGCGAAAAACCAGTCCATCATCGGCATTTTCCAGGACTCGCTGCTGGGGTCATACCGACTGACCCGCCCTGGGGTGTCGTTCACCCCGCGCGACGCCATGAACCTGCTCATGGCGTATAACGGCATCAATGAAGGGCTGTTTGCGACGCGCGCCGAACGCATCACCAGTTTCCAAATCCTGTCGCAGATCATGCCGTCAATGACAATGAAATACAAGACCAAGGGCTTCGGCGAAAACGACGACTTTGCAACATCGCCCGGCGTGTTTGAGATGGTCGACGGCAAGTACTTGCGCGGGCAGCTGGACAAGGACGTGCTTGGCGGAGGCAGCAACGGCCTCATCACGCGCACCTGCAACGACTTCGGCAACATGGCGGCGTCCGACTTCATCGACAACCTGCAAAACATCGTCACGGAGTACATGAAGGGCAGCGCTTACAGTGTCGGCATCAGCGACCTCATCGCCGACCGCGCGACGAATGAGCAAATCACGCAATCCATCACCTCCAAAAAGAAGGAGGTGAAGAACCTCATTGACCAGACGTATCTCGGCATCTTTGAGAACGCGACGGGCAACACCAACGAAGATGAGTTTGAATTCCAGGTCACCAACATTTTGAACAAGGCGACCAACGATTCGGGCAAAATCGGGTTGAAGAGTTTGAGCAAGGACAACCGCTTTGTCACCATGGTCAAGGCCGGCTCCAAGGGCAGCGACTTGAACATTTCGCAGATGATTGCGTGCCTGGGACAGCAGCTCATTGACGGCAAGCGCATCCCCTACGGGTTCGAGAACCGCACGCTGCCGCACTTCACGAAATACGACGACTCCCCCGGGGCGCGCGGCTTCGTGGAGAATTCCTTCATTTCAGGGTTGACGCCGGAGGAGCTCTTCTTCCACGCGATGGGTGGTCGCGTGGGTCTCATCGACACCGCTGTGAAATCCGTGACATGGGAAACCCCTGTGGTCGTCGTTGAAAACGATGAGCCCAAGTACGTCAAAATTGGCGAATGGATTGATGCGCAGATTTCGTCCCACGATGGTCGCGTTCAGCGCATGACGGAGCAAAACATGGAATATCTGGAGCTTGAACATCCCGTCAAGATTGTCACAATGGACTATGATGGCCACGTGTCTTGGGAAACGGTGAGTGCAGTGACGAGGCACGACCCTGGAGAAAAATTGTACAAGATCACAACTCATGCGGGTCGATATGTGACCGTCACTGCCAACAAATCATTGCTGGTTTGGAACGCGGAACTGGGCCAGTTTCGCGAGAAATACACGGATGAAATTAAGGTTGGAGATTTTGTGCCAGTTGCGAAGAAAGTCAGCGATTTGAGGAGTGCCGTTGGAATTGACGTAATTCAAATGACGAAATATTTCCCAAAGAGCGAATTCATTTACGGAAGTGAAGTGAAAAAGGCAATTGAAATGATGAATGAAAGCATGCAGGATAGGAAAAAAATACCGTCAAACTGGTGGAATGAAAACAACAACACTGCATTCACAGTGCCATTTGAAAGCAAAGCAAGAATGCATCGTGCAATTGAGCGTTCCAAACTTGACGAATTATCTGCCAATTGCGTGTATCCACCAAGTGGCTCTCGCCAATGGGGAATTGTTCCGGAAACATTTGAACTGAATTATGAAAATGGAACCTTCATTGGATTGTTTATTGCAGAAGGAAACATCAATGGGGCAAATATATACATAACCAACAATGACTCAAAAATTCGTGAATTCGTGAAAACATGGTTTGCAAAATACAACATCAAATGCAAAGAGGACATCCGAACGAATAGCGCAAATGGAACAACTTCCACTGTGGTTGGAACCTCATCCATATTGGCAAAATTCATAACACACTTGGTGGGACATGGCGCCGATTCCAAGCACGTTCCGAACGAAGCTTACATTTCAAACATGGAATTTGTCAAGGGAATTATCAGCGGATACATTTCAGGAGATGGACATGTTTCAAGAAACTCAATTGAAACTTCATCATGCAGCCAGCGATTGACCGAAGACATCGCATTCTTGTGTTCCCGCATTGGAATTCATGCTCGGGTGTTCAAAAGTCAGCTCAAGCGCAACAACTTTGGAACAAAGAACATCAAGCCTTCTTACCGGCTCTCCATCCGTTCAACCAATGGCCAGCTGTTTGCCGACCAAATTGACTTGTTGCATGACCAGAAAAACGAACGTCTCAAATCAATTCGCTGGACTTCTACATTGAATAAGGTGCAACAACACAACGACGTGGTTCTGGATGCAATCGTGAGCATTGAATCAGTTGACCCTGCGCTGCATCCCAAGATGTATGATTTGACCATTCCAACCACACTCAACTTTGGTCTGGCGAATGGACTCCAAGTTCGCGACACTTCGTCGACTGGTTACATCCAGCGCCGACTCATCAAGGGCATGGAAGATTTGAAGATCGAGTACGACATGACGGTGCGCAACAACAAGGGCCGCGTCATTCAGTTCAGCTACGGCGAGGACGGCATCGACCCCGTCAAAGTGGAGAGCCAGATTGTCCCCCTGGTGAACCTGGGTCTGGACGAGATTTACGCGCACTACCACATGCCAAGCAGCGACCCGAAGGACGTGGTGTTCACGGCGGCATTCACCAAGGGCGTCATTTCGCGCATGAAGAAGCAGAAGGCCGAGAACGATGCCAAATGCAAGCACTGGATTGACTTCATGATCGAGCAGCGCGAGGAAATCATCCGAACCGTGTTTCGCAACAAGAACAACGACCGCGTGTATCTGCCAGTGGCGTTCGCACACACCATCAACAATGTCAAGGGCCTGCAGCAAATCAACAACAACTCGATTGTGGACATCACGCCGTTCGAAGCATTCGCGATGATTGAGGCCGCATACAAGCGCCTGGAAAGCATGCATTACTGCGCGCCCACTCAGCTCTTCAAGGTCATGTTCTTCTACTACTTGTCGCCGAAGGACTTGCTCATGGTGAAGCGCTTCAACAAGAAGGCGCTGACCGTGCTGCTGGAAATGATCGTGCTGAAATACAAGAACTCGCTCATTGCGCCGGGCGAAATGGTGGGCATGATCAGCGCCCAGAGCATTGGTGAGCCGACCACGCAGTTGACGCTCAACAGTGTATCATACGACACCCGTGTAATATTACGAATTGACGGGCAAATCAAAGTCTGTCAAATCGGAGAATATATTGACCAATACATTGAAAAGGCGGAACGCATGGAAGAACATCCAAATGACACAAAGCTTGGATACATCAATGCGAATGAAGATGTGTTCATTCCATCAGTTGATGCATTCGGTATCACGAGTTGGAAACGCGTTGAAGCAGTCACGCGCCACCCGGTTGTGAATGCGGATGGAACAAACACTGTGCTACGAGTCACGACCGAAGATGGGAGACAGGTCATTGCAACAAAGGCAAAATCATTCTTGTCCATTGATGCCAAAAACCAATTGGCTGCAACGAATGGGTCAGACCTCAAGGTTGGAGATTACATTCCGATCAACCAGAGGGCGTTTGAAATGCCAGAAAATGATTCGTTTGATGTGTCTATCATTTTGAAAAAATCAGAGTATTCATTCGGGAGTGAAATAATGAAGGCATTGTCGTATTCTCATGAACGAAACTGGTGGGCAAATCATGCCAACATTGATTTCGTGGTGCCTTATGCAAGAAGCGACTCATTGCTTGAAGCAACAAATAGAAAATGTCGCAAAGGTGCAAATACAAAACAATCATTTGAGACAGGCATTGTGTATTCGAAACACAAAGGAAAACAAACAAGAATTCCGGAAAAAATACCATACGATTTTGAGTTCGGCTATTTGATTGGGGCATATTGCGCAGAAGGATGCATGACAAAAACACAAATCTCAATTTCAAACAACGATGCGAGGTTCTTTGAACCCATCAATGCATTGATGCTTCGTTGGGGCATCACCACGAAGTATTACGTTGTTTCAAACAAAAATGGTCAAGAAGGATGGACCTCATCTGATTTGAGAATTTATTCAAAACTGCTGACTGAAATATTGAATTCACTGTGCGGAAAAGGTTCTGACAACAAATTCATTCATCCCGAACTCTTGAATGGGAACAAAGAATTCATGCGCGGGGTGTTGAGTGGTTATTTCGGTGGAGATGGGGCAATTGACAAAAAAACAAAATACATTAGTGCGTATAGTGTTTCCAGAAAATTACTTGAAAATATTCAAAGCATGTTGGGGTTTGGATTTGGAATTTACAGCAAAATAACCAAACCAACCAAATGTGAAACAAACAACCGTGGTAGCAAAAACATATTGCAAGGATACACCATTTGCATCAAATCGGATGGTGCTGTCAAATTTGCAAATGAAATGCGCTTGTTCATTGATTACAAACAGGCCCGATTGGATGAAATTGCAAAGGCATCTAAATCATCAGAAGTGAATGATGTCATTCCCACATTTGTGCACAACGGAAAAGTGCACACAAACATGAATCGCAAAAAACTGGCCGCAATCATTGGAACCAACCCATTTCCCGACATTCGCTTTGACAAAATTGTCAGCATTGAAGAAATTCCAAACCCAACTGAATGGATGTATGATTTCACGGTTGAAGAAACGCGCACTTTCATCATTGAAAACGGCATGGGGTGTTATGATACATTTCATACTGCAGGCAGCGGTGTTGCCATGAAGGCGAATGTGACGCGCGGCGTGCCCCGCATTGAGGAGCTGCTGTCCATCACCGAAAACCCGAAAAACTCGTCGTTGACCATCTGCCTGAAGAAGGACGAGGAGACCGACTGCGAGCGTGCCAAGGAGCTCATTGCGCAAATCGAGTTGACGCAGCTGAGCGAGCTCGTGGAAAACGTGTCCATCTGCTTTGACCCCGACGACCTGAACACGCTGATCCAGGAGGACCGCAGCACGATGTTGCAGTATTACGAGTATCAGCGCATGCTGACCGAGTGCGCGGGCATACCGGATGTCGAGGCCGAAGCCGATGACTCAGCGCGCTCCAAGTGGATCATCCGCATGGTCATGAGCCGCGAGGCCATGTTGGACAAGCGCATAACCATGGACGACGTGCACTTTGCGATCAAGAACAGCCACGGCGACGACGTCAGCTGCATTTATGCCGACTACAACGCCGACAAGCTCGTGTTCCGCCTGCGCATGAACAACATCAATGGCAAGAAGCCGATCAAGCCGAAGGAGAATCCGCTGGACCAGTCCGACAAGATTTACTTGCTGAAGGCGTTCCAGGACCAGCTGCTCAACAACATTGTGCTGCGCGGTCTGAAAAACATCAGCAAAGTCACGCTGCGCAAGCTCATGGACACACTGCACAAGGAGGACGGTGCGTACGTGAAGAAGGAGACGTGGGTCTTGGACACGAAGGGAACCAACTTGATGGACGTGCTGGCGCTCGACTACATTGACGTCAGCCGCACAATCAGCGACGACATTCAGGAGATTCACAGCGTGTTGGGGATTGAAGCCGCGCGCGAGGCACTACTTTCTGAGATGACCGGCGTGTTCGAGAATGACGGCACTTACATCAACTACCATCACCTGAGCCTGCTGTGCGACCGCATGACGGCGAGTTCACACATGGTGTCCATTTTCCGCCACGGCATCAACAATGACAACATTGGTCCCATTGCCAAGGCGTCGTTTGAGGAGACGCCGGAGATGTTCTTGAAGGCCTCGCGTCATGCCGAGCTGGACCAAATGCGCGGCATTTCGGCCAATGTCATGTGCGGTCAGGAGGGGTATTACGGCACCAGCAGCTTCCAGGTCATGCTCGACTTGCAGCAGATGATTGCCAAGATGGAGGACGTGGCGTTCCAGGCGCAAGATGAGCAGGCGGAGATTGAAGAAGCCATGGGGTCGGCCGCCATGGACACCAGCGCGTGCGCGTTTGAAAAGTTGACCATTGAGTCCAATGTGGGGAGCATCCAGAAGGTGGACCTGGGCCATGGCGCGGACAATTACAACGTTGGGTTCTAAGTGCAATGACTAAGTGCAATGACCATGATTCAATGAAAATGTTTTACAAAAACATTTAGCATAAATATTTTTTATGCTTAATTATATAAACCAATATAATACAACATGCAAAACCATGCTCTAGTAAATTTGGCACAGCAGCCGGTCAAACGAATTATTTCAAGGTTGGTCACTGAATCTAGTTCGATTTTTGGAGAATACAATGCAGCTGATTATCAAAACCTAGTTGCCGTGTTTGCACGATTGGATCAGGAACAGTTGAATGCCGAAAATGTGGAAGACTTGAGAGAATTCATTGATTATGGAATCGTGGCGATTGCTCGCCGGTATGACCTTGGCCAGGCAATTCATCCAGGAACAATGAACATTCTGATTATGGCGATTCAAGCGTTCAACCGAGCGGACGGACATCCTTATCAGTTTGGCGTTGAATTCATTGAAGGCATCACGCCAGCCACCGAAGACTTCATGGTTGGAGTCGTTCAGCCAATGACGCAAAATCTGCAACTGTTGGCACTGCATCATGCAGACTGGATAAATCCGGTTTTTGTGGCACGTGAGGCTGCACGCCGGGCACGCGAGGAAGCGCCAGGAGCCGAAACACGCATTGCACGGACGCTGGCTGAATTCAGAGCCATGGGCGGAGATGCAATGGAATCAGAATGTCCCCTTTGCATGGAAGAATTCATTGAACGCCCTGCGAAAGGAAGGGGTCCCGTTTTTATGCCGGTTGTTTTCCACAAAGACGAAAAGGGAAAATGGTTTCATCCCATGCACACCGTGTGTGTAAATGACGTGAAAAAAGAGGAGTGTCCCATGTGTCGTGTCAAAGTCATGTGGCCTAAAATGATGGCTAATCGAAAAACTCGTCGTCCAAACAGCGAGCCAACCCGCAGTGTGAAGCGCAGCCCCACTAAGCGCAGCCCCACTAAGCGCAGCGTTAAACGCAGCCCTGGTCGCAGCCCTGGTCGCAGCCCTAGAAGCCCGAAAAAGCGCAGCCCTGGTCGCAGCCCTAGAAGCCCTAGAAGCCCTGGTCGCAGCGTGAAGCGCAGCCCTTCAGTTAAGAGAAGAAGCGCTGATTTTTAATAATCATGCATTGTAAAGATTGTGAAAATGATCATCATTAATGAGTATTCCAAACCACTATATATTGTCTTTGACTATTGTCAAAAAATCAACAATTTCAAATTGGATAATGAATTTTTCAATCCATCTGGGCACGTTTTCATATTGACATCGTGGTTCAAGTCATCAATTGTCATTAAAATATTGGAATCAAATCCAAATTATGAAATCACGATATTAGCGAATTCGGTTGAAGAAAAAGAGTATTTTGAAAAAAGGACAACCCGAAATGTGTTGTTTTGCAATCACAATGCATTTTTGAATGAGCGCGTGTTTGACATTATTGAAAATGTGCCGAAAATGCATGATTTGATTGTGGACAGTGCATTCCATGCATACAAGAATGTCGAAAAAGCCAACCGGATCAAAGAGACGCTGCACATCGGGTACGTCAAACATGATCTCAGCACTCATGTGGTTATTCCAACTTACGGAAAACTGGCAAATTTTGCAAATGCAACCGGAAAATACAAACGATTGACAAAAACACAAATCAATGCGCATTACACCGAATCCCGGGTTGCTGGGATTTTTTCATTGCTCGAAGGGGCTTGTTTTGCATCATCGCAATATTTATTGGCAGGGTTGCCAGTGATAAGCACGCGCAGTAAGGGAGGAAGAGACATATGGTATAATACGTTTAATTGCATCATGTGCGAAAATGATGAGGACAGCATTTATGACGCACATCAAACGGCTATGCAAAAACTGGAATCCGGTGAATTTAATGCGCGTCAAATACGACAGCTCCATTTGCAACAAATGGATGAACATAGAAACCGGCTAATTGAGTACATAAAACACACCGTGTTGTGCAATGAGGACATTGACGCCGATGCGATGAAACATGCATTTGCCCATTTTTAATTTGATTGAAAATTTAATATACATGTAATTCATAATTGAATCATTTGGACATTTTGAAAATGGACAAACTCATGAAACAGGAACTCTCTGACCGGATTGATAAATTCATTGTTTCTTGTGCAATTGGAATGGGGTGCGATGAAGCCGAATTTATGCGTTTGATTTCCGAATATGGAAATGTGAGTCATTCCTATACATTTCCGAAAAGACTGCTAGCTTTTGATTTTGAACATGAAAAAAAAATCGCCTTGCAACTACAAGCAAAAGTGAATAATGTCATTCTCCAACAAAGACGCATGTACGGTGAATTGGGTTCACATGGAAGCATTTTTAAAATCAGGAAACATAAGCCAATGACGCCATCGCTCAAAAAATCATCCCCAAAAGAATCCCCAAAGGCATCCCCCAAGGCATCGCCAAAGGCATCCCCCAAGGCATCGCCAAAGGCATGTTCCCCCAAAACCCGTCGCAGTTATTGCAACGTCATGGGAGGCAAACGTAGAACCAATACCAAACGTCGACGTAATTAACACTACTGGCACAACAATATCATTTGTTTATGTGTTGCACATGACACAACACATAATCATGCAAATCACAAATCATGCATTCATGCATCGGCTGCATCAGCTTCCTTTAGTCCGACCCGTTTTTTCACAACAACTGGAACATATCCCGCAATGAAGTCCGCAACTGGCACAACGCCCGCCGTGAGTTGGGCCTGGATTTGTTCAACAAATGCACCGTCTGTGCATTGATTCAGAGAGAATTTCATTTGATTTTCACCCGTGCGAACAATGCCATACGATATCGGAACATCCCGGACGCGCCCGCTGGATGACACGTAATAAAATGCATCCGTTTGACTTGTTCCATACAGCACAAGCACCCCCCGATTGTTTTCAATCAATGGGTGTTTGATTTGCGACGCAATGAGCGCAACCGGCACGCGGAAATGCTGCGCCAAAATCCACAGGTCCAAATGCGTCATGTGGTGGAACGAATTCATGATGAAATCTTGCGGACTTGCAATCAGCGTGCTGCGATCGGCGGTCAGGTGTTTGTAGTAGTTCATCATTTGAATTTTGTGCGTCTTCATGAGCTCCACGTATTGGGAAACCAGAATGAGTTTCAAATCATCCACGTCCATGTCTGCATACTCCGCACTCTCTTCTTTCATGATGGAAATGAACGCTCCAAATGTGCACTTCCCGACTGCGTCCTCAAATGCAATCAGCTTCATTGTTTTGGGAAAATAATGCGCCACGGCTCCCGTCAATGGTTTCGTGGAACCCGGAATGCAAACGCCGCCAGAAACGGCATGACCCGGTGCCGGCGAAGGCGACCGCCCTTCCGCGACATAGTTGCTGGACGGAACCTGGCCCGGATTCAGCTGGGGATTCGCGGTTTCAAACGTGTTGTATCGCGCAAACCGATTTATGATTCCCGCCGCAATGGGGTCCAAATGGTCGAAATAGGGTTCCAGCTGGGAATACAGCAGAATGATTTCATCCTCTCGCTTGTCGTAGTTGATGGGCATCAACGTCGTCAGAGCCGACGACTGCGACAGAACGAATCTCCGAATTCGCGTGTATCGCAGCAATTCGTCGGCCAGTTTCCCGTAATAAAATGTGCGATTGTCCGTGTGGGCATTGATGAGGTTGTTCTGCGGCAAAACGATTTTGCATTCGGGCGATTCTGGATTGAGGATGCGCATGCACGTGTTCGGGCCGTACTCGATGCGATTCTCAGCTGAAATGCACCGTATGAACTGGGCTGATTCGGTTTTAAACTCGTCATTCGAAATGTACTCATCCAGCACGGCGCCCTGCATGGTTGCAAACTCAATGACCGACCCACCCATCTCTCGGCAAATTCGCATGATCTCGCGGATTTTATGGTCGTATGTGTTGGCCGCATCGGTGTACACAATCTCTTCCAGCCGTTTCTTCCGTTCCATGTTCTTTATTTTATTCACCATGATGCGCATGGAATTGCGAAACAATTCATACATTTTAGTTTCCAATTGAATGCGCTGCACGTATTTCACCCGCGCCGCGTCTTGTTCATCCGTGGTTTGCACCTCTGCGTCCGCCGTGTTGGGATTCGCGGTGTTGTATTCAACCACGTCAAGCGGTTTGATTCCCACAGGCAATGATTTTGGAACATCTTGTTTCGAAATGTGCGGAGTTATTTCCACAAACTGGTTGGTTTCGGTCAGCACCCCAATGAGCCTGCCGTCATCGATTACTTTATACAACGGCTGGCACGGAATTCCGGATTTCGTTTCCTTTTTCACGAACGTCAGGAACTGCAGCGTCTCCACATAAGGCTGCCAAATCTCCGGATCATCCATCATGACGAAGTCCATGTCTATCTCCGACATTCTTGGGTCCAGCGGCGATGCGGCCGTCATGACGATTCCAGAATGCTCCACACCGGCGTCCCGTTTTGAAACATCCACGCCAATGACCTTGGAATCATAATTCAACACCAATCGGTTGACAGTAAACTTCTCTCTCTGCAGAATGGAAATGGCGTCTTCTGCCGAAATGTTGTATTTGAACCTGTAGGTTTTCACGACCGTCTGCGGAACACAGGCCGGCATGACCTGGTTTTTAATCAGCTCGATCATGACCTTCAGGTTTTGCATGAGCGTGGGGGCATTCAGGCTGAATGATTTTTTGATGTCGGATTTTTTGGCATTGTCATTGTCCGTAAATTGATATATGGGTTCATAGTAGTTGTATTGTTTGATGAGTATGACGGTGGGTTTGTGTGCGTTGAATTGATTGTTCGAATAGTGGTTGGAAGGGCACACAATGTTCAATGCATCGCTGTTGTCGTCCTTCGGAATATCGAGAATGATTAGGTTGAACCCAATGTTGCGCGTGGCTTGGTCCTTGCTCGCACCTTTTTCCTGCGCCTTTTCAAACCGTTGCTGCTGCGTGTTGAATATGGCGGGGTTGAATGTGGTGAAAATGTCCCACATGTAGGTGTGGTCAATCACGGAGTCGTCGCTCTCAATGAACTTCCGGAAATTTTCGTATGCGTTGATTGTGTTGCTCATCGCGGTCTCGATGCGTTCCTTGATTGCACCGCTTTTTTTATCCATCATTTTTTGAACGTAGCGCGTGTTCCGATAAATCGATGCAGATGCGCGCACTTCTTTGCCTTGACCGGGCGCGGGTTTGAACACGTCCGTCAGCGTGCCGTTCTGATACGTCAGAAACGAATCCAACGTGATTCCGGCCAAAATGATTTGTTTCATTTCGGTTATGGTTTTAGGCCGGTCGTCCTGCCTCAACGCCGCCATGCACGCGATGAACGACTGGCGCTCACTCAGTCGGGAAGGACGCCCCGTTGCATCCTGCTCCGACTCCTGCACGCCGTGTCGCAACAAACACGGGACGTTTTTCTTGAGTGTTTTATTGGTTTGACTCACCTGGCACGTGCTGTTGTCGTAATTTAAAAACCGTTGCACGGATTGGGGCAAATAACCGCGACGTCCCATCGGAATCGGAAACTTGTCTGGCCCCACAATGTAGTCATCCGTGCCTTTTTGGGGCGGTGGTGCCACAGCCACAACCGGGGCAGCAACCGGGGCAACACTTTGTAAAGCGGATGGGGGCGCTGCGCTTGGTATAACGGATGGGGGCGCTGCGCTTGGTATAACGGATGGGGGCGCTGCGCTTGGTATAACGGATTGGGGCGCTGCGCTTGGCGCTACACTTGGTAAAGCGGGTGGCGGCGCTCCACTTGGCGCTTGCTTTGCCACTCGCAGCTTGTCTTCGCAGACCTTCAGATCGCCGAACTTCTGCTGTTTTTTGAAGCAGCAAGGAACGCACAGCCCATCCGGATGCACGCTGGTGTTCAAAAATCCCGGGTAGTGTTGTATGTATCCCTTTGCACCCATGTGCTCTTTGCCGTAATCATTGAACTCAAATATGTATTTGTCCAGCGTGACCTCTTTGTCTTTTTTGCCGATGACGTGCCGTTCCAAATTATTGTCTATGACTTCTTGCTCCGTCATCGGGCGCCGGTCTTTGAAACTCCAGTATCGAGGACACATGTAATAATACTTGTTGTCGGGGTCCGAACCGTATTCCAGCGCACCTTTCAGCATGGGGCGGTATTTCGGGTTGGCGTTCAAATCATCGAATTCCTGTTTCGACAACACAACCGGCTGGCGCTTGATGTTGGATTGACAGTTGGTGGAATAGGTGTCGTAATCCCCCGATTTTTTCGACAAAAACAGGATCGGTTCACTCTTTTGCAGTTTGTATTCAAACGGGTTCGGATTTTTCAACGACTGCGGCGCATACGCACCCCGCTCTTCATCTTCATCGTCATCCGACTCCGACGACTCCGATTCTGAACGAACCGCCGAAGCATGAGCGGCAGAAGCATGAGCGGCAGAAGCATGAGCGGCGGCCGAAGCTTTCTTGGGCGCACCGCCAATCAATTCCTCCTCCGCTTCCTCCTCGCCTTCGCCGTCGCTTTCCCCTTGCATCATCGCGTCCATCATGTCATACACATCGGCTTCCCTGTTTTCGCCTTCGTTGTCGGCGCCTTCCGCCTCGCGTTCCAGCGCCCGTTCAAACGCAAACCGGTCTTCAAACGACAGGTCCGCCACAAAGGCGGGCACTTCGGCCTCTTGTTCGGGTTCCGCATTCAGATCTCCAACTTCCGCAACCTTGCGCCGCGTTCGCTTGGAACACAGCGCTTCCAGCACGGACATCGGCACACGCGTGGTGAGCTCATCCTTGCGTTTCCCACACATTGCAATTCTCAAAATGGCGTCCAAGTACATTTCCAGCAGCCGAATGTATCGCACATTGTTTATGTCGCTGATTTCAATGTGCAGTTCCATGTTTTCGCGACGCACGATGGTCAAAAACCCGGGCTGCTTCACCCGCGTCCGGACTCGCCGGTGTGCGCCTTCCATCACTTGTTCGGCCGCTTTGTAATCCGCCACCCGCTGCCGGGCGGCTTCTTCGGTTTTCACCAGCCGATTTTTAACAAGGCCGGACACTATGCTGGATGTGGCGGCATCCTTGCGAATGCGTTCCGCAATGTACGCTTCCGCCCCAATTTGGTCATCATAATTGGATACGCGCTTGTATCGCATGCTGAGTTCCCCCTCGGTTTCATCGACAACCGTGAAAATCACGGACATGCACCCCATGATGTGTTGCGTCCGTATCATGGGCGTGTCGGTCAAATAGGACGCGTATCCAATGTCCACGATTTCCACGGTCGGCACAGCAATGCTGCAAAACTGTTCAATGCTGTTCCCGCTCGTGCTTTGCAGAAACTCCCGCGCTTCGCGCAGCAGCGGGTTCAGACACTTGCGCAACACATGATTCACCGGATTGTCGTAATCATTATCCGCATTTCCGTACGCAATTGCCCGGCGGAAATTCGCCCGGACATGCACGTTGGCTTCCGCATCGAACTCGCACACAATTTCGCACGTGAACCCGTCGCACTCGCATTCCACAAAGGCTGCAACGCGCCGCCGTTTTCCGATTTCACCATCCAAGCGCATGACTTTGGATTTGGACAACACCGGCACATGGTCGCCCGTTTTGGTCGTGTCCGGCGCGTACATGCGATACACCTTTTCGCGCTGCCCAGACGGGTTGTATTTAATCAGCGGGGTTTGAAGCGTGCTGTGCAGAATCTTGAACAAGCTGTCCAGCGGCATTGCGAACCGCATGACCGGGCGCATGATGAAGTGCACCGATTTGATCCCGCGTTCAATGTACCGCAACTCGGCCGGATTTTGCCGTTCGGCATGCACTCGATACATCAGGTCTACCGCCTCATTGTGCTGAATGAACGCCGGGTCGATCAGCCGGCTGGTCTCGTCCAGCAGTTCCTGTTTGCGTTCTGCCAGCTGCTCCCGCGAAACAATGCCCTTTTGGTGCAAATAAGGGTAATACAGTTTGATGATCTCGGCATCGGTCGCCCCGGTGTTCGCAGACAACGCGTCTTCCGCACAGCACACGTTTATTTGGTTGTCAACCATGATTCCGCACTCCAACAACACGTCGGCGTTCTTGGTTTTCACCACGTGCGATTTTTTCAACTCGGGGTCCATCAATGGTTCGCCAATGGGGTCGGCGGGCATCGGATAGTCATACTGCAGCGATTGTCCCAGAGGCACTTCCATTCGCAAGCCGTCGCTGCCTTGCACCTTTTGAAAAAAATCGGACAGCTCTTCACTCGTGTAATCCGATTTTTTGGATGACTGGATGCTCGCGCACAGATCTTCCGCCAGTTCCGGACTTTTCAAATTTTGACACAACGTCATCAGCCGTCCATGCGAAATGGTGGACATCCAGTTTCCGCACGTCAGAAAGTGCTTTATGCGCTCGACCGTCAAAAATGGATGCACGCTTGTGAAAAGATAGAGCTCATCATATGACACGGATGGCAACTCTATTAATATTTTGCGCTTAATTGCTTCTATCGTGTCATCCAGATGTATGCGCTGATTAGAATGTTTTGTTCTCTCGCTGGAACCCGATTGACTGCCTCCGAACACGATCGTCGTCTGGTGTTTTCCGATGATATTGACCCTGTAAACGGGACTTTCGGGCATGACATTCATTTCAAATGCAACACAATCTATGCAAATATGCAACTACCAACACAATTATATAATTATTAATATTATATAATGCAAGTTGTCATTAAATGAGTTTGGGACTATGCATTTATGCATTATGCATCATGCATTTCAATCATGCGATGATGCAGTTCTTCTAGTTTTTTTCGTGCGCAAAGATGGCTGTTTGCGTTTTTTGGTGGTTTTGTTGCGCGAAGAATGGGCCAATGAGCAAATGAATGCACACTCTGGAGCCATCCCAAAATCATTGTCTTCGTTGTCCGAGTCGCACTTGCAATGTTGGAACGGCCGTTGTGCATTCTTTTTGCTTGGATTGCTTGGATTGCTTGGATTGCTTGGATTGCTTGGATTGCTTGGGCTTCTTGGCACCAATGAAAACGGCGAAATCAGCAGTTCCTTAATGTTGGGCATTCTGTATTATATAATGCATGCATTATAATACATGTTTTTCACAATTGTTTATTTCTTTATGTTTGTTTATTGTTTATGCACACGCGCCACAACGCCGCGCTAAATAATTATTTACCTTTTAAAAAGCATTTAAACGTTTATTGAGTTAGTCAATTACCCCCACACACACACACACACACATCCCATGTCAGACATTCGCGTGATTCGAGAAATCAATGGAGCCATGCAGTGGTTGCCTGCACCGCCTGATTGGGTAGAAGCATACCAGCAGTATAAAACCCGTCCCATGTATTCTGCCGAGGTCCCGTTTAATTATAATAACCAGTACCTCGTGTATCGCGAGGAAAACAACCACTACATGCCAACGCGCATCCAGCGTTCTGACACGGGGGACACGTATGCAATCATGGATTGCGCCGACGTGAAGGTGTTTTTGCAGGACGCGGAACCGGTGAATTGGTATCCAGCGCGCAATTATCAAATGTGGGCTTTCCGTGATTTCATTTACGATGTGGCACGCCCCGTGCGCAAGTATTATGCGTCCAAGTATTCATCGCACCTGTTTTTCCAGCGGGGCTCATCCACGCAAACGGTGGTGGACATCGACATCGACGGCCTTCCGCCCAACATTATTTTCTCCATCTCTCGAAACGATAATGGCAGTGTGTATTACGAGAGAAATGATGCAAACGCGACTCGTGTCCGCATATGCGACCATGAAGGCGCACGCGCGGGGTTTCGCGGGTTTTACACGCGGATAACAATGGACCCCGGCGTAATCGTGACGCCGCCCCCGCAGCCAATTCAGTTCATTCAGCCAGTTCTTTCATACGCATCCCCACCACCCCCAATTCAACTCACTCATCCTTCTTACACTGTGTCATCGGCCGTTCCGCTACCGTTGCCGCCTTTCATTGGCGCCGTCAAGACGCACGTTGAGGAAGACCAGTGCATGATGTGTTATGAAAACAAGAAGAACATCGCATTCAATCCATGCGCTCACGCCATTGCGTGCAGCGAGTGCTACGTCAAGTTCCTGAAACCGCGTGAGTGTCCGGTCTGCAAACAGGCGATTGCGTCGCTTGCGGGAATTTGATTTTTATATTGCGTATGTATATATCGATGTCAAAGATGTTCATGACTCGCCTCGGCAAAAAACACAAATGGTCTCTCAAATACAAGCGCAGCATCAACTGCGCCCACCCCAAAGGGTTCTCACAAAGACAGCATTGCAAATATGGTCGCAAAAATTGGACAATTAAGAAACGGTGAAACGGTGAAATATTCATCAAAACACAATTCATGAAACCATGGTACATGTTCATGAATTGTATTGCATTTATTGCATTGCATTTTAGGCGCTCCACACGTCGTTGTTGAACGGCGACACCAAGATGTCGCTCAGCTTTGTCTGCCAGTGCGCAACTCGTTGCTGCTTCTCAATGTCTTTCAATGTCTTCGGGTAGATGCTGGCCGTCTTCATGTCGTCCGCTTCTGCAGCAGTTATCTGCGGCTTGAACCCGTAGCAGTTGATGCCAAACTGCACATCCGGGTTTCCAATGAAGCCCCCGTTGATTCCGGGACGCCCGCAATCGTTTTCGTGCCCCTTAATCTTTTGCAGGCGGTCCCACGTGGTTTTCTGGGTCGGAAACAGTGCCATCTGGTTTTCGGACCATCCGTAGCTGCACCACTCGCCGCCTTTGTTGTATGACTTCTCCACTTCATCATACGATGCCAATCGCGCGTCAAACGCCTTGCACACGTCCTTCGCATCCTCGTACGTGTATTCGTTTCCGGGAACGTGAAACACTTGCTTAAAATAGCGCAGCTCGGGAACGGTGGTTTCGGAATCCCCCTCGGGTTGCTGCACCGTTATGTCAACCTCCGGCTTGTCGCTGAACAAGTTCTTCACGCTGGCCACGATGTTGACATTGAAAAAGTACTGGTAGCCGTTTACCATCAGCAGCACAATGAATGTCCCCCACATAATGACTTCCAATAGCTTGGCTCCCCCCGTTGAAGGCGTGGCGCCGGTGGTGCCATTTCCGCCCGGCATTGTTGAAAACACAATGTAATACATAAATATGGTCAGCGACAACACGCCAAGCATGATCAATTTGCCGTTGGTGCTCGTTTTATTGACGACATCAATGTATTCCAGCGGGTTTTGTCCAATTCCGGTCACGGAATCGTATGAAACATTCATTTTACCCTTTTCCTATTGCGTGTGTGTTATGTATAAAATTATAAAATATTATTATTTGAGTCATTTGAGTTTGCGATAGAACAAGCAATACGGCAGGTTGCTTACTATGGAGTCCCCCGTCAGCGGAACTTCCCGGACAATGGTGTCATTGCATCCGTACCACTTCCCGTTTGCGTTCTTTATGGTCGCGGTGTAATGCCCGCCCATCGGCGACCCGCCGTGATGATTGCACACCCCGAACAATTCATACACATAGCTCTCTTTATTGTATCCAATGACGTATTTGGAGAAATCGGCGCGTCCGCACGGCACATCAACCGGCACCTGGATTTTTCGCATGTGCCCCCTTGCATTCATTTCAAACCGTTTCAAAACAATGATAAACACGTTCGGCAGACTCCAAAACGAGAGACGCTTTTGCACGTCCTGCTTTTTTCCGGTGGTTTCATTAAACCATGCATTTTCGCCGCTCAACACCTCCGGTGCACAATGATGCGCCATGCAATCAAACAGCGACACTGCCCTAAATTGATTCATTGCTTCATTGCAGCTTGGCGGAAACGACAAGTTCAAAATGCAGAAGGGCTCCGGCTTTCGGCTTAACGCCGCCACCTCATTTTTCGAGAGCGATTCAATGACGGACACTTGCACCCCGTAAAATATGTTCAGCACCTCGGAGTACTGTTTTTTATACATGTCGCTCATCATTTCGTAGCACTCTTTGGCCGCACAATCGGTTTCGTTGCGCGCAACCCCGCGCACCTTCATTTCCACTTCGCGGGACAGCGCGGTGTGGAAGCAGTCCATCAAAAACATCAGGAACTCGGCCACGTCGTTCTGCTGAAACCCGGAAAACAGGTCCATGTTCTTGATGCGCGAAATCTTTTGCATGGCCGACACAAAGCCACCCGGCGAAATGATGCAGTTTTCGGTCCACATCATGATGCGCAGCTTGTCCCACTCGTGCAACAAGACGGAATCCACTTTGTGATTCAGGCGCGACTTGTATTCGCCACCGTTGTTTGAGAGAAAATCGTTAAATTCATATGTGTGTGAAAGAAGCTGCAGGCAGGCATTCACGTAGCACGTGTTTCCCATGTTGGCTAGACCGCTCAAACCTTTGTCCTTGTACACATCGTGGTTCGACGCAGTCATTTTTTGTGGTAATGCTTCGATATCATGACATGTGTTTATGCACATTTTTTTAATAATATATTGGATCCTTGACTATTTGATTTTCATGAATTTCTCTCGGTGTCGATACCAGAATAAGTTCACAAATTTCAGCGCCCGTATGCTGCGGCAGCCGCCAGGATCTCGGCATCAGTCGCTAATAAACCAGGCATATTTCGTTTCTTGAGTTCTTTAGTAGTCATTGTGGGACGCAAATTTTTCAACAGTTCTATTAAATAATTATAGACTATGTGGTTATGAACGGCATTTCTTTTTAGTATAGAATATGGTTCGCCAAATATAATTTCACAACGTCCTTTGACGTACACATATTTAAGTGATGGATTCAATGGATTTGCCACTGAACGGTTAAAATACGAAGTAACCGAGGGCGGACCAATGTCATTTTTGTTGATTACACGCCAACTTGGACTTCCCATGGCACCCATTCTATCATTGAAATTGGTTGCAAATGTTTGATTTCCAGGTGCTGCAGCACCAAAATTACACATCCCCAATTCAATGTTGGTTGGATATGCTTTTGCCCTAAGTGTGTATAGAATATCATAAGCGTTAATTGAGGCCAACGCACCTCCCATACTATGACCGGCACACAAGATTCTGTATTTGCCAGGTTTTTTCAAAAGTTCATTTATGTATTCTGCTACAACCATTTGCGGACTGGGGTGAACATTCAATGCATTTCCAGTGTAAATTTCATGGAACCCTTTGTGAATTTGTGCATCATCTAAAAAGTCAATAAGTTCGGTTTTAGTATGTTGCTTAATTTCGTTTGCTGTCAAACCGCCACGCCATATGAAATAAACATCAATGTGGCCTCCTGCTATTAATCTTGATTTGTGTTCATTTTCGTTCACCACAGTCCAATAACCGGAATTTGTGCTTTCAATTATGTACCCTATTGGCACTGAATTTTTTTCATATGAACCATACATAATCTTAGCAGGGTAATTTGAAGAAAAACGAGGGTTTGTAACACCCAATGTCCACCCGTTTAAATTCTTATTTGCATGCAAATGCAGATACATCTCATATGCAAACATTGACATTAACAACAACTCGGTGGCAGTTAATAAATCAAAACCCCCCCCGCCACCATTGTCAGACTCTGTGTGCGTGTCATCTGAGATATATTGCAATGCGATGTGTTCCAAAAAACCTGCACTGGGTGGGGGTGCGGGCGTGGGTGGGGGTGGGGGGGCGGGTGCGGTTGCAGATTTCACAATCACAACCCGTTTGGGACATGCATGAGCTCTGCTTTGACTTGCTAAACCAGACCTTCTTTTACTTGCCATGTGAACGTAAGGTATAATATATGCATGTGTTTTAAATATTCACGTATGCAAATGTTTCGAATTTCGTCGATTTTCTCTCGCTAGACGTTTTCGAAATTCACATCATGCATCAATTGGGTCGCACCATCATGGTCTCACAATTATCGCTCCCAAAAAGTTCCGCAAATTACCTAGCGCCGCGCGTTTTTGCGCAAAAAGGTAACGGGGTTACGGTTTTTGGACATTTTTTTTGTCCATTTTCTGAAATTTTTTTGACTCTTGTGCAAAGTTTTTCAAATAAATAACAAAATTATATTGCAAGATTTGTATTAAAAAACGAGAGCATTATGCAGCGCTTAAAAAAAGGCACCACGGAGGGTGATTTTTCGGCCCAAAAAAAACTTAAAAAAAGGCACCATGTGTTAAAAAAAACGTTCTATGTTTTTAGAACAAAACCTTTAACGCCAGAACGTTTTATTTAACGGTTAAATGATTATTCTAGAACAAATGCATTTAACCATAGAACAAAACATTTAACACAATTTGTGATTTAAACATAAATAATAAATAGTGTTTTATATTATACAACAAATGACTGATATAAAAGAACAAAAAGAACATTATGTTTACATCATGTCAAACGCATGTTATGATGCCGATGTGTTTAAAATTGGTTGGACAAGCAGACACCCGATGCATAGAGCATCCCAACTAAACACAGGTGCTCCAACGCCTTTCATTGTTGAGTCGGTGATAATTACACATGAAGGACATAAACTTGAAAGACAAATTCACAATCATCTGAAACAATATCGCATGGATATCAATCGGGAGTTTTTCAAGATTTCAAAAGACACATTGAGAGAAATTATAATAAATGAATTGAGCCTTGTGCTGACACCCATTGCCGAATTAGTTGATGAACATGACGATTTAAAAAAATGCAAATACTGCAACAAGGTGTACACAACGAGAACGGGCAATTGGTATCATGAGAAGAAGTGTGCAAAAAACCCCATGTGCATATGTGTAAAAAAAATGACACACAAACCATTGATCACTGAATGGTCAAAAAAGGCGCATTCATGTCCGCATTGTGGAAAAGGATATGACGCCCGAAACAGTTTGTGGTATCATGAGCAGAAGTGCGCGCAAAAGGCAAAGGCAATGGAAACGGAAACAACAAGCAGCCTTGCAATCATGTGTGAGATGGAAGAGCAAATCACCACCAAGTGCATTAAAAAACTGAATAATGCATCAAGTGCATCGGCCGCTGCATCCACTATACCAGCCGCTGCATCGTGTGCCGCATCATCCACCACACCAGCCGTTGCATCAGCAACCGCATCCACCGAATTCAACATGATGAAGATTGTGGAACAGCTCATGGAGCAGAACAAAACGCTGCAAACACAGTTGATAGAGTTGAGCAAAGAGAGAAATACGGTGATAAATAACAACAACACCACCAACAATCAACAATTCAATCTGCAGGTGTTTTTGAACACGGAGTGCAAGGATGCAATTAAACTTAGTGATTTTGTAAAATCTCTCAACATCACGGTTGAGGATTTGGAATTCACGAAGAACAACGGCATCATCGAAGGCGTGAGCTCCATCATCGTCAATAATTTGAAAGGCATGGACGTGCACAAGCGCCCGATTCACTGCACCGACGCGAAGCGTGAAACCATGTACGTGAAAAACGACGAGTGGGAAAAGGATGAAGACTTTGCCAACATCAAAAAATTCATATATTTGACATCCTGCTATCAAATCAAGCGCATTCAGGATTGGATCGATGCGCACCCGGGATGGGAGACCAAGGAAAAACTGCAAACCGAGTACTTGGCCCTGTGCAAAGAGCTGTATAAAAACATTGAGACTGATGACCATGCTCACAAAAAAATCATAAAAGGGTTCATCAAAAACATCCAAATTGAGAAGCACAAATGAATTCATTGAAACTATCGAATTTCAATGAATTTTAGCATGAATTTATTGCAATTGAAATATTGAAATACTAATTTCGATATGAAACGATATAAATAAAATATCATGTAATGTTATAAAAATGTCTTTGAACCCCAAATTTTCTGCTAGCGACGTGTCGTCGCCTTGTGCAAAGCTGTCCTTCAACATCAGTGCATTCAATGGAAACACGACCAATTTTAGACCCAGTCCCAAGTTGTCGATTCAGCCACGTCAACCACAACAAGAGATTCCATCACTTCCGTCATTTTCACGAAAGCCATCGCCCGGTTCGATGATGCCAATGTAATATAAGATACGAAATTGATGTGATGGGGGGGGGGGTCATCCAGAAACATCAAGATTTTTTGCATCTTAATATACCCATTACGCTGCATGATGTTCCAAGCAGTTGAGCGCATGGCTCAGTTGGCAGACGCAGTGTCTAACAACCGAGCAACTTAGATGTCGCGAGTTCGAATCCCACGAGCGCCACTGCGAAAAAAAAGGAAAAAACGGTAGTGTCCCATGTCATTGAATTCTTAGGGGTGTAGCCGAAAATTTCAAATCAAGAACCAAGAACCAAGAACCAAGAACCAAAATTCAACCCCTGTGGCGCAGAGGAAGCGCGCCGTAAAACATCGTCGGTCATTCTATTCGACTTTGACTCACGTCATTAAAGTCCGAAGGACTGATGGTTATCGCATTACAAGCCGGAGGTCGTCAGATCGAAACTGACCGGGGGTTTACTTCAATTCGTCAGCTTTAAAGAAGCGCACAAGGGGGCGACAAGCGCCCCCCTCAAACCCCCTCACTACATGAGGAGGGGTTCGGGGAACGTAGTTCCCTGATGTCAAGCTGGACGTAAAAGGAAGCGCCATTCATTCAGCCACCTCCACGGCGGACGTTAACATCGTCGGTTGCACCCATTGACTCTGCTTCATGTGGAGTCCGACTAACTGATGGTTCTCTCTTTCTCATTAAAAGTACGGTGCGGGATCGATACCTGCAGGTGGCATACCTTCAATTCGCCAGCTTTAAAGAAGCTGGTCGTCATAGCTAAGCGACGTCAAAACACAGCCCTATTATCACCGGTGTAGCTCAGCGGAAGAGCATCTACAACATCGTCTGTCATCCAATTCGTCTTGACTCGCGTCATTAAAGTCCGAAAGACTGATGGTTATCGCCTTATAAGCGGATGGTCGCAGGATCGAAACCTGTCACCGGTAAGATTTCAATTCACCAGCTTTACAGAAGCTGGACAGGTGCATTTACTGCACCAGAGCCTCCGTGTCCACATGCACAGAGCAATAACACACCTGCATAGCTCAGTCGGAAGAGCGCCGGGAACCCCAACATCGTCTGTTCAACCAAATGACCATGTCCGCTTCATGCAGACATCGTCCGAATCAACGGATGGTTATCTAAACTCGGAGGTAATGAGATCGAAACTCATTGCAGGTATTCACTTTTTTGAATGAAATCAGATGCAATATCCAACATTTGGGAGGGTTGTAATGGTTTCATAATTTTTATAATATCATTTGTTTAATGCTTAAAAAAATACAGATGAATTACTGCAAATAGGCAAAATTTCACAAAATGTCTGGCAGCTCGAACCGACGCGGAAATCGCCCACAACAACAAAGACAAACCCAAGGACAAGGACAACCATTCCCGGCACAGGATGAACACAACAGCATTCCTTTTTATAATGCACGATTGTTTGCAATGTATGAAAGCTTGATTCAAAGCTACACGCATTTCACATATCACTCAAATCACATGTTTCATGTATTGGAACGTGCGTTGCATGGGACTCAAAACTCAATCAATTCAAACCCATATCCATGGTTGATGATTCCTCATCCTCCACAGCCACATCGACCACATCAACCACAGCAACCACAGCAACCACAGCAACCACATCAAACACAGCAACCACAGCAACCACATCAAACACAGCAACCACAGCAACCACAGCAACCACAGCAACCACAGCAACCACATCAATCATATTACTGGGATTACACACACACACAACCACAACCTCAACCTCAGCCAACTCAACACACGCATGCATGGAGAAGTGCTGATATGAGGACTCCACCGTTGAGGACTCCGCCATTGAGAACTCCACCGTTGAGGGCTCCACCGTTGAGGACTCCACCGTTTAGAACCACAATGGAAAACGACATCGTGAATGCATTGATGGGAATGTTGTACCCACCAGCCGAACAACGACTAACACCCGCAGAATTAAACGAGAGAATTGAAGAATTTGAACAATTTCAAACCATTGAGCGTCCATTGAATACAGTGTGTTCAATCACGCAAGACACATTCGAACCCACGCAGCGGGTTGTGCGCATTCGGCATTGCGGACACATATTCAGCCCAGATAGTTTGATGGAATGGCTGCGCATGAACAACACATGCCCAACATGTAGACACAATCTGCGGGATTCAAACATTCGTGCCACTAATGCAGCAGCAACAACCGCAACAACCGCAACAGCAGCCCCAACAACAGCAGCCCCAACAACAGCAGCACCAACAACAGCAGCAGCCCCAACAGCAGCAGCCCCAACAACAGCAGCACCAACAACAGCAGCCCCAACAACAGCAGCAACCACGAGACCAGTGCAGCGTGGCATTAGTATTCCACTTGAATCAGACATCAACATCAATGCATTTTATAATGAATTGCTGCGAAACAGCGGAAACCTTCCTGGGTTTGAATTGAACACAGTGAATGATGATTCAATTGTGTTTTCGTTTGATTTGATGTCCAGGCCAGGCGCTCCACCATCAGGCGCTCCACCATCAGGCGCTCCACCACCAGGACCCCGAAACATCGACGATGTTGATTAAACAAAATAAAATAATAAATTATAGTATATTAATAAAACGCTACAATGTCTGCAGCACATACGAATGAATCTTATAATAGATTATTCATTGTGGCGAACCATTCGGAAGTCATATATCCCAGGGAACAAAGGGAACTTCCAACAAACATGACAGTTGCCACCTTGTCCCAGTTGAACCAAACAATTCATGTGAAAGATGGACAGATACCAACCGACATGTTCAGACACCTGTTCAGTCGGTATGGTCAACCTGATGATCGTGGGTTTTCACCTCGTGTTCTACCAACCGATTCAGAAATAATGGGATTATTGTCCCACCTGAGTAGGATGGGAATTGTGTACGCAACTCATCATGGCCGACCACAACCTCCGTGTGAGTTTAGACAAAGAAAAGACCAGGCAGAAATGACAGTGCAAATGTGTTTCCTCCCAGGCGGTTTAGTGCATTCTGGTATATATGAATTCTCTCCAATCCATGAAACAGGCATGGATGTCAGCGATGTTATTCTTGGACCGAAGGTCAATCCTGGCATGCAAATGTATCGTGAAACAAGCGACAAAGATAGAGCTATAATTGCGATTGAAAAACGGTTGATGCCAGGACAGGGGTTTATTGCATGTCCAACTGACGATTTAATTATACGCCATTCAGGTGGACAAATTGTCCAATCAGACATTGATAGTTTGCATGAAAATCGCGAACGCTATAAAAGTGCAATTCAATTTAATCCAGCGATTCCGATAAATATATTTTGTTCTTATGACATTGCAGAAGTGGAAAGGTGGCGCAGTGACATAGTGAAAATAATTTTGAGTAGCCAACGCATTCAAAAAACGATGACAGAGGTTTATGAGAGAAAACAACCCGAGAGTGCAGTCGTTGAATCTATAATTCTTAGTTTGAAACGGAATTCAAAACCGACGGACAAAATGACTCCTCATTTAATTGACAATGTAATGGTATGTATGAAAAATGGTTTTTATGACCACAAAATAGTATCAACTGGACATGCACCACTTCGTTCAGATGAACTTTTTGATAAAATTCGCAGACATTCTGAAAATGACAAAGTGTATGTTGTATTTATTGGGTGCAGAAATGTTCCAAGCTCTGACCCGGCGGATCTTGCAGTTGGACACAGTCCAAAAAGTGGAAGAGGTCGTGTATTTGATTTTACGGGTGGAAGAAAACTCAGACGCAGAAGTGTGAACAAACCAAAAACTCGCAAAATATCAAAAAGAATTCATAAAAAATTAATTACAAATCGTTCACAACATCGTTCACATCGCAGATAATTTTCTTTTTGTGCACACATGCACATTCTTTGTTTCATTTGTTTTATTTGTTTCATTTACTTAGCTTTGAAGAACTCCGTTATGCTCTTATTTGATTTTGCCAGGTTGTCCGCCTGGCGCAAGTAGTCGTCAAATATGAGCTCCCTAACTTCCTTGAATCGAAGGTCGTCCAGCTTCTTCTGCAGCTTGTCATCGGTGTCCGTCCAGTTGCTCCGCACCGATTCCAGCTCCTCCAAGAAGCGCGCCTTCTTGCGCCGAAACGCCGCCATTTGTTCCAGGACGAGGCCGAACAGCTGCGCGACCGGCTTCATGATTTGATTCGTAATGTAGAACGAGTAATTCGGTTTCAAACGCTTGGCCCGAATGTAGTCCGGCGTCTCGATGCGTTCCCCCTGCAGCGCCTTCTTGTCTGCATTGTGGATGTACACGAAAGGGATGCGGTCGCCCGAACTCGGCTTGTTGCCCGGGTCGCGTTTGCCCATGCGGTCCGCCAGCACCTTGTGCGCAATTTGCTGTGGGTTCTTATAAGTGGAGCGCAGCGACTTTGTGATGATGAGCTTGTCCATGGGCACGCGCTCGTCCACGAGGGACTGCAGCGACTCGCGCACGAACTGCACCGCCGCCTCCAAGTCTTGTTGCTTCGTCAGGATGTCGATGAGACCGCCATACACGTCCTTGACAATGGGCGCATTGTCGCGCCGACGCAGCACGATGCCCATGCTTTTCGGCTTGCCCTTGTTTGGATCCGTCTCATACAAGATGCCGAAGTAGCGCTTCTTCTGCAACAGGCCGAATGGCATGAGCGTCTTTTCATACACCCACCCGTGCGGTGCTTTCAGGAACGCGGAGGCCATGTCGCCCACCTGGCGCGCGAGTTCAATCGTGATTTCCAACGCCTGCTTGCCGCGAATGGGTGTTCCGTCCTTGTTGGACAAATTGAACGTGTAGAATACAGAGTCCGTGTTGTGAACAATCATGTTTCCAATTCCAGCCGCAAAATGATGATTGTCTGTGGTCAAATCGTAAACACATTGATTCTCCACAACCGGCAATGTTAATATTTTCTTGATGGAATCGGGACATTTTCTCTGAACGCCGGTTGTCATGGTCGCTCTATAAATGTCCATCTTGTCTGAACGCGTGTTCAATGATGTTTTCCATCCAAGACTTTGAGCCAACAAACATATGCATGCAGCGCTGATTTGATTTTTTTGGTCAATTCGGGGGAACCAAGTGTTCCCCCTTGCCCCCTCCTTTTCAATGGATGACCCTCTCATAAATCCATTTTTGTCTTCATCCATGAACATGCCGTTCCAAAAGCTTTCACGAACTTCTCTCGTGCCATTGAGGATGCAGGTTGGGATAATTTTTTTTTCATCATTGTCATTGTCTGCAGCAAATGATGACCCCATGACTCTGGCTTGTTCAACAGTGATCATTGGCACTTCATCGGATGCGGACTGTGGCTGCGGCAACGCACAATGCAGCAATTTTGTTCCAATCTCCACATTTTTCGGTGAAATCTCATGACCGTTTGAGAGAATCAAAGAATGGTCGTCCGTGACGTCAACAATTCCGGTGTGCGTAATGATTCTCATCATTTTTTTGTGAGGGGCGAGCACGTGTCGAATGACACGATGAAGTCGTGTCCACCCCTTTTCTGACCACGTTTCCACGCCGCACATCATTTCGCAAACCTGCTTGGTTTGTTTTCCATCTTCTTTGCAGTCGGACCATTCATTCGGATTAGCGCCATATTTTTCTGCAAGTGTTTCAATGGGACACACATCAATGACGCCCCCGAATCGAACATACACTGGAGTGTATGCCGCCACACTGTCACCATATACGTATTCAGCACGCGTGTGCACGATGCCATATTTGCTCGTTTGGCATTCGGTGTTGCCATACACCTCCTCCACCATGCGCTTGGCATACGTCAGCAGCTTGCGCCCGGTTGCCGTGGTGGAAGCCGCCACGTCCACTTCATAGAACGTGCTGGTCTTGGCACCGCACTGTCCATACAGCGAGTTCGCGGTGACCTTGTAAGCCAGCTGTCGCTTGTCCAGCACGTTGGCCATGAAGGGGTCGGACTGCTGCTCCGCCAGCTTGCGCGTTGATTTTCGCGCGGCGAGCAGCTCTTCCAGAATGGACGGCAGAATGGCCTTCGTGCCGTCCTTGAACTGCGCAAACCGGCACACCTTTTTGCCACTGAGGTGCTTCTCCATCTTGCCACGGGCATTGGGCTTCCAGCGATAGGTGTCGTATTCCACGTCCACGTAGCCATACTCGGGCAAGTTGTCGTAAATGTGCTGCCGGGTTTTCGGGTCTTTTTCGCCCGTCTCGCGAATCATGTTGCCGTCCAAGTCGTATTCCTTGGTCCACACTTTGCTGTCGTGGGACAAGTTCTCGCTGATCATGGACGACGGATACAGCGACGAGTAATCGTTGCAGGCCACGGGGTTGTCCAGGTAGAGGCCGCGCTTCGGCGGCAGCACGATTGCGCCCTCGTAGCCCTCGCCCGACGGCCCCTTGTCGATGACGGGCATGAGCGTGTTTTTCTCGCGGCACTTTTTGGCCATGTAGCTCGTCAGCTTGATGCCCTGGCCGCGAATGACCAGGAAGCTGATGGGCACGCTGCAAATCTTCGCCATCTCATTGTATCCAGTGATGACGTCCACCTTCTTCATGAGATGGTGCACGAGGTTGCAATCCTGTATGCAGTATTTGGCAATGACGGCGCGCGGCCCGGGGCCTTCGTTCGTCATGCGGAAAATGTCCTGCGGCGTGACGTCGTCCTTGGACACGCCCCATCTCACGTGCTTCTTCAGGTCGGGTGTCTCGTGTCCGATAATTTCAAACTGGCCGGCGCTGCGGTCAATGGCCACGACCTTGAATTTTTGGCCGTCCTTGTAGGGGTCTGTGGAATGGCCGGTCTCTTCCAGCTCAATGTAGTTGCCGACCTCGAGGCCCGTAAGATTCTTGCTGAAAATGCGCGTGACCTTTCCATCGGGTATTACCGAATCGGCATCGGCTTCCACTCGGTGCTCCACTTTGAGCACATCGTCGCCGATGAAGTAAGAACCCACGTAGTCCAGCTTGTAAGACGTGAGGTTGTAGTCGCGGCGGAAGTAGTTGTACATGTCGATTTGAAGACGGCCGGGCATGCCGATGTAGTGCAGGTCGTACTGGCCGCTCGCTAGGGCGATGCTGGTTTCTTCAATGCTTACGCGCCCTGTTTTGAAATCGCGCTTGCCGCAAAACTCGTCGGTGTTGCGCGACAGCTTCAGGAATTCGTCCTCCACGTGGTTTTCCAAGGCGCGATGAAACATGAACTGGTAATCAAATCCGAAGATGTTGTAGCCGATGATGATGTCGGGGTCCTCGCGTTGCACGAGCTGGGTCCAGGCTTCCAGCAGCGCGCGCTCGGTTTTGCAACTCGCGATTTGTGCGCCGCGCACGGAGTCGCACGTCCCGAGTGCCAGGCAGTGATTCAAATAGGGACGCTCTTCGCCATGACGCAGGAACGTGGAACCGATGAACGTGACCTTGTCGCCCTCCACTGCTGGGAACACGGCCATGAGCGCATCGTTCATGTGGTTGATTTTTGTTTCGCGGTCTAAACCGGAGGACCGCAGCATGTCTGGAATGGAACAGGCACTTGATGCGTCGGCACTTGATGCTTCGGTCTTTGATGGGGTTGGCTTTTTCGCCCAAGAGGGCTGTGCCGTGGCGGTGGTAAACACGCTTCTGCCATCTTCATCGCCTTCGTCGTCGTCGTCTGCATCATCGCATTCAGCCAAGGCATCCGCGTCGGCTTCTGCTTTCATTTTTTCAAACATGCGCTCAATCGTGTTGGCTTGCATAACCTCCGGGTCGGCCTCTTCCACGAGCGTTTGAACCGACGTGGACCACATGCGCTCGAACATGGCATCCAGTCGTTCCAATGCGGGAACCGTCTTGGTGTAAATGCGGTCAATGTCGTCGTGCAGCGTAAACAACGCCTGGGTTTTCGGGTCGTGGAATGCGGTGCGAATCATGCGATGCACTTCGGACTTGGTTGCCGCATTAACGGGGTCCCTCAAGCACGCGTCCACAATGTTGGCGGCGAGCTTTTTGTAGGTTTTGATGGGGACGGGGAAATCGCCGTGGCTGCTGCTGGCCTCAATGTCAAAGCTCATGATTTTGTAGGGAACCAGGGTTTCCTTTTCCGGCTGTGGAACAACGTCCTTGTGGCCGACATGATATTCAAACTGGCACGTGGTCTGCTTGTTGGAGTCAATCGGTTGGCCCGTCACCTTGACCCAGCCGGATGGGCTGATGTCCTTGATGTGGAAGTATCGCAACAGGGGCGGGATGTTGGCCTCGTAAATTTGGGTTTCCTTGTAGCCACGTGGGTTCAGACGCATTTCGGTGCCTTTGCGTTCGTACCACAAATTCCTAACTTTGTTCATGGTTGCCATGTTTTTGAATTTGAGGAGGATGAATTTGTGCTCCTTGCCGCCATCGAACCCGTAGAGCGCCTTGCGGCGAATGAGTTTGCATTCGTCGACCAGAATGGAATCCTCGCTGTATTTTCCAATCGCGGTTCTCAACTCGGTTATGAAGCGCGACTTGGCTTCAAACCCCCACGATTCTGAAACCCGCACATAGAAGAAGGGTTCATGATTCGAAACGATGATGCAACACGTGCTGCCTTGTTCATTGATGCCGAACATTTGAATAACAAACCTTTTTTTGTCCTTGTTGTGTTTTGCAAAACCACTGGAACCGCTGCCACTGCTGCTGCTACTGCTGCCGCGACTGTTTGTGCCCGGCACCTCATCGCGCACTTGAAAATCGAATAAACGGAATGAATTCTCTTCCACTGATACTGATGCTACTACTGCCATTTTTTGAATATTGAATGATTCTGATTGTTGTAACCTGCATTTTGTTTTTAATTGATTTCAATTTTTTATTAAAATCCATCAATGCATTGATTTCATTTCAGCATTTGAAATAAAAGCAATTAATGCGCAAATAATATAAAATTATAGTGTCGTATCCGTTTAAACACACAACACACAAGCATAATGAGCAGTTCAGCATCAATTTCTGCGGCCAAAAAACGTCGCGCCAATCAGCTTCAACCGCCGCTACCAATGCAGCAACAACCATTGCAACGACCGGGGACACCTTCTTTAGCAAATATGACGCCCGCTCAGCGACAACAATTTATGATCCAACAACAACGAATGCAGCAGCAGCAGCAACAGCAACAGCAACAGCAGCAGCAACAGCAACCGCAGCAGCAGCAGCAACAGAAGCAGCAACAGAAGCAACCGGGTGGAAATCAAAAGACAACAACTACCAATGCCAAATCATCCGGATTGTCGTGGCCGATGCCCCCAATTTATCTTATGAAACAAATGGACAACATATTGTTTCAACAAAGTCAGTCAATAGATGAAATGAAGAACCGTTTGAATTGCATTGAATCTGGGGACTTGCCAGATTTGTCCGATGGTCATGGTCATGGCGGTGATGGTGGTTCTGGTTCTGGGTCAGGTTTTAGCACTTCACAACTCGTTTTAGAACAAACCAAACATTCTCTCCTCGCCGACGACGAGTTTGTGTCTGGAATTGTGGACAACATCATGACCAACTCGAACTTGTCTGACATCATTGAACAAATCGACACCGTGCAAAATGAGAACCGAGAATTGCGCGAATTGCTTCACGCCCAACAGAAAACCATCAATGAAATGAACGTCTTGTTGTTGAAATTGATTAGTCAAAGTTTGACTCAGCATCTGCCTGCATCCGTTGTGCCTGCATCCGTTGTGCCTGCATCCATTGTGCCTGCATCCATTGTGCCTGCATCCGTTGTGCCTGATGATGTTCCAGAGTCAGACGACGACTCTTCGGATGAGAACAACATTCAAATGGACGTGATAGATTCCAACATGCAAATTGTGGATTAATCAAACCCAACCACAACACGCATTCGTTTGCCTCGTAATATTTGTATGAAATTATTGTATCATATAAATAAACATAAGTATTTAAAAAAACACTGCCACGATAGAATAATAGTGTCAACCCCGAAATGCAATCAGTGTTTGCCGTGTTAATATTTTGCGTAATTCTCTTCTTTTATTTGCACATTTACTTCCACATGAAAACCAGCAACGATCTGGAAGTGTATGAAATTGACCAGCCGTCCAAAGACAAATTGGAAGAAGTGTGCGATCTGCGACAACCGGTGCTATTTGATTATCCGAACGAGCGGTTAATGGAATCATGCACGCTGAACGCAATTCGTTCCGCATACGGCGCATTTGATGTGCGGCTGCGCAATGTGAAAGACTCCGCGGACGAGGCCGACACAACCGAGCCGTATGTTCCGTTGACGCTGCATGCTGCGGCGGAGTCGTTTCGAAGCGACAAGGAGTCGCGCTACGTGAGTGAAAACAACAGCGACTTTTTGGAAGAAACGGGTCTCATAAAAACATTCAAATACAACGATGCATTTTTGCGGCCGCCGATGGTGTCCAAATGCATCTACGATGTCATGTGCGCGTCTCCCGGAACCGTGACGCCGCTGAGATACGACATCAACTACCGCAACTATTACTTGGTGACGCAGGGCAGCGTCAAAATGCGACTCATTGCGCCCCATGCCAGCAAGTATTTGTATCCCGTATCCGACTACGACAATTTTGAGTTCCGTTCACCGGTGAACCCGTGGCAAATACAAGCCGAGTATCGCGCGGATTTTGACAAAATCAAGACGATGGATGTTGAGTTGCGCGCCGGTCAAATCATTTATATACCTGCGTACTGGTGGTGCAGCATTCAGTTTCCTGGAATTCAATCCGCCGCGGCAACCATTTGCTGTTTCAAGTACCGAACATACATGAACACCATCAGCGTGCTGGACAAGCTTTGCATGTGGCTTCTGCAACAGCAAAATGTGAAGCGCGACACAATTGAAAAAAAAATAACAGCACCCGCGCTGTCCAGACAGTCTGATGAATCAACTGCTGCTGTCGCTGGTGTGTCCGTCGCTGGTGTCGCTGGCGTCGCTGGTGTCGCTGGTGTGTCCGTCGCTGGTGTCGCTGGTGTCGCTGGCGTGTCCGTCGCTGGTGCCGCTCATCTCGCTGATGTGGTGTCCGTCGCTCATGTCGCTGATGTCGCGAATGATGGGACCGGGTGAAGAAGCGGGTTCATCAATGTGGAACGGAATGCTTCTAGCCAAAGTTAAAAAGTCGGCAGCGGTTATGCGTTCTTCCGCCCGCGAAAGTGCCCGCTGAAACAGGTTGCGCATTGGTTCGTTCTGAAGTTTATGGAAGTATTCCGGGTTGATGTGTCCGGTTTGCTCAAAAAAGTCGGACGGGTACTCTTTTGGAAAAACATACGACTTCCTAAACATGATCATGGTTAGAAACATCAACCCCATTGACCACACGTCATGATGTTTTTGAGCTTTTGTCCAATTGTATATATCCATTTCCATGTTTTTTGACAGATTTGACCCGTTTCCGGTTTCGGGTGCGCAAAACGGTCTGGTTCCGCCCGTTCCGTCGCTGAAGTTGGCACTTCCAGACATTCCGAAGTCGATTAAATAAAGCGACAGCGTTTCGGCGGCGGTTGCATTTTTTGTGCATTTAACCAGCGTGTTTCCGGGTTTGATGTCTCCATGCACAATATTCAAGTCGTGCAAATAAGAGATTGCTTCTGCTAGTTGAATACACAAATGCATGAGCTGGTCATTCGTGCATTGCGGGGTTCGTTTGAACCATGTGTCCAACGTTTGAGAGTTGTCCACAATCGGCTGGATACTGTATGAAATGTGATGAAAAATTGTGCGAACATGCGGTGGTAATTTGTCAATGTTTTTCATTTGCACGTTGATTGGTAAAACAATGTGATGCACCGAATCAATTCCACTTCCCACCACCATGTTCGGTTTGTTTTTAATTTGCATGACCCTCGAAACCACAAAATACTCTGACTGTATTTGTGAGTTGTCGAATGCGTGTTCCACTCGCACCATGAAATGCGACGTTCGATGCATGCCAATGATGGAATGCATGTTGCGATACATATTGTAAATTTGCGGATGGTCATGAATGGCAATGCAGGACACGTCAATTTGCAGTGATGGACGACGCCTGATCTTGCCAATGAAATGAACAATGTCATCCTTGTTGAATATGTATGTCCGCACAGTGGTCTTTTTTAAATCTGAGAAAAAAAACAGTTGCCGAATCATTGGAATCAGCTGCACCACATTGTCCTTGGCAGATTCGTTCCACTTGCGGACGACATCCGTGCCGCATTCGTATGTGTAATCATCATTGTCATCGTCGTTGATCAATGACGTTGTTGCAGTTGTTGCAGTTGTTGCAGTTGTTGCAGTTGTTGCAGTTGTTGCAGTTGTTGCAGTTGTTGCAGTTGTTGCAGTTGTTGCAGTTGTTGCAGTTGTTGCAGTTGTTG
>Ga0209296_1000101_pt1 | contig 70023 bp, 63 predicted proteins | sample S_130206_EF_Meta_FD_187319 | JGI IMG/M metagenome (GOLD analysis project Ga0209296, IMG submission 187319) | Freshwater microbial communities from Lake Simoncouche, Canada to study carbon cycling - S_130206_EF_MetaG (SPAdes) (version 2) | ecosystem: Environmental > Aquatic > Freshwater > Lake ...
AACTATCTCTTCAGCACTATGCCGTTTCCTAGCCATTCCCCTTCTCCTCCGTGGTCAAAACCATACTTCAGGTCGGACCACTTCAAAGGGGGCAGGCCAGGCGCCGATGCCAGCCATGCCTGGTTCAGCGTCTGGTCACCGCCCTTCGGCTGGGTGGACCTGGACCCCACCAACAATGTGCTGGTCAGCGAAACCCATGTCACTTCGTCCTGGGGCCGCGACTATGGCGATGTCGCGCCGGTGGCGGGCATCATCCTGGGCGGCCATGACCATGTCGTGGATGTGGGTGTCGACGTGATCCCCGTGGATCAGGTTGCCCCTTAAGGCCGGGCGCGATAAAGCAAAGCCTCTATTCCCAGGCTTTCCATGACGTCCTCCCTGATCCTCGCCATAGCACTGGCCGCTTGCGCCGCCACCATGATCGGCGGTCTGCTGGCCCTGAGGCTGGCGGACAAGCTGCCGCTGGTGATGGCCTTCTCGGCCGGCGCGGTGATCGGGGTGGCGTTTTTCGATCTGGCGCCCGAAGCCCTGAATGCAGGCATCGGCATCTATGAGCCAAGCGTGCTGCTGGCGGTAGCGGCGCTGGGATTCTTTTCATACACCTTGCTGGACCGGCTGGTGGCGCATCACGATTGCGGAAATCCGGTCAATCTGGCGCGCGGCATGATCGGGGCTGCGAGTTTTTCCGCCCATAGCGTCATGGACGGTTTCGCCATGGGCATCGCCTTCCAGGCCAACCATGAAATCGGCCTGATCGTGGCCGCCGCCGTGCTGGCGCATGATTTCGCCGACGGCCTCAACACCGTCAATGTGGTGGTGAAGAATGGCGGCTCGCGGTCCTTTGCCTTGCGCTGGCTGGCGGTGGATGCGGCGGCGCCGTTGCTGGGCGCAGCTGCCAGCCTGCTGGTTCGTCCGGACCCGGGGGTACTGGCGATCCTGCTGGCGCTGTTCTGCGGCTTCTTCCTGCATATCGGCGCCAGCGGCCTTCTGCCCGAAAGCCATCGCGCCCGGCCGCGCGCTTCCACCACGGTGGCGACCCTGGCGGGCGCTGCGTTCTTGTACGCCGTCACCGCGCTGGTGCGATAACTACTTAATTTCCGTCAGCAGCGGCCTACCCGCGAACTTCGCGTCCAGATTGTCCAGCACCAGCTGGCTCATGGCGCGGCGGGTGTCATGGGTGGCGCTGCCGACATGGGGCTGCAGCACCACCTGATCCATGCCGAACAATACCTCCGGCACCTGGGGTTCGTTGACGAACACATCCAGCCCCGCGCCGCCCAGCTTGCCGGACTGCAGCGCTTCGACCAGCGCGTCTTCATCCACAACCGCGCCGCGCGCGACATTCACCAGAATGCCGTCTGGGCCCAAGGCCTCGATCACCGCCTTGCTGACGATCTTCTGGGTCTGGGGCGTGGACGGTATGATCACGATCAGGAAATCGCTGTTCTTCGCCAGCTCGACCAGGTCGGGATAATGCTTGTAGGGCACGCCTTCCACCGGGCGGCGGCTGTGATAGGCGACCGTGTTGTTCATGGCTTCGGCGCGCTTGCCGATTTCCTTGCCGATGCGGCCCATGCCCAGGATGCCGACGCGTTTGCCGCTGGCCTTCTGCGCCAGGGGATAGTCGCCTTCCTTGCTCCAGCGTCCGGCGCGGACATATTTGTCCGACGCCACCAGCCGGCGCGCTGTCATTATCATCAAGCCGATAGCCAGATCGGCGACATCGTCATTCAGCACGTCAGGGGTGTTGGTGACGGGAATGCCCTTGGTGCGGGCATATTCCACCGGAATTCCGTCATAGCCGACGCTGGCCGAGGCAATGATCTCCAGCTTGGGCATGCGGTCGATCATTTCCGGCGGCGGGCCGGAGTGACCGTTGGTGACGCAGCCGCGCACGATGCCGGCCACCTTGTCGAAATCCGACTTGCCGTGAAGCTTATATTTCGCCGCCAGTTCCTTCTGGACTTCGGGACGGAGCGGCACCAACTGCAAAATGTCGATCATTGTTCTCTCTTACGGGGCTTCCGCCATGGCTTTCATGTTGTCGAGGGCTTCGCTGAAGCGCTTGGTGCGCTGTTCGCGATTGGCAAGCTTGGCTTCCGGCGTGCCCAGCGGCGCCTGATCGTACAAAAGCGTGTAGACGATCTTGGTCTTGCGGCCGCGGTCCAGCGGTTCCACCGCCAGGGTGCCGTGATAGTAGATCGGCGAGGCCGGCTGCACGTCCGACGGCTGCTGGCCATAGGTGTAGGAATAAGGCGTTTGCGCCACGATGATCTCGTCGGTCTTGCCGTTGAGGCGGCGATTGGTGCCGACGCTGAGCTGGTTGCCCGAGGTGATGACGCAGGTGACCTTCAGCCAGGTGGCGATGGCGCAATAGGGGCCGATCTTGGCCCAGGTCTGGTCGGGGGTGCGATCCACCACCTTTTCCAGCAGGATCACATTCCACTCCGGCGCCGCCTGTGCCGCGCCCGAAAACAGTGCCAGCGCGATTGCTGCGCCTGCGAAAGCCCCGAATCTCATAGCAATCTCCCCTTCGCTTTCCGCACCCTTTTATCTCTGATAAAACGCATCCGCGCCGCGCGCAACAAAACATAAGCGGCAAGGGCCCTGCATGTACCGCATTCTGTTTCCGGCGTTGCTTATCCTTCTGGCCGGATGCCTGTCGGTGGCCGCCAAAGACCTGAAAATCCTCACCGGCGCGGGCATGTCGATGCCGGTGCGCCAGCTGGCGGGCGAATTCGCCGCACGCACCGGAAACAAGGTCGATGTGGTCAGCGATACCGCCGGCGGGGTGCAGAAGCGCATGGAGGCGGGCGAGGCCTTCGACCTGGTGATCGGCACCACCGCCGTTCTCGACAGCCTGACCAGGCAGAACAAGGTTTCGGCCCAGCATAGCAATCTGGCGCGCATGGTGGCGGGCATCGGCGCGCGCGCGGGCACGCCCAAGCCCGACATCGCCGATGCGAACGCCGTGAAGGCGACGTTGCTGGCGGCGAAAAGCATTTCCTATGTCGATCCGGCCTCGGGCGGCATCACCGGCGTGTTCTTTCTTTCCCAGGCCGACAAGCTCGGCATCGGCGAAACGGTGCGCGCCAGGGCGGTTCTGCAACCCAACGGCACCGGCGTCGCTGCGGCAGTCGCCACAGGCCGGGCCCAGTATGGCGTCACCCTGATCAGCGAGATGTTGCCCAATGCGGGCGTAACCGTGTGGCCGCTGCCGGACCAACTCCAGATGACAACCATCTACACCGCCGCCATCGCCACCAGCGCCCAGAACCCATCGGACGCGGCTTTGATGCTGGATGACCTGCGCGGCCCCAAGGGCCGTGACGCAAACCTAAAGGCCGGCCTGCAGCCGGTTTCGCCCTAGACACCAAAGGAGACGTTCCATGGATCGCCGCAAATTCTTTTCCGTCACCGGGGCCAGCGCCGCTGCTGTCGCCGCCGGTTCAATCCCCGCCGCCGAAGCGCAGCAGAGGGCGCTGAAGGGCGGCGCCTGCGCCAGCGCCAAACTGCCGCCGCTGAAAGCCAAGCTGGGCCACCAGTTCGGCACCCTGACCGAGCGCAGCGCCGCCTGGGTGGCGCGCTATGGCGTTGACGCCATCTGCACCAGCCCGGTGGTGACCGACCCCACCCGGCTGTATCCGACGCCGGAAGAGATGCGCAAGATGCTGGACCTGGCCGCCAAGTGGAAGCTGCAGGTGGACATGGTGGACAGCGTTCTGCTCACCTCGTCCCATATCGACCGGGAAAAGAATCCCGCCATCATGCTGGCGCAGAGCCCGCAGCGCGACCGCGATATCGAAGCCTTCCAGAATCATATCCGCACCTGCGCCGCCACCGGCATCAAGACCATCAAGTACAACATGTCCCTGCTGGGCGTGGTGCGCAGCGAGCATGTGCCGGGCCGCGGCGATACCGTGTATGAAAAGTGGAACGCCAAGGACGCGCTGGCCAAGAACCCGCCGCTGACCAAGGCCGGCATCGTCGGCGCCGACGCCTTCTGGGAGCGTATCGACTACTTCCTCAAGCGCGTGGTGCCGGTCGCCAATGAGAACAAGGTCCGCATCGCCTGCCATCCCCAGGACCCAGGCACACCCCCGGAAGGCTATCAGGGCATCACCAATGTGCTGGGCACCATCGACGGCATGAAGCGCTTCATCGCCATGTATGAAAGCCCGTATCACGGCTTCAATTTCTGCCAGGGCACGGTGTCGGAAAATCTGGTGGATCCGAAAAAGGAGCTGTTCGACGTCATCCGCTATTTCGGCAGCCGCAAGAAGATCTTCAATGTCCATTTCCGCAACATCACGGGCGGCCGCGACAATTTCGTCGCCGAGATGTTCCCGGACGAAGGCGACATTGATTTCGTGCAGGCGCTGAAGGTCTACCGGGAAGTCGGCTATGAAGACATGCTGATGCCCGATCATGCTCCGGCGGTGCCGGGCGATGCCAACGCCCAGCGCGAGAATTTCCCGTTTGCGTTTGGTTATATCCGCGGCCTGATGCAGGCGGAACGCGCCATCGTCTGACGCCATCGAAACCGTTCATGAAAGAGCGCGGGGAACCTGTTCCCCGCGCTCTTTCGTTTTCGCCGTTCATGTGGATGGACCCCGCCGAACTGGCAGTGGCGCGATTATCCGCCGCCGCGGCCCGCTGGTAACTCCGCGGCTACTGCTGATCAGTCCTCGACCCGCTCCAGCTTGCCGATGATCAGGATGTAGGACAGCGCACCCAGCACCGCGACCACCGAGACATAGATCAGGCCGGGGGCGAAATTCCCGTCCCGGGCGAGATAGCCGATCACCAGCGGCGTGGTGATGCCGGACAGGTTGGAGATGAAGTTGAAGGTGCCGCCGGTCAGGCCGATCAGGCGGCGCGGCGCCACCGAGGAAATCAGCGACCAGCCGATGCTGGCCATGCCGTTGCCGAAGAAGGCCAGCGCCATGAAGCCGATCACCAGTTCGGGCGCCTCGACAAAATTGGCGCCGATGATGGAACTGGACAGCAGCAGGCCGGTGATGATGGGGGTCTTGCGCGCCCAGCCCAGACTGTCCGTTCGGCGCAGGATGCGGTCGGAGACAAAGCCCGATGTCAGCACCCCCAGGAAGGCCGCCAGGAACGGGATCGAGGCATAGAGGCCCGATTTCACAAAGCTGTAATGGCGGAATTCGATCAGATAGGTGGGAAACCAGGTGAGGAAGAACCACTGGCAGGACGTCACCGCGAACTGGCCGATATAGACACCCCACAATTTGCGGTATTTGAAGACGGTCTTGAAATCGTCCAGCGTCAGCTTGCGCTTTGCGATGGTGCCGCTGCCCAGATCCACCAGCGCGCCGCCGGACTCGATCTCGGCGATCTCGGCGGCATTGGCGATGCGGGACTGGCGCGGGGTGCGATATGTCCAGAGCCAGAACAGGCCCCAGACGATGCCGCCGACACCGGTGGTGTAGAACACCGCCCGCCAGCCATGACTGTCCTGCAGGATCAGCAATAGCGGGGTCAGGAAGGCCAGGCCGACAAACTGGCCCGAGGTATAAAAGCCGATGGCCCCGGCGCGTTCGCGGTCGGGAAACCAGCTGCTCACCACCATATTGTTGATGGAATAGGACGGCGCTTCCAGCGCCCCGATCAACAGGCGGATGCAGACCAGCGAGACAAAGCTTCCCACCATGCCCAGCATGGCGGTGGCGATGGACCACAGGATCAGGAGGGCGGGATAGAAGTAGCGCGGTGCAATGCGGTCCACCAGCCAGCCGCCGGGAATCTGGCAGAAGGCATAGGTCCAGCCGAAGGCCGACAGGATCCAGCCCATCTGCACCGTATCGATGCCCAGCTCGTGGCGCATGGCAGGCGCGGTGATGGAGATGTTGCTGCGGTCCAGATAGGTGATCACGACGCAGACAAAGAGCATCAGCATCACGAGATAGCGTGAGCGGGTCGGCTTTTCGGTGATTGTCATTTTACCACTCCGCGAATGATCCATCTTCGTGACGCCACACCGGCGGCCGCCAGCGATGGCCCTGGGCCGCGCCGCGCGTCACCGCCTCTTCATTGACCTCGATGCCGAGGCCCGGGCCGCCCGGAATCGCCACAAAGCCGTCGGCATAGGCGAAGACGTCAGGGTTGCTGACATAGTCCATCAGGTCGTTGGCCTTGTTGTAATGAATGCCCAGGCTCTGTTCCTGGATCACGGCGTTTTGACAGACCGCGTCCAGTTGCAGGCAGGCCGCCAGCGCGATGGGGCCCAGCGGGCAATGCAGCGCCAGCCCCACGTCATAGGCTTCCGCCATGGCGGCGATCTTCCTGGTCTCGGTGATGCCGCCGGCATGCGACGGATCGGGCTGGATGATATCCACCAAGCCATCGGTCAGCACCGTCTTGAAATCCCAGCGCGAGAACAGCCGCTCGCCCAGGGCAATGGGCGTGGCGGTGTGGTTGGCGATTTCGCGCAAGGCCTCGACATGCTCGCTGAGCACCGGCTCCTCGATGAACATCAGCTTGAAGGGATCGAGTTCCCTGGCCAGCACCTTGGCCATGGGCCGGTGCAATCGGCCGTGGAAATCCACCGCGATGCCAAAGTCGGGGCCCATGGCGTCGCGCAAGGCGCTGACCCTTTCCAGCACGGCGTCGATCTTGGCGCCCGAGTCCAGCCAGGCCATCTCCTCGGTCGCCAGCATCTTGATGGCGGTGAAGCCGCGCGCCGCCACTTCCTTGGCGCCCGCCACGATGTCGGCGGGGCGGTCGCCGCCGATCCAGGAATAGACCCGCATCTTCTGGCGCACCGGGCCGCCCAGCAGCACATGCACCGGCTGGCCCAGCGCCTTGCCCTTGATGTCCCACAGCGCCTGGTCGATGCCGGCGAGCGCGCTCATGTGAATGGCGCCGCCGCGATAGAAGCCGCCGCGATACAGCACCGTCCAGTGATCCTCGATTGCCGAAGGGTCCTTGCCGATCAGGTAATCGGCGAGTTCCGCGACGCAGGCGGCGACAGTTTCGGCGCGCCCTTCCACCACCGGCTCGCCCCAGCCGGTAATGCCCGCGTCTGTTTCCACTTTCAGGAACAGCCAGCGCGGCGGCACCACAAAGGTGGTGAGTTTGGTGATCTTCATAACCGCCCCGAAAGCCCGGCTTTTCACGCCTTTTTCCGGACAGTGACGGCGTTTTTGCGGCTGCGCAAGCTTGTCGCAGGGGCAATGCGCGCAGGGTGTAAGTAAGGATTGCCGCCCTATATTTGATGCATGAGCGAACACACCGGGATCACCCTCAAAACCGCCAGCCTGCGCGCCCTGACGGGCCGCTGTCCCTGCTGCGGCGAAGGCAAGCTGTTCCGCTCCTATCTCAAGCAGGTGGAGAATTGTTCGGCCTGCGGCGAAGCCTTCGGCCAGATCCGCGCCGATGACGCCGCCCCCTGGCTGACCATCATCCTGGTCGGGCATGTCTTCCTGCCCTTCGCCTTCATGGTCAATGTGGATTTCCTGCCGACCTGGGCGGCGATGGGCCTGTGGTCGGGACTGTTCGCCGCCATCTCGCTGGCGGTGCTGCCGCGCGCCAAGGCGCTGTTCATCGCCATCCTGTGGCAGACCCGCGCGCCGGGCTATCAGCCGGTCGAGCTGGGCTGAACTACTTTCCCGCCTTGTCTTTCAGATAGGCCGCGCTGAGCACGCCCTTGTCCTTGGCGATGGGAAACAGCGTCGGATAGAACTGCACGAAGGTGGTATCCACCGCGGCATGATCCTGGTGGCAGGAATAGCAGCTTGCGGTGCGCGGCTGCAGGACGCCGGGCGATGTTCCGTTCGAGGTGAAAAACGCCCACTTGTCAGGAAAGCGCGCCTCGTCCTTCACGTGAATCTCCAGGCTCATCACCTCGGCCTGGAATTTTCCGCTTCTGCTGAGTTCGCCGGCGGATTCGGCCCTGCGGTTTTCCTTGATCAGCACCGTCTTGTCCGGCCAGGTCCCGGTGGCGAGGAAAGTTTTATAGGCGGCCGGATTGACGAAGATATTGTCCAGCATGGAATGGGCCGACGCCGCGCCCGGTACCGGTTCATCGTAATTCAGGTCCATGCTGGCGGTCAGGAAGACCCATTCGCGGTAATCGGCCGGCACCGGCATCTTGTTGTCGGGCGTATATTCCAGCGCGCGGGCGCCGCAGGCCGCCAGCAACAAGCCGCAGACAATCTTGCCCAGATGTTTCATCGAATACGCTCCCCAGCGAACAGGCGCTATCTAGCATCGAGAGGGAAAACAGGCCAGTCTTTGTGACCGTTCTGTTACATTTGCGTGTCAGCGTGCCGTCAACAAGTGAGGCATGTCATGCGATACACCCTGATTCCGGCTTTCCTGATCCTGACCATTGCGCCCGCCTTGGCGGGCCCGCGCGAGGACACCACGGCCGGCATCGCGCGCTGCGCCGCGCATCCCGACGACCGCACGTATCTGAACTGCATCTATGGCGCGGTCCAGCCGCTGCGGGCGCAGCTCAGATTGCCGCCCGCGCCTGAAGATCAGATTCGCCTGGTGCCGCCTGGCGCCGCCACCGCACCATTGGCGCGCGCCGTCCCGCCCGCGCCGCAATCGCAGTATGCGATGGACGCGGCCTTCGCCGCCGGGATGCGCGAACGGCTGGATACCTTCAGCTTCACAAGACAGGGGCTTTTCAACATCCGGCTGGAAAATGGCGAAATGTACAAACAGGAAGCCAGTGACGTGCCCCGCGCCAGACTGCTGGGCCGGGGTTCGGACTATGTGGTGTATGTGATCAAGCAGGGCGGCGGCGCAGCCCTGATGAAGATCACCGGCGATGCCAACATCTACCGCATGCGGCGGATAAACTGACGCCCGGAATCATCACGTCGATAGTCCCAGCGCCATCGCGGCGATCACGATCGTCACGACGACCAGCAGCGATGGCAGCCTGGCCAGGATCAGCATCCCAAATCCCGCCATCGCCAGGGCAAGGTCGGCCCAGTTCAGAACTGCGTGCTTCCATAACGGGTCGTACAGCGCCGCCGCCAGAAGTCCCACAACCGCCGCATTGACGCCGCGCATCACCGCTTGCGCCTGCACTCCCTTGCGAAACCTGTCCCAGAAGGGCAAGGCGCCCGCCATGATCAACAGCCCGGGCAGGAAGATGCCAACCAGCGCCACCACGGAACCCCACAAACCATTGGGCCTGAGCGTCAGGCTGGCGCCGAGATAGGATGCCACGGCGAACAGCGGTCCCGGCACGGCCTGCGCCGCACCATAGCCGGCCAGGAATGATTCCGGTGAGACCCATCCCGGCGCCACCACGGCATCATGCAGCAGCGGCAGCACAACATGGCCGCCGCCGAACACCAGCGCGCCGGACCGGTAAAAGGCTTCGAACACCGCAAGGTCATGCGACCGGCTTGCGGCCAAAGGCAGGCCCAGCAGCAACGCGGCGAACACCGCCAGCAGAACCGCGCCCATGGCCGGGGAGACGCAAGGCCCGATCCGCCCGACCACGGGCGCGAACATTTTCTGGCAAAGAATGATTCCCGCCACGCCGCCGAACAGAATCGCCCCGACCTGTCCCCAGGCACCGGCGGCGAAAAGCACGATCAGCGCGCCCGCCACGGCAATGGCCATGCGCCGCACATCCGGCGTCAGCGTCCGCGCCATGCCCCACACAGCCTGCGCCACCACGGCGACCGCGACCAGATTGAGACCATGAATGGCGCTGGTGGCGGCAATGCCATGAAACGACGCGGCGAAAGTGGCGAAGGCAAACAGCAGCAGCGCCGACGGCAAGGTAAAGCCGCACCAGGCCGCCAGTCCGCCCCGCCAGCCTGCCCGCGACAGGCCAATGGCGAAACCGACCTGACTGCTTGCCGGGCCCGGCAGGAATTGCCCCAGCGTCACCAGATCGGCATAGGCCGCTTCGTCCAGCCATTGGCGCCGGATCACAAAGGCCTGGCGAAAATAGCCCAGATGCGCCACCGGCCCGCCGAATGATGTCAGGCCAAGCCCGAGGAACACCCAGAAGACCTCCAGCGCCGAACCGCGCGGCCCTTCAATCCGGTCTTGCTGTTGCAGCATGGCTTTCGGCTTCGCCCGTCTTTCCCGGCTTCAATAGCGGCTGGTTGATAGGCCGGACAAGTCCATGAGCCGAAAGCTTTTCATGGCTGCAACAAGGTCCAAAAGCCGCAAACGGCGCGGCGGGACTCTGAAACACATGTCCGAAGTGCTAGGATTTCGGCGGGGCCCCTGAAGCCTCGCAACTCATGGGCGGAGAGCGGACATGAGAAGAAGGTTCCTTCTGGGTGGAGCACTGGCCGCGGGCGCGGCTGCCGCATTCTGGTTCGCCATCGCGCCGGGCACCGCGCAGAACGCGGTCGCCCTGGACAATGATGATATCGGCGGCACCGTCAGCGGCGCCAAGGGCCCTGAAGCCGGGGTCTGGGTGATTGCCGAGACCAAAGACCTTCCCACCAAATATGCGAAGATCGTGGTGACCGACGATCAGGGGCGCTTCCTGATCCCCGACCTGCCGCGCGCCAAATATGCCATCTGGGTGCGGGGCTATGGCCTGGTCGATTCTCCCAAGGTCACCGCAACTCCCGGCAAGATGCTGGCGCTGAAGGCCGTCACCGCGCCCAGCGAAGCGGCGGCGGCGCGCTATTACCCCGCGATCTACTGGTACGCCATGCTGGGCATCCCGGCCGCCAGCGAATTTCCCGGCACCGGCCCCAAACCGCAGGGCAATGGCATGGACGCCAAGATGAAAACCCAGGGCCAGTGGCTGGACATCGTGAAGACGAACGGCTGCGTCACCTGTCACCAGCTGGGCAATGCCGCCACGCGCACCTATCTTCCCGCCTTGGGAAAGTTCAATTCGTCCACCGAAGCCTGGGAGCATCGCATCCAGGTCGGCCAGGCCGGCAATTCCATGATCAACGGCATCGGGCGGCTGGATACCCCGCGTGCCTTGTCGCTGTTCGGCGACTGGACCGACCGCATCAAGGGCGGAGAGCTGCCCTTCGCCAAGCCGCCGCGCCCGCAAGGGGTGGAGCGCAACATCGTCGTCACCCTGTGGGACTGGCACAGCCCCACCCACTATCTGCATGACGAAGTCTCCACCGACCGGCGCAATCCGCGGGTCAATGCCGGCGGGCCGCTCTATGGTGCCGCCGAGGAAAGCACCGATTTCATTCCGGTGCTGGACCCCACCCATCACACCTCCACGCGCATCAAGGCGCCGCCGCGCGATGCCAACACGCCCACCACCAGGGACAATGTGATTTCCGCGCCCTCGCCCTATTGGGGCGCGACGCCGATCTGGGACAGCCAGACCAACATTCACAATCCCATGTTCGACGACAAGGGCCGGGTGTGGCTGACCGCGCGCATCCGCGCCGCCGAAACCCCCGCCTTCTGCCGCGCGGGTTCTTCCCATCCTTCCGCCAAACTGTTCCCCACCCAGACCACCGGGCGCAACCTGTCGGTGTACGATCCGGCAACGAAGAAGTTCTCGCTGATCGACACCTGCTACAGCACCCATCACCTGAACTTTGCCTATGACGCCGACAACACGCTGTGGACCAGCGGCGGCGGGGATGTGATCGGCTGGCTGAACACGAAGATGTACCTGGCAACCGGCGACGAGCAGAAGTCGCAGGGCTGGACCGCGATGATCCTGGACACCAATGGCGACGGCAAGCGCGGCGCCTATACCGAGCCGGGCCAGCCGCAGGACCCGACCAAGGACATGCGGGTGCGCGCGGGCTATTATTCGGTGGCGATCAGCCCCAGCGATGGCGCGATCTGGGGGTCGTTCCTGGGCTATCCGAACGGCGGCGTGGTGCGGCTGACGCCGGGTAAGAATCCGCCCGAGACTGCGATCGCGGAAATCTTCTATGCCCCGGTCGACGATCCCAAGGCCGCGGCCAAGGGCTTTGGGCCGCGCGGCATGGATGTGGACCGCAATGGCGTCGCCTGGGTGTCGCTGGCCAGCGGCCAGTTCGCCAGCTTTGACCGGCGCAAGTGCAAGGGCCCGCTGAACGGGCCCACCGCAACCGGCAATCACTGTCCCGAAGGCTGGACCATGCACCCCTTCCCCGGCCCGCAATTCCGCAACGTGAACGCGCCGGGCAGCGCGGAAGCCAGCTATTACGCCTGGGTGGACCAGCACGACACGTTCGGGCTGGGCAACGATGTCCCCATCGCCACCGGCAATGTCTCGGACGCACTGCTGGCGCTGAAGGACGGCAAGTTCGTCACCCTGCGCGTGCCCTATCCGATGGGCTTCTACGCCAAGGGTCTGGACGGGCGGATCGACGATCCGGGCAAGGGCTGGAAGGGCAAAGGCCTGTGGTCCACCTACGCCACCCGCGCGGTGCAGCACATCGAAGGCGGCAAGGGCACCACCAGCAAGATCGTGCACTTCCAGCTCAGGCCCGACCCGCTGGCGCGTTAGGCGACCAAACGCGCGCCAAATTGCGGGGCCGGGGTTCGGACCATGTGGTGTATGTGATCAAGGACGGCGCCCGGAACGCCCGGATGAAGATCACCGGCGATCCGAACGTGTATCGGATGCGGCGTGTGAACTGACTTGGGCCAAAAAAGCCGGTAAAGTAGCAGTTGGACGCAGCGCCCCGATAGCGCGTTACGAAGAGGTGCCAAATGCCCTGCTTCCTTTGCCGGGAAACTGCTGCAAACACTCCTGCACCCGCCACGCGGACTTTCACAGTGGAATGCGCCATTTGCGGCAGCTATCGCATTACATCTGAGGCCGTCGGCATTGTTGAGCGGGACCCAGCACTTGCCGCCAAGCTGGCAGGATGGGTGCATGAGAACACGCGCATGGGGGTAGAGCCCCTTATCAAGCAAGACACCCTAGACTGGATTGCGACGTATCAGCTTCCGAACACCAAGCGCCGCGCCGAACTCTATCTCGGCGCAGTCATTGAGAAGCTTCAAGGCGCGCTGATTGGCCGCTTTCCTATAAGCGATCCGGCGCTGCGGGTCGCCAGTTGGTCGAGGTCAAACGAAGATTGCTTGGCGCTTGCAAACTATCTGGAGAAGCTTGGCGCCATTGAGGACGTGAACAATACTCAAGAAAAAAGGCTCGTTGCCGAAGGGCATATAATTTTTGAAGAAATTTCCGCAAAGCGCGCCCTTTCAACGCAGGTCTTCGTAGCAATGTCATTTCACGCTGACCTGACATCACTATTTGAGAACGGGATTGCGTTAGCGATTAGGGGCGCAGGCTACGAACCTCTACGCGTTGACCGTACCGACTATGATGGCAAAATTGACGACGAGATAATCGCACAAATTCGCAGGTCCGCGTTTGTAGTAACCGACTTTACACAGCATCGCGGCGGCGTCTATTACGAAGCTGGTTTTGCCCACGGGCTGGGCCGTAGAGTCATTTTCACATGTCGGAATGACGATCTCGCCAATCTGCATTTCGACGTGCGCCAATACAACACGATTGAATGGACAACGCCTGCCAGCATTGTGAAGCCGTTGCAAAACCGTATTCTGGCGTTGTTTGGCGCTGGCCCGCTAATTCCTGACGCGAAGCCGATTATATAAGTTCGGCGACGCTTCAATCCGCCACCGTCACGGGCAATTTGAACCTTGCCTTGACCTCTTCGGCAAGTGTCGCGGGACAAACAATCCCGCTGGCGCTCCTGAGAATATCCCAGTGCCCATTTGCGGGAATGAGCTTGGCGCGATCTATTCGCCGAAACTGGTGGCCATCATGCTCCATCTGTCGTGTCCAAAAGGCACCATCCACCGCCAGAAGGCGTTCGCGTTCAGGCTGCGATAGGTCGCGTGCTTGGTCCCCAATATGAGGCTGGCCAAATCCGGCGACAATGCGCCATTCCCGTTGGCGATAATACGATAGGGCCGCGTCATGGATTTGATCGTCAGTTGGATAAAAGAGATTTTCAACCAGCTTCAGTGCGCTGGCCATATCTGCGTACGGAGCATTCTTGTAGCCGACAAAATCCAATACATCGCGCACATGCTTGATGGGCACATTGTATGTAACGTCAACCTTTCCTGCCTCGTCGACATTGTTGAGATGGGCGACTGCGTCTGGACTTACATGGGTCGCGGAAAGGTCTTGTTGCTTCGCCCGCGCAAGCAAATTGTCGTCACGGCAGCCGTCGCTAAGACTCTGCAACTGGGCCATTGTTTTTTGCGCATAATTGAGGTGGGCAACAATTGTTGCGCCGACAGCGCTTAAATCCTGACTGCCCTCGATTTGCTGAGGAATATAGATTGTTGGCAAGGCGCCCTGGCGCCTTAGAGCTTCAATGTCAAAACACAAGGCAAATGGGCCGAAGTGTTTTGCATGCTCTGGAAGCTCGCTTTCGGGCAATTCAGTGAAGCACAGCCGATTTTGAAGGTGCTTGAACTCCTTCTGGCCGCCCACGACCGGCTGCTTGAACACGATGCACTCAGGCGCCAGCGCAAGGCCGACTTCAAATATGGATTCCAGGATGCGCAACCCGCGCTGTAGATGCGCGTCGCGCGTCTCGTCCTCCCGCTTTCGCGGAAAGCTATGGAAAAAATGGTGGGTGGCTTCGGTCATCGGGGCACGCTCGGGGGCACTATTGAGTCAACTTGCCCCAACCCACAATGCCTTGTGTATCCCCAGCCGCGCCCCGTTCAATTTTCGCAGGGTTCAGCGCTAAGTAATTGAAGTGAATGGTGCCGCCTGCGTGACTCGAACACGCGGCCTCCGCATTACGAATGCGATGCTCTACCAACTGAGCTAAGGCGGCTTCCGGTGACCGGAGGGGCGGGAAACTACGCATCCCGCCCCCGGTCTGCAACGTCTAAAGCTACCCTATTCGGCCTTAATCAGGGCTTTTCGCCGTAGGAAATCCGCCAAATCCGGCCCTTGTTGGAATCGGCGACAAACAGCGCGCCGTCCGGGGCCACCGCCACGCCCACCGGGCGGTAGGTGGCCTGCTTGATGTTCTTGTGCTCGGGCGTCGGGCCGGCAAAGCCTTCGGCGAAGGCCACCGGGGTTCCGGCCTTGCCGCCGGTGAAGGGCACGAACATCACGTTATAGCCCTTGCGGCCACCGGGCACCGGCGCCGGATCGTTGCCGCCATGCATGGCCACGAACGCGCCGCCGCGATAGCTGCGCGGGAACTGGGCGCCGTTATAGAACACCAGGTCGAGGGTCGCCGGGCGCATCTGGTGGAACGCCGCCACGGGCCTCGCATACTTGGCATCGGTGACCGGCGTCTTGCCGTCGCCGCCATATTCCGGCGCCGACAGGCGGATCTTCCGAACGCCGTCCCAATAGGTATAGGGCCAGCCCATGTTGGTGTCCTTGACGATGCGGAACATCTCGTCGGGGATGGCGTCATCCTCGGCCTGGCTGACCAGTTCGGGCCAGCCCTTCGACGTGCCGTCGCGGCCGTGATTGATCAGGTACAGGCCGTCGCCCAGCCGCCAGTCCAGCGCGCTGGTGTTGCGGATGCCGGTGGCGAAATGCTCGCCATCGGCCAGCTTCTGGCCCGTCCTGGCTTCGTCAAAGCGCCAGATGCCGCCGCGGAATTCCAGCAGCGGACAGGGCTTCAGGCCGACCGGCTTGGCGTCCTTCGGGTTCTTGGGATCGGGGCAATTGTTGGCGCCGCCGCCGCCATCGATGGAAACATAAAGGCCGCCCTTGCCGTCAAAGGCGATGGGATGATTGCTCTGGGTGATGCCGTCCACGATCACCTCGGACTTGGTGGGGACCAGCATGTCGTCCAGCGTGAAGCGGTGGACCTGGGTGCCGGACGCGGCATAGAGCGAACCCTTCCACACCTTGATGCCGGTGCCCTGGTCGGCGGTGCCGACGCCGAAATTGGCCTTCTGCAGCACGGTGTGATCGGGCGCCAGGCGCAGCGCGATGATGCCGACCGACGGATCCTTGGCGCCGTGGCGGGTGGAGACATAGATGTCATGGCCGCGCAGCGCCATGTGGCGGATCGGGCCCAGATTGTCGGCCACCACCTTGGCATGGAAGCCCTTGGGCAGGATCAGGCCATCGGGCTCGTCGGCAAAAGCAGGCATGGCGGCGCAGGTCATCGCCACCGCGAACATCGTCTTTTTCATGAAGTCTCCCCAGCGGGCCCCCCTTAACAATTGAAGAGGGCGCCCCGTTTTCAGCAGGGCGCGAGCCTAGCGGCGCCCCAAACCTTGCGCAATATCAGACGCGACTTCAGCCGCGCCGGGCACGGGGGTGGGCGCTTTCATAGGTCTTGAGAAGCTGGCTGGTCTCGATCGCGGTGTAGATCTGGGTGGTGGAGAGCGAGGAATGGCCCAGCAATTCCTGCACGCTGCGAAGGTCGGCGCCGCCCTGCAGAATATGGGTGGCAAAGGAATGGCGCAGGGCATGGGGTGTCGCTTTTTCAGGCAGTCCCAGCCGCCCCCGCAGCATCTGCATCAGGGCCTGGGCCTCGCGTGGGCTCATCGGTTTGCCGCGCCGCGACAGAAACAGCGGCGAAGAGGGCGGGCCGGAGAACGGAATCTTGTCCGCATAATCCTGCAATGCCGAGGCAACCAGCGGCAGCATCGGCACGCTGCGTTCCTTGCGGCCCTTGCCCACCACGGTCAGGGTTTCGCCCAGGGGCACGTCACCGCGCTTCAGGCCCAGTGCCTCGGAAATGCGCAAGCCCCCGCCATACAGAAGCGTCAGCAGCGCCGCGTCGCGCGCCCCCAGCCATTCGACCTTGTGGTCGCCGGCTTCTTGAATCGTGCGGGCCGCATCCACCGCCGTCAGCGGGCGCGGCAATGGCCGGCGCACCCTGGGCGTGCGGATGGACCGGGCGGCGGCATTTTCCAGGATGCCCTCGCGGGCGAGGAATTTGTAGAAGCTGCGCACCGCCGCCATCGCCCGCTGCACCCCGCCCGCGCCCAGCCCTTCGCTGCGGCGGCTGGAGATGAAGGCGCGGATATCGGCGGGCTTGAGTTTCGCCAGCGCCTTGGCGGTCACCGCGCCGCCGACATGGGCTGCCTGAAAGCCGATGAAGCGCGCCACGTCATCGCCGTAAGCGCGCAAGGTGTTGGGCGAGGCGCGGCGCTCATGCGCCAGCATCGAGAGCCAGCTTTTGCGTAGAGCGTCCGCGCCTTCGCTCACTTTATGACGACGTTGGCCTTTTTGGCGTCGGCGACAAAGGCGGCCAGGCCCTTGTCGGTCAAGGGATGGCTGATCAGCTTCTTGAAGATGTCGGGCGGCATGGTGCCGACATCGGCGCCGGCCAAAAGGCAGTCGCGCACATGGCTGATGCTGCGGATCGAGGCGGCCAGGATTTCCGTCTTGAAGCCGTAATTGTCATAGACCGCGCGGATGTCGCGGATCAGGCCCATGCCGTCTTCGCCGGCATCATCGACGCGGCCGATGAAGGGCGAGATGAAGGTCGCGCCCGCCTTGGCCGCCATCCAGGCCTGGACCGGCGAGAAGCACAGCGTGACATTGACCATGGTGCCGGCCTTGGACAGCGTGGCGCAGGCCTTCAGCCCGTCCCAGGTCAGCGGCACTTTCACGGCGATGTTCTTGGCGATCTTGGTCAGGATCGCCGCTTCCTGCATCATGCCGTCATAGTCGGTGGCCAGCACTTCCCCGCTGACCGCGCCCGGCACAACCGAACAGATTTCCTTCAGCGATTCGACATAGTCGCGGCCCGTCTTGGCGGCGAGCGAGGGGTTGGTGGTGACGCCATCCACCAGGCCGCTGGCGGCATATTCGCGGATTTCCGCCACATCGGCGGTGTCGAGGAAGATTTTCATGGACGGGGGACCTTATTTATTGACCTGTGATTGGGGCGGGGCGTACCCCATTCTAACCCATGATACGAGCCCGCTTAAACCCCGCATCCAACGTGGAAATCCAGCCAAAAACGGTGGTCGGCGTGCTGCTGCCGCTGCCTCTGGCGGGGGCCTATGACTACAAGCTGCCGCCCGGCGTGAACGTGCCGCGCGGCACCGTGGTCGCCGCACCCCTGGGAAACCGCGAAGTGCTGGGGGTGGTGTGGGGCAAGGCCGAAGGCACCGTGGGCGACAACCGCCTGAAGGAGGCGGTGCCGCTGGATGGTGGGCCGCGCCTGCCGGAGAAATTGTGCGACTTCATCGATTGGGTGGCCGACTACACCCTGAACCCGCCCGGCGCGATCCTGGCGATGGCGTTGCGCAGCCGCGGCGCATTCGAACCCGAAGCCAGGCGCACCGCCTATGTGCGCGGCAGCATCACGCCGCCGCGCATGTCGCAGGCGCGGGTGCGCATCCTGGAGGTGGCGGGCGACGGACTGGCGCGCAGCGTCACGGGACTTGCCGAAGACGCCAATGTCTCAAGCGCGGTGGTGCGCGGACTGGTGACGGCAGGCGCGCTGATCCCCACCGAGCTGCCGGAATTCGCGCCCTTCAAGCAACCCGATGCGAAGTTTGCCGAACCCAGGTTGAATGGAGACCAGCTTGCCGCCGCCACGGTGTTGCGCGATGCGGTGGCGGCGCAAAAATTCTCCGCCCATCTGCTGGACGGTGTCACCGGATCGGGCAAGACCGAAGTCTATTTCGAGGCGATTGCCGAGGCGCTGAAACAGGGCAAGCAGGTGATGATCCTGCTGCCGGAGATCGCGCTGACGGTGCAGTTCCTGGAACGGTTCGCGGCGCGCTTCGGGGTGCGCCCGGCCGAATGGCACAGCGACCTTTCCCAGAAAGAGCGCCGCCGCACCTATCGCGCCGTGATGAATGGCGAGGCGCGGGTGATCGTGGGAGCGCGCTCGTCGCTGTTCCTGCCATTCGGCGAACTCGGCCTGATCATCGCCGATGAGGAACATGAGCAGGCCTTCAAGCAGCAGGACGGCGCCATCTATCACGCCCGCGACATGGCGGTGGTGCGGGCGCGGATCGAGAACTGTCCGGTGGTGCTGGCCAGCGCCACGCCGTCACTGGAAAGTTACGTCAATGCCCAGCAGGGCCGCTACACGCACCTGAAACTGGTATCGCGCCACGGCATTGCCGAAATGCCGGAGGTCCGTCTCATCGACCTGCGCAAGGAACGCGATGGGCCGGACGTCGAAAAAAAGGCGCAATGGCTGTCGCCGCCGCTGCGCGCGGCGCTGGAAAAGACCCTTGCGGCGGGCGAACAGGCAATGCTGTTCCTCAACCGGCGCGGTTATGCGCCGCTGACCTTGTGCGAGGCCTGCGGCCACAAATTCACCTGCCCGCATTGCTCGGCCTGGCTGGTGGAGCACAAATACAAGAAGCGCCTGGCCTGTCATCAATGCGGCTATGAACTGCCGATGCCCTCGGTCTGCCCGCAATGCAATGAGAGCGGCACCCTGATTCCCTGCGGCCCCGGCGTGGAGCGGGTGGCCGAAGAGTTCGCGCAATTCTTTCCGGCGGCGCGCTATGCCATCGCTTCGTCCGACATCCTGCACGGGCCCGCCGAAACGCAAGGAGCCATTCGTGCCATGGCCAGGCGCGAGATCGACGTCTTGATCGGCACCCAGATCGTCGCCAAGGGACATCATTTTCCGCAACTGACATTGGTGGGGGTGGTGGATGCCGATCTGGGCGGCAGTGACGGCGATGTCAGGGCGCGGGAGCGCACCTTTCAATTGCTGCATCAGGTGTCGGGCCGCGCCGGACGCGCCGAAAAGCCGGGTCTGGTGCTGCTGCAGACCCGCAATCCCGAAGACGCGGTGATGCAGGCGCTGGCCAAGGGCGACCGCGACGGCTTCTATGAGCAGGAGCGCGGTTACCGCGAAGCCTATGCCGCCCCGCCCTATGGCCGCCTCGCCGCCCTGGTGATCAGCGGCTATGACGGAGACGCGGTGCGCGATATCGCCCGCCAGCTGGGCAGGTGCGCGCCCAATGCCAGGGACGTGAAGGTGTGGGGGCCGACGCCCGCTTTTTACGCCCTGTTGCGCGGCCAGACCCGCGAACGCCTGTTGGTGCAGGCCGCAAAAGGCGTGGACGTGCAGGCCTATTTGAAAGCCTGGCTGGCCGCTATAAAGGTCCCCGCAGCCGTGCGCGTTGCGGTGGATGTGGACCCCGTCAGTTTTTTCTAGCCCGGAACCATGGCGAAGAATTCCATATATTTCGTCTTCACCCTGCCGCCGGTCAGCGGCGGCCATTTCGTGGCGCTGGAGCATATCGCCGCCCTCAATCAAATGGGCTTCAACGCCAAGGTCTATTATGTCGGCGCTCCCGACGGTTTTGCGCAATTCACCGTGCCTGCCGTGCGCGCCGGGGCGCCGCTGCTGACGGACGACATCATTGTGGTGGGCGAGGATCACGGGCCGCTGCTGAAGGAGCTGCGCAATCTCACCTGCATCAAGGTGCTGCACCACCAGGCATTCTTCTACACCTTTGCCGGCTTCGGCAGTATCGGCGATCTGATCGGCTATCCCTTTGCGCGGGTTATCGTCGCCAGCGATTTCTGCGCCACGCGCCTGAAGGCGCTGGGCGTGACCCATCCGATCAGCCGCGTGCGTCCGGCGGTGCCGGAGGCTTTCGCACCGGGCGAGAAACGCCTGCAGATCGCCTATGCGCCGCACAAGCGCCCGATCGAAGCCAATTTCCTGCGCGGCTATTTCGGCGCGCGCTTCGGCGAATATGCCCATGTCCCCTGGGTGCCGCTGGTCCAAATGAGCCGCGCCGATTGCGCGCGCGCCATGGGACAAAGTGCGGTCTATGCCGCGCTGCCGCTGCTGGAAAGCCTGGGGCTGATGAATCTGGAGGCCATGGCGTCGGGCTGCCATGTGGTGGGCTATACCGGCCATGGCGGCAGCGAATATGCGGGCGCCGACAATGGCGACTGGGTCGCCGAGGGCGATCACGACGCCTTTGTCGAAAAGCTGCGTGATGCCTGCAAGCTTTATGAATCCAAGCAACCCAATCCGAAAATCGCTGCAGGCAGCGCAACAGCGGCGCAATTCTCCCGCGCCGGATTCGAATCCGAACTGCGCGAGACATGGCTGGCGATCATGGGTGATCGCGCCGATCTCTACCGCAACTGATTAAAGCGTGCGCCAGTCGGTGAGGTGCCCGGTCACGGCGGCGGCAGCAGCCATCGCCGGCGACACCAGATGGGTGCGGCCGCCGCGGCCCTGACGGCCTTCGAAATTGCGGTTGGAGGTGGAGGCGCAACGTTCGCCTTCCTTCAGCTTGTCGGCATTCATGGCCAGGCACATGGAACAGCCCGGGTCACGCCATTCAAAGCCGGCTGCCAGAAACACCTTGTCCAGGCCTTCTTCCTCGGCCTGTTCCTTCACCAGGCCGGAGCCCGGCACCACGATGGCATTCACCCCAGCCGAAACCTTGCGGCCCCTGGCCACGGCGGCGGCGGCGCGCAAATCTTCGATGCGTCCATTGGTGCAGGAGCCGATGAAGACATGATCCACCTGGATGTCGGTGATCTTCATGTTGGCGGTCAGGCCCATATAGGCCAAAGCGCGTTCGGCGGCTTCGCGCTTGTGCGCGTCGGCCATCTTGGCGGGATCGGGCACATTGGCGGTGATGGGCAGCGCCTGTTCCGGCGAGGTGCCCCAGGTCACCATGGGAATGATGTCGCGCGCGTCCAGCGTCACTTCGGCGTCGAACTTCGCATCCGGATCGGAATGCAGAGTCTTCCAGTACATGGCGGCGGCTTCAAACGCCGCGCCCTTGGGGGCGCGCGGCTTGCCCTTGACGTAATCCAGCGTGACGTCGTCAACCGCGATCAGGCCGGCGCGAGCGCCGCCTTCGATGGTCAGGTTGCACAGGGTCATGCGGCCTTCCATCGACAGCGCGCGCACGGCGTCACCGGCATATTCGATGACATAGCCGGTGCCACCGGCGGTGCCGATCTTGGCGATCACCGCCAAAGCGATATCCTTCGCGGTCACGCCCTCGGGCAGCATGCCGCTGACCGTCACGCGCATGTTCTTGGACGGCTGGGCGCGCAGGGTCTGGGTCGCCAGCACATGCTCGACTTCGCTGGTGCCGATGCCGAAGGCCAGCGCGCCGAACGCGCCATGGGTCGAGGTGTGGCTGTCGCCGCAGACGATGGTGGTGCCCGGCAGGGTCCAGCCCTGTTCCGGCCCGATGATGTGCACGATACCGGCGCGCACATCGTCCATGGCGAAATACTCGACGCCGAAATCACTGGTGTTCTTCTTCAGGGCTTCGACCTGGGCGCGGCTTTCCGGATCGGTGATGCCCTTGTCGCGGTCCTTGGTCGGGACATTGTGGTCGGCCACCGCCAGGGTCAGTTCCGGACGGCGCACCTTGCGCCCCGTCAGGCGCAGGCCTTCAAAGGCCTGGGGGCTGGTGACCTCATGGACCAGGTGACGGTCGATATAGATGACCGGGGTTTCGCCGGGGGTGGAGCTCACCAGATGGGCGTCCCAGATCTTGTCGTACAGCGTCTTGGCCATGGTTTTTTGCTTTGCCGGTCAATGTTGGAGGCGGCTTACATATAAGCCGGAGGCCAAATCTTCAACGCTGGGAGAAATACAGCACCAGCATGATGATCACGATGGCGACGAATTGGGCTAACACCCTGATTCGCATCAGTTTATTGGACCAGGTGCGGGCGGTCTCGCCGCCCTTCCACAGGGTGTAGAGCCCCAGGCACAGGACCACGAAGACGATTCCGACTGCCACCGCGACAAGGATGTTTCCCATGGGCGGGTTATCGGACCGTCAGGCCAGAGCGTCAATCTGCTCGTCGGTAAAATTGCCCGGAACAATGGTGACCGGAATCGCCTGTACCGCCGCCCCGAACATGGAGACCAGGGGCCCCGGGCCTTCCTTGCCGGCGCCCGAGGCCAGCACCAGAATCGAGATGTCCTTATCTTCTTTCAGAAGCTGGGGGAGGCAGTCGGTGACCAACCCGTAAGGGATCACCAGCTCCGGCAATATGCCGCCCAGTTCGTTCACCGTCTTGGCGGCTTCATGCAGCAGGGCTTCGGCCTCGGCATGGGCCTCGTCGCGCATGATCTCTTCGACACCGCGCCATTGCTGGAAGTCCGGCAGGGTGGCGGCGCACATCAGGGTGACGCGCCCCCCCGTATGCTGGGCCCGGCGGGTGGCGAAGCGCAGCGCCACGGCGCATTCCGGCGTCTTGTCGATCACGACCAGGAATTTGCGCGGGGCGCGGGTGGCATTCATCGCGCCAGTTTACGGCAATTTCCGCTTGAGGTCATAGAGAACTTCCAGCGCCTGTTTGGGCGTCAGCGCATCGGGTTCGATGGACTTCAAGGCATCTTCCACCGCGCTGCCCTTGACCACCGGCGCGCTGGCCCCGAACAGCGGCAGGTCATCGATCCTGGCCAGCGGCTTGTGGCCTTCGCGGCCCTCTTCCAGGGCGCGCAGCACTTCCTCGGCGCGGGCAACCACGGCGGCCGGCAATCCCGCCAGCTTGGCGACATGGATGCCGTAGGACCGGTCGGCGGCGCCCGCCATCACTTCATGCAGAAACACGATGCTGTCGTTCCATTCCCGCACCTTCATGGTGTAGGCGGCCATCGCCGGCAGGCGTTCACACAGCGCCACCATCTCATGATAATGGGTAGCGAACAGCGCGCGGCTCTTGTTGGTCTCGTGCAGATGCTCGGCCGCCGCCCATGCAATCGCCAGACCGTCATAGGTGGCGGTGCCGCGCCCGATCTCATCCAGGATGACCAGCGAGCGCGGCGTTGCCTGATTGAGAATCGCGGCGGTCTCGACCATTTCCACCATGAAGGTGGAGCGGCCCGCCGCCAGATCGTCGCCGGCGCCGACGCGGGAAAACAGCCGGTCGACAATGCCGATATGGGCGGCTTCCGCCGGCACGAACGAGCCCGTCTGGGCCAGAATGGCGATCAGCGCATTCTGGCGCAGGAAGGTGGACTTGCCCGCCATGTTGGGGCCGGTGACCAGCCACAACCTTCCCTTGGCTTTGGGTCCCAGATCGCAGTCATTGGGCACGAACGGTCCGGCATTGGCGGACTGCAGCGCCGCTTCCACCACCGGATGACGCCCGCGCTGAATGTCGAAGGAAAGCCCGCCATCCATCTTGGGCCGCACATAGCGCGCCGCGATGGCGAGTTCTCCCAGCGATGCGCCCACATCCAGCACACCCATCGCATCGGCGATGCCGCTCAGCGCTTCGTTATGCTCGATGCCCAGCATCACCATTTCGTCGAACAGGCCCAGTTCCAGCGCCAGCGCGGCCTCGCCCGCTTCGCTGATGCGCGATGCCAATGTCGCCAGTTCGTCGGTGGAAAAACGCACCGCACCCGCCATGGTCTGGCGATGGCGGAAGGTGTCCTTATCCGCCATCAGTCTGTCGGCGTGGCTCTGGCTGACTTCGATGAAATAGCCCAAGACGCCGTTATGCTTGATCTTGAGCTGCGCCACGCCGCTCGAGGTGCGGTATTTGCCTTCCAGCGCGGCAATGACGCGGCGGGATTCATCGCGCAGCGCGCGCAGTTCGTCCAGCGGCGCATGAGCGCCGCTTTTGATAAAGCCGCCATCACGCGCCAGATAGGGCGGCTCGTCCACCAGCAAAAACTCCAGCCGGTCGGACAGGCGCGACACGGCGGCGATATTCTGGGTAAGGGTCTCAATTGCCGCCACCGCCTCGCCGCCCAGCGACTCCTTGCGCAAACCATCGCGCAGACCGCGCGCCGCTTTCACGCCATCGCGCAAATTCGCCAGATCGCGGGGGCCGCCCCGCGCCACCGACAACCGTCCCAGCGCCCGGGCGATGTCGGGCGCGGCGCGCAGAGCTTCACGCGCCTTGCGGCGCAATTCGGAATCCTTGGCAAAAGCTTCCACCGCGTCATGGCGCGCGGCGATGGCTTTGACATCGGTGAGCGGCGCGGCCAGCCTTCCCGCCAGCAGGCGCGCGCCACAGGCCGTCACCGTGCGGTCGATCTGCGCCAGCAGCGAACCGCTGCGCTGACCGGCAAGCGTCTGGGTCAGTTCCAGATTGCGCCGCGTCGCCGCGTCGATCCCCATGAAGTGCGACGGCGATACCCGCGCGATACGCTGCAGGGCAACCTTGCGCCCCTTCTGCGTCAGTTCCAGATAGGCGATCAGCGCACCGGCCGCCGACAGTTCGGCGCGGCTGAATGCGCCCAGCCCGTCCAGCGACAGCATGTTGTAATGCGCCTTCAGGGCGCGCTCGCCATTGGCGGAATCAAACCGGGACCCCGGCAGCGGCGACAGCGCGGTGCCCAGGCTCTTGAACAGCGCCGCGAACTCTTCCTGCGCCAGGATGGCGTCCGGCACCAGCAACTCGCGGGGCGACAGGCGCGCCAGTTCGGTGGCGATCTCGCTTGCGCCCACGGCAGCGACAGAAAATTCGCCGGTGGACATGTCGGCGCTGGCCAGCGCGAAATCCGCGCCGCTGCGCCCCAGCGCCGCCAAAAGGTTCGAGGCGCGCGCTTCCAGCAGCGCATCCTCGGTCAGGGTGCCCGGCGTCACCAGCCGCACCACCTCGCGCTTGACCACCGACTTGGCGCCGCGCTTCTTGGCCCCGGGGGGGTCTTCGACCTGCTCGCACACCGCCACCCGGTGACCCTTGCGGATCAGTTTTTCCAGATAGGACTCGGCGGCATGCACCGGCACACCGCACATGGGGATGTCTTCGCCCTGATGCTTGCCGCGCTTGGTCAGCGCGATGTCCAGCGCTTCGGCGGCTTTTGCTGCGTCCGCGAAGAAGAGTTCGTAGAAGTCCCCCATCCGGTAAAACAGCAGATAATCCGTATGCGCCGCTTTCAGCGCGAGATATTGCGCCATCATGGGGGTGGCATCACCCACATCCAGCGGCTCCGCAGACTGTATACCGAGGTCCATCTCGCTCATGCGGCAATGCTAGCAGACCGTGGCAGCGGGCGCGTCACCGAAGCTTGGTGCAAAGCGCGGGCGAGTCGTTATTCTGTGGAAAATCCTTCCAGAACCATAAACTACAGGCAGGGAACAGATGGCACGCCCGACTTTCACCGACGACGAAGCCCTTGCCTTTCACACCGGCGCAAAGCCCGGCAAGCTGGAAATCAATCCCACCAAGCCGATGGCGACCCAGCGCGACCTTTCCCTGGCCTATTCGCCGGGCGTGGCGGTGCCGGTGCTGCGCATCGCCGAAAACCCGGAACTGGCCTGGGAATATACCACGCGCGGCAATCTGGTGGCGGTGATCTCCAACGGCACCGCCATCCTGGGGCTGGGCGATCTGGGGGCGCTGGCCTCCAAGCCGGTGATGGAAGGCAAGGCGGTGCTGTTCAAGCGTTTCGCCGACGTCAACTCCATCGACCTGGAAGTGGACACCAAGAATGTCGAGGAGTTCATCAATGCGGTGCGCTATCTGGGCCCCAGCTTCGGCGGCATCAACCTGGAAGACATCAAGGCGCCCGACTGTTTCATCATCGAGGAGCGCTTGCGCGAGCTGATGGACATTCCGGTGTTCCATGACGACCAGCATGGCACCGCCATCATCAGCGCCGCGGGCGTGATCAATGCCGCCCATCTCACCAACCGCAAGCTGGCCGACATCAAGGTGGTGGTGAACGGCGCCGGCGCCGCCGGCATCGCCTGCCTGGAGCTTCTCAAGTCCATGGGCGTGAAGGGCGAGAACATTGTCCTGTGCGATACCAAGGGCGTGGTCTATCGCGGCCGCACCGAAGGCATGAACCAGTGGAAGTCGGCCCATGCGGTGGACACCAAGGCCCGCACCCTGACCGACGCCATGGTGGGCTGCGATGTGTTCCTGGGCCTGTCGGCCAAGGGCGCGCTGACGCCGGACATGGTGCGCTCCATGGCGGCTTCGCCGATCATCTTCGCCATGGCCAACCCCGATCCGGAAATCACCCCGGAGGACGCCAAGGCGGTGCGCGGCGATGTCATCGTCGCCACCGGGCGCAGCGACTATCCCAACCAGGTCAACAATGTGCTGGGCTTCCCGTATATTTTCCGCGGCGCCCTGGATGTGCGCGCCACCACCATCAATGAGGAAATGAAGATCGCCGCCGCCGAGGCCATCGCGGCGCTGGCGCGCGAGGACGTGCCCGACGAAGTCGCGGTCGCCTATCGCGGCGCGCGCCCGGTCTATGGCCCCGAATATATCATTCCTTCGCCCTTCGATCCGCGCCTCATCTCCCGCGTGTCGGCGGCGGTGGCGGAAGCGGCGATGAAATCGGGCGTCGCCAAGCGCCAGATTCCCGACCTCAACGCCTATCAGTATGAATTGTCGGCGCGCCTGGACCCGTCGGCGGGCCTGTTCCAGATGGTCACCAATGCCGTGCGCGCCAAGCCCAAGCGGGTGGTGTTCGCGGAAGGCGAGGAGGATTCGGTGATCCGCGCCGCCGCCGCCTTCCAGAATTCCGGCATGGGCAAGGCGATCCTGGTCGGCCGAACCGAGATCGTGAAGCAGGGCCTGAAGCGCGCTGGCCTGGCCGAGGATCTGCTGGAGATCAAGGTGCCGCATTCCGCGGAAGAAGCCGCGCCCTATATAGACGCGCTCTACAAGCGCATCCAGCGCCGGGGCGGGCTGCATCGCGACGCCGTGCGCATGGTGACCAATGACCGCAACGTCTATGCCGCCTCCATGCTCAAGGCGGGCGATGCCGACGCCATGGTGACCGGCGTGACCCGCAATTACGCCACGGCGCTGGCCGATGTGCGCACCGTGCTGGACCCGCCCGCCGGCCAGCGCCCCATGGGCATGCAGGCGATCTTCGCCAAGGGGCGCGTGGTGCTGATCGCCGATACTTCGGTGACGGAAATGCCCACCGCCGACCAGCTCGCCGACATCGCGGTTCAGGGTGCCGCCGTGGCCACCCGTTTCGGCCTGACGCCGCGCGTCGCCTTGCTGGCCTCGTCCACCTTCGGCTTTCCCCGCAGCGAACGCAGCGAGCGCATTATCGAAGCTGTGCAGATCCTGGAAAATCGCGGCGTGGATTTCGAATATGACGGCGAAATGGCGATCGACGTGGCTTTGGACAAGGACAAGCTGGCGCTGTATCCCTTTGCCCGCATCACCGACACCGCCAATGTGCTGATCATGCCCGCGATTCACAGTGCGTCCATTTCCACCAAGCTGCTGCAGCAGATGGGCGGGGCCAGCGTGATGGGCCCGATGCTGGTGGGGCTGGACAAATCGGTGCAGATTGCGCCCCTGGGCGCCAAGATGAGCGAAATCTACAACGCCGCCGTCATCGCGGCCTATGACATCAACCGGTAATGGATTTCGCCAAAGTTTCTGTTTTCATGGACCGTATCTGGGATGACGAGGTCATCCCGGTCCTGACCGATTACATCCGCATTCCCAACAAGAGCCCCGCCTTCGACGCGGACTGGGAAAAGCACGGCCATATGGAACAGGCCGTGACCATGTTCGCCGACTGGGCGAAGGGAAAGCTGGCGCAGCTTCCCGGCAGCAAGCTGGAGGTGGTGCGGCTGAAAGGGCGCACACCGCTGATTTTCATCGAGGTTCCGGGCACCGCGCCGGGTACCATTTTGATGTACGGCCATCTCGACAAGCAGCCCGAAATGCAGGGCTGGGCCGAAGGTACCGGACCCTGGGTGCCGGTGCGGAAAGACGACAAGCTGTACGGCCGCGGCGGCGCCGATGACGGCTATGCCATGTTCGCTTCACTGGCGGCGTTGCTGGCGCTGAAGGAGCAAGGCATCGCCCATGGCCGCGCCGTCATCATCATCGAGGCGTCGGAAGAATCCGGCTCGCCTGACCTGCCCTTCTACATCGATCACTTGTCCCAGCGGATCGGCACGCCTGATCTGGTCGTCTGCCTGGATTCGGGCTGCGGCAACTACGATCAATTGTGGTTGACCACCTCGCTGCGCGGCATGGTGATCGGCAATCTCACGGTGCGCGTGCTGACCGAGGGCGTGCATTCGGGCGCTGCCAGCGGCATCGTGCCCTCCTCATTCCGCATCCTGCGCAGCCTGCTGTCGCGCATTGAGGATCAGGAAACAGGCCGCATCACCCTGCCCGAACTGTTTGTGGATATTCCGCAGGACCGCCAGAGCCAGGCCAAACAGGCGGCGGAAATTCTGGGCGATGAGGTCTGGTCAGAGCTGCCTTTCGCCGGAACGACAAAACCCATGGCCCCGCGCCGCGACCCTGCGGCGCGATTAAATACAAGCGATGGCGCGGAGCTGATCCTGCAAAAGACCTGGCGGCCGCAACTGGCGATCACCGGCATGGAAGGATATCCGCTGCCGGAAAATGGCGGCAACGTGCTGTTGCCCTACAGCGTCGCCAAGCTGTCCTTGCGCGTGCCGCCCACCGGCAATGCGGAAAAAGCCCGCGCGGCGGTCAAGGCGGTCCTGGAACGCGACCCGCCCCATGACGCGGAAGTGACGTTCCACGCACCGCGCGGCGAGAATGGCTGGAACGCGCCCACGCTTGCGCCCTGGCTGGAAGCATCGCTGAACAAGGCCAGCCAAGCCGCGTTCGGCAAGGCGGTGGCCTATCAGGGCGAAGGCGGCTCGATTCCCTTCATGGCCATGCTGGGCGAGAAATTTCCCGGCACGCAGTTCGTGGTGACGGGCTTGCTGGGGCCGCATTCCAACGCCCATGGCCCCAACGAATTCCTGCACATTCCCTTTGCCAAGAAGCTCTCGGCCTCCATCGCCCAGGTGCTGGCCGATCACGCAGGCCGCGCCTAGTTCGGAAGAAAAACCTTGGTCGTCACCCGGCCCTTGCCCTGGATGGTGGTCATGGCATCTTCGATGCGCATCGCCGGATCGATCAGCCGCCACACCGCGCGGGTGCGGGCATTGTCCACCATGGAGACGATGATGCGCCCATCCGGCTTCAGCAGCGCCTGATACTTCCGCAGCACGCCGGCGGGATCGGTGAGGTAATAGAGACTCTGGTTGAAGACGATGACATCGAAACGCTGATCCGTTTCGAAGGCCCAGGCATCCGCGACGACGAAACGGCTGCGGTCATCGCCCAGACGCGCGGTGGCGCTGGCAATCGCCTCGCGCGAGACATCGATGCCCAGATAGGATGTGTAGGGCAGCATCTTGAGTTTTTCCGCCAGCAAGCCTTCGCCGCAACCCGCATCCAGGATGGAAGCGGGATTCAGGAACTGGCAATAGCCCAGGATCGACACCAGCCCTGCCAGGCTGTCCATACGCCTGAGATAGTCCCACTGGCCTTCGCGATACTCGCGGTCCCAGGTTTCGGGCGAGACGTGTTGGGGACGATAGCCGGTCAGCGTGAAAGCAATGGCACGCGCCAGCTCCTTGATGCGTTCCACCTGTGCCGCCCCTTTTGTTCTTGGCTGGCGTCAAATCACCGCCAGCTTTAAGCTGGCTTCACTGTTAGGCAATTGTGTGGAGAGCCCATGATCCCGGACCGGACAAGCCGCCGCCCCCTGCTGATCTTCATACTGGCGACAGTGGCGGTCGGCACCCTGGGCAGCCTTTTCACCCAGCCCAACATCCCCACCTGGTACGCCCAGCTCAATCATCCTTCCATCGCGCCGCCCAACTGGGTGTTTGGCCCCGTGTGGACGACGCTCTATGTGCTGATGGCGGTGGCGGCCTGGCGGGTTTGGCGGATCACCGGGCTGAAATCCGTCGAGATACTGGCCTGGGGCGTGCAGCTGGCGCTGAATTTCGCCTGGAGCGCGATCTTCTTTTCCCTGCACCGGATCGGCGCCGCCCTTGTGGAGGTCATCGTGCTGGATCTGGCGATCCTCTGCACACTGCTCTTGTTCTGGCGCCGTGACCGTGTCGCGGGATTGCTGCTGCTGCCCTATTTGGCCTGGACCAGCTTCGCGACCCTGCTGAATTGGCGATTCTGGGAGCTGAATCCCTGAATCGGGCCAAAGGCTTGGCAAGCGGGGAACGCCTCCCTATATACCCCCATAGATCAGCATGGGCATTCGCGCAGCGTTGATTTTGTCAAAGAATTCAATGGGATGGACCGGAGGACGCCTTAGGGGTCAGGACACCATGCCCAATCAGAGGAACTTCCAATGGCTAAAGTAATCGGCATCGACCTCGGCACCACCAATTCCTGCGTTGCGGTCATGGAGGGCTCGGCCCCCAAGGTCATCGAAAATGCGGAAGGCGCCCGCACCACCCCGTCCATCGTCGCCTTCGCCCCCGATGGCGAGCGCCTGATCGGCCAGCCGGCCAAGCGTCAGGCCGTGACCAATCCCGAACACACCTTCTTCGCCATCAAGCGCCTGATCGGCCGCCGCTTCGATGATCCCATGACCCAGAAGGACATGGGCATGGTCCCCTACAAGATCGTCAAGGCCGACAATGGCGATGCCTGGGTCGCGGGCCGCGACGGCAAGAAATACTCCCCGTCGGAAGTCTCCGGCTTCATCCTGCAGAAGATGAAGGAAACCGCCGAAGCCCATCTGGGCGAAAAGGTCACCCAGGCGGTGATCACGGTTCCGGCCTATTTCAACGACGCCCAGCGTCAGGCCACCAAGGACTCCGGCAAGATCGCCGGCCTGGAAGTGCTGCGTATTATCAACGAGCCCACCGCCGCGGCGCTGGCCTATGGCCTGGACAAGAAGTCTGGCGCCACCATCGCCGTCTACGACCTTGGCGGCGGCACCTTCGACGTCTCCGTGCTGGAAATCGGCGATGGCGTCTTTGAAGTGAAGTCCACCAACGGCGACACCTTCCTGGGCGGCGAAGACTTCGACCATCGCCTGGTCGGCTTCCTGGCTGACGAGTTCAAGAAGGAAAACGGCATCGACCTGCGCACCGACCGTCTGGCGCTGCAGCGCCTGAAGGACGCCGCGGAAAAGGCCAAGATCGAACTGTCGAGCGCCGCTTCGACCGAAGTGAACCTGCCCTTCATCACGGCGGACGCATCCGGCCCCAAGCATCTGACCATCAAGATCACCCGCGCCACGCTGGAAAAGCTGGTCGACGACCTGATCCAGAAGACCGTCGGCCCGGTGAAGCAGGCGCTGAAGGATGCCGGCGTCACCGCCAGCCAGATCGACGAAGTCATCCTGGTCGGCGGCATGACCCGCATGCCCAAGGTGCAGGAAGCGGTGAAGCAGATCTTCGGCGGCAAGGAGCCGCACAAGGGCGTCAATCCCGATGAAGTGGTCGCCATCGGCGCCGCCATCCAGGGTGGCGTGCTGAAGGGCGAAGTCAAGGACGTGCTGCTGCTGGACGTGACCCCGCTTTCGCTGGGCATTGAAACCCTGGGCGGCGTCTTCACCCGCCTGATCGACCGCAACACCACCATCCCGACCAAGAAGTCGAACATCTTCTCGACCGCCGAGGACAATCAGGGCGCCGTCACCATCAATGTGTTCCAGGGCGAACGCGAAATGGCGGCGGACAACAAGAGCCTTGGTCGCTTCGACCTGCAGGGCATTCCCCCCGCGCCGCGCGGCGTGCCGCAGATCGAAGTCACCTTCGACATCGACGCCAACGGCATTGTCAGCGTCACCGCCAAGGACAAGGCGACCAGCAAGGAGCAGCAGATCCGCATCCAGGCCTCGGGCGGCCTGTCGGACGCCGACATCCAGAAGATGGTCCAGGAAGCCGAAAGCCATGCCGCGGACGACAAGAAGCGCCGCGAGCTGGTGGAAGCCAAGAATCAGGGCGACGCGCTGATCCATTCCACCGAAAAGGCGATGGGCGAGCATGGCGACAAGGTTGGTCCGGAAGAAAAGACCGCCATCGAAGCTGCGCTCGCGGCGCTGAAGACCGCGCTCGCGGGCGAAGACGCCGAGGACATCAAGGAAAAGACCAACACCCTGGCGCAAGCCTCCATGAAGCTGGGTGAAGCCATGTACAAGGCGCAGCAGTCCGAAGGCGCGGCCGCTGACGCCGCCGCCGACGGCGCCGGCCCCAAGGCCGACGACAATGTGGTGGACGCCGACTTCGAGGAAGTCGACGAAAACAACAAGGGCGCCGCCTAACCAGTGCCGGCCCTTCGCGCTGATGCGCGGAGGGCCGTTTGTTTTGTATCCGGGGGCGGATTTTGTCGATGAAGCGCTGCTATTACGAATGTCTGGAAGTCCAGAAGGGCGCGACCGGGGATGTCCTGAAGTCCGCCTATCGCAAGCTGGCGATGCGGTTTCATCCCGACAAGAATCCCGGCGACCACACCGCCGAAGTCAAGTTCAAGGAAATCAGCGAAGCCTATGACGTCCTGAAGGACGATCAGAAGCGCGCCGCCTATGACCGGTTCGGCCACGCCGCCTTCGAGGGCGGCATGGGCGCGGCTGCGGGCGCGCGCGGCGGCAATCCCTTCGGCGATTTCGCCGGCGGCTTTGGCGACGTGTTCGAGGATTTCTTCGGCCAGATGATGGGCGGACGCGGCAAGCGGCAGAACCGCGGCCAGGACCTGCGCTACAATCTGGACATCAGCCTGGAAGAAGCCTTTACGGGGCGCGCCGCCGAGATCCATGTGCCGACCCAGGTCGCCTGCGAAACCTGTTCGGGCAGCGGCGCGGAAGCCGGCCACAGCCCGGAAACCTGTCCCGCCTGCGCCGGCCACGGCAAGGTCCGCGCCACCCAGGGCTTCTTCACCATCGAGCGCACCTGTTCGTCCTGCCGCGGCAGCGGCAAGATCATCCGCCATCCCTGCAAGGTCTGCCGCGGCGCCGGCCTGACCCAGAAAGAGCGCACCTTGAATGTGGATGTGCCGCCGGGCGTCGAGGAAGGCACCCGCATCCGTCTGTCGGGCGAAGGCGCCGCCGGCGTCAATGGCGGCCCGCCGGGCGATCTCTATATTTTCCTGTCGGTGGCCGAGCATCCCATCTTCCAGCGCGACGGTCATGATTTGCACTGCCGCGCCCCGGTCTCCTTCGTCACCGCCTCGCTGGGCGGCAGCATCGAAGTGCCGACCCTGGACGGCGGCCGCGCCAAGGTGGCGATCCCCGAAGGCACCCAGCCGGGACGGCAGTTCCGCCTCAAGGCCAAGGGCATGCCGGTGCTGAGGAGCGCACAGCGCGGCGATCTGTATGTCGAACTGGCGGTGGAAACCCCGGTCAAGCTGACCAAGCGGCAGAAGGAATTGCTGCGGGAATTCGACGCCGAAAGCCAGGCCGGCACCCATCCCGAGGCCGAAGGCTTCCTGGCCCGGCTGAAGGAGTTCTGGAGCGGCGGCGAAGGGGCGTAAGCCCCCAAGACCGCCGCGGCTTTCGGGAAGTCAAGTGTTTCACCCGATTGTGTTTTCGGCTTAAAGTTCTCTCGCTCTCACGGTATGGCCATCCCTTGACCGACCAGACATTCGCCCTTGCTGACAATCTGAGATTCCTCAAGGCGCTGATCACCCGCCCCAAGAATGTCGGCGCCATCGTTCCGTCCAGTCCGGCGCTGTCCCGCGCCATCGCGCACGTCATCGACACCGCCCGTTCCGGCCCCGTGCTGGAGCTGGGTCCCGGCACCGGAGTCCTCACCCAGGCGATTCTGGAGCGCGGCATCGCGCCGGAGCGCCTGACCCTTGTCGAGTATGACGGGGAGATGGCCGCGCACCTGGCGCACCGCTTCCCGCGCGTGCATGTCGTGCAAGGCGATGCCTTCGACCTGGAGCGCACCCTGGGCGATCGCCATGGTGAACAGTTCAGCGCCATCGTTTCGGGCCTGCCGCTGCTCAATTTTCCCGTGGCGCTACGCCACAGCTACATGGCCGGCCTGATCGCCAGGCTGGAACCCGGCGCGCCGGTGATCCAGTTTTCCTACGGCACCCAGGCACCGGTGAGCGCACCACCCGGCTGCGTGGTCAGCCGCGCCGCCCTGGTCTGGGCCAACATCCCGCCCGCGCGGGTGTGGGTCTATCGCAAGACCTGATTGGCCGCCGGCCGGCCATAGAGCATCGTGATGTTGATGCGCCGGTTCAGATAGCCGTCCTGAAATTCAATCCTGTCGGTCTCGTGAAACAGATCGGAATCGAAGATCACGGCCCGATTGACGCGATAGGGCACCGTGACCGGCTTTGCGCCTGTCTGGGCCAGAAAATCCCGCGCCGCCTTTTCATCGCCGTTCGAACGCAAAAAGTCCCAGTCCAGCGGCGGCTTTTGGTCCCACACCACAAGGCCGCCATTGGCAGGATTGCGATTGGCCTCATCGGGGGTGATCCAGAAATTCACATTCACCGCCGCCTGATCGGCATGGATGCGGATGCCCGACAGGCTGGAGTCGTATTTAAAGCCCCACCACTGGCCCAATCCATGCCTGGCGAAAATCGTGGGGAAAATCTCGCGCAACTCATCGGCGATCTGGGCCAGCAGAGGACAGGCAAAGCCATGGTCCGGCATCGCCCCCAGATAGCCGTCGCGATAGGCTTTCTTCCAGATGGTCGAGCCCCGGCAGAAGCGCTGCAATCCTTCCAGCGCCTCGGGCGTCAGGAGATTGTCTATGACCACAAGCCTGGGATTGCTGCCTGCCCATTGCGCCGCGATCGTTTGCGCATTGGCGGGATTGACCGCCGGTCTCGCCAGCCTTTCACCGCCGGCAATATGGAAGCAATCCGGCGCCACGCCCTGCGAAGCCAGATAATCGCGCTGCTCGGCGTCGTGGCGTTTGCGGTGATCGGGCTCATCATCGGCCGCAACATGCGGCTGACGCCCGAATGCCAGCTCGGCGCGCCGCCGATAGCTGTCCATGCCTTCCGGCACACGGCCGGTTTCGCTCAGCAGTGAACCGCGCACGGACAGAGCATGGAGATGATCCGGGGCAAGCGACAGCGCCCTGTCCACCGACACCTGCGCCTCGTCGAACCGGTGCATCATCTGCAGGCAGGCGGCCCGGTGAGACCAGGCATCGGGATTATCGGGCGCCAGCGCCAGTGCCCGGTCGTAACTGGCGATGGCCTCGCCAAACCTTTCGCGATGGCGCAGCACATCGCCGCGCCTGCTCCAGGCATCCACCTGCTCCGGGTCCTGCGCCACGGCGCGGTCGAAACTGGCGATCGCCTCGTCGAACCGTTTCAGGCTGGTCAGCGCCAGGCCGCGATTCTTCCAGGCCGGCGCATAGTCGGGGCGCAGCGCCACGCTGCGGTCATAGCTTTCCAGCGCCGGCGCGAAACGCTCCAACCCCTGCAGCGCCACGCCGCGATTGTTCCAGGCAAGGTGATCGTCCAGCACCCGGGCAAGAAGCTGGTCGAAGGCCGCCAGCGCATCGGCAAAGCGTCCCAGCGCCAAAAGGGCGATGCCGCGATTGTAGAGGGCGGCGGGAAACGCCATGTCCAGCGCCAGCGCCGAATCGAAACTGTCCACCGCGTCCGCGGCGCGCCCCAGCGCCGTGAGCGCCACGCCGCGATTGGTCCAGGCGGACGCTGTGGGACGGATCGCGAGGGTGCGGTCGAACGCAGCCACTGCCTCGTTCTGACGGCCAAGGCTGGAAAGCACCACCCCCTGATTGTACCAGCCTTCCGCATGGCCGGGCTGGCGCGCCGTGACGGCGGCAAGGTTTTGCAGCGCCTCTTCGCTGCGGCCGGCGGCCTGCAGGACAGCGCCCTTGAGCAGCAGCGACTCCACGCCTTGCGGATTGAGCGCCATCGCCTGGTCCACCGCCTCCAGCGCCGCGTCGGCCCGCTGCTGCTGGTACAGCAGCACGGCCAGCAGATACTGGGCCTGGTAACTGGGGGCCGCCGCCAGCACTTGCCGGTAGAGCGGCTCGGCTTCGGCCAGCCGCCCCTGCTGGTGCAGCGATACCGCCTGGGCGAGCGAGGGAAGGGTCATGAGGGCAGCCTAGAACACGGTCCGGAAAACCAAAAAGGGCGCTTTTTGCTGCGCCGTATGCTGCAGCAAAAAGGTGCAGCATCGGGCCTTCGCCGCTTCGCGGCTACGGCGTTCGGGCGGCGAAAGGTCCAGCGGACCTTTCGCCAATTGCCCTCACTATGCTGCACCTTATGCTGCGCGGTAAGTCGTTGATTTTGCTATATTCTGCTGCTTCAACCAAATCCGGAGCGGCCTGCAGCACGTCGGGCCCGACATGGGCTTCGAACTTCTTGAAATTCTCCCGGAACATGCCGACCAGCTTCCTGGCCTGGAGGTCATAGGCGGCCTTGTCGGCCCAGGTATCGCGGGGGTTGAGGATGGCCGAATCCACGCCCGGTACCGCCACCGGCACCCGGAACTTGAAGTGGGGGTCGATCCGCATCTCGGCATGCGAGAGGCTGCCGTCCAGCGCCGCGTTCAGAAGGGCGCGGGTGGCCTTGATCGGCATGCGGCTGCCGGTGCCGAAGGCGCCTCCGGTCCAGCCCGTATTGACCAGCCAGCAATCGGCCTGGTGCTCGGCGATCAAGGCCCGCAGCAGGTTGCCGTATTCAGATGGGTGGCGCGGCATGAAGGGGGCGCCGAAGCAGGTGGAGAAGGTCGGCTGGGGCTCCTTGCCCAGGCCCTTCTCGGTGCCGGCCACCTTGGCGGTGAAGCCCGACAGGAAGTGGTACATGGCCTGGGACGGGGTCAGCCGCGCGATGGGCGGCAAGACGCCAAAGGCGTCGGCCGTCAGCATGATCACATTCTTCGGGTGCCCGGCGCGGCCGGTGGCCGAGGCGTTGGGGATATAGTCGATCGGATAGGCGGCGCGGGTGTTTTCCGCAAGCGTCGCATCATTGAGGTCCAGTTCGCGGCTGGCCGGATCCATCACCACATTTTCCAGCACGGTGCCGAAGCGTTCGGTGGTGGAGAAGATTTCCGGCTCGGCCTCGCGGGAAAGACGGATCACCTTGGCGTAGCAGCCGCCTTCGATGTTGAAGATGCCGTTCTCGCTCCAGCCATGCTCGTCATCGCCGATCAGGGTGCGCGAGGCATCGGCGGACAGCGTGGTCTTGCCGGTGCCGGAAAGCCCGAAAAATATGGCCGATTCGCCATTCGCCGCCACATTGGCCGAGCAATGCATGCTCATAACCCGCTTGGCGGGGAGCAGGTAGTTCATGATGGTGAAGACCGATTTCTTCATTTCGCCGGCATAGGAGGTGCCGCCGATCAGGATCACCTTCTTGGTGAAATTGACCGCGATGACCGTCTGCGACGCACATCCATGCCGGGCCGGATCGGCATTGAAGCTGGGCAGGTCGATGATGGTGAACTCCGGATCGAAGCCCTTCAGCTCTTCGGCACTGGGGCGGATCAGGAGCTGATGCACGAACAGCGAATGCCAGGCATATTCGGTGACCACGCGCACGCTGATGCGGTGGGTGAGGTCGGCGCCGCCGAACAGGTCCTTGGCGAAGAGCTCGCGCCCTTCGGCATGGGCCATCATGTCGGCATGCAGGGCGTCAAAGTGGGCCGGGCTCATCGGCTTGTTGTTGTCCCACCACACCTGGCTTTCGCTCAGCGCATCGCGCACCACGAACTTGTCGCTGGCGGAGCGGCCGGTGTGGATGCCGGTCCGCACCACCAGCGGGCCATTCTTGGCGACATGGCCTTCGCCGCGGCGCACCGCTTCCTCGTACAAGGCGGCGGCGCCGAGATTCCAGTTCACCGCTTTCAGGTTGCGAAAGCCGTGACGGCCCAAGCCTGAGGCAGAATCGGTTGCGGTGACGGTCATCAGGGGCTCCTCCAGACACGGAAATTTCCGTCAGTCATAGCGGCATGGGGCCCCGGCCTCAAATGTATACACGATGGAACCAACGTGAAAATATTGTTTATATTCAACTAGTTAGGCACAGATCAAATGTATACATGGGTGACGCGTTGTCACGCCCGCCGCCTGGTCGTAAGGAACTTCATGCTCTCGGACGACGAACTCGATCGCTATGCCCGCCACCTGGTGCTGCGGGAAGTCGGCGGCGTGGGCCAGGCCAAAATTCGGGGCAGCCGTGTGCTGATCGTGGGCGCGGGCGGGCTGGGCAGCCCGGCGGCGCTTTACCTTGCTGCCGCGGGGATAGGAACGCTGGGCCTGGTCGATGACGACGCGGTCAGCCTTTCAAACCTGCAGCGACAGATACTGTTTCGCACCCGGGATGTCGGGCGCGGCAAGGTCGAAGCCGGCGCGGAGGCGCTGAAAGCCTTGAATCCCGGGGTTCAGATTGAATCCCATGCGCTGCGCCTGACCGCCGCCAATGCGATGGAATTGATCGGGCGCTACGACATTGTCGCCGACGGTTCGGACAATTTCGCCACCCGCTTCCTGCTCAATGATGCCTGCTTTTTTGCAAGGAAGATTTTGGTATCGGCGGCGGTGACCGAGTTCGAGGGCCAACTCGCCACCTACAAGGCCTTCGACCGCAGCCATCCCTGGCCCTGTTACCGCTGTCTTTTCCCCGCGCCGCCGCCCCCCGGCACGGTGCCGTCCTGCTCGGAAACCGGCGTCCTGGGCGCCGCCGCCGGCGTCATGGGGTCGTTGCAGGCGCTGGAAGTGCTGAAGGAAGTGGCAGGCCTCGGAATCGGACTGGCAGGGAAAATACTGACATATAAGGCACTTAGCGCGGAATTTCGCACGGCCCGCCTGGCCCCCGACCCGGCCTGCCCGCTCTGCGGCCCCGCCCCCACAATTCACGCCCTGGCCGCTCACGGTTAACCGCCGTTTAGGTCGTTTGCGGCACCATGCCCTTTTTTAAAGGGGGCGCCTGCGCGCCCAGGCGCATGGGACGAGAGATTCATTACGAGGTTTTCCGCAGGGTCGGCGCCAAGGGCGGCTGGACCATGCATGAGGTGACCTCGACACGCGAGCTGGCCATCACCATGGCGCAGGAGCTGATGGCGTCCGAGAAGGCCACCGGCGTGAAGGTGGTCAAGGAAACCTATAACGACGATACCGGCGACTATCTCACCCTCAAGATTTTCGAGGATGGGCACAATCAGGTGAAGGTCGAGCCGGCGCAGGAAGACGCGCCGAATGCCATTCCCTGCTTCAAGCCCGACGATCTGTATTCCTACCACGCCCGCGCCACCATGAGCCGGCTGCTGATCGATTTCCTGGCGCGCAACAAGATCACCATCACCGAGCTGATCCACCGCGCCGACATGCTGGAAAAACTGGAAGCCACCGGCACGCTGTACCAGCATGCGATCCAGAAGATCGCGGTGGCGCAGGCCGCCTCCACCACCGCTCCGGTGCAGCAGATCGTCAAGAGCCTGAATGAACTCACCACCCAGGCCTTCAACCGCGTCTATCGCGACCAGCGCAAGGGCCTGTTTCCCAATCCCAAGCCTGAGCAGTTCGCCGAGCTGGCCAGGACGCTGGTAGGCAAGGGCGACGCCGCTTACACTTTCAATGGCGCGCTGTCGCAGCACCTGAAAGAGGCGTCTGGCTGGGACCAGAAGGTGCTGATGCTGATCACCATCATGAACAGCGCCCCCACGGAAGAGCATCCGCGCAAGCTGGTCCTGTCATCGGTGGACGCGATTCTGGCGGAAATCCTGGGCGGTTCGGCGGCGCTGCATGAGCTGATGGGAAAGAGCGAGAATCTGGCCGGCGCCTTGAGCAATCTCGTCGCCCTGTTCCTGGGCAAGGCCCCGGATGACGCCAAGGGCGGCCTGGCGGCGCTGACCCAGAATTTCGCCGCCGACAGCCTGCCCGAAGCGCGCACCGCCGTCGCCAAACGCATTGTCGCGGAATTCAAGAGCAACAAGCGGTTGTGCCCCGATTCCATCGTGGACGAGCTCAAGGCGCTGCGCAGCATCGCCAACCGCATCGTGATGGGCGTGGGCAAGTATCTGAGCCACGAAGACCTTGTGGCGGCCTTCACGTTGCGCTCCAAGCGCCTGGTCACCCAGGAATCGCTGGGCAACTATATCATCGAAGCGGCGCCAGACGACAAGATCGAGCGCCTGCTGTTCGTCGAGGACAACATCATCGGCTCGGAAAACAAGCGCCAGCTTGCCAGCTACATCATGCCGATCCTGACCTCGGCGCAGTTCGACAGCCATTTCCAGAACCCCAAGCTGCCGCTGGTGTCGCGGCTGCAGCGGCTGGCCCAGCTGCAGGCCCGGATGCGGCGCAGCGGCTTTGTCGATGTCACGCGCGAAGAGATTTCCGCAAAGATGGATTCGCTGGCCGTCACGATGGAGGCGCGCGGCAAACTGTTCGAATCCATCGCGGCTCGCCCCAACCATGTGGAAAAGGCGCAGACCCTGCTCCGGCTGATGACCGGCGGCGTCCTGACCGAAGGCGTCCTGTCGGCGCGGGCGCGGGAGATGATCATGTCCTGCCTGTCTCAGCCCGGCTTCCTCAGCGGTTATGTCGCCGGTCAGGCCAAGGGCGGCGTCGCGCCGTCCAGTGAAAAGGTGATGGCCGAACTGATGGAAACCCTGGGCAAGGCCGGCATCACGCCGGAAACGGGGCTTAAGTCCATCGCCGCTTAATGCGCGGCGTCCCAATTGTCCGCGGCCCTCGCCTCGACCACCAGCGGCACTGAGATTTCCACCGCCGGCAGCGCCGCCTTTTCCATGATCGACTTGATCAGCCTGGACGCCTTTTCGACATCCTTGTCGGGAGCCTCGAAGATCAGTTCGTCATGCACCTGCAGCAGCATGGTGGCCTTGAGTTTCGCGTCTTCCAGCGCCGGCGGCAGCCGCACCATGGCGCGGCGGATGATGTCGGCCGCCGCCCCCTGGATGGGGGCATTGATGGCGGCGCGCTCGGCACCGCCGCGGAAGCCCTGGACCTTGGAATTGATCTCGCGGATATGGATGCGCCGCCCGAACAGGGTTTCGACAAAGCCGTGGGTGCGGGCGAACTGCTTGGTGTCTTCCATATAGTCGCGGATACCCGGGAAGCGGGTGAAGTATTTCTTGATGTAGTCCGATGCCTCGCTCTGCGGGATGCCCAGCTGGTTGGCCAGGCCGAAGCCGGAAATGCCGTAAACGATGCCGAAATTGATCGCCTTGGCCCGGCGGCGCACTTCGGCGGGCATGTCCTTGACCGGCACGCCGAAGATCTCCGACGCGGTCATTGCGTGAATGTCGAGATTGTCGGCAAAGGCCTTTTTCAGCTCGGGAATGTCGGCGATGTGGGCCAGCAGCCGCAGCTCGATCTGGCTGTAGTCGGCGCTGATCAGCTTGGCTCCCTTGGCCGCGATGAAAGCCTGGCGGATGCGGCGGCCTTCCTCGGTGCGCACCGGAATGTTCTGCAGGTTCGGATCGGTGGAGGCCAGCCGCCCGGTGGTGGTCGAGGCCATGGCGTAGGAAGTATGCACCCGTCCGGTTTTTGCATTGATGTAGGCGGGCAGCGCATCGGTATAGGTGCCGCGCAGCTTGGCCAATCCGCGCCATTCCAAAACCTTCTTCGCAATCGGATGGCCCTGGGCCGCCACATCCTCCAGCACGTCGCTGTCGGTGGACCAGGCGCCGGTCTTGGTCTTGCGGCCGCCTTCGATCTTCATCTTGTCGAACAGGATTTCACCCAGCTGCTTGGGCGAACCGATATTGAAGTCGCTTTCCGCCAGCTTGTGAATCTCGGTTTCCAGCCCTGCCTGCTGCTTGGCGAAATCGTTGGACAACTTGCGCAGCAGGTCTGGATCGATGCTGACCCCGGCGCGCTCCATGTCGGCCAGCACCATCACCAGGGGGCGCTCCAGCGTCTCGTAGACACAGCGCTTGGATTTCTCGCGCAGTTGCGGCTTGAACAGCATGTGCAGGCGCAAGGTCACGTCGGCGTCTTCGGCGGAATACCTGGTGGCTTCGGCCACCGGCACGCAATCGAAAGTGAGCTTGTCCTTGCCCTTGCCGGTCACTTCGCTGAAGGTGATGGGCGTGTGCGACAGGTGCAGAGCGGACAATTCGTCCATGCCGTGGCCATGCAGCCCGCCTTCCAGCACGTAAGACATCAGCATGGTGTCATCGATGGGACCGATGCGGATGCCGCGCTGCAGGAAGACCAGCGCATCATATTTCAGGTTCTGCCCCACCTTCAGGATGCTGTCGTCTTCCAGCAGCGGCTTGAGGCGGGCCAGAACATCGGCCTCGGTCATCTGGACAATGGCGTCGCCGCCATCCTGCGCCTGGGACAGGTCCAGCGACAGGCCGTCGCCCTTGCGATGGCCGCAGGGAATATAACAGGCCTGCCCCGGCGCAACCGCCAGCGACACGCCGCACAGACCCGCAACCATCGCATCCAGTGAAGTGGTTTCGGTGTCGACGCAGACGGTGCCGGCCTCACGGGCGCGCGCGATCCATTTGTCGAGTTCCGCAGCCGCCGTCACGGTGACATAGGCGTCGCGGTCGATGGGCGCGCGCAGGGCCGAGGTATCCGCCGGGGGTTCGCCTTCCATTTCCGGAAGGGCCGGCTGCGGCGGCAGGACATTGGCCACCGTCGGCGCGGCGGCGATCATGTCCAGGTCCTCGACCTGGAAATGCGCCGCCACCCGCCTGGTGATGGAGCCGAATTCCATAGCCTTGAGGAACGCGATCAGTTCCGTGGCTTGCGGTTCATGAACCGCGAACTCGTCGGGCTTTTCCTTGAACGGCACTTTATCGTCCAACGTCACCAGCTTGAGCGAGATGCGGGCATTTTCCGCATTCTCGATCAGGGTTTCCCGGCGCTTGGGCTGCTTGATCTCGTTCACCCTGGCGAGCAGGTTTTCGATGTCGCCATAAAGATTGATCAGTTCGGCGGCGGTCTTGACGCCAATGCCGCGCACGCCCGGGACATTGTCTGATGCATCACCGGCCAGCGCCTGCACCTGCACCACCTTGTCGGGGGTGACGCCGAATTTCTCCAGCACCTCGGCACTGGCCAGGCGGCGGTTCTTCATCGTGTCCAGCAGTTCGACCTTGCCGTCCACCACCAGCTGCATCAGGTCCTTGTCGGAAGAGATGATGGTGCAGCGGGCGCCCGCTTCGCGCGCCAGCCGCGCATAGGTGGCGATCAGGTCGTCGGCTTCGAAGCCCTTCATCTCCACGCAACTGACGCCGAAGGCGCGGGTGGCATTGCGCACCAGGGGAAATTGCGGAATAAGGTCTTCGGGCGCCGGCGGTCGGTGCGCCTTGTATTCCTTGTAAATCTCGTTGCGAAAGGTCTTCTCGCTGGCGTCGAAGATCACCGCCAGATGGGTGGGCTGTTCCGGGCCCTTCATGTCCTCCAGCAGCTTCCACAGCATGTTGCAGTAGCCGGCCACGGCGCCGGTGGGCAGGCCGTCGGACTTGCGGGTCAGCGGCGGAAGCGCGTGATAGGCGCGGAACAGATAGCCCGAACCATCGACCAGATAGAGATGGTCGCCCTTTTTAAGAGCGGTCAATGATGGGTTGCCCCAGCCTTGAGAACAAAGCGCTTGTCGCAATAGGGGCATTCGACGGAGATTTCGTCGCCCATTTCCAGATAGACGCGCGGATGGCCCAAGGCGCCGCCGCCGCCATCGCAGGCGACGCGGGTATTGTCGGTTTCGACGATTTCGGGAGCTTCGACCGGCATGGAAAATGACCTAAAAACGCGGGACGGGCGGGATCATACAAGTTAGGATTTGCCCGGCAAGGGCGGATTTTTGCATGGTGCGATTGGACAAAATCTACACAAAAGGCGGCGATTCCGGGCAAACCGGGCTCAGCGACGGCAGCCGCCTGTCCAAGGCCCACCCGCGCATCACGGCCATCGGCGCGGTCGATGAAACCAACAGCGCCATCGGCATCGCCCGGCTGGATGCGCAAGGCGACTTCGACGCCATGCTGGCGCGAATCCAGAACGACCTGTTCGATCTGGGAGCCGATCTGTCCGCGCCGGAGGATGGCCGCAAGTCCGAAGGTCGCCTGCGCATCGTCCCCGCCCAGGTGGAACGGCTGGAACGCGAGATCGACGCGATGAATGAAAAGCTGGCGCCACTGACATCGTTCGTGCTGCCCGGCGGCAGCGCTTTGGCGGCGCATCTGCATCTGGCCCGCACCATCGCGCGGCGGGCGGAAGCGGCAGTCGTGGAGCTGGCGGCGCAGGAAACAATCAACCCGGCGGCGCTGCACTATGCCAACCGGCTGTCGGATCACCTGTTCGTGATGGCGCGCGCCGCCAATGACGGCGGCATGGGTGATGTGCTTTGGGTTCCGGGAAAAAACCGCTGACTATTCAGGCCCGAGTTTGCGGCCGAAGATAAACGCCAGGATAACACCCAGCACACCGGTCGCCGCCCAGCCGGGCAAGGCCAGGAACGAATAGACGCCCTGCGCCATGAAGGGCAGATGGTTCTGCGCCCAGCTCTTGAAACCATCCAGGTGCGGCTTGTCGAACAGGCCCCAGATGGTGCCCAGGCTGCGCACCGTCAGTTCGCCGCCGCGCTCCAGGCTGGTGATCGCGTCGGCGCCCAGCAGCATCAGGGCGGTGACGATCAGGATAAGGCTGATGAGACGCATCGATACGGCCATGGCAGACCAATAGCCCGGTCCCCGAACCCGCACAAGAACCTGCCTTCCGGCATGGTTGACGTTCATGGTTCCAGCACGCACGATTGCGGAAAATCGCCGGGGGGCATCGATGCCGGACGTACTGACTTCTCTTTATCCCACCACTTTGTTGCGGCGCCACTTGCCCAACATGGAGGAAACCAACCGCCAGCTGGCCGGCATCATCGCCGAGCTGGCGGCCACCGGTCCGAACATGACCGCCGGCACCTCGACCATGGGCGGATTCCAGACCCGCGAGGATTTTCTTTCGGAAGGCCATCGCTACAGCCAGCATCCCGCATTGGTCATCCTGAAGAACCATCTGATCGCGGCGATCCAGGATTACGCCAAGCTGCTCTTCGAGCAGGAATGCATGCGCAATCCCACCAATGTGGATTTCATGCTGTGGGGCTGGGGTGTTTCGCTGAAGGCCGGGCACAGCCAGGACCTGCATGTCCACCCCACCGCCCATATCAGCGGCGTTTATTATCTCAGCGTTCCGCCTGGCGCGCAGGGACAGACCAGCACGGCGGGAAAGATCCGCTTTTATGACCCGCGTCCCCGCGCCAACATGAACCAGCTCTTCACCCAGATCACGCGGCATTCGGAAGTGGCGACGGAGGGCGATCTGCTGATCTTCCCCAGTTGGCTGGAACATTCGGTGGCGCCGTTCGAAGGCGAAGGCGAGCGCATCTGCATCGCTTTCAATGTCCGGCTCAACATGTCATGAAAAAGCCGCCCGCTTGCGCGGGCGGCTGATTCATTTTCGCAAAGACTGCGGATTTAGGCCTGCGGCGCTTCCGCCGGCTTCTTGCCGATGTCTTCGCCGGTGGTCTGGTCCACCTGCTTCATGGACAGTCGCACCTTGCCGCGATCGTCGAAGCCCAGCAGCTTGACCTTCACGGCCTGGCCTTCCTTGACCACGTCCTTGGGGCTGGCGACGCGGCTGGAAGCCAGTTCGCTGACATGCACCAGGCCGTCCTTGGGCCCGAAGAAGTTCACGAAGGCGCCGAAGTCCATCACCTTGACGATCTTGCCGTCATAGATCTGGCCGATTTCCGGTTCCGCCGTCAGGCCGCGGATCCACTTGATCGCCGCCTTGATCGCTTCATGGTCGCTGGAGGCGACCTTCACGGTGCCGTCATCCTCGACATTGATCTTGGCGCCGGTCTTTTCCACGATCTCGCGGATCACCTTGCCGCCGGTGCCGATCACGTCGCGGATCTTGTCGGTCGGGATCTTGATCTGCTCGATGCGCGGGGCATGCTCGCCCAGCTCGGCGCGGGCGCCGGTCAGGGCCTTGTTCATCTCGCCCAGGATGTGCAGGCGGCCGCCCTTGGCCTGATCCAGCGCGGTCCTCATGATCCCCTCGTTGATGCCGGAGATCTTGATGTCCATCTGCAGGCTGGTGATGCCTTCGTCGGTACCGGCCACCTTGAAGTCCATGTCGCCCAGGTGATCTTCATCACCCAGGATGTCCGACAGGACGACATGACGGTCGCCTTCCAGGATCAGGCCCATGGCGATACCGGCGGTGGGACGCTTCAGCGGAACGCCCGCATCCATCAGCGCCAGCGAGGTACCGCACACCGAGGCCATCGAGGACGAACCGTTGGATTCGGTGATCTCGGACACCACGCGGATGGTGTAGGGGAACTCGTCTTTCTTGGGCAGCATCGGATGGATGGCGCGCCAGGCGAGCTTGCCATGGCCGATTTCGCGGCGGCCCGGAGCGCCCATGCGGCCCGTCTCGCCGACCGAGTAGGGAGGGAAGTTGTAGTGCAGCATGAAGGTCTGCTTGCCGGTACCCTCCAGGCTGTCGACGAACTGTTCGTCCTCGGCGGTGCCAAGCGTGCAAACCACGAGCGCCTGGGTTTCGCCGCGGGTGAACAGCGCCGAACCATGGGTGCGCGGCAGGATGCCGACTTCCGCCACGATGGGGCGAACCGTCGTCAGATCGCGGCCGTCAACGCGCTTCTTGGTGTCCAGCACCGCGTTGCGCATCACATCGGCTTCCACGTCATGCAGCAGGCCGGCATAGACAGTGGCCGGCACCTTGCCTTCGCCTTCGCCCACGAATTCGGCGGCGAACTTCTTCTTCACGGCGCTCAGCGCGTCGCGGCGCTCGAACTTGATCGGAAGCTGAAACGCCTTGGCCAGATCGGCGCTGGCCGCCGACTTCAGCTTGGCGCGCATCGGCGCATGGATGTCTTCCGGCACGGTGCGCGGAGCCTTCGCCGCCTTTTCCGCCAGGCGGATGATGGCGTCGATGGCGGTCTGCATTTCCCTGTGGCCGAACATCACCGCGCCCAGCATCACCTCTTCGCTGAGTTCCTGGGCTTCGGATTCCACCATCATCACCGCATCGCGGGTGCCGGCGACGACCAGTTCCAGCTTGGAATTGGGCATCTCTTCCAGCGGCGGGTTCAGCCTGTATTCGCCGTCGATGTAACCGACGCGGGCGGCGCCGATCGGGCCCTGGAAGGGCAGGCCCGAAATGGTCAGGGCGGCCGAAACCGCGATCATCGCGATGATGTCGGGATCGTTTTCCAGGTCGTGGGACAGTACCTGCGCCACAACCAGCGTCTCGTTGCGATAGCCGTCGGCGAACAAGGGACGGATGGGACGGTCGATCAGGCGCGAGATCAGGGTCTCGCGTTCCGTGGCGCCGCGCTCGCGCTTGAAATAGCCGCCCGGAATCTTGCCGGCGGCGTAATAGCGTTCCTGGTAGTTCACGGTCAGCGGGAAGAAGTCCACGCCCTCCTTTGGGGTGGCGGCGCCGACCACGGTGGCCAGCACGACGGTTTCGCCATAGGTGGCCAGCACCGAGCCGTCGGCCTGGCGGGCAATCTTGCCGGTTTCGAGGGTCAGCTCGCGGCCGCCCCATTCAAACGTTTCTTTGTGGATGGTGAACATCGGTTTTCGTCTTTCGTCATCGCCAGCCGCCATATTGCAGGCTGGCCTTTCCTCTTTGGTCGCGCCACGAGGCCCTTTGGGTTCGTGGTCGCTCCCGGTGATCCCCCATGGGACCTACCTTTGCGGGAGCTCATCCCCCGCAAAAGCAAAAGCACGGCCTCACGCTTTTGCGTAAGACCGTGCCAATTCTGTTTGCTGCGAACTCAGCGGCGCAGGCCCAGCTTCGCGATGATGCCTTCGTAGCGCTTCACGTCCTTGGACTTCACATAGTCCAGCAGGTTGCGGCGCAACGACACCATCTTGATCATGCCGCGGCGGGAATGATTGTCCTTGGCGTGGGTCTTGAAATGTTCGGTGAGGTTGGTGATGCGCTCCGACAGGATCGCGATCTGCACTTCCGGCGAGCCGGTGTCGTTCTTGCCGGTGGCGTGCTCGGCAACGACTTCTTTTTTGCGTTCAGGCGTAATCATGATTTTCTTTTCCGGACATCAGGGCGTTGAAAAATTGAAGACGCGAAACGGACGAAGCTCACCTTCGGCGATTTCGGCCAATGCTACGGGCGAACCGTCTTCTTCCTTGAGAAAGACCGTAAGACCGGAGAGTTCGCCGTCACCAAAACCGTCCTTCATCTTGGCGAAGAGTCCGCTGCGGATGAGGATGGGGTTGCCGGATCGGATGCGAACCGTATCGGGACCACTGACGGCCAGAGCCGGGATGCCGTCCAGCGCGGTCGAAAGGGGTCTCAAATACCCAAAAGCGGCGGGACTATGCATAAAAGGGGTCAGGGTATCCAGCCCAACCGCGTCTTTTTCGTCCCACCCCCCAAGCCGGGTCCGGCGCAGGGCGCAAACATGGCCCAAAGTCCCTAAGGCCAGGGCCATGTCGCGTACCCAGGACCGGACGTAAGTGCCCTTGCCACAACGGATTTCGAACTCGGCACGGTCTTTTTCGGCTCCCAGCAACCGGGCCTCGAACACCTGGACGGTCCGGGGTTCCAGCACCACCGTTTCCCCGTCCCGGGCCAGGTCATAGGCCCGCTCGCCTGCCACCTTGATGGCCGAATAGGCCGGCGGGACCTGATTCAGGGGGCCCGTGAAAGCGGGCAGCATGGCTTCGATCTCCGCCGCCGAGGGCCGCTTGTCCGAGGTACCGGTGACCTTGCCTTCCGCATCGTCGCTGTCGCGGCTTTCGCCCCAGCTGGCGGTGAAGCGATAGGTCTTGTCGGCATCCATGGCGTAGGGGACGGTCTTGGTCGCCTCCCCCAGCGCGATCGCCAGGATGCCGGTCGCCATCGGGTCCAGGGTCCCGGCATGGCCCGCCTTCTGGGCGTCGAAGATCCGGCGCACCGCACTGACCGCCTGTGTCGATGTCATGCCCAGCGGCTTATCGAGAACGACCCAGCCGTGGACGGCATTACCCTTTTTTCTGCGTCCCATTAGTCTTCGTCTTCGCCGTCACGGGAGGCGGCGAGGTCGCGCGCAACACGCTCTGACCGGAGGATGTCCTCGATCTTCTGGGCTTCGGCGAAACTTTCGTCTTCGACAAAGCGCAGCTCGGGGGTGAATTTCATGGTGATGCGATGGCCCATTTCGCCGCGCAGGAATCCCTTGTGGCGGTTCAGCGCCGCCACGATCTCCTTGGCGTTCTGCCCGCCCAACGGCTCGCAAAACACCGTGGCATGGCGCATGTCGGGCGACGGCTTGACCTGGGTGACCGTCACCGACACGCCGTCCAGGTCCGGATCGCGGATCTCGTTGCGGTTGAGCACTTCCGCCAGCGCATGACGCAAGGCCTCGCCGACACGCAGCTGGCGCTGCGACGGACCCATGGGGCCGTCCGCGCGCCCGCTGCGGCGGGCGCCGCCATGGCGGGGGGAACGATCGGGACGATCCGATGAACGGCGAGAAGACATCTACACGATCCTCTGGGTACGAGGATTACAGCGCGCGCTGAATGATTTCGACATCGAAACACTCGATGACGTCGCCCTTCTGCATGTCCTGGTAATTGGTGAAAGCCATGCCGCATTCCTGGCCATTCTGCACCTCTTTCACTTCGTCCTTGAAGCGCTTGAGGGTGGAGAGTTCGCCTTCGTGGATCACGACATTGTCGCGGATCAGGCGGACCTTGGAGCCGCGGCGCATCACGCCTTCGGTGACCTTGCAGCCCGCCACCTTGCCGACCTTGGAGATGTTGAACACTTCCAGGATCTCGGCATTGCCCAGGAACTTTTCGCGGGTCTCGGGCGTCAGCATGCCCGACAGCGCCGCCTTCACGTCATCCACCAGGTTGTAGATGATGTTGTAATAGCGGATTTCCACGCCGTCGCGCTTGGCGCGGTCACGCGCCTGGTTGTTGGCGCGAACATTGAAGCCCAGCACCGCCGCGCCGCTGGCATGGGCCAGGATGACATCGCTTTCGGTGATGCCGCCGACGCCCGACTGCAGGATCTGCGCCCCGACTTCGTCGGTGCCCAGTTTGGCCAGCGCGCCCTGAATGGCTTCGCTGGAGCCCTGCACGTCGGTCTTCATGACCAGCGGCAGCAGGCGCTTTTCGCCGGCTTCGCGGGTCTTGAGCAGCTGATCCAGAGTCTGGCGCGAATTGGACGCCTGACGCGATTCCCGGCGCTTGCGGCCACGATACTCGGCCACTTCGCGGGCGCGGGCTTCGTTTTCCACCACCACCATTTCGTCACCGGCTTCCGGCGCGGCCGAAAGTCCCAGCACTTCGATGGGCGTGGAGGGACCGGCGGACGGAACGGTCTCGCCGCGTTCATTGACCAGAAGGCGAACGCGGCCCCATTCGGAGCCGGCCACAACGATATCGCCAACCTTCAGGGTACCGCGCTGGACCAGAACGGTCGCGACCGGGCCGCGGCCCTTGTCCAGCTTGGCTTCGACTACAGCGCCTTCGGCGGCGCGGTCGGGATTGGCCTTGAGGTCCAGGATTTCCGCCTGCAGCAGGATGGCTTCTTCGAGCTTGTCGAGATTGGTGCCCTTGGTGGCGGAGACTTCCACCACCTGCACTTCGCCGCCCAGGTCTTCCACCTGGATTTCATGCTGCAGAAGTTCGGTCTTGACGCGGTTGGGATTGGAGTCGCCCTTGTCGATCTTGTTGACCGCCACGATCATCGGCACGCCCGCTGCCTTGGCATGGGCGATGGCTTCCACCGTCTGGGGCATCACGCCGTCATCGGCGGCCACCACCAGAATGATCAGGTCGGTGACCTTGGCGCCGCGGGCACGCATCTGGGTAAAGGCGGCATGGCCGGGCGTATCCAGGAAGGTGATCTTGGCACCCGATTTCAGGTGCACCTGATAGGCGCCGATATGCTGGGTGATGCCGCCGGCTTCGCCCGCGACCACGTCGGTCTTGCGCAGCGCGTCGAGCAGCGAGGTCTTGCCATGGTCGACATGGCCCATGACGGTGACCACCGGGGGGCGCGACACCAGGGTCTCGGTGGCATCCTGTTCGCCGGTCAGTCCTTCCAGCACGTCCGATTCCGCGACGCGTTTGACAACATGTCCGTATTCGGCGGCCACCAGTTCGGCGGTGTCGGCGTCGATCACGTCGCTGGGCGTCGCCATCATGCCGTTCTTCATCAGCACCTTGATCACGTCCACGGTGCGGCGCGCCATGCGGTTGGCCAGATCGGAGACGGTGATGGTTTCCGGAACGATGATGTCGCGCGGGCCGGCGGGGCCGGCGGGCTGCTGCTGATGGCCCTTGTTGACCCGCTGCAGATGGCGCTTGTAGGAGGCAACCGAACGCACGCGCTCGTCATCGTCGGACAAGGCGCGGGTCACGGTCAGCTTGCCGCGGCGGCGTTCGCCTTCGGCCTTCTTGGGGGCCGGGGCCTTGGCGGGTACCAGCTTGCCGCCGATCTTCTTGCTGGCGCTTTCTTCTTCTTCTTCGTTCTCCAGGCGGCGGCGCGGCGCTTCGCCGGCGACCACTTCGCCCGGCTTGGGCGCTTCAAAGCGGCGGGCCGCTTCCTGTTCGGCGCGCTTCTTGGCGGCCTCGTCGGCGATCTTGCGGGCTTCTTCCTCGATCTTGCGCTTTTCGGCGGCGGCGCGTTCGGCCTTGAGCTGTTCTTCTTCCGAGGCGCGGCGGCGGGCTTCGGCGTCGGCGATGCGACGGGCTTCGACGTCGGAGACACGGGCATCGGCCAGGGCGGCCGTGCGGCGGGCCTTTTCTTCGTCCGAAAGCTGGCGCAGCACGACACCGCGCGGCGCGGCAACGGCGGGCTTGGCGGCGGCGGGCGCGGGCGCAGGCGCAGCAGCAGCGGCGGGCTTCTCGGCAGCGGCCTTGGCCGGCTTGGCGACAGCAGCAGGCGGCGCGGCGGAACGCTTCTTTTCCACCACCACGGCCTTGGTGCGGCCATGGCTGAAGCTTTGCTTGACGGTGGAGGTTTCCGTCTTCTTCAGCGACAGCGTTTTGGCCGGGCGCTTGGTTTCGTCGGTATCGCTCATGAATCTCTTTCAGTCCGCAGGCGGAAGCCCGAAAGGCGTTCCGCATCAAAGGTCAAACGTTCGGCAAGACCGCCCGGCTGGACGGCGGCATGTATCACATTCTCGCGCCCCAGCGCCAAGCCCAATTCGGCGCTGGTCAGGCTTTCGATCACCGCGCAGTTCAGTTCCAGCCTGTGCGCGGCAGCGTACAATTTGCGCTTGCCGTCGGCGGCGCCGTCAAAGGCTTCAATCAGCGCCTTGGGCGGCTTGGCGCTTTGCAGGCCACGGAGCACATTGTCGAAACCCAGCAGCAGGCTGCCGCTGCGCCGCGCGATGCCCAGATCGCCCAGCATCCGGGTCACCAAAGCCTTTTCGGCGCGGTCGGCGAGGTCGGGCGTCGCGGTGACCTGCGCCTTGGCGGCGCGGGCAAAAAGCTTCTTCTCCACCGCCGTCGTGACCGCGGCGCGGGTCGCGGCGACCCACAAACCCCGGCCCGGCAATTTGGAGGCCGCATCGGGAACCACATTGCCGTCGGGATCGGCGACAAAACGCATGAGACGGCTGTCGGGCATGACTTCGCCCGACACGATATCGCGGCGCTCGCGCGCGCCCCGCACATCGTTTGTCTCATCCATGTTTTCTGTCGCGTCGATCATCAGGCTTCGGTCTTCTCCTCACCGTCAGCGTCTTCTTCGGCCGCTTCTTCCACCACCGTCTCTTCCTCGATCCAGCCGATCTTGACGCGCGCCTTCATGACGATGGCGTTGGCGTCGTCACTGGTGAGATTGAAGCCGTCCAGCGCGCCGGGAATGCGCACGCGTTCCTTTTCCTTGTTGACCTCGTAATAGCCGATCAGGTCATCGGTGGCGCAGCCGGCCAGGTCTTCGAGCGTCTTGATGTCGTGCTCGCCCAGCGCGACCGCCATGCCGGGCGTGACGCCTTCCACTTCCAGGAGGTCGTCGGTGACGCCCAGCGCCAGGCGCTTGTCGTCCATTTCCTTGTTGCGGGCTTCGATGAACTCCACCGCGCGGCTCTGCAGTTCCTGGGCGGTTTCTTCGTCGAAGGCCTCGATCTGCGCCAGTTCGCCCAGATCGACATACGCCACGTCTTCGATGGAGGCGAAGCCTTCGCTAGCCAGCAGCTGGGCGACGGTTTCGTCCACGTCCAGCGATTCCATGAACAGCGCCGTGCGGGTGGCGAATTCCTTCTGGCGGCGTTCCGATTCCTCGGCTTCCGTCAGGATGTCGATCTGCCAGCCGGTGAGCTGCGAAGCCAGGCGCACATTCTGGCCACGGCGGCCGATGCCCAGGCTCAGCTGTTCGTCCGGCACCACCACTTCGACGCGGTGGGTGTCTTCGTCCAGCACCACCTTGGTGACTTCGGCCGGGGCCAGCGCATTGACGATGAAGGTCGCCGCTTCAGAGTTCCACGGAATGATGTCGATGCGCTCGCCCTGCAGTTCCTGCACCACCGCCTGCACGCGCACGCCGCGCATGCCGACGCAGGCGCCGACCGGGTCGATCGAGGAATCCTTGCTGATCACCGCGATCTTGGCGCGGCTGCCCGGATCGCGGGCCACGGCGCGGATCTCGATCACGCCGTCATAGATTTCCGGCACTTCCTGGGCGAACAGGCGCACCATGAACTGGGGATGGCTGCGCGACAGGAATATCTGCGGGCCGCGGGCTTCGCGGCGCACGTCGTAGATATAGGCGCGGATGCGGTCGCCGGCGCGGAAGGATTCACGCGGGATCATCTCGTCGCGGCGGACAACGCCTTCGGCCTTGCCCAGATCGACAACCACCGAACCGAATTCCGAACGCTTGACCACGCCATGCACCACTTCGCCGATACGGTCCTTGTATTCGTCATACTGGCGCTCGCGCTCGGCGTCGCGCACCTTCTGCACGATCACCTGCTTGGCGTTCTGGGCATTGATGCGGTTGAACTCCACCGGCGGCAGGGTTTCGGCGATGATGTCGCCGATCTGGGCGTCGGGATTGCGCTTGCGCGCATCGGCGAGGCTGATCTCGACCTTGTCGTTCTCGACCTGCTCGATGACATGCAGATAGCGCGAGACATGGGTTTCGCCGGTCTTGGGATCGATATCCACCTTGATGTCGTTCTCGGTGCCGTAATGGGCCTTGGCGGCGCGCTGCATGGCTTCTTCCATCGCGGTCAGCACGACCTGCTTGTCGATGGACTTGTCGCGCGCGACGGCGTCGGCGATCTGCAGCAGTTCAAGCCGGTTGGCGGAAATTGCGATGGCCATTTTACTTCTCCTGAGCTTCAGACACCTTGCGTGTCTTCAAATCTTCGTTGATGAGCTTGTCGGTGAGCACGAGTTTCGCATTGGCGAGGCTGCGAAACGGAAAACGGTAATCCAGGTTGTCGGCGCGGATCATGACATCCTGACCATCCAGGCCCATCAGGATGGCCTTGAACCGCTTGCGGCCTTCGCCGGCATGATCGCGCGGGTCGGTGCCGGTGACGCTGCGCACAGGGGTGTGCAGCTCGATCTTGGCCTCATGGCCGGACCAGCGGGAAAAATCCATGAGCCGGGTCAGCGGGCGGTCGATGCCAGGGGATGAGACTTCAATTTCATACTCGCCCTCGATCGGATCTTCGGCTTCGATGAAATCCAGCAGCGCATGGCTGAGGCTGGCGCAGCCTTCGACATCCATGCTGCCGTCGGGACGCTCGGCCATCACCTGCAGGGTCTTGGCGGCGCCGCCGATCATGCGCAGGCGCACGAGCTTGAAACCCGCTTTTTCAATCACGGGTTCAAAGATCGGTTCGAGATGCACTGCGGCGGCGACGACCATCAAGGTCCTTGGAAAAAACAAAGGCTTTTCCCCGCGGCGATCTTGCGACCGCCACACAACACGTCTTGTTGTTTGGGATGGGCGGGTATGTACGCCCCGGCCAGCGTTAATTCAAGCCGCGTTACTTCTTTTTGGCGTCGTAGAGCTGCATCGGGGTGATCCCCGGCGTGCCGGGCCCGGCCTGCGGTTTTGGGGCCTCCACGGGGGCAAGGGCTGCGTTCAGGGCGCCGAAATTCTTCGGTGTCAGAAGCAGATAGACGAAGGCGATGGTGATGATGGCGGCGACCACCACCACCCCCAGGTCGCCGGGATGGGTGCCGAAAACATGACGGTGTTCGGGGTCGCGCTTTTTGCGGAAAATCATGAACTCAGCCTAGTCCTGCGCCTGAACCGAAGGAAGGTCGGCGGACCCTTGATCGCCTTGGTTTCATAACGGGTTGGCGGCCAGTCGGGGGGGCGGGTTTTCCAGTCGGAAGGTTCTTCGGCCAGCCATTCAAAGGCCGGATGGGCCATCAGCCGTTCCAGGGCATAGGGCAGATAGGATTTGTCGTCGGTGGCAAAGCGCAGTTCCGCGCCCGGCTTCAGCACCCGGGCGAGCTGGTCCAGCATTTCCATCTGCAGGAAACGGCGCTTGTGATGGCGGGTTTTGGGCCAGGGGTCGGGGAACAGCAGGAAGAAGCGGCCCAGGCTGGAATCCGGCAGGGCCTCGATGATGTCCCGGCCGTCGCCCTCGTGAATCCGAACAGTGTTCAGGGGCGTTTCTTCCAGCTTGGTCAATAGCTTGGCGACACCCATCTCATACGGCTCGGCGCCGATCAGCCCGACATGAGGATGATGGGTTGCCTGCCAGACCAGATGCTCGCCGGCACCGAAACCGACCTCCAGCCAGATCTCCTGAACAGTGTTTGGGAATTGCGAGAAAGGGTCCTCGCCCACCCGCCAGGCCAGTTCGGCCAGCAGGGTCTGGCGCAGGTCGGCCTGCCGGCCCGACAGCTTGGGGCCCTTGCGCCGGCCATAAAGCTTGCGGCGATTGCGGTCGGGGTGGGTGGAATTGGGGCCGTTCATGAGGGCCTTAAACAGCATTCCGCCGCCACGCGCGAGCGTGGCGGCGGAAGGTATGCGTATTGAAAAAACTTACAGCGCCGCTTTGATCTTGTCGGCCAGATCGGTCTTTTCCCAGGAGAAGCCGCCTTCCGCATCGGGCTCGCGGCCGAAATGGCCATAGGCGGAGGTGCGGGCGAAGATGGGCTTGTTGAGGTCCAGATGCTCGCGGATGCCGCGCGGCTTCAGGTTCATCAGCTGCGGCAGGATCAGTTCCAGCTTGGCTTCGTCCACATTGCCGGTGCCGTGCAGGTCGACATAGACGGACAGCGGTTCGGCAACGCCGATCGCGTATGCCAGCTGGATGGTGCAGCGGTCGGCAACGCCCGAGGCCACGACATTCTTGGCCAGATAGCGCGCGGCATAGGCGGCCGAACGGTCCACCTTGGTGGAGTCCTTGCCGCTGAACGCGCCGCCGCCATGCGGGGCCGCGCCGCCGTAGGTGTCCACGATGATCTTGCGTCCGGTCAGGCCACAGTCGCCATCCGGACCGCCGATCACGAAGGAGCCGGTGGGATTGATGTGCCAAACGGTCTTTTCGTTGATCCATTCCGCAGGGAGAGCCTGACGGATATAGGGTTCGACGATCTTGCGGATGTCGGCGCTGGTCTGGGATTCCAGCGCATGCTGGGTGGAGAGCACGATCTGGGTCGCTTCCACCGGCTTGCCGCCGACATAGCGCAGCGTGACCTGCGACTTGGCGTCGGGCAGCAGGGTCGGCTCCTTGCCGGAATGGCGAACCTTGGCCAGCAATTCCAGGATCTTGTGGCTGTAGAACAGCGGCGCCGGCATCAGGGCCGGGGTTTCGCGGCAGGCATAGCCGAACATGATGCCCTGGTCGCCCGCGCCTTCATCCTTGTTGCCGCTCGCATCCACGCCCTGGGCGATGTGCGCCGACTGGGCGTGCAGCAGGACTTCGACCTGGGCCTTTTCCCAATGGAAGCCTTCCTGCTCGTAACCGATATCCTTGATGGCGGCGCGCGCCACGGCTTCGACTTCCTTCGGCCCAACCGACTTGGGACCGCGGGTCTCGCCGGCGATGATGACGCGGTTGGTGGTGCAAAGGGTTTCGCAGGCGGCGCGAATATCCCAGGGGCTCATGCCTTCCTTGGGACCTTCGCGGAAGAACAGGTCCACCACCTCGTCCGAGATGCGGTCGCTCACCTTGTCGGGATGACCTTCGGAAACGCTTTCGGAAGTGAACAGATAGTCGGAGCGCGCCATGGATGCCCTTTAACTTTTTGAAGCGGGCCTCTCTTTACAGGGTTTGGCAGGGGGGTCAACAGGATATGCCAAAAATGACATATCCTCTGGCGTCGCAGGGGATTCCCCACCCCGGAACACGTGCTATACAGCCACTTGTTTGATTTTCCCCCTCCGGTTTCAGCTTCCTCTCGGCGCTAAGTGCGCCTCGATCGCTGAAACCACCTCCCCCTCCTGCGCGCTGACGCGCGCGAAGGGGAGGCGGGCCTGAGCCGCTGAAAGAGACCGAATGCGCACCGCCACCGTCGAACGCAAGACCCGCGAGACCGAGATCGCCGTCTCCCTCGACCTGGACGGCACCGGCGACAGCGACATCGATACCGGCATCGGTTTCCTGGACCACATGCTGGAAAGCTTCGCGCGCCATTCCATGATCGACCTGAAGGTGCGTGCCACCGGCGACCTGCATGTCGACTATCACCACACCACCGAGGACACCGCCATCGTCATCGGCCAGGCGGTGAAACAGGCGCTGGGCGATTTTGCCGGCATCACCCGTTTCGGCTCCGCCCTGATCCCGATGGATGAAGCGCTGACCCGCGTGGCGCTGGACCTGTCCAACCGGCCTTACCTGATCTGGAAGGTGACCATCCCCAAACCCAAGCTGGGCGAAATGGACACCGAACTGTTCAAGGAATGGTTCCAGGCCTTCGCCCAGAATGCCGGGGCGTGCCTGCACATCGAAAATCTCTACGCCGAAAACAGCCATCACATTGTCGAGACCTGCTTCAAGGGTCTGGCGCGCGCACTGAGGCAGGCCATCGCCCCGGATGAGCGGCTGGATGGCGCATCGCCTTCCTCAAAAGGCAGTCTGTAACTAAACTGATCGCATGATCAGTTCCTCCACCGCGCTGGAAGTGGCACGCGGGGTGAGCCGCCTTCTTTTGACCGAAGGCTATTCGCCCATCCTGGAATTCACCCTGCCCAACGGCCGGCGGCTGGATGTCGCCGCCATCGGCCCGGGCGGCGAGATGCTGGGGGTGGAGATCAAGGTGGCGCTGGCCGACCTGCGCGGCGACACCAAGTGGCCGGAATATCTGGATTACTGCGACCTGTTCTATTTCGCCATTCCGCCGGATTTTCCCGACGAGCATGTGCCGCACCAGACCGGGCTGATCGTGGCCGACCGCTATGGCGGCGCCATCGTCAAGGAAGCCGAGGCGCAAACGCTGCACGCCAGCCGCCGCAAGGCGGTCACCATCAGCTTCGCGCGCTGCGCCGCCGAACGCCTGTCGCGCAACCTGGACGCCATAGCGCGCGCACAAAATCCCAACCTGGTGATTCCCGATGTTGAGTAAAGCCGAAGCGCGCAAGATCATGTTGGCGATCCCCGGCACCGATGAGCGGCCGTGGTTCAACCAGCCCTCGGTCTTCATCCATGACCGTTTCCTGGCCAAGACCCATCACAAGGAAGATGCGGTCACGCTGCAGGTCGGCTCAATGGAAATGCGCGACATGATGCTGGAGGCCGAGCCCAGGCTTTTCTACATCACCGACCATTACCGCAAGTTTCCCTTCGTGCTCGTGCGCCTGTCGGCGCTGACCAAAACCGTGCTGAAGGAATTGCTGCTGGGCCGGGCCGCGCAGCTGGCGGCGATGAAGCCGATCAAGCGCGCGCCCAGGGTGGCAAAGAAGAAAACCGTCAAAAAATCTGCAAAGACGGTTAAACGCTGAGTTTCTGGTGACGGGCTTGCAATGCCTGGCCCATGAACGGGCTGAAACACGGGCTGAGCAGTGAATTTGTGCCAGAATGGTGCGCGGTGGCGGCGCTCGTCCTGCTCGATGTCCTGTGGGCCGCCCGCATCCCGGTCACCTTTACGATAACCCGCGACGACTTCCTGGTTCTGGGCCTGGGATTGGGCGCGTGCTGGGGCCTGCGCGCCATGCGGCTGCGCAAGGGCGGGCTGATGGCGGAATATTTCGCGCTGACTTTGACGGCCACCACCGCGATCTGCGTCCTGTCCTATCTCTGCCTGGCCTCGTCCGGCCCGCTGGTGGATGCGCGGCTGATGGCGATGGACCGCGCCCTGGGTTTTGACTGGCTGGCCGGCTACCAGTTTCTCAGTGCCCATCCCGGGTTGAAAAGCGTGCTGGGCTTTGCCTATGGCAGCCTGGTTTATCAGGGCCTGTATTTCTGCGTGCTGCTGGCGCTGATGGACCGCAAGCAGCGCATGCGCGACATGTTCTGGCTGTTCGGCCTGTGCGCACTCTTCGCCTGCCTCGGCACCTTGCTGTTCCCGGCGCTGGGCCCGTCCAAGTTCTTCAATATCGAAACCCATAATGGCTTCGTGCCGGTGATGGAACATATCCTCAGCGGCCGCGACCTGACCTTCGCCTTGTCGGGCATGACCGGCGTGGTGAGCTTTCCATCCTTCCACACGGCCATGGCGCTGGCCTATGTCTGGGCCTTCCGCGGCACCGGTCCCGCCGGATGGGCGATGGCGGGCGTCAATCTGGTGATGCTGCTGGCGGTGCCGTTTTTCGGCGGCCATTACCTGATGGACATGATCGCGGGCGCGGCCACGATGCTGCTGTCGCTTGCCATGGTGAAATACGCGCCGGGATTGTGGGCGATGCGCGGCACGGGCCGGCGCCAGACGGTTGCGGCGGCGAACGCCTAGCGCGGCGAACGTTTCGCCAGAATTCTCTGCAGCGTACGCCGGTGCATATTCAGGCGGCGCGCCGTCTCCGAAACATTGTGGCCGCACAGTTCATAGACGCGCTGGATATGTTCCCAGCGCACCCGGTCGGCCGACATGGGGTTTTCCGGCGGCTTGGGCTTGGAGCCCGGCACCGCCAGCAGCGCCGCCAGGATGTCGTCGGCATCGGCGGGCTTGGGCAGGTAATCGATGGCGCCGTATTTCACGGCGGCGACGGCGGTGGCGATATTGCCGAAGCCCGTCAGCACCACCACGCGGCTGTCGGGACGGGTGGTGTGCAGGGTCTCCACCACATCCAGCCCGTTGCCGTCATCCAGCTTGAGATCCACCACCGCATAGGCCGGCGGCGCATCCTTGGCGTGGGCCTTGCCCTCGGCCACCGATTCCGCCTGGGTGACGATGAAGCCGCGGGTTTCCAGCGCTCGGGCCAAACGCTCGCGCAGGGGGCGATCGTCTTCCACCAGCAGCAAGGTCTTGTCTTCGGGAGCGTTCATGGTCTTTCTCGGGCCACTATAAGGCCGACGGGCCGCGCTTTAGTACCCTTTTGATATTGCGTCAAATACTTAGGCCCAATGCCAGGCTTGAGCCTCGGTTTGCGCCGGGGGCTGGGGGCCGTCAATCACGCCCCGGGGCCAGCGCACCGAAACCTGCGCCCCGCCGCCCGGCGGATTGTCGGCCTTAACCACACCGCCCGTCTGTTCCAGCAGGATCTTGGCAATAAAGAAGCCCAACCCCATGCCTTCATGCTCGTCGAGCGCCCCTTGCGGCCCCAGCTCGTTTTCCGCCAGCGCATGATGGCCGGGGCGCGAGGTGATGTAGGGCTCGCCCAGCGCCTCGAAGATTTCGGGTGCAAAGCCGGGGCCGTCATCGGTCACCGCGATGCGCAGATACTGCTCGTCCCAGCTGGCGCGGACATCCACCAGGGAATGGGCGAAGTCGGCGGCATTCTCGATGATGTTCCCCAGCCCGTGCAGAAGTTCCGGCGCGCGCCAGACTTGCGGCGCCGGCCCTTCGCCCTTCGACCCTGCGGGGGGCGGGGTAATGGTGACGCGGATTTCCAGATCTTCGCCGCGATGGGGCGCGGCGATGTCGTCCAGCAGTGCCCCCAACGGCAAGCGCGCGGTGGCGCCCAGCAGCGCCACTTCGGGATTGGCGAGGCGGGCGATGATGGCGCGGCAGCGTTCGGCCTGGGCGCGCAGCAGGCGCACATCTTCGATCTCGGTGGAATTTTCGGGCAGCGCCCGTTCCAGTTCGCGCGCCACCACCGCGATGGTGCCGAGCGGCGTGCCCAACTCATGCGCCGCCGCCGTGGCCAGCGCGCCCAGCGCCGCCAGGCGATGCTCGCGCGACAAGGCCAGCTGGGTGGCGGCCAGGCCCGCCGACATGCGTGCCGACTCCGATGCGATGCGCCAGGCATAGACCGAGGTGAAGCCGATGCCGATCACCAGCGCCGTCCAGATGCCGGCCTGATAAAGCTGCGGCAGCATCAGGATATCGCCGGTCGGCCAGGGCAGCGGACGATGCTCGACGGCAATCAGCGACACCGAGGCAAAGGCGATGAAGGCCAGGATCAGCACATTGCCCAGATTGAGGGTGGCGGCGGCGATCACCACCGGCCCCACGAACATCAGGGCGAAGGGATTGGCGATGCCGCCGGTGAGATACAGAAGCGCCGCCAGTTGCAGCACGTCGAAGGCCAGATAGTAGGTCGCTTCGCGGTTGGTCAGGCGATGGGTTGGCGGGTAGCGCAGCGCCAGCACGATGTTGAGGGCGGCGCTGACCGCGATGGCGACGGCGCAATATACGATGGGAAGCGGATAGCCCAGTGCGAAATAGACCAGGAACAGCGCCACCGACTGGCCAGCCACCGCCAGCCAGCGCAGGTTGGACAGAGTGCGCAGCCGGACCCGGCCGCCGGCGCCCGCGCCTTGGGCGAAGCCCCGGGTCATTTCCTTGCGCGCCAATGGATGCTTCCCTGAAAGGACGATCCGGATTAGAGCATGGCAAGGCCAGAGGAAAAAGCATGCTGCGCAACAGGCAAGCCCTGATCCCCTATCTGCTGCTGGTGGCCGCGCTGGCGGGCGGCCTGCTGTGGTACCAGAGCGCGCAAGGGCCCCAGCTGGGCCGCGTGGTCTCGACCGGCAAGATGGATGTGGGCGGACCGTTCCGCCTGATCGACCACACCGGCAAGCCGCGCGGCGATGCGGATTTTCGCGGCCGCTACATGCTGATCTATTTCGGCTTCACCTTCTGTCCCGATGTCTGTCCCACCACCCTGGCGGTCATGGCCGAGGCGCTGGGCAAGCTGGGCGGTGACGCCAAGCGGGTGGTGCCGGTCTTCATCACCATCGATCCGGAACGCGACACGCCCAAGGTGCTGGCCGACTACATGAAAGCCTTCGGGCCGAATTTCGTGGGCCTGACCGGCAGCGCGGCGCAGATAAAGGATGTCGAAAAGAAATTCCGCGTCTATGCCGTCAAGCGGCCGCTGGAAGGATCGCAGGGCAAGGATGCCGGTTACGGCGTGGATCATTCCAACGTGATGTATCTGGTGGGGCCCGACGGCAAGACCGTCAGCTTCTACACCGACGCGATTTCGCCCGACGATCTGGCGAAAGATCTGAAGTCGAAAATCTAGAGCGCTTTGGGAAGCGGCAAATTGTTCTGTGCGCAGGCCGCGATCAGCGTGTTGTGCATCAGACAGACAATGGTCATGGCGCCGACGCCGCCGGGCACAGGAGTGATGGCGCCCGCGACCTCTTTCGCCGCGTCATAGTCCACATCACCGACCAGCTTGTACTTTCCCTCGCCCGCCTCGACGCGGTTGATGCCGACATCGATCACCACCGCGCCGGGCTTGACCCAGTCGGCCTTGACGAATTCGGGCTTGCCGATGGCCGCCACCAGTATGTCAGCGCGCCGCGCCAGCGCCGGCAAATCCCTGGAGCGCGAATGCGCCATGGTCACAGTGCAATTTGCGGCCAGCAGCAATTGCGCCGCCGGCTTGCCGAACAACAGCGAACGGCCGATCACCAGCGCCTCCTTGCCCGCGATGTCGCCGGCATATTCCTTCAGCAGCAGCATCACGCCGGCGGGGGTGCAGGAGACGAGATGGGCGCGTCCCGACAACAGCAGCCCGGCATTGGTCGGGGTCAGGGCGTCGACATCCTTGGCGGGATCGAGCGCGTCGAGCACCGCGGCCTCGTCCAGATGCCCCGGCAGCGGCAATTGCACCAGGATGCCATGCACTGTCTTGTCGGCACACAGCGCCTTCACCTGCTTCAGCAATTCTTCCTGCGCCACATCGGCGGGCAGCTCGACATGTACCGACTTGAAGCCGATTGCCTCAGCCGTCTTGCGCTTGTTGCGGACATAGACTTCCGAGGCCGGATCCTTGCCGACCAGGACGGTCGCCAGGCCCGGCTGCAGATTGTGCTTGGCTTTGAGATCGGCGGTGTAGGCGGCGATCTTGTCGCGCAGCCTGGCGGCGCTGGCCTTGCCGTCAATGACCGTGCCGGTCATGGCTTAAAACCCGTAACGGAACGACGCCCAGGTGATGGTGTATTGCAGGAACCAGATCAGCACGAAGACCACGATCGGCGACAGGTCCAGCCCGCCCATCGACGGCAGGATGCGGCGGATGGGACGGAACACCGGCTCGGTCAGTGCCAGCAGGATGCGCAGCAGGCTGCGCACGAAATTGTTATGGACATTGATGACGTTGAACGCGGTCAGCCAGCTCACGATCACGGCGGCGATCACGATCCACTTGTAGATGTCCAGGATGGTGATGATCAGGGCGGCGACGGGGTTCAGCATGGGTCTCTCTTCTCTCTGCGTGCCCTTGTAACGGGCGGAACCTGGTCCGAAAAGCCTGAAAATCTTAGGCTGGCTTGACAGGAGAAAGCCCTGATCCCTACAAACCCCGCCTTGCCCGCAACATTCGGGCAACCGGTTCGGGGCTGTAGCTCAGTTGGGAGAGCGCCTCGTTCGCAATGAGGAGGTCAGCGGTTCGATTCCGCTCAGCTCCACCATCCTTTCTCAGGATGGGGCACCGAACCGACCTTTCACCCGCGCCCCGGCCTTCGCATCACCCCTTCCGGGGTGACGCTCGGCGTTCGGGCGGCTTGGCCGCCGCCCTCACCGTTCGCAATGAGGAGGTCAGCGGTTCTGCCCGGCCCTCGCCTGTCGGCTCGGGCGTTCGTCCCTCTCGCATGTCCACCGGACATGCTCGCGCGCCTTCGGCGCGCCGGTCCTCACCCACTCAGCTCCACCATCCTTTCGGGATGGTTGTTCCGGACCGACCTCTCACGCCTCACTTCCCGGTATAGGCCACCCGCCACACCACATTCGCCGCATCGTCGGCGATCAGCAGGCTGCCATCCTTGGCCACCGCCAGTCCCGCCGGACGCCCCCATACACGGGCGGGTTCGCCCGGTCTGTCCATGCCGTTCCAGAACCCGGTGGCGAAATTCTCATAGGCGTTGACCGGCTTGCCGTTCTCGAACCTGACCCGCACCACCTTGTAGCCGGTGGGATTGCCCGCGTTCCACGAGCCATGCAGGGCCACGAAGGCATTGCCCCGGTATTCCGCCGGAAAGCTGGAGCCGGTGTAGAAGGCCAGTCCCAGCGGCGCGCTATGGGCCTGGAACAGGACATCGGGCGTGATGGTCGATGCGATCCTGCCGCCCGGATCCCTGGGTCCCCAGGTCGGATCGGGATTCTTGCCGATATAGGCGTAAGGATAGCCATAGAACCCGCCCGGCCTGACGCTGGTCATGTAATCGGGCGGCAGCGCGTCACCCAGCATGTCGCGCTCATTGGTGACGACAAACAGATTGTTGGTGCCGGGCTGGAAGGCGATGCCGACCGGATTGCGGATGCCGCTGGCGAATTCGCTCATGGAGCCGTCGGCATTGATCTTGAACACCTGCGCGCCGGGCTTGAAGTCGGAGACATTCTCCTTGCTGCCCAGCGCCAGATAGAGCCCGCCGTCAGGACCAAAAGCGATGTTGCGGGTCCAGTGGCCGTTGCTGGGCGCCAGATTCGACACCTTGCTGGTGACTTTTTCCGCCCGGGAATCCGCCCTGGTCTGGCCGTCCTTGTAGGGCACGCGCCAGATGCCCATCGTGTCGCCGACATAGAGATAGCCATTGTGCAGGGCCAGGCCGTGCGGGCGTGCCAATCCGCCGATGAAGGTAAAGCGCTGGTCCGCGCGGCCCACGGCCTTGCTGTCACGCAGCAGGGTGACCTTGTTGGAGGACGGCTCGGCCAGGAAGACATCGCCATTGGGGGCGACCGTCATCCAGCGGGCATTGCTGAGTCCCTCCGCGAAGATGGAGACGGCAAAGCCCTTGGGCACCTGCGGCTGGGCATTGGGGGGCCGCGAAATCTCGTCCGGCGCGTTGCCCACCCCCTTGGTGGCGTAAGGCTTGGCAAGGCTGGCGGGGGAAATCTGGAATTTCTGGCCCGGCTGGTCGGCGGCCAAGGCGCCGCCAGCAGCCAGCAAAACCGCGGCAAAAGTGGAAATCATCAACCCCTGTCTGGTCATTTTGGGCCTCGCGTTAAAATTCGATTTACCAATCGGCGCGCTTACTGGCGGGCATGATGCGCGCACCGCTGATCGCTTTGGTGTTTGTTGCCCTGACCGGCTTGCCGGGTCAGGCCGCGGAGCATGGCGAGAAAGCGCAAAAAGCGCCAGAGCACAAAACCACCCAGTCCAAGAGCTACATCATGGTGGACCCCATCTACACCACCATCGTAGCCGACAACCGCGCCGCCGGCATGCTGATGGTGGGCGCCGGCATTGATGTGCCGGACGAACATATGCGCGACGTCGTCACCCGCTCGCTGCCGGTGCTGCGCGACGCCTATATCCGCAACCTGATGGCCTTCACCGCCAATGTGGTGCGCACCGACGCCCAGCCCGATGTGGGGATGATCGCCGACCGCCTGCAGGCCGTCACCGACCGCGCCCTGAAAAAGAAGGGTGCGCGCATCCTCTTGGCCCAGGTCGCCATTCGCGTGACGGCGAAGTAACCCCTCCAGCCTTCGCGTCAACGCGCTGGCTCCTCCGCATTAACGATAATAGGGTGCCGGGCGCGGGGCTTTTCCCGCCGTGGGTAGCTTCATGACCTGGTCCCGGCCCATCAGCGTGTTGCTGGCCCCCGCGCTGCTTCTGGCGCTGGGCGTGGCCGTGCTGCTGCTGGACGGCTTTGGCATCCCGTCCTCCCTGGGCAACCGGCTGTTCGATACCTACCAGCGCCATACCTCCCGCGAAATCGCAGGCTTGCCGGTCAAGGTGCTGGACCTGCCGGCGATGGACGAAGACAGCCTGGTGCGGGTGACGCGCCTCCTGGCCCAGCAAGGCGCGCGGCTGGTGGTCTTCACCGCCCCGCTGGAACCCGGCCCCTCGCCGCAAAGCCTGAGCGCGAAGCTGCCTCCCGGCAATGACGCGGCGCGCGCCGCGCTGGCGAAGTTGCCGGAACCGGGACATGACCTCGCCGCCGCCTTGCAGGACATTCCCGGGATCGTGCCGGTGAAGCTGGGTGTCCAGGGCCGTCACCCCAATATCAAGGCGCGCTTTGTCTATCGCGGCACCCGCGATCCTTTCGCCTTTGCGCCGCGCTTTGAATCCGCCGCCGCACCGCTCACCCTGTTGGAAACCCATGCCGCCGGATCGGCCGCCGTCACGCTTCTGCCCGACGCCGACGGGGTGGTGCGCCGCTTCGCCCTGGCGGTGCGGGTCGGCAACATGCTGGTGCCGGGCGTGGCCGCCGAAGCGCTGCGGGTGGCACGCGGCAAGGCCGACATCACCGTCATCAGCGACGAGCGCGATCCCCTGAGTTTTTTCAAGGGCGTCGGCATCGCGGCGCTCGAGACAAACGGCAAGCCCATCCCCGCCGCCAGCGACGGACGCATATGGCTGCATTACGCGGGCAATATCTCGGGGCAGATTCTCAATCCCAATGCCCTGGAGGCGGTGCCGCTGAAGGATGCGATCGTGGTGGTGGGCGCGCAGGGCGCGATGGTGACGACCCCCTTTGGCCCCGCGAGCATCGCCAGCGTGACGGCGGAAGCGATCGACAATCTGGCCAGCGGCGACGTGCTGACGCGCCCCAGCTGGATGCTGCTGGCCGAGGCCGCGCTGCTGCTGGCGCTGGGCGCGGTGATGATTTTCCTGCTCGGGCGCTTCGGCCTGGGCTGGGCGGCGGGCGTGGCGATGGGCGGCAGCGTGCTGCTGTTCCTGATCTCCTGGTATCTGTTCGTGCAGGCCGCGCAGTTGATGGATGCCGCGACCCCGGCGCTGGCGCTGATGGTGGCCTTCGGCGCGGGGGCCGCGGCCTATATCCAGGACATGCGGATGGCCCATGCCGGACTGCGCATGGCCTTTTCGGATTCCCTGCCGCGCGCCACCATCGAAAAGATCGCCCGCCGTCCCAATCTGCTGAATATCGAAGGGGAAACCCGCACCGTCACCTATCTGGTGTGCGGCGTGCGGGGGCTGGCGGGGCTGGCCGCCGCCTACAAGGACGACGCCGCCGGCTTCACCCGGCTGATGCAGGCGGCGCTGACGCCGCTGATCGACCAGGCGCTGGCGCATGGCGGCACCATCGACCGGCTGACCGCCGACGGCTTCGCCGCCTTCTGGAATGCGCCGCTGGATGACGCCGAGCATGCGATGCATGCCTGCGAGGCGGCCAATGGCATGGCGATCATGTCCTCGCGCGTCACCGAGCATCTGGCGCAGGATTATCGCGGGCTGGATGCGCCGCCGCTGGTGGAGATCGGCGTCGGCGTCGCCACCGGCCAGGTGATCGCGGGTGGCTTTGGCGGCTATGGCCGCATGGGCTACAGCGTCAATGGCGGGGCGGTGGCGATGGCGGGCCGCATCCAGGCGCTGTCGCACCAGTATGGCCCGGCCCTGGTCGTGGCCAATGAAACCAAGCGCGCCGCCGAACGCGGCTTCGCCTTCCTGGAGATTGACAGCATCGCGGCAGGCCCCAGCGATCCGCCCACCACGCTGTACGCCATCATGGGAAATTCCGTGTCGCGCGCCTCGCCGAAGTTCCGCGCCCTGACCGTGTTCCACGATCACATCTTCCAGGCCATCCGCAAGCAGCAATGGCAGATGGCGCGCGACCTGATCGCCCAATGCCGCCGCCTGTCCGGCGCCAGCCAGAAGCTCTACGACCTGCACCTGACGCGGATCGCCTATTTCGAAAAGCATCCGCCGGGCGCTGATTGGGACGGGGCGTTTCGGCCTATCCTGGAATAGAGGCTTCGCCGTAATGCGCCGCCGGTGCATTCGTCAGCGCCGCCCACATCTGGTCGCCCCAGGAAAAATGCCACCATTCGTCGGGATGACCGGCAAAGCCTTCTTCCACCATCAGCCAGTGCAACAACCGGCGGTTGGCGCGCGCTTCCTGGTCGGAGAAGGAAAAGTTTTCCATGCCGAGAGATTCAAAGCGGTCACGATGCGCCAGCGCCGTGACATCGTCGAACAGCGATCCCATCCACAGGCTGTCGCCATTCTTCCACCGCAGCGTCAGGTCCACCGCAGCCGCAGTGGCATGCGGCGCGGGCGAGGCGGGATTGTCGGTGGGCGCGGCCCAATAGCGTTCCACCTCCTCGGTCAGCGCGTCACCGCTGAGCGCGCTGCCACGCCGCGCCAATTCCTGCGGCATCCACACATCATGGAAATAGGCCTGCACGGCGCGAGGCCGCCAGGCATCGAACAAAAACAGTTCCAGCCCGATCACGCCCAGACGCGCATTCAGAGCCGCCAGCTTTTCCGCCACCGTGCGGCGCACCCACAACTTGTCGGTCGCCCCTTCCACCTTGTGCCAGTAGGGCGGATTGCGGTCCGAGGCGTAGAAATTCTCGCCCGCCAGTCCCGCGGCCCTCGCCTCCACCACACCCTCGCCAAACAACGCGTTATCTCGGGCAATGGCGATGCGCTGGCGAAAACCCTTGCGCGCCGCGCGCATGGCTGCCTGATCGCCGATAGGGCGGGTTCGCAACTCTTCCAGTGCGCCGAAGGCTGACATCGCGCTACAGTAGAATGATGAGCGCATCCCCGGAAAGCTATTTTCCGCAAGACTATCGCGGCGCGCGCAAGGCCTTCATTGCGGCCTGCGAGGCAGCAGGCGTCGATGTGATCGCGCGCGTCCATCCATCGGCCAAGGGTCCGGACGGCAAGCCGCTGTTTCTGGATGTCTGCGCCATGGGGCCGCGCGATGCGCAAAAGGCCCTGCTGCTGATCGCCGGCACCCATGGCGTGGAAGGCTATTTCGGATCGGGTGTGCTGACCGGACTGCTGCGCGGCCGCGTCGCGCCGCCGGATGGGGCGCGGCTGGTGATGATCCACGCACTCAATCCCTTCGGCTTTGCCTGGAACCGGCGGGTGGATGAAAACAACATCGACATCAACCGCAACTTTGTCGATCACGCCAGCCCGCCGGCCAATCCTGGCTATGACGAACTGGCCGAGGCCATCGCGCTGCGCGATGTGTCCGATGCCGGTTTCGCCCAGGCCGACGCCATCATGGCCGCCTATGCCAAACAGCACGGGCAGGCC